>Ga0164242_10002172_pt1 | contig 22799 bp, 20 predicted proteins | sample OricomgcompostMG_FD_108783 | JGI IMG/M metagenome (GOLD analysis project Ga0164242, IMG submission 108783) | Miracle-Growth compost microbial communities from Emeryville, California, USA - Original compost - Miracle growth compost (MG) ... | reverse complement strand
GGCGGGGAAAAAATTTGAATGGACCCTTTTTCCCCCCCTCCCCCCTAGAGTTATTTTGTGGGAACCTTAACCCCCCCCCCCCCCCAAGGGGGAAAGGGAGAGTGATTTCCAAATCCCGGGGGGGGGGGGGGTGGAGGGGGCCTTGTTTGGTGAGATCGATATGCCGCGATGCATGCTGGGTTTCTCGACGCGTCTTGGAGCATGGGCCCAAACAGAACCGAAGCTCCAGGTCCAGGACTCGGAAAACATCCGAGCGGGGACCTTGGGCAGGGTTCTTCCGTAGGATTCGAGTGGAGTTTATGTAATGTACAGGGGCAGCAAGGTAAGAGTGGACAAGGATGGGCGGGAAGGGGAATGGGAGGACCTCATGGACGGGTAGGCATCAAGTGCAAGGCTCCCCTTCCCCCCTCCCCTTGTCCCCTATGAAGACCATTTGCGCATCCTGCACGGATTACGGGATCCGTACACTACCAAGGTACTTTAACCTCAAGAAGGGACAACGTTACCAGGTACCTGCAGTTCCTAATAAAGCCCTGCGGCTTTCGATGAAGGGGGGAGGGTGATAACGACAACGAACTCCCGCCCTCGGTAGACGACGGTTTGCGGCAATGCTACCATCAATATCAACCCGTCCCTGTGCCTTAGGTGAAACGACTGATGTTGATTGCCAGTTCGCGGCGCACTGCTACTATGCCTTGGGGGGGGAGAGGGGGTGAGAGAAGGAAAAAAAGGGCCAAGCACTGCGGCCAGGGCTTGCATGTCGCTAGCAGAGAGCTGGGGAACACAGACTCGAGATCTGCCGTTCAAGGGTCCAATGCAGAAACCATGCAGGCCAAAAAATGCACCCTCGGCTTCGCGTGTGAAACACGAGGCGCACATCAAAGTATGTATCATCGCCCAAACAAAATTTGAGTGAAATAAAAGACAGCTGCAAAAGCTCAAAAATAGCCAAGGTGATCGACCAGTTCATGCTTGGTGGCTGGCAGCGCACGCCCAAGGAATGAGAGAGAGCGGTTCGATGTCACCATACTCAGAGGCAGAGTCCAACCGTTCATGATCGGAGAGTATTTCGAAACGCAAAAAAATCACACATATCTACCAGCTGAGCGAAGAGAGCTTGGCCCCCAAGGTGGAAGAAACCCGCAGCTCACCGTGCATTGCCGGGTCCAGTGCTGTGCCTTCAATGCGAACGAGCGATACGACCACGAAATCGTTGCATACCGTAGATAGTATGGATACTGATGCATACAATTGGCGCAGGAGCCGCCTTCTTGGAGGGGCGACCCCGCCCCGGTGTTGAATCTCGAGGATCTTCGAACTGCAAGGGCGGAAACATTGACCGGTGACGAGTGGTATCATCCTTGATAAAGCCCGCCAACTAAGCCCAAGGGCCGTTATTTGCAGTGGAGCCGCCTCAGCCGGGTCGACATGATGCAAAAGGAGATAGCGATGGTGTGTGGACGGACGGGTTAGCCAAATGTAAGAACAGCTTGCTCGAAAGCTACGCAAAAGCCACACACACACCCGCACCCATTTTGATAGCGGCGCCTCGGTGTGGGAGCTTCTTCGAACCCTTCGATGCATGCGGTGCACCTAGAGGCAACCTCCCACCCCCTGTTGAGAGTTGAGGTGTGCGAACTCCTTGTCTCCCAGCCATCCATATGCGTACACTAGGGAATACTAACCCGGCCCCTGGTCGTCCCCCAGCTCGCCAGTTCCCGGCCCCCAGCTTCCCGTCGCCCACACACACCACACCACACCACACCGGTGGTGGACGAGCGCCGGCCCGGTGGGGGGGAAGAGGGGGATGAGAGACGCTGACCGGAGGAGACTGACTCGCCCAAGGTGTGACCACCCCTGTGCTTGCCCTGGTCCGACGTCTGTGCCACGGGTTCCAAGAATCGGGCTTGAACGGTCCAAACGTTGTTGCTGGGCGCATGTTTTGGTTCCTGTGTTTTATTGTTTGGTTTTCGTGGTAATAGTCCTATTCCTTGTTTGGCTCTCAATGCTTGCTGAGTCGGAAGCGAGCCTAGTCGTCCGCGCTGCCTGGTGTTTCGTTATCGTCTGGCCTCTTCTTTGGCAGTTAACGGTCGAGGAGGTGAAAAAAAAGGGGGATCTCTCCAACCCGAGGTAAAAATGGAATCGGGAAAGGCAAAGATGGATTTCTGTGCCGTGGGACTGACTTTGGTCTCCGGAGGAAGAGAGAAGGACTTCCTTGGTTAAAAAGGAACACTTCATCCCTCCCCTCCCCTCCCCCATTCTCCGCTTCCTCCTATACCCCCTGGGCCTGTTGTCAGTCATTCCCTTGTTCCTTTTCTGCTTCCCATGTCCCATCCAAACCTGGGAAGAGTACTAGTCTCCCGGTTTCGTTCGTTGCCCTTGCCTTGTCAAACGTGCCATCCATCTCTCTGGCGTCGGTAGAGCGAAAAGGGGAAGACATCCCGGTCTGTGTGCAAAGCACAGAAGCAGCAGCTACCCAAAGAGAGCGACCCCAGCAGACATAACACTCACACTCCCTTTCCCTGTCTCCTCTCCCACACAGACACAGACACAGACACAGACACACCAGACACACACACACAGACACACGCCACACAACCCCCTTCCCGATTTTATTTATTTTTCAAAAAAAAAGAAAACCGTTGTTTCCCCCTCGCACTTCCCGTCGAATCCTGGCAGAACGACAAGGGTCGAGGGTCTAAGACATCCGCAGCCCACAGTGCTGGAATTGACCACCACCACCACGAGCTTCCCCCTGGTCCCTCATTAGTCCGGGCCCCCTTCCTAGCTCCTCCCGTTGCAAGGGTAGCTCCCTCGCAGGTTCGCAACCAGTGGAGCCCGGCCTTCGTGCCCCAAGAAACCCCAACGGTCCAACAGCGGCTGGCAGACAAGACAATCCCTGTCACGCGCATCCCTGCTGCCTCCCTGCTTGCTGCGGCTACTGCTGCTGGTGCTGGTGCCGCCATCTGCTCAAGCAAGCTGCACCCTCAACCCCCCCATCAGCCATCAGTAGAGTTGCCAAAAGAAAAGTAAGCATTCCGTTTGGGTCCCCTCAAGCAGCCCCATCCTGGAAGCCTCGCCCGTCATCCTTGCCACTCTGATTGTCAGTGCTGATCGGTCCAGGTCAAATCCTTCGCTCACCTGTTGAACCAGCGAGGCGGGTCCAACGCTGCAGAGCAACGACGGGGAGGGGGAAAAAAAAAGACGTTTCTCATCAACAGCCAGCAAGCCGACCGGTTAGCCAGCCAGCCAGCCAAAGCGCGATTCCGATCGGCCGGAATTCTTTTAATCACGCTCCCTTCTTTTGCGCCCGCCAGCAGGAACTGTCCACTAATATAATTCTGCCCACCAACTTTGGTTGCATTTATCTGCCCACTCAAAATTCTAGTGTCCTTTTTTACCGGATTTATTCCACTTGTTTATGACTACTACGAAGCACAGATAACACAGTAATTACATATTACCAAGTCGCGCCTTCTCCTTCTTTCAATCTCCCCTCCTCGATCCACCCCACATATTAGGTTCTCCGTGTCACTCGTGTGCGACATTACCCACTCAACCTGGTAAGTACCCCGTCTGACCCGAGAGGAAGGGAGGGTACTTGCTTGTATCTAAACCCGTTATACCTTCCATACCTGACCTTGTTCCCCTTCCCCCTTGTCCCAGGTTCACTTCGACATTGGAGGCATCTGCCCACGCGGGAAAACCCATCGACGCGAATACCAGCTGCTCGTCTTATTACCCTTGTCCTTACCACCCTCGTCCCAAGTCGACATCAAAGGCGACATCAAAGGCAACAAGCAGCAAGCCACGCAGGCCGAGCGCATACCGACATCCCGCGCGCCCAAGTCATTTCCAGGTACGCGTGCCACCACGGCCCAAGGCTGCATCGCATCAGACGCATGCCTTCTTTCTTTTTTTTTCTACAGTGCCGCCCAAACGCAAGCCGTCCGTCTCGACGCCACTAATAGCCGAATCGAACGAAGCAGGAAGGCAGGCAGTCAGTCACTCAGGCAGTTAGACACGCCTTTGACAGCGACAATTCGGATAGACTAGCCGCGAATTCCATCCCATTCATTCATTCGTTGAGAGTAAGTCGCCCTCGTTATCCTTCAAGGTTAATCCCCATCCCAATCAATCAACCCTTGGCGTTTCTCTGCATGCGCTTTGAGTCAAAGGTCGCGCCTCACGCGTCATAACGGGCTCACCCGTGTCGGACCCCAAACCCAAAACTATCGAACGCCCGTGTTTTATCTGGCTCTTCTTTTTTTTCTTCTTCTTCTTCTTTCCCATCCCAAAGCCGTACTCCTTCTCGACGGCGCAATCCCACCTCGCCCGTCCGAGTCTGCATTACGCGCGGCGCAATCGATACCACCTCGTCCGGGGGGGGGATCGGCATTGATACTGTCGCTTTTTTTGATGCCTGCTTCTGTAGCTGACGTCCGTGTACCAACAAGGCTAGCAGTCATTTCAGCACTTTTTTTTTCGCCACAACAACGGCCACCCCTGCGCCCCGACTCGTCAAGCATCCCCCTGCTTGATCCCTCTCTGCCCCTGTCTGTCCCAACTCCAGCAACGACATTTGTACCTCATTCGAAAAAAAGTACGCCGTCCTCGCAAATAACAAAAACCACGCGATACCCTCCCATCAAGACTCGGAACGAATCGAACGCGTCGCAGTCGATCTGTTGCAGTCGCCATCCTTATCCTCGGGATTGCATCGTGTCCGCTCCCCTGCGTCAATCTGCGAATAGCGAAGAATCCCGCTGCCCCGACCTGGACACCGCGTCGCGCGTCACAGGTAAGCCTTCCTCTGCAATTCTGCTCTGTAATTCCCCGCTCGCTCCGACTACCGCGATTTCGATCTTCCTCGCTGTCGGCCTGCGCTGCCTTGCGCGGCTCTTATGGCGGTGTGCTGCTTGTGCTCTTGTCCACTTCTGACGCAGCTCGATGCCTGGACAGCTAGGCAGGCAGCTTGGCTATTTGGCAGAGGAGCAACCGGGAAACCTGATAAAGACAACTTGACTGAACTCTTGCTAACGGTACGGCGTTTTTACAGGCTACGAATCACGTTTCCGAGAGCCTCACGTCCGATCCCGAAGCTTACGAGACCGACGCGAACATCGAGAGAAGAGACGGAAGCGCAACGTAAGCAATATCCCTCGATTCTTCACTCTGGATGGCTATTTCCATCGATGTTTTGGTTGCCATGCAAGACTCTTGATAGAGCTCTCTATCCTGCAATGCACTTCCGCAAGAGACGCACACACGCACACACAAGACTGGTTTGCGCGAGTGCGCTGCCTCCAAAAGCCCCCGCGAGCGGTCATTCGCGTCCATTTGGCGTGGACTCGATGTTGCCCTCAAACACGGGTACCCCATCCCGAGTGCTGGTTCCCTCGTGCGACGTGCATCGGTGGTCTAAACAGAGTTGGGTGGACTGTCGCATTGGGCCCTGCATATCTGAGCTGTTTGCAGCGCATATGGCATATGGCCCCTTGCAAGTTCCCCTCCATCTCACTCCACCAGCATATGCATACCTTGTTTTGCTGCAGGGCCCAAGCCGTCTCGAATACTGAGGCACAAACCTTGCTCGATGGAGTCGGGGGGCGGATAGAAATGCGCAATTGATACTGGGGAAAATGCCGATTTACTGACCAATTGTTTGGCTACCTTCAGTTAGTTTACTACCCGTCACTTGGGCAGCGCTCAGATACCACAACGGATATTTGCGATTCCGCCATTGGTGCGTAAGTTCACCGACTCGCTTCCCACCCCCCAAACGCCGCGAAAACCAGCTGGTTGGTTCGGTCCTTCGGGGTTGTCCAAGAACGATTGCCTTGGCTGCTCTCTCCCTTGCACGCCACCCACCCGCGAAATGTACAGCTACAGATGGCTAACGCTAGCGCTCAGTTTCTCGGAGCCACCAGCGCTCACCATCACGACACCAGCGCGGTACATTCATCCTCTCAAAGGGTACGTTGCCTCTACCATTTAACTCGCCCCGTTCCTTTGATCACTCCACCTGTGGTCAAATTTCCCCGTCATTGTCATTGTTATTGTTTCCCCTCGATTTCCTTATGCCTATCGTTCTCCCTCCTTGGATGCGACGCGCTCGAAGTCCAAGCCCTGCCGCCCAGGGATGGGGGGTGCGAAAGGTCTCCTGGGTGCGCCATGTTCCGTTACCCTTGCCAACATGGGTCTCACGGCCAGCTTGAGCGATCCCGTTTCAATCTCGGCAACGTTCCACCCTAGTCCCCACTTGTGGTCTTGCATGAAATTTCGATTTCTAGTCAGGATCCTCCTCCTTATCTGGGTCCCCCCGGCCGAGGATGATTGAACTTGGCGTCTATTTTTAATCGGAGTGGCCCAGCTAGACATTTCAGCGAGGGCTCTGACAATCATCAACGCTTTCGCACCGTGCAAATCAAACGCTTGACCTTGCTAATTCCTTTTTTAGGATAACGCGGCGCACTCTTTCTTTTTTACGACATAATTTACTTTCAGCTCCTCGACTCATAAAAACCTTGTAAACCGCCAGAGCAGTGCGGTTCAACCAACGAGGTCATCCCGGCGGTATAAAGTAGGCGGATCGTGGGTCGGACCAAAAAAAAAACCCTTGGTGAGTTCTTGCATGGCACTCCCTCCCATATTCTTGTCGCGAACCTCTCTTTGCTGCACCCCGGCGCACGGACGAAACCTCGAAAACCCGGTTTACTCCAACCCACCCCAGCGGCGATTTTCTCAGCATCAGGACTTGCCAGCGGGTTTTGTTGGTTGATCAGCTTGGGGATGCCTGCAAGGAGCAAGGAGCGCGGACAAGGAGCACCCACAAACGGTCGCAGCGGAGAACCGATACCCTGAGGAACTGATACCTGGACCGCCCGGACAGCGAGACGCGGCTCCGAAGAAAAGAAAACGGCTTGCTAACTCCCGTCTGGCTGGGCAGAAACCGACGACCAGTGCCGAATCATCTATGGGCTTAACAATGGCTCAACAACGTCAGGCGCCGAGCCAGTACAAGGAAGAGCCTAGCGACTCGGTGAGTTACGATTTGCTGTTATTTCTGTCCCACCCTTTTTTTTTTCTCTCTTTCCTTCTTTTTCCTTTGCTTTTTTCTCGCTCCTCAATCTTCTTCCCAGTCCCCCCACTCTCTTTCCCTTCTTTGTTTTCCCACCTACCCGAGGTCGCCCGGCTCGTCACGGGCAGTCCCCTGACGCAGGTTTAGCGGCTCGCTGGTGAGGTGGGGGAAGACAAATCATGCGGATTCGCAAAATGTTTCCAGAAGATCGCATACCTAGTCGGGGTGTACGGTAATTACAGGGGGGGTCCTGTTTCACCACCAGCCGGGGCTGCGGTAACATGCGACAGGGGTTGCGTAAGGTTGCCTAGTGCGTCCTACCCCATGTCCATGCCCTTGCTCTTTCCCGGCCCCAGCCCCCTCCCACTTTCCTCGAGAGCAGCACGAGCCAAGCTGGCGGCGGCGGAAATGTGCAGGATGCCTATCTCCCAAGCTACCCGCCCTAAACAATCGTGATAATCTCCCCCTCAAGCTGGCTGCGAGCTCAGTATCATCCCTATTGGTCACGCTTGAGCTGCCCACCCATTGACGGGATACACGCCCAACGGCGTGTCGGGGAAAAAAAGGCTTCAACGGCTGAGCGACCAAAAGGGCGGGAGAGCAGCACTACTCGTGGAGGCAAACTTTTCTTCCACTTTCTTGGTGGCTCTCAAGAGTGGCTGCGTTTCTTTTTTTATCCCACACCCTAATGCCGGGTTAGGCCACTTCCCCTCCCCACCAGTAATCACATCCTTTCGCTTCTCTGAGTCCTGCGAGCGTGGTCCAGCTCGCACCAATCGGGCTTCCTACAGGGCTTGTGAGTCTCACCTCAAAATGTCAAACTGTCTGATGTCTGATGCTGCGATCGAGCGAAGGGCAAGTGCCCTGTTATCGTGGGATCTGGACGCAGTCGCTGCGACATGGCGTCTCGCCGCACAGTCCGTTTGGGGGGGTGGCCATTCGCCAGGACTCTCTGAGATCCCATGCGAATCTCCATGTTGGAGTCGGCAGGCCCCCGTTCCCTTCCCTCACACCCACACCCACACCCACACCCACACCGCCCTTGCACCCTGGCCAAATGCAACTCGCACCCTGGCCTCCCCGAGAAATCCCAAGGAAGGGGGGAAACATGGGAGGAGTGGGTCCCTCTCCAAACCAGCGTGGCCCACCGACAAGGCCTGTTGCTACTCGCTACTGCATGGCGCTAGGCACACTAGCACCAGACCCGGCTCACAAGTCCCTCATTGGGCGGCGACGGTGCATCTTCCAGTGTCCTTCCCATTGGCCACTTCATCTCAATGCAGTTGCCCCCTTGTCCCTGCTCTTACCATGCGCAGTCCCACCCGTCATCCCTGATTCATTCCATCTCCAATTTCTGCATGCTGGGACCACCACCGCCGTTTGCTGCTGCGACTGTCCTGGTACATGCTGCTTCTGCGCTCCCACAGCTCGAGAAACTTGGGGCGCGCAGATGAAATCAGCACATCATATCAGAGCGAGCTAGCTTTATAAACACCCTCTCCGAGTGGCCCACTACTTACTCACTCCCCTACCCCCTACCTGCTCTGCACCCTTCTCCTGCATACATAATCAAGAGCCCTGCACCTCCTCTTATCCATCCTCCACCCCCCAATCCCCACATCATTATTTACCTATTACTACACCATTGTGTTGTGCCTTTGTCCAAGGTTCGCAATCTTTTAAGCTCTCTCTACTACTTGTTCCTTCTGCCCTCGTTCTTTCTGCACCTCTCTGCGCCGTTACCCTGCTTCAAACCCCAACCCGGTCTCTAGTCTCAGTGTGTTCCTGGTCAGTCAGTCTCAATCGTCAACCCCCAAAACAGGCCCGCTCGATGAATCCGCCCATCGAGATCGAGAAGCCCAGTCGGCAATCTTTGATACTCTGGGTTGTCCCTGTTTCCTCTCACTCTTTTTCTTTCGTCTCCACCTTGAATCACTGTTGTATCACGCGGGTTGATCCTGCTACTTTGCCCGCCTTTTTTTCCCCACTTGACCCGGGGGCGAGGGTGTTTCTGGGGCTAACACGCCTCATCCGTTGATCCTCGTCGTTTTTCAGGGGGGTTGAGAGTGCCCAGCTCCCCAGTTTTCCACCCTAGCCAGACCTTGATAGTGTCAGGGTTATCACTTCACTCCCGTCTTTCTTTTTTTCGCTTCTCGACTCAACTCATACCTATCACACGGGGTTTACATTTTCTTTTCGTGTGTACTAATCTCTCTTCTCTCATGCAGCATCAACATCCCCAACATCCACCACAGGGTCCAGCACCTCCCCATCTCCAGCATTCTCGACCCTCGAGCATTGCTCATCAGCAGCATCACCAGGCTCCCCCGTCACAGCAACAACATTCGGCGTACTCATCCACTCACCAGGTGTACCAGCCGCAATCCCAGGCGACGAGCGCACAACACGCCCAGGACTTGAACTACTACCACGCAGGTTCTTACAGCACTCCTGGTGCGACTAGCGGGTACACATCCGCAGGTAAGCACCCCCCGAGAAGTTTCCTGATGTTGACGTGTCTCGACGCGACGTGGAGGGGCTAACTCGCTTTTCCCGTTAGATACCTCAGACATGATGACCGCCGCAATACCGAGGCCGTACCCGCCTATGTCCTACCACACCCCGCAATCGAACTCACCTGCCTCGGTTGCATCACCTTCCGGCCATGACCAGCAGAGAAGCATGTATGGACAACCGACATCACAGATGCATCAGCAGTCACTCTACTACGCGAACCCTCAGCAGCAGTACTCGTCAATGGCCCAACAGGCACAACCGTCACCCTACGCGCAGCACGCGCAACAATCACACCAGCCCATGCCCTCGCAGTCAAGCATGATGATCTCACATTCGGCTCCCCAGCATCAACTTACCCAACACGCGACCCAGCATGCGCAGGCGGGAATGACAGGGAGCCCGAGGCACCCAAAACTGGAGACACACAGCATGCCTCCCCAACTGCAGAGGTCCTCCGCACCCGGTCCTCTGGGAACTCCACAGACCACTCAGAACGGAGCAGCGCTCTCAACCCCAACCGGCTCAACGCCGGGGACCAATCCGAATGCGGCGCCGGGCCCAATTCCCGCCACCACACCGCTAGTCGTGCGGCAAGATCAGAACGGGGTCCAGTGGATCGCCTTCGAATACTCGCGCGACCGCGTAAAGATGGAATACACCATCCGATGCGATGTCGAGTCCGTGAACACGGACGAACTTACCGCAGAGTTCAAGACGGAGAATTGTGTCTATCCTCGGGCATGCTGCCCCAAGGATCAGTACCGCGGCAACCGCCTGCAATACGAGACCGAGTGCAACACGGTTGGCTGGGCCCTCGCCCAGCTAAACCCCCCACTTCGAGGCAAGCGGGGGCTCATCCAACGAGCCGTTGACAGCTGGCGGAACAGCAACCAAGACCCCCGCCTGAGGAGCCGACGAGTTCGCCGCATGGCCAAGATGAACAACCGAAAGGCGGTTCAGACTCCGCACCCCGGCCACTTGGCCGGTCCCAGTGGGCCGGCAGGGATACCTACCCCAGGATCCATGGGCCCTAGTGGCCCTGCAGGCATCGGCAAGCCTGGGATGAGCAGCATGGGACAGATGCACCACCACCACGCGCACGCAGACGGGAACGCCCAGGGAGGAGGGGACGAAGTCGGTATGTTTCACCATATGGCTTAAACGCCTTGTGATTTATGTGCGCGATACCTTTCAAAAAGAACCACTGTTTTTACGCTGTGCCTACATACCTTGTTTTCTTCCTCTTCTTGTTTGGCCACGATTTGGAATTTGGGAACACTTGACGATCCTTCTGTTTATATACCGACCGGCTCGCGACACAAAGCAATTTTCTCGAGCTCCGCCTGGGCGACACAGGGAAACTTGGCACAAAAGAGAGAGAAGAGAGAGAGACCTGTACATTACAATAGTCGCACCTGCTGTTGTTAGTTTGTTTGCTGGTTCCCGATCCTTCGGTTGTCTGGCTGCTGGCAACTGGCATCTAGGTTGCCGTTTTGACGCACCACCGATTTGTCACATACCAACACCATCTTCATCACAACATCCTGACTTCCTGCGAGGGACGCCCAGCGAACGGACTGATAGGTCTGTGCCGGCTGGCGTCCCGTGTATTGAAACCCCTTTTTACTCCTGCACACGCGCACAAGTTGTCGCCGCCTCACTCCGAGGGGCCCCTAGTTGGCTCGCCCCTCTGCTGCTTTGCTGCCAGTCTTGACGGGTTGTCCTTTCCCCAAGAAATCCGCTTCCTTGATTCCGTCACGTATACACATACATCGTTTAGTTTGCCGTGGCAAGATTTGCTAACGCACCCTCTCTCTGCCTTAGGTGACGACTACATGGATGACTCCGATCACCAGCGTCACACCCCATCCCAGGCCGGCTCCGAGGAACGCCCAGCCCAGGTCTTCGCCGGATATGGCCAGTACCCGGGGACCGCTCCACATGGCGCATCCGCCATGCCCTCGATCCACGACACCCTAGGCGGCTCGACGCAGCACGCAGTCGGCGCCATCGGCGCTCACCGGACCAACAGCACGAGGGACGGCTCGCGCTTCGACGAACCCGACGACCTGTTCCCCAGTATGCCCGAAGCCAAGAAGCGGAAGTTCATCCTCGTCGAGGACCTCGACCGACAATCTCGGCTACGCGTGAGGGTCACCCTCGAGGGCGTCGACACGCGCGAGATCCCCGATAGTTTCCGTAAGGGGAGCTCGGTGTACCCGCGGAGCTACTTCCCGCGTGAGATGCAGTCGCCGCCGCCTAGCGCGACGGGCAGCAGGTTCTTCACCGAAGACATGGAGGGCGGCGGTGCCGACGATGACGGCAACACCGAGACGGAGGGCCGCGGTGCCGGGCGTGGTGCCCGCAGCATCGGGACGGTGACGGTAAAGGTCCCCACGGGCGAGAACCAGGAGTCCGGGGTGGCCATCCCGAGGATGCGGAAGAGTGTCCGCGGGAAGGAGGTGCGGCTCAATGACCTCGGCTATCGTATGGCCTGGTTGCAGAGCAGAGTCTTTGCCGGCCGCACCGTGTTCCTGCAGCGTGCATGTGAGTGCTACCCCCATCCACCATGTTGAGATGTCATCCCCGCCTCTCTCTCTCTCTCTCTCTCTCTCTCTCTCTCAGGCTCCGAGTTTTGATCCTCGTTACTAACCCTTTTGCCTTCTCTAGTGGACTGCTACCGGAATAAGACCCGAACGGCCGTCGAGTCCATGATGCAGGACGTGGTCCCCCACTACGAGACCCGGATCGGCAAGCGAAAGTGGAGCGAACGGATGCGCCGCGCCGAGCGGGCTGACGAAGAATAGAGAACGACCTCGAGCCACCCGCACACATACCCAGTCAGTTTCGACTATTCATTCTTCCCGCGGCGATTTGATCTTCCTATCTATCGATCTCTCGAGGTCTTCATTTTGAGCCTGCATTTCGGCGTTCTCCGATATCCCCTTTTCGCGTAAAATGGAGGTGATAAAAAAGTCGATTTCGCTATCTGTTGAGACCTTTTTTTTCGCAAGAATGTATCCATATAATGGCGCAACGATCACATATGCGAAGCGTTTGGAAGCAGTTCGAGCTCTGCTTGCTTTGAGAGCAAGGGGTCTTTGACGGGCTACTTTCGGGAGGTGGAAGGGGAGGACCGGGAGGAGATCTTTGAACGGATTAGGGTCTCCCACCATGGTGGAGGATAAGGGGTTCGGAGATATTGACAGGGGACCGGATGAGAGAAAAAAAGGATTACGACAAAAAAAGGGACCGGTTGAGCTTCTTCTTTTTTAACTTTTAGTGTTTGCCTAACGTGCTCAGGAGCCTATGGCTGACTGGGGGGCGACAGTGCAGCACAGCATGTACGGGTTTGGAAGGGGGTTCTTAGAAATGGGGCCGGCGATTAAAGGAGTTGTCGTTACCGTCGTCCTCGTTGTCAGGCAGTGAAGAATGGACTGGGCGGAGAGAGATGACAACGGCTTTCTTTAGGGGTCATGGTTTTTCCTTTTTGTTTCGTGTTGGCACGTATGGTACGGCAACTAGTTATTCCCTCTCATTTACATTACGGCCCGCTAAATAGACTCTCTTCTGGGACGGAGTTAATATAAATTTTTATCGTATTGCTGAGCATCATCGATGGAAGAGTGACTGACTGAGTGTCTTATAGCCAACGTGGTTAGTTAGATTCCTGTAGATGGAGGAGGTTCCTGCTCCATACCGGACACCTTCCCTACAAAGCCGTCGTCTTTCCCGGGTCTCTCCCCCCACCGAACGCAACCGGATCCGGTACATGCCCGTCCGACATCGCCGTGTAGGAGGTTCGACTGATGGCAAGAGATCTGTCTATAGAGCAGGCAGCGGCATTTGGGACGGCACTTTCCCCTAGTTTCCTAGTCTGCATAGACCCTCTTAGATTCCTAGATCTCTAGAAAGATGAGCTCTCTACCTATCTAGGAGCTAGGTTACCTAATGTCTTCTCTTCGCAGCTCTGCAATACACCTTTCCTCTCTTCTCACCTTGATTACAAAGCCCTTTGCCCGAAGTAGTAACTGCCATTATCCTAAAGGACGCTAATAGAACTATATCTTCCCCTAAGAGGGTATTCCAACTCTTCGAACAGGCCATTGATGGCCCTGAAACAATGCGAAACAAGTGCTTGAATTACGGTCTCTGTCGGTCAAAATGCAACTCCCTAAAACACCTTCCATCAACCATCCCCGGAACCCCTTTTCTCAGGCCAGGGACCCCATCGGATCCCATAGAGGTAGCACGATAGCATTCCCCTTAGCCACGTCCCTAACCTGCTTACTCAAGAACCGCGAGTCGATCACAGCCTGGTAGACGAACTCGTCCATCCACCGGTCCGTCATGACGAACCAGCCAGCACTGCCGGCGTCCTCGCCCCAACTATTCTGCACGCGCCACCGCACCGTCTTGCCCGCCTTCTCGTCGACGTGCACGGCCGTCAGCACCATAGCATGCGTCATGGCGCTCTCCCCGGCCTGCAACCTCTCCTGCTTGCTCATCGCATGCATATCGCCGGCCGCCGGCCCGAAGCCGAGCGTATAGTCGATCAGTGCCGTATCCATCACGCCCGAGTCCCTCCCGCTGAACTTGCCGACGTCGCAGCCGAAGAACACGGGTATGCCGGCGCGCAGCTGGGCCACGCAGGCGCGCTTGAGCGTCGCCATGTCGACGTTGGTGTACCGCACCCCGCGGCCCCCGACCACGTTGCCCAGCCGCTCGACCTCGAGCGGGAACATGGCCGGGTTGCGCGGGTCGTCGACGAGGCTCACCATGCCCGCAACGTCGGACGCCGTGACGCCGAACTTGGGCGTGTAGATGTCGCGGGCGAACGCCTTGGGGGTCGTGCGCACGCGGCGCGCGCGGCCCGTCCGGTCGACGAACTCCCACGTGAACTCGGCGTCGACGGCGGGAGGGGGCCCGAGGGTCGTGACCAGGATGGAGTGGATCTGGCGCACCATGTCGGCCTTGACGGTCTCCATGTAAGCGACGGTTTCCTCGATCGAGCCGCAAGAAGACTTCTCGGCCGCTAGCCAGCGCAGCTTCAAGGCGAACTCGCGCAGCTTAGTAAAGATAAGGCTGTTGAGAACGGAGCTCGAACGCGCGCTGAAGCTATCCGGATAGAGCGCCTGGGGGACAAGGCCGTACTTCTCGACGAGGTTGTGCACCATGTCCCACTGGCCGCCGTCGCTGAGCGGCTCGCCCAGCAGCCGCTGCATCAGGCGGCCCTCGAGCGGCTCGTTGAGGGTCGAGAGGATCTGCTCGAGGAACCAGTTGGCCTTCTCGAGCTTGTCCCAGAAGAACAGGTGGGCCTGCGACAGCTCGAACGAGTCGAGCTCGTACTTCTGCATCAAGGCTACGCGGAACACGTTGGTCGACGCGAAGAGCCAGCACCGTCCGCTCGACCGCTGGTTCGTGATGGGCCCACCCTCGAAGGGGATCTGGACGTTGAAGACTTGCTGGTCTGCGATCAGCGCCGTGCGGGAGGTTAGTACGTCACGGGGGTTGGCTGTGCTGAGGGCTGAGATGGCGAGCCTGGATGATGGAGTTAGCGGCCGAATGGAGGAGTTCAGAAGCTAGCGAGTAGGGTCGATGCATGGGAAGGACGTATGTCCGGCTCACCTGCTCCTCGGGTCATTCAGCATCGCTTTCTGCCACTGCTCAGCATCCGAGACCGAGAGACCCTTAGGCTGGCGATGTTCCCTGCCAGGCGCATCTTTTTCGTTCACCTGGCGGCGCTGCTTCCCGACCTCGTCGACGTGAACGTAGTCCTCGCCAACGGCATCATTCTGCATGGCCCGAAGGCGTTCCAAGAGCTCCTTCTCCTGGATCCAGCTCTCTGGCAATGGTCTGGACTGCGAGTTCCCCATATCTAGGTAGGTAGTTGAAGTTGGTGGTGAGTATGCCCAAATGTTCGCTCGACGTTACGCGCACGGCTCTCTCCAGCGTGGTTTGTTGAGCGGAATGGGAGCGGGGTCACATGGACGACTTATACGCAGGTCCGGCCTTATCTCAACGTCAGCATTCCGGTACCCCTCCGTTGTTATTTTCTACCTTCCTAGGTGGGCAAGACACAGATACCTTGCACCAAAAGGACCCTGGCCATCAAGGTCCCCCGCAAACTTGGAAACCGGGGGAAAGTTACGTCTCAAATGCCGCTGCCAAGTCTACAGCCTTGTTGTCATCAATCGAACCTCCCACACGACGATGTCGGATGGGTCTCACGGGTTACAAGGTACAGTTACATGAGCTTATCATCAAGGTGCACAACCACAACACGCTCAAGCCAAAGCCCAAGGTGAGTTGCTTCCAAGTCAAGTTCGGCTGTTGAGTCGTTGACGAGTCGGCTTGGCCCCCTTAGATTGACGCCTACCCTCGCTTGTTCAATGCGATATACTCGAACGGGGACATGTCATAGACGCGCAAGATACACACAAGTGGCAGTACAAGCAACTCCATTACAGACCATGTACATGAGGCAACTATTCTACTATCCATCACATAACACCATCCATTTCGACCATGTATGAATCCATCGCCCCGTGCTGAATGTTTGTCCAATCTTCTCCAAAAAGCAGTCCTAGAACACATGAACCTATATATGCAAGGGGTGATTTGTGTCTATGCAAAAGCGATCCGTACACAACCGGTTCCGTGTTCACGATCGAGCGTCACGGTAATCCCATGCATCGGTTCCTACAAGCCTGCGTCTACAGACGAGAGCCGTGGACGACCTTGAGGTCGACGGCGAGCTCACGGCCGCGGTCGCTGACGACCAGGACGCGGATGCTGCCACGTCCAGACTCGAAGGCATCCTGGAGACGAGTCCACAGGTTGGACTGCTCGAGGACGGGGAGGTTCTGCTTGACATCACCAGTCTCGGTCATGGCAACGATGGAGCCGTCCTGGATGTCCAGAACACGGTACTGCTTGAGGATGGGGCCGAGCATGGTCTGGACGACGACGCTGGGGCCGGGGTGGGAGATGGAGGAGGACTCCTCGTGGAGCTGCTTGGTGAACAGGTCAACACCGAGATAACGGTGCTGGCCGGTGGCAGCCGAGGTGGAGATACGGATGACCTGGCATGGGCGGCCCTGGAGGATGAGGATGTCACCCAGACGGATGTGGTGGCAGGGGATGGTGACAGTGGTGATGCCAATGTTGTCGGAAACGCGGCTGCGTGAGCTGGACCGCGACTCCCGGATCTCAGTTACGTCGTGGTGTTCACGGCCCTCGGGGTGGACCAGGCGGTCGGCCATCTTGTGAATGCCGCTGCGGAGGGAGTGGTACTGGCCTGGTAGTCGTTAGTAACTTGCTCGAGGTTGTTTTGAGAGTCATGGTTTCCTTGACTTACCGTCGTCGTCGTAGTAACCCATGTTGGACTTGGAGTAGGTTGGGGCCTCAACGGTTTCGTCGATGACAGTTGCTTCCCGGTGGTAAACGGGAACGTGGTGGGGCGGGTCTACGGTTGCGTCGCTGACACGGCTAGAGGCTTTGTGACCGGAACGGTAGGCTGGGGCGTCAACGGTAGTGCCGGTGATGCGGACTTCCTCACGGTAGTTGGGCTGGACGCGAGAACGGTATTCGCGCTCAGCAGCGTCGATGGGGCTGGTGTAGTCGCGGTGAGTCCTGTCGATGTCGACAAGGGTTTCAGAGTAGGAAGCGTGAGAGTGAGGTCTGGAAGAAGGAAAAAATGTCAGCCAAAAGGCCTTTTCCAGGATGACCGGGTGTTTGTTATTATTATTCACCGCCCCTTGGCCCACCAAGGAGAAGCGAGATGGCAGACGCCCAAGCTCCTGTGGGGCCTGCTTAGGGGTTGAAAAAGGGAAGGGGGCGCGCTGAGCCAAGCGGAAGTGGTTCCCTGGAGCAGGGCTACGCTGGTGGCTGGCAGGGGGGGTTCGTTGCTATGGAAGTGACAAATTGGAATGGAAGGGAAAAGGAGGAAAAGAAAAGAAAATGGCAAAACTGACCTGTGCTCTTCTCGACGGGCACCGGGACGGCGGTACTGCTCCTCTTCACGAGTGATGCGGACCTCTTCCTCGCTGTAGCGACTTGGCTGAGCTTGGTAAGAAGAGTATTGACCCTCCCGTCCGGCCTTGTTGGGGAGTTTGATCTCTAGCTCTTCGTGGGAGTGGGTGGTGGTTGTCTCTGTGGCGGCTTCCCGGTAGGAGGAGGGGAAGATGCTGAACGGAACGGGGACTCGGGCTTCAAAGTCCAGATTGGCGACCTTTCAGGCGCGAAGAGGTAGCTTCTCCTCGACCTTCCGAATATCGAAAGGAAGACAAGAAGATTCCTCTTGGCTTCTTTGAAAGAAGTCGAAAAGAAAGAAGAGAGGGAAGACGGGGTCTAGTCGTCTTCTTGAACTCGGCTTTCTGAATCGAAATCCTGTGGTGGGTTTTTGGAGTGGTGGTGGGAAAGATTTGTGGTTGATTGTGAGTGGAGGAAAGGAGAAGCTGAAGCTGGGAGCGAGGAGGAATCACAGAAATAGTCGAAGCACTTTGGGGGGGAGGGGAGATCGGACAGGAAACTGCAAGAGCGAAGCCTCGTTCAAATAGTGGGTGGTGCTGTTTCCGGGGTTGTCATCCAATGGGCGAAGCCTCGGGCGCTCTTTTGTTGACATTGGGTGGAGCAAGATCATCCAGGTTTGTTTATTGTGTATTGAAGGGGTTTAGCGGGCCCACACAAGCTGCCCGCAAGCCCGCGCAAGCCCACGCAAGCCCAGACCAGCCCCCCCACCCTGCCTTTTCCCCCTTGTCACACAGCTGCCCTGGCGAGGTCCAACCAGGTTTCTTCGCGTTGCACCGTCAAGTTTCGTTTGTACCTCGGATGTCTGGACGTCACGATTCCAGGCCCGTCAATTCTTCTCTTGCGGTAGTAATAATGCGAGGAGAACCCATGGGCAATCTCTGCTCGAGTGGAGCTTGCCCACAGTGTGCTATTTCGACGCTGAAATTCGACGCTGGAGATTTGGTCCGTTGCCCCCCAGGCGTTGTTCGCGACCCCAGTTACCACGATGATCCCTCAATCTCCCCAGCGACGCCATTCAGCGCCACCGTCCAGTGCTCGTGTTGACCCAGCGCGCTTGGCCAGTGACATCCGGGATCTGTTCCCTGACGCTGAACCGAGGTGGTTGGATACCGTAGGACGTGCTGCTAGTGTCGGCAGGCTGGGGCACATCAGGGTAGAAGGCACTTCGTCAATTGGCTCGCCCTCGCTCATCACATCCGACAGATGCTCCCGGCCTCCCCAGGTTGCCTGATGGGATCGTGGAAGCCAGCTATTGGGCACGACTTCGTCAATATGCAAGCCCAATTGCCTTCTCAGCTGTGAGCCCCAGCCACTGTTATTACCGTTGATGGAGCAGCAAATAGCAGCAAACCCGTTGCTTGGTCTTTTCCAACTGTCGCCGGGTCTGGCGCCCGCGCGCGTTCGTTTCCTTGTCGATTGGCCTTTACTCCAATTTCTTTCGACCGCGCCCCGTTGCCATAGCGACAAGATCCACTAACTCGGGACGCAAGCCCCAAGCCCCTGAGCTAACTACCATTATTGGTAATGTTAACCCCTGCGAAAGCGTGATCACATGCTGCCCAGGGAAACGATATGCGTTCAGAATAAACGCGAAACACACTCATGTCCACGTGCTTTGCCGTGGAATGGAACGGACGGGGACGGGTGCGAAGAAAGAAGCAAACACGCGGAATACAAGGCCCTTGCTCCATTGCTGCTTCCATACCTTCTTCCGACGCGTATGTGCTACGAACCTATCTGCCTTTTCCGTAGTATGGCAGTTTAGTTACCGGCTATCCTTGAGCAATGCAATCCCGTTGAAAGATGAGGTTCTCGGACATAGCGACAAGTAATAAATTATCAGCTTCCAAGAGCAAGCCGAGTTCGACTGGGTGAAAATCAGGGGCACCAGTATTTCTCCCGGGTAACCCCGGGTAGCCTAGTGCTGACGTAATGTGTCAACCCCACCATCGGACACAGGGCAAAGCTCTGCGATTACCTACCCCGCCATGAAGCTGCTTTGTCAACCACGTTGAAGATCCGCCCACCAGCCGACCTGTGTGGCCTATATCGCCCTTATAGCCAACATGAAGCAGAGATTCTCCTCCTTGGATGTCAAGGCGAGTTCCCCGTCAACGGCGGTCTAGGCAACTCCAAACTATTGACACCTTGGACCTTTAGGTAATAGCCCATGAGCTAACCCAATCGTTGGTCACACTACGGCTTGCCAACGTCTACGACCTCAGCTCCAAGATCCTTCTCCTCAAGTTCGCGAAGCCAGACAACAAGAAGCAACTCCTCATCGACTCGGGATTCCGATGCCACCTGACTGACTTCGCCCGAACCACCGCCGCCGCGCCGAGTGCCTTCGTCGCCCGCCTGCGAAAGTTCCTCAAGACGAGACGAGTCACCAGCGTTGCCCAGATCGGTACCGATCGCATCATAGAGTTTCAGTTCAGTGATGGCCAATATCGCCTGTATCTCGAGTTTTTTGCCAGCGGGAACATAATCTTAACGGATAGCCAGTTGAATATCCTAACGCTCCTACGGACTGTCCCGGAAGGAGAACATCAGGAGCCCCAGAAGGTCGGCTCGACATACACCTTGGAGAATCGGATGAACTTTGGTGGTGTTCCGCCTCTGACAAAGGAGAGACTTCGAGATGCCCTCAAGACCACAGTGGAGAGGGCAGAAGCGCCTCAGGCTGCAGGCAAGAAGTCCAAGAAAAAAGGAGAGGACCTCAGGCGAGGACTTGCGACCACCATAACGGAGCTACCGCCAATGCTTGTCGACCACGCGTTTAAGCTCACAGATTTTGACCCGGCTACAAAACCTACCCAGATCCTAGAGAGTGAAGACCTACTAGGCGCTCTCTTCCTGTCGCTAGAGAAGGCCCGAGGCATCGTCGAGGCGATTACTAGTTCCCCGACTTCCAAAGGCTACATAATTGCGAAACCGAAGCCAAAGGCTCCAACACCGTCTTTGCTAGGGGCGGAAGAAACGTCGACGGATAAGCCGCGCGACCTGTTGTTGTACGAGGACTTTCACCCCTTCCTACCAAAGCAGTTTGAGAACGATCCCGAGTACACGGTCCTTACGTTCGATGGCTTCAACAAGACCGTCGACGAGTTCTTCTCGTCCGTCGAGGGCCAGAGGTTGGAATCTCGACTCACCGAACGAGAAGCTGCGGCGAAGAAGAAATTGGACGCTGCCCGCTCGGATCAGGCCAAGCGCATAGAAGGGCTCCAGGAGGCCCAGCTCGTCAACTCGCGCAAGGCCGCCGCCATTGAGGCCAACCTCGAACGCGTCCAGGAAGCCATGGATGCTGTGAACGATCTGCTCTACGACGGCATGGATTGGGTCGACATCAACAAGCTTGTCGAGCGGGAGAAGAAAAGGGGAAACCCAGTTGCCGAGATCATCAAGCTGCCCATGAACTTGGCAGAGAACACCATCACCCTAAGTATAGGAGAAGAGGAGGAGGAAGAGGTTGGCCAAGAGGATGATTTTAATTATGAGACGGACTCCGAGGCCGACGAAAGTGCCTACGCGCCAACGGACACTGGCAATCAGGAATCGCCGGGGAAGCGCCTCGAGGTTGATATCAACCTGGCTCTAACGCCTTGGAGCAACGCCCGGGAATACTACGACGAGAAGCGAACTGCGGCATCCAAGGAGCAGAAAACCATCCAGCAATCAACAGTTGCGCTAAAAAACGCCGAGAAGAAGATCACCCAAGATCTCAGGAAGGGGCTGAAACAGGAGAAGGCAATCCTTCAGCCCATCAGGCGACAGATGTGGTTCGAGAAGTTTACATGGTTCATCTCGTCGGACGGCTACCTCGTCCTCGGTGGTCGAGATGCCCAGCAAAACGATATGCTTTACAAGCGTTACCTCCGGCGAGGAGACGTCTACGTCCATGCCGACCTTCACGGGGCTTCGAGCGTCATCATCAAGAACAACCCCAAGACCCCGGACGCACCCATTCCACCGTCAACGTTGTCCCAAGCGGGGAACATGTCCGTCTGTTCCTCCAGCGCTTGGGACTCGAAGGCAAGTATGTCAGCTTGGTGGGTAAACGCTGAACAGGTTTCCAAGTCCGCCCCAACTGGCCAGTTCCTTCCAGTCGGGAGCTTCATGATCCGCGGAGAGAAGAACTTCCTCGCCCCTGCCCAGTTGCTCCTGGGGTTTGCCCTCCTATTCAAGATTAGCGAGGAGAGCAAGGCGAAACATGTTAAGCATCGACTCTATGATCACGATGACGAGCACGACGACATGTCTGGCAATGCCGGCACCGGTTTCGCGGTAGGGTCAAAAGGAGACGAAAGGGAAGAAGGAGAACAGGCCGATAAAAGCGAAGCCCAACCACTCGAGGACGATTTTGACTCGGGTAGCGAGTCCGAAAATGACGAAAGGACAGGGGCCCATCAGCGATCCAATCCCTTACAGTCGAATGTCGCCGGAGACGAAGAGGAGAATGATAAACAACATGAAGCTGTCGATGAGGCACCCTCCGATAAACTCTCCAGTCTGCAAGTCACAGATATGCGACCTAGTTCAACTAACCCGGAAGCAAATCCCCCGGCAGATGACGAGAATTCTGGCGAGGAAGCCGCATCGAGCGTCCAAACTCCTGCTAGGGCTGGGACTCCATCGTCAGCTTCGCAGCCCCAGGGCCAGAAGAAACCCCAAGCGAAGCGCGGTCAGCGCGGCAAGGCCAAGAAGATCGCAACCAAATACAAAGACCAAGACGAAGAAGACCGCGCCCTGATGGAATCCCTCATAGGCACAGCCGCCGGCCGCAAGCGAGCCGAGGCCGAGGCCGCCGCGAAGGCCCAGCGCGAGGCGGACGCGGCGGCGGCGGTCGAGCGGCGGCGCCAGCAGCAGGAGCGCATCAAGAAGAAGACGGCCGAGCACGAGGAGATCCGGCGCGTGATGATGGACGAGGGCCTCGACGTGCTCGACGACGACGAGGCCGCCGAGGCGACGCCCCTGGACGAGCTGGTCGGCACGCCGCTGCCCGGCGACGAGATCGTCGAGGTGGTGGCCGTGTGTGCGCCGTGGACGGCGCTCGGGCGATACAAGTACAAGGCCAAACTGCAGCCCGGCGCGCAGAAGAAGGGGAAGGCGGTCAAGGAGGTTGTCGAGCGGTGGAAGGCCGACTCGGCGAGGAAGGGCGCCGTCGACG
>Ga0164242_10002171_pt1 | contig 22805 bp, 21 predicted proteins | sample OricomgcompostMG_FD_108783 | JGI IMG/M metagenome (GOLD analysis project Ga0164242, IMG submission 108783) | Miracle-Growth compost microbial communities from Emeryville, California, USA - Original compost - Miracle growth compost (MG) ... | reverse complement strand
CGTCGTCACCGAGGACCGCGGCGGGTCGTTCTGCCGCGCCGACGCCGTCGAGGTGCTACGCGCCTCACCCGACCGGGTGCAGCCACCGTGCCCGTACGCCGGCCCGGGACGCTGCGGCGGATGCGACTGGCAGCACGCCTCGGCCACCGCGCAGCGAGCGGGCAAGGCCGCCGTCGTCCGCGAGCAGTTCGCGCGGGTCGCCGGACTCGACGTCTCCGGCCTGCTTACCGGGGTGGAGCCGCTGCCCGGCGGCCTGCTCGGCTGGCGCACCCGCATCGTCTACGCCGTCGACCGTGCCGGACGCCCCGGCCTGCACCGGCACCATGCGCGCGAGCTCGAACACGTCGACCACTGCCCGCTCGGGGCACCCGGCGTCGGCGACGCCGGTGTGCTGGCCGACCGCTGGCGGGGCCTGACCGGCGTGGAGGTCGCCCGCGGCGACGACGGCACCGTCGCCGTGCTGGGGCACCGCGCGGGGCCGGGCAGGCAGGCCCGCGGCCGCCGGCCACCGGACCGCGTGCACCTGCTCAGCGGCCCGGAGCAGCTACGGCACTCGGTGCGCGGACAGGCCTTCGACGTCGCGGCCGGCAGTTTCTGGCAGGTGCACCCCGCCGCCGCCGAGACGCTGACCGCTGCCCTGCTCGGCACGGTTGCCCCGCGGCCGGGGGAGTCGGTGGTCGACCTGTTCGCCGGGGCCGGCGCGTTCACCGCCGCGCTCGCCGCCGCCGTGGGGCCGGACGGCTCGGTGATCGGCGTGGAGTCCGACGCCCGGGCGGTGGCCGATGCCGGGGCCAACCTCGCCGACACGCCGTGGGCGCGGGTGGTCCGCGGGCGGGCCGACGCCGCCGGCATCGCCGCGCTCGGCCCCCACGCCGACCTCGTCGTGCTGGATCCGCCACGCGCGGGCGCGGGGACCGGCGCGATGCAGGCGCTACTGGGCCTCGGCGCACGGGCGGTCGGGTACGTGTCCTGCGACCCCGCCACCCTCGCCCGCGACGTGCGTACGGCGCTCGGGAGCGGGTGGCGGTTGGACGCGCTGCGGGCCTTCGACGCCTTCCCGATGACGCACCACGTCGAGTGCGTCGCCCGCATAGTGCCCGCAGTGCCCGCGAACCGCGACGATGAAGCACTAGCATCATCGTCGTGACACGTGTGCTGGATCGGATAACGGGGCCAGCTGACCTGCGCGATCTCCCGGCGGCCGACCTGGCCGCGCTGTGCAGCGAGATCCGTGATGTCCTGGTCGACACCGCCGCCCGGACGGGGCAGGGCCACCTCGGCCCCAACCTCGGAGTGGTCGAGTTGACGATCGCGCTGCACCGCGTGTTCGACTCGCCCACCGAGCCGCTGCTGTTCGACGTGGGCCACCAGGCCTACGTCCACAAGATGCTCACCGGCCGTGCCGCCCAGATGCCCACGCTGCGCCAGACCGGCGGCCTGTCCGGCTACCCGAGCCGGGCCGAGAGCCGGCACGACTGGATCGAGAACTCGCACGCCTCGACGGCGCTGTCCTACGCCGACGGCCTGGCCAAGGCGCACCAGGTCCGCGGTGAGCGGCGGCCGGTGGTGGCGGTCGTCGGCGACGGCGCGCTCACCGGCGGCATGTGCTGGGAGGCGCTGAACAACATCGCCGCCGCCGACCGGCCGGTCATCGTCGTCATCAACGACAACGGCCGCTCCTACTCACCGACCGTCGGCGGGTTCGCCGACCACCTCGCGGGCCTGCGGCTCAAGCCCGGCTACGAGCGCACCCTGCACCGCGTCAAGGGCGCCCTCGGCCGCACGCCGGTCGTCGGCCCGCCGCTGTACGACGCGCTGCACGGCGTCAAGCGCGGCCTCAAGGACATGCTGCAGCCGCAGGGCATGTTCGAAGACCTCGGGCTGAAGTACGTCGGCCCGATCGACGGCCACGACATCGCCGCACTGGAGACGGCCTTCGGGCACGCGCGCAGGTTCGACGGCCCGGTCATCGTCCACTGCGTCACCCGCAAGGGGTACGGCTACGCGCCCGCCGAGAACGACGAGGCCGACCAGCTGCACCAGTGGCGGCCCGTCGACCCCGAGACCGGCCTGGTCAAGCCGTCCACCGGCCGCAGCTGGACCAGCGTGTTCGGCGACGAGCTGGTCGCGATCGGCGAGCAGCGCGACGACGTGGTGGCGATCACCGCCGCGATGTGCGACCCGGTGGGCATGGGCGAGTTCGCCCGGCGCTTCCCGACCCGCTTCTTCGACGTGGGCATCGCCGAGGCGCACGCGGTCACCTCGGCCGCCGGTCTCGCGTACGGCGGCCTGCACCCGGTCGTGTCGCTGTACGCGACCTTCCTCAACCGCGCGTTCGACCAGCTGCTCATGGACGTCGCGCTGCACCGGCTGCCGGTCACCGTCGTGCTCGACCGGGCCGGCGTCACCGGCAGCGACGGACCCAGCCACAACGGCATGTGGGATCTCGCGCTGCTCGGCATGGTGCCCGGCCTGCGCATCGCCACACCGCGCGACGAGCCGACGCTGCGCGAGCTGCTGCGCGAGGCCGTCGACCATCGTGACGGCCCGACCGTGGTCCGCTACCCGAAGACACCGCTCGGCGACCCGCTGCCCGCGGTGCGCCGGGTGGGTGAGCTCGACGTGCTGGGTGAGCCGGCGGCGGACGCCACCGTCGACGTGCTCATGCTCGCCGTCGGCCCGATCGCGGGCGAGGTGCTGGAGGCCGCCGCGGGGGTCGAGCGGGCCGGCTACACCGTCCGGGTCGCCGCACCGCGCTGGGTGAACCCCGTGGACGACGCGGTGGTGGCGCTCGCCCGGGCCGCCCGGCTGGTGGTCACGGTCGAGGACGGCGTCGTCGCCGGCGGGGTCGGCGCCCGCGTCAGCCAGGCACTGCGCGACGTCGCGTGCGACGTTCCCACACGGGAGATCGGCATACCGGTACGGTTCCTCGAACACGGGAACGTGGCGGATGTGCGTGCATCCGTCGGGCTCACCGCCCAGGGCATCGGGCGGAGGATCGTCGAGTGGTCGGCACTCGTCTCGTCCACCGGAGACACCGGCGACGACGACACCCTTGCCGCCACCCGTCGCGCCGGTGAGCACGACGGTGGCTGACGGGGGCGAAGGAGACCTGGGATGCGGATCCTCGTCGTAGAGGACGAAGTTCAACTTGCGGAGGCTGTGGCCCGCGGCCTGCGGCGCGAGGGCATGGCGGTCGACGTCGCCACCGACGGCGACGAGGGCTACCGCAAGGCGGCGCTGACCCGCTACGACGTCGTCGTCCTCGACCGCGACCTGCCCGGCCTGTCCGGCGACGAGATCTGCCGGCGGCTCACCGACGAGGGCGTCCTCACCCGGGTGATGATGCTGACCGCCAGCGGCACGGTCGAGGACAAGGTGTCCGGCCTGGCGCTGGGCGCCGACGACTACCTCGCCAAACCGTTCGCGTTCGCCGAGCTGGTCGCGCGGGTGCGCGCGCTCGGCCGCCGCACCACGCCGGCTGCGCCTCCGGTGCTGTCGGCCGGCGACATCGAACTGGACTCCGCCAAGCGCACCGTCACCCGCGGCGGCGAGCTGATCGAGCTGACCCGCAAGGAGTTCGGCGTCCTGGAGACGCTGCTGACCGCCCAGGGTGCTGTCGTCAGCAGCGAGGAGTTGCTGGACCGCGTGTGGGACGAGAACGCCGACCCGTTCACCACCACGGTCCGGGTCACGATGATGACGCTGCGCCGGAAGCTGGGTGAGCCCCCGATCATCGACACCGTGGTCGGGTCGGGGTACCGGATCGATCCTGGCGCCCTTGCGGCCACCCAGGGTGGTGACTCGGGAGCTCCGGCGCAGTGAGGTTCTTCCGCCCGACACTGCGCGCCCGCATGGCGCTGCTGTACGGCGGACTGGTCCTCCTGATCGGCGTCTCCGTCCTGTTCACCTGCGTCATCCTGCTCAACCGCGCCATCGGGCAGATGAAGGTCGGGACCGTCGAGCTCGCCAACTGCCCCTGCACGGTCACCCGCAACGGCGGTGGCGGCAACGCGACCGTCACCACCGACCTCAGCAGCGCCACCCGCAGCGCGCAGGACAACGCGATCAACTACCTGCTGCGCACCGGCTCGATCTACTTCGCGATCGTCGTGGTCGTCGGCACGGCCGGTGCCTACCTGCTCGCCAAGCAGGCGCTGCGCCCGCTCGCCCGGCTGACCCAGACGGCCAAGCTGCTGTCCACCGAGACACTCGACCAGCGGATCAACCTCGGCGGCCCGGAGGACGAGGTGCGCGAGCTGGCCGACACCTTCGACGACATGCTGGCCCGGCTGGACGCCGCGTTCGACAGCCAACGGCTGTTCGTCGCCAACGCCAGCCATGAGCTGCGCACGCCGCTGTCGGTCATCCGCACCGAGCTCGACGTCACGCTCAGCGACCCGAACGCCGACCCCGCGGAGCTGCGCCGCATGGGCGCGGTGGTGTCGGCCGCGGCCGAGCGGGCGCAGCGGCTGGTCAACTCGCTGCTCACCCTGGCGCGGCTGCAGGCCACCGGCGGCGGCGAGCTCGAAGTGCAGGAGCCGGTCGACCTCGCGTGGATCGTCCCCGGCGCGCTGCACGCCGTGGCCGGCGAGGCGGAGCTCAAGGGCGTGCGCATCGAGACCGAGGTCGAGCAGGCCACCACACTCGGCGACCCCCGGCTGCTGGAGCGGCTGATCGGCAACCTCGTCGAGAACGCCATCCGGCACAACGTGCCGAACGGGTGGCTGCGGGTCACCACCGGCCAGACGGTCGACAAGGTGTGGCTGCACGTCGCCAACGGCGGCGCGGTGATCCCCACCGAGGACGTCGACGCGCTGTTCCAGCCGTTCCGCCGGGGCGGCCGGGCCCGCACCGCCACCCGCGGCGCGGGGCTCGGCCTGGCGATCGTGCGGCTCATCGTCGACGCCCACCAGGGCCGGCTACAGGCCGCGGCGCCGCCGTTCGGCGGGCTGGCCGTGCGCGTGGAGCTGCCGCGCGGCACGGGCCCGACGCCGGCGTCGTACCTCGGGTCCCCGATGCACGTCGACGCGATCGCTTCTCGGTGATGATCTTTTGGTGAGCGCCTGCTACGGCAGGTAGTACATCGGGTTGGGCAGCTTGACCGTCTTCTGCGCGTAGCCGCCGGACAGGTCGCTGTACTGGTCACCGAGATTGGCCACGATGCGGTAGCCGAGCGACTGGATGTGCGCGCGGGTCAGCGACTTGTACTGGATGGTCGTGCACGACGGCGCGCACGAGGACAGCCAGGTGTCGACGGTGTAGTCCTTGAGGTACAGGTTGCTGTTGTCGACGTCGTAGCCGACGTCGGTCAGGTTGGCGACCGTGCCGGTGCGCTGGGTCTCGGGGCGGCCGGTCAGGAAGAACACCGTGTAGCCCCTGGCCTCGGCGGACTTCTCCAGCGCCACCATGCCGGGCACGGCCGGGAAGACACCGGCGTTGACGAAGTCCGCGTTCGAGGCCGGGTCGTAGACGAAGTTGGAGTAGATCTCGTAGTTGTAGGTGCTGAGCAGCGTGTCGTCGACGTCGAACACGATGGCCTTCTTCGCCTTGCCGGCCGATCCGCGCCCGTGGCCGTGTCCGGTGGGCCGGGCGAGGTACCTCGCGGCGTTCCTGGCGATGCCCTCGACCTCGTGGGCGTAGGCGCCGTTCGGGTCGAAGGTGCGCAGGTCCGCCTGCCCCGTGACCGGGTCGATGGTGGTGGGGTCGGCTTCGTCACCGTAGTAGGCCTTGATCGCGGTGCGGACCTGGTCGATGTTCTGGATCTGGTCTGCGCGGGTGGGCTGGGCCGGCGGCGCGGGCACCGACGGGCCGCCGGCCGAGCCGTGGGCCGACGCGACGCCGACACCGGCGCCGAGGGCGGTGAGCGCGACGACGGCACTGGTGACGAGGGTTCGGGCAGGTCTGCGGAAGCGGAAGTTCACGGGTCTCCTCCGAGCGGGTAGGGGCGGCTCGCCCGAACACGCAAGCCGGGCGAATGCACCGAACGGAACGTAGGGGGAGAGACTAGCCCGCAAGCGCCGCCGTGAGACCCCCCGCGGTGAGTTCGATCTGCCACGGCCGCGCACCGAACTCGGCCAGCGCGGCGCGCACGGTGTCCTCGGTCAGCGCGGGTGGCGGCGCCCAGCACAGCCGTCGCAGGACCTCCGAGGCCAGCAGGTTCTGCGCGAGGACCGTGTGTTCGGCAGCGAGCCGGGCGACGACCTCGCGGGCGGCGGCGAGCCGGGCGGCGGCCTCGGGGTCGCGATCGCGCCAGCGAGACGGCGCGGGGATGCCGTCGCCCCCGCCGGCGGTGAGCGGCGGGAGCTCGTCGTCGGGCAGGGCGCGGGCGGCCTCGAGCGCGCCGAACCAGCGGTCGAGGCGGCGCCGCTGCCGCGGCCCGCCGAACACCGGCAGCGCGGCGAGGTCGCGTGGCCGGGCGGGGTTGGTCTTCGCGGCGTCGATGACGGCGGCGTCGGGCAGCACCCGGCCGGGGGCGATGTCGCGGTCGGCGGCGTACTCGTCACGCGCGGTCCACAGGGCGCGCACGGCGGCCAGCTGCCGGCGGCTGCGCAGCTTGTGGATGCCGGAGGTGCGGCGCCAGGGGTCGACGCGGGGTGCGGGCGGCGGCGCGAGCCGGACGGCTTCGAACTCCTGCCGCGCCCACTCGGCCTTGCCGGCGTCCTCGAGCAGCTGGGCCAGCACGTCGCGCAGCGGGAGCAGCAGCTCCACGTCGAGTGCCGCGTACACCAGCCAGTCGTAGGGCAGCGGCCGGGTGGACCAGTCCGCGGCGGAGTGGCCCTTTTCCAGCCCGACGCCGAGGTGCCGCTCGACCGTCGTGCCCAGGGCGACCCGCTCCTCGCCGAGCAGCCGGCCGGCGAGCTCGGTGTCGAACAGGCTCGACGGCCGCATGCCGAGCTCGGCCAGGCAGGGGAGATCCTGGTTGGCGGCGTGCAGCACCCACTCCGTGCCGGCGAGCGCGGCGCCGACGCCGCTGAGGTCGTCGAGGGCGATCGGGTCGATGAGGACGCTGCCGACGCCCGCGCGACGCAGTTGCACGAGGTAGGCCCGCTGGCTGTAGCGGTAGCCGGACGCGCGCTCGGCGTCGAGCGCGACCGGTCCGTGGGCCGCGGCGAGGTCCGTGACGAGTGTCGCCAGCCGGGCCGGGTCGACCAGCGGCTCGGGGACGCCGTCGCGCGGTACTTCGAGGATCGGGACCGGCGGGGCCTCGTCGGCGGGTTCCTGTTCGGCTGCTGAATCACTCACGGGTCGGCGGCTCAGGCCCGCGACAGGACGGTCACGCCCTCCGGAGGTAGCCCGGCCGCGACGCACAGCATGTCGACGAACGCCCGCAGGTGCGGGGCGAGGTCGGACGTCTCGGCCGTCCAGGAGGCACGCAACTCCATCGCGACCGTCGTGCGCGGGCCGGCGAGGTCGCCGAAGCGGGTGGAGGTGGTCTGGGTGACGGTGCCGCCGGCGGAGTGGTAGGCGGCCCGGCGCTCGTCGAGCGCGCTGGTGAGCCAGCTCCACCCGACCGCCGGGAGCATCGGGTCGACGCCCATGTCCTTGTCCAGTTCGGCCGAGGCGTAGGCGACGAGGCGCAGCACGCCGTCCCAGGCCTCGTGCCCGTCAGGGTCGTGCAGCAGGACGAGCCGCCCGGAGGCGAGGTCGCCGCCGTCGGCGTCGGGGATCTCGGCGCTGATCGCGTAGCTGTACGGCGCGAGCCGCTGCGGCGGGCGCAGGGGCTCCACCCGTACCTCGGGCCGCACGGCGGTGCCGCTGAGGCTGGCGACGGCGGAGCGGAACAGCTCCGGCGCCGCTTCGCTGCCGGCCGCGTCGGACGCCGAGTCAGGCACGGTGTCGACCGTCATGCCACCCACCCGGCCACAGCATGACCGCCGCCGGCACGGCTGCGGCGGGTGGCGAGCTCGAACAAGGAGGCGTCGAGCAGCAAGGCGGTGCCGCACTCGACGCAGGCACGGTCGGGACACGCCTCGCCGTGGCCGTCGAGGCAGGGCGGCGTCTCGGTCAGACGCTCCCCACCGCAGGTGGGACAGAACAGGGTGAGCAGCTCGGCAGGCACGCCGGAGCACCCCCTCACGTGGCATCGCGAGCGGGCACGCTCGCTACCGGACCCAGCCCGTGCACCGTCGGCACGGGCTGAACAGGCGGACGTCATGAAGGTCCCACGTGGGTCCGACAATCCCACGCAGGCGCGCCGGGCAGGCATGCGACGATGGACCGCGATGACCACTGCACAGCCGTCCCCCGCGGAGTCGCTCCTCGTCCGAGCCGCCACGGGCCGCCCGGGGCCGCGGCCACCCGTCTGGTTCATGCGGCAGGCTGGCCGGTCGTTGCCCGAGTACCGCGAGCTGCGGGCCGGCACGTCGATGCTCGAGGCGCTGCGTACCCCTGAGCTGATCACCGAGATCACCCTGCAGCCGGTGCGCCGGCACGGCGTCGACGCGGCGATCCTGTTCTCCGACATCGTCGTGCCGCTGGTGGCGATCGGGCTCGGCGTCGACATCGTGCCGGGCGTCGGGCCGGTGATCGACAAGCCGGTCCGCGAGGCCGCCGACGTCGACCGCATCCGCGCGCTCACCGCCGACGACGTCCCGTATCTCGCCGAGTCGGTGCGCCGGCTGGTCGCCGAGCTCGGGCCCACCCCGCTGATCGGCTTCGCCGGCGCGCCGTTCACGCTCGCCAGCTACCTGGTCGAGGGCGGGCCGTCGCGCGACCACGCCCGCACCAAGGCGCTCATGCACGGAGCCCCGCAGGTCTGGCACGCGCTGCTGGCCCGGCTGGCCGACGTCGCGCGCACGTTCCTGCAGGTGCAGATCGACGCCGGGGTGTCGGCCGTGCAGCTGTTCGACTCGTGGGTGGGGGCGCTGTCGCTGGCCGACTACACCGAGTTCGTCCTGCCGCACAGCCAGGCGGTGCTGCAGCCGCTCGGCGGCACGGTGCCGATCATCCACTTCGGCGTCGGCGCCGGGGAGCTGCTCGCCGCGATGCGCGCGGCCGGCGCCGACGTCGTGGGCGTCGACTGGCGGGTACCGCTGGACGAGGCCGCGCGCCGGCTCGGGCCGGGGGCGCGCGTGCAGGGCAACCTCGACCCCGCGCTGCTCGGCGCGCCCTGGCCGGTGATCGAGGCGGCCGTGCGGCGCGTCGTCGAGCAGGGGCGGGCGGCCGACGGCCACATCCTCAACCTCGGGCACGGCGTGCCGCCGGACACCGACCCCGCCGTGCTCACCCGGATCGTCGAGCTGGTCAAGGCGTTGTGAGCGGCGCAGCGCCGGTGACCCGCTCGCTCGCCGTCGTCGGTGGCGGCGTCGCGGGCCTCGCCACGGCCTGGTACGCCGCGGCGGACGGGTGGGACGTCACCGTCTACGAGGCCGCACCGGCCGTCGGCGGCAAGCTGCGCGCCGGCGAGGTCGGCGGGGTGACGGTCGACCTCGGCGCCGAGTCGATGCTCACCACCCGGCCCGAAGGCGTCGACCTGCTCGACGCGCTCGGGCTCACCGCGGCCCGCCGGTCACCGGCCACGACCGCGGCCCGCATCCGCGCCGGGGGGGCGGCGCACCCGCTGCCCGCGCGGACCCTGCTCGGCATCCCCACCGACCTCGACGCGCTGCGCACCTCCGGCGTGCTGTCAGCCGGCGCCGTCGACGCCGTCGAGGCCGAGCCGTCGCTGCCGCCGATGGCGCCGCTGGTCGAGGACGTCTCGGTCGGCTCGGTGGTGCGCGCCCGGATCGGCGACGAGGTGGCGGACCGGCTCGTCGAACCCCTGCTCGGCGGCGTCTACTCCGGACGCGCGGACGAGCTGTCCCTGCGTGCCGCGGTGCCCGCCCTCGCCGCCCGGCTCGGCGAGGGCGGTTCGCTGGTCGACGCCGCGCGTGCTCTGTCCGGGGCCCGCCCGCCGTCGGCAGGCCCGGTGTTCACCAGCCTCGACGGCGGCCTCGCGGGCCTGCCGCAGGCCCTGGCCCGGTCGGGGCGGTTCGCCGTGCGCACGGGCGTCACGGTGCGCGCGCTGCGCCGCACCCCGGCCGGCTTCGCCCTGGAGTGCGGCGCGGTGCCGACGGCCGAGCAGGTCACCGCCGACGCCGTGGTGATCGCCGCGCCGGCGGCCAAGGCGGCGCGGCTGCTGCGCGGGGTCGCCCCGGCCGCGGGCACCGAACTCGCCGGCATCGAGTCGGCCAACCTGGCGATCATCACGTTCGCGTTCCGCGGCGTCGCCCTGCCGCCGGGCAGCGGCCTGCTGGTCGCCGCGGGCGAACGGCTGGCCACCAAGGCGGTCACCCTGACCTCGCAGAAGTGGGGGCTGGCCGGCGACGTCACCGTGCTGCGCGCGTCGGTCGGCCGGGCGGGCGACAACACTGCGCTGCGGTTCGACGACGCCGACCTCATCTCGCTCGTGCACCGCGAGCTGAGACCGCTGCTCGGCGTGGACGCCGCGCCGGTCGACGCGCTCGTCACGCGGTGGGGCGGCGGGCTTCCGCAGTACGCGGTCGGCCACGTGTCGCGGGTCGCGCGCATCCGCTCCGCGGTGGCCGCTGTGCCGGGTCTCGCGGTGTGCGGGGCGGCCTACGACGGCGTCGGCATCCCCGCCTGCATCGCCTCGGCCCGGGCGGCGGTGGCCCGCCTGGGCGCGGCCGACCAGGGGCGAGGACAATCGGGTACATGACCGACGGTAAGTCCGCACGCGAGCTCAACAACGTCATCCGCTACACGCTGTGGTCGGTGTTCCGATCGGCCCGCCCGCTGGGCGACACCGACCGCCAACCGGTCGCCGCCGAGGTCGACGGGCTGTTCGAGCAGCTCGCCGCGAAGGACGTCGTCGTGCGCGGCACCTACGACGTCTCCGCGCTGCGCGCCGACGCCGACCTGCTGGTCTGGTGGCACGCGTCCAGCGCCGACGCGCTGCAGGAGGCCTACTCCCGGCTGCGCCGTACGCAGCTCGGCGCGCACCTGGAGCCGGTGTGGTCGAACATGGCCCTGCATCGCCCGGCGGAGTTCAACAAGAGCCACGTCCCGGCGTTCCTCGCCGACGAGCACGCCCGCGACTACGTCTGCGTGTACCCGTTCGTCCGCTCCTACGAGTGGTACCTGCTGCCCGACGCCGAGCGGCGGGCACTGCTGGCCGAGCACGGGCAGATGGCGCGCGAGTACCCGGACGTGCGGGCGAACACGGTGGCGTCGTTCGCCCTCGGCGACTACGAGTGGATCCTCGCCTTCGAGGCCGACGAGCTGCACCGCATCGTCGACCTCATGCGGCACCTGCGCGGCTCCGAGACGCGCCGCCACGTCCGCGCGGAGGTGCCGTTCTTCAGCGGCCGCCGCCGCTCGGTGGCCGAAGTGGTCGACGCCCTGCCGTAGTGACGTCGGCGCGGGCGAGGCGGCTACCGTCGTAGCTCGAACTGTCCCTGCCTCACGCACGTCGAGCGCCTCGCAGCGGCCCCGGGTACTCACTCCGTCCCTGCGACGGGGAGACCGACCGCGTCGGCCCCTCAGCCCGGGCGACGACCGCGGCGGCTCTATCGCCGCGAGCTACAGCCAGGTGACCATCGATTTGGCAGCACCCTGCCACCACGAATACGCAACGCCGGGCGCGCTGACGACGTCTTTTGATCAGGAGGGGGAGGTGACGATGACCAGCCGCGCCACAATCCGGCCCGACTCGGCAGACGACGGTCCCGGCACTCCAGGCCAGTCCTGGTTTCCTACCGTCGTCGAAGCCTTGTTCCGCGACTTCGAGGACCAGCAGCCGCTGACCGAGATCCTCACCGTCGCCCGGCAGTGCCGCGACGACCTACGCGGCTCCCCACCGGCCGCGTTGCCCGAACTGGTCGAGCGCCTGGCCCGCGAACGGCTCCGTCACCTTCCCCCGTCGACAGCGTGACCGCATAGCGCTCGCCTGCGTCCCGGGAACGTTCAGCATCCGGCGGGTCCGCCCAGGGGCGCCAGCAGCGCGATCAGCTCGCCGGCTCGTCGTCGAACGTCAGCGAGATCGAGTTGATGCAGTAGCGCAGGTCGGTCGGCGTGCCGTAGCCCTCGCCGGAGAACACGTGCCCGAGGTGGCTGTGGCAGTTGGCGCACAGCACCTCGGTGCGGTCCATGCCCCAGCTGCTGTCGGTGCGCTCGATGATGCGCTCGCCGGCCAGCGGGCTGAAGAAGCTCGGCCAGCCGCAGTGGCTGTCGAACTTGTGCTCGCTGCGGAACAGCTCCGCGCCGCAGGCCCGGCAGCGGTAGACGCCGACGCGGTGGTTGTCGGTGTACTCGCCGGTGAAGGCCCGCTCGGTGCCGGCCTTGCGCAGCACCTCGTACTCCTCGGAGGTCAACTGTTCACGCCACTGCTCGTCGGACTTGGTGACGGGGGCGGGGGGCAGATCCTGCGTGCGGCTCATGTCCTCGACGGTACCGACTTCGCGCGCGTGGTTCACCAGCTTCGGACGATGCCGAGCACGCCGAACAGGATGGTCAGCGCGACGCCGATCAGGATCAGCCACACGACGACCTTCGCGGCCACCCGTTTCGGCCCGGACAGGCGCGCCAGGCCGGCCCCGAACGCGGCCATGTTCTGCAGCTCGCCGTCGGCGGTGTTCGGGTTGGCGGTACGGCCCCAGGCGCCGTCGACGTACGGGGGCTGCGCGTGAGGGGCCTCGTCGTCGAAGTCGTCCTCGTCGATCGGCACCCGTCCAGGGTAGGGCGACCTCCCGGCGCATGTCGTCGATCTTGTTGCACCTGACACGCGGTAGCGCCGCACCCGCAACAAGATCGGCGTCGGTCCGCGGTCGTCAGTGCCGGCCGAGCCGCACCAGCGCACCGCGGCGGGGCTCGGCGAGGCTCGGCGAGCGGCCGATCAGCACGACGCCGGCCGCCATCAGGACGAGGCAGGCCGACTGCAGGCCGAGCGCGGTGGGTGTGACGGAGAGCCGGTCGCCGAGCAGCGTGACGCCCAGCGCGATGCCGACGAGCGGCTCGGCGACGGTGAGCGGCGGTAGCGAGTAGTCCAGCCGGGCGGCCTTGAACGCGCTCTGCGAGAGCAGGATCGCCATCAGCCCGCCACCGGCGACGAGGTAGATCCACGGGTGCATCACCGTGGCCAGCACCCCGTGGTCGTCGATGTCGACCAGCGCCGCGCGAGTGCCGGCGTCCTGCAGCCCGGACAGCACGCCGGCGGCGAGCGCCAGCAGCACCGACTCACCGACCAGGCCGCGCAGCTTGCCGGCGATGACGAGCACGGCCGCGAGACCAGCGGCCGCCCCGACGGCCATCAGCACGATGTAGGGGTTGTTCTCGATCTGGCTGGACGCGCGCGGGCGGCCGACGGCGAGGAAGACGGTCAGCGCGGCCGTGACGAGCACCGCGCCACCGAGCTCCTGCCAGCAGGTGCGGTGGTGGGACAGCACGTTGGCCGTCACGAGCGCGAACAGCAGGCTCGCCGACAGCAGCGGCTCGACGGTGCTCACGGAGGCGAGCTGCAGCGCGAGCCCGCCCAGCACGGAGCCGATCACCGACGCCACCATGCCGACCCACCAGATCCGCTGCTTCATCAGGAACAGCAGCAGCCGCAGGGACAGCAGGTCTTCGAGGGCGGCCTGGGCGGCTACCCGCTGCTGGAGCACGTAGCCGATGCCGAGGAACAGCGCCGCGATGACGCCAACGGGGTAGACCATCAGGTCTCCCTCCTGCGGCGCGGCGGCATGCCGGGATTATGACCCCCCGACCTGAACGCCGGCCATGAGCGGGCGGACGGGCTCAGGGCATGCTGGGCGTGCCGTCCACGCGGCGCACGGCGAAGGCGCCGGGGCCGCCGTCGTCGGCGAGCGAGGCGAGCAGCGGCGAGCGGGTGAGCATCAGCACGCCGAGGGCGACGGCGGCGGCGCCGGCGGCGGCCGGCAGCAGCCACCAGCCGGTGCGCGTGGACTCCTGGAACACCAGCACGCCCCAGAGGATCGAGACCAGCGGATCCATCAGCGTGAAGCCGGGCTGGGCGGCGAGCAGCGGGCCGACGTGCAGCGCCCACTGCACGAGCACCAGCCCGGCGATGCCGAATCCGATGGCGACGTACGTCTGCCAGGCGGCGACGACACCCAGCAGCCCGTGCTGCGACCCTTCGGCGAGGGTCTGCTTGAGGAAGGTGGCGGTCAGGCCGAAGCTGGTGCCCGCCGCCCCGCCGAGGAACGCGGCCTGCCACAGCCGCCCGCCGCGCCGGGACACGGCGATCAGCAGCACCACTGCGGCTGCCGAGGCGAGACCGGCGATCAGGAGAATCGCCGACTCGACGTCGGTCTCGTCGCCGGGCCGGGGCTCCAGCACCGCGACGAGCGCGATCATGCCGGCGGTCATGACGAGGATGCCGCTCCACTCCGACCAGCGCAGCTGCGCGCCGAAGACCCGGGAGGCCACGAGCAGGGTCAGTGGCACCTCGATGGTGATGATCGGCTCGACGGCCGACAGCTGCCCCAACCCGAGCGCCACCGCCTGCAGCACGAACGACCCGACGAGCCCGAAGAAGCCCAGCAGCCAGGTGGGGGAGCGGACGAGGTCCCACAGCAGCGCCGGCCCGAACGGCCGGTCGGCGCCTTCCTGCAGCCCTGATTTGCGCTGCATGACGTTAGCCAGGGCGTTGCCCGCGGCGGCCAGTGCGGCGCACAGGTAGCTGAACAGGTCTGAGCTGTTCACGTCAGCTCCGCTGCACCGATCGGGAGACCAGCATGCGGCCGAAGTCCCGCGTGAGCCGGGTGCTGCTGTGCGCGTCGGCCATGACATCGTCGAAGGCGGTGACGAACCGGTCGACCTCCTGCGGGCCGATGATCAGCGGCGGGATCAGCTTGATGACCTCGATGTGGTCGCCGCTGACCTGGGTGAGGATGCGGTGCCGGTGGAACAGCGCGTGGACGACGGTCTGCGTGAACAGCCCCTTGCGGGCCAGCTGCAGCGCGCGGAAGTGGGCCCGTCCGGCCAGTGAGCTGGGGGACCGGAACTCGATGCCGATCATCAGTCCGCGTCCGCGCACGTCGCCGATCATCTCGTACCGGCCCGCCAGTTCGCGCAGGCGCTCCCGGAGCTCGTTGCCGATCGAGCGGGCGTTGGCCACGACGTCCTCGGCGTCCAGGGTGTGCAAGGTGGCCAGGCCGGCGGCCATCGCCTGGGCGTTGGAGCCGAAGGTGGAGTCGTGCACGAGCACGCGGTCCATCGAGGAGTACACGGCGCGGAAGATCTCCTCGCGCCCGAGGGTCGCGCCGACCGGGACGTAGCCGCCGGACAGTGCCTTGGCGGTGGCGACGAGGTCCGGTTCGACGCCGTCGTGCTGGAACGCGAAGAACTCGCCGGTGCGCCCGAGCCCGCACTGGACCTCGTCGGCGATGAGCAGGGCCCCGTGGGCGTGCGCCAGCCGCTGCGCCGCGGCGAGGTAGCCGGGCGGGCTGACGGCGACCCCCTTGCCCTGCACCGGCTCGACGAGGAAGCCGGCGACGTCGCCACGTCCGAGTTCGCGTTCGAGGGCCGCCAGGTCGCCGAACGGGACGGCGGTGCCGGGCAGCAGCGGCCCGAAGCCCCTGCGGAAGTCACGCCCGCCGTTGACCGACAGCGACCCGGCAGTCAGCCCGTGGAAGGCGTGGGCGCAGTACACGATGCGCTTGCGCTTGGTGTAGTAGCGGGCGAACTTCAGCGCGGCCTCGACCGCCTCGGTGCCGCTGTTGGAGAAGTAGACGCGGTGCAGGTGCGGCACCCGCGCCACCAGCGCCTCGCCGAGCGCACCGGCCAGCGGCGGCGCGTCGAACTGGGTCAGGTCGGCAAGGTTGGCGTCGAGCGCGTCGTGCACCGCCTGGCGCACCACCCGGTGGTGCCGGCCGAGGGCGAAGACACCGAAGCCGGCGAGCATGTCGAGGTAGTCGCGGCCCTCGTCGTCGTAGAGGTAGGCGCCCTCGCCGCGCACGTACGTCTTGTCGAAGCCGATGGCGCGAAGCATCCGCGGCAGCTGCGGGTTGAGGTACTGCGCATGCAGCTCGTAACGCCGGGGCCCCTGCTCGCGCAGCACGTCGGCCAGCGTGAACGGCTCGCTCTCACCCATCGTTTTGCCTGACTCCTCGCGTTGTTCATGGTGCACCGCACGCGCGCGGCGTGCGGCCCCTAGCCCATTGATTCTGATATACCGGTGAGGGAGGTCGTTAGCTTGGCTAAGCTGTTAGGCGATGTCAGTGTGTCAACCCCCGTCGAGGCACAGCAGTCGCGAGGAGGTCCCGGTGCCGCTGTACACCCCAAGGTAGCCGTGCATCTCCAGCAGCTTCAGACGATCGCGGGACATGCCGCCGGACAGATGGCCGCCGAGAACTTCCCCGTCGCGTTGCGTCTGCTGCCCGGGGCGGTCCGCGACGACCTCGCCCGCGTCTACGCGTTCGCCCGGTTCGTCGACGACGTCGGGGACGAGGCCGACGGCGGGCCGCAGCTGCGTCTCACCCTGCTCGACGAGGTGGCCGAGCAGGTGCGGGCGCTGCCCGGCGGCGTTGTCGACCTGACGCCGGTCGCCGGGCTGCGCAGCGTGATCGTCGGCCGTGCGGTGCCGTTGCAGCCGTTCCTCGACCTGATCGAGGCCAACCGTCAGGACCAGGTGGTCAGCTCCTACGAGACGTTCGACGACCTGCTCGGCTACTGCCGTCTCTCGGCCGCGCCGGTCGGGCAGATCGTGCTGCACGTCGCGGGCGCGGCCGACGCTGCGAACGTCGCCGACTCCGACGCCGTGTGCGCCGGGTTGCAGGTGCTCGAGCACTGCCAGGACGTCGGCGAGGACGCGCGCGCCGGCCGGGTCTACCTGCCGGCCGCCGACCTGCGTGCGGCCGGGGTCGACCCCGAGGTGCTCACCGGCACGGTCACCCCGGCCGCGCTGCGCACCGTCGTCGCCCGACAGGTCGCCCGCTCCCGGGAGCTGCTGGCCGCGGGCCGCCCGCTCGTGGCGCGGCTGCACGGCTGGGCGCGGGTGGCGGTCGCGGGCTACATCGCCGGTGGGCTCGCCACGGCCGATGCGCTCGACCGCGCGCAGCACGGCGTCCTCGAGCAGGCCGTCCGGCCCAGCAAGCCGCGTACCGCCGCGCACGCCCTGCGCCAGCTGACACCGACAGGGGCGGGTCGATGACGAGCGTCGAGGCCGCGTACGCCGAGTGCGAGCGGATCACCCGCGAGCAGGCCCGCAACTTCGCGTGGGGCATCCGGCTGCTGCCCGCGGCCAAGCGGGGAGCGCTGTCGGCGGTGTACGCGCTGGCCCGGCGCATCGACGACATCGGCGACGGCGACCTGCCGGACGAGGAGAAGCGCCGCCTGCTCAAGCAGGCCCGGGCCTGGGCCGCCGATCCGGCCGGCTACCCGGACGACCCGGTGCTGGTCGCGCTGGCCGACGCCGCCACCCGCCTGCCGATCCCGCTCGACGCGTTCGGCGACCTCGTCGACGGCTGCGAGATGGACGTCGACGGCCACGTCTACACCACCCTGGACGACCTCGTGCGCTACTGCCGCTGCGTGGCCGGCTCGATCGGGCGGCTCTCGCTCGGCGTGTTCGACCCGGGCTCGGCCACCGCGCAGACGTCGCGCCTGGCCGACGACCTCGGCGTGGCCCTGCAGCTGACCAACATCCTGCGCGACATCCGCGAGGACCTGCTCAACGGCCGCGTCTACCTGCCCGCGGCCGATCTCGAGCTGTTCGGAGTCACGCTGCACACCGACGCCGACGGCGCGCTCGACCCGTGCGGCGGCGCACTGGACGAGCTGGTGCGCTTCGAGGCCGCCCGCGCCTGGGGCTGGTACGACCGCGGGCTGCGGTTGCTCGACGAGCTCGACCGGCGCAGCGCGGCGTGCTGCGGGGCGATGGCTGGCATCTACCACGAGCTCCTGCGCCGCATCGCCGCCGATCCCGCGCAGCTGCGGACGGGCCGCACGTCGCTGCCCACCCGCACGAAGCTGCGCGTGGCCGCCGTGGCCATGGCCGGGGGCGGCCGTGGCTGACGACACGAGCCCGGACGTCCTGGTCATCGGTGGCGGCCTTGCCGGCATCGCCACCGCGCTGCGCTGCGCCGACCTCGGCCGGTCGGTCACGCTGGTCGAGGGCCGCCCGCGGCTGGGCGGCTCGGCGTTCTCCTTCACCCGCGGCCCGTTGACGATCGACAACGGCCAGCACGTCTTCCTGCGGTGCTGCACCGCCTACCAGTGGCTGCTGCGCCGGGTGGGCGCGGCCGGCCGCACGACGCTGCAGCCGCGCCTGGACATCCCGGTGCTGCACCCCGACGGGCGCAGCGCCCGGCTGGCCCGCACAGCCGGCGTGCCCGCCCCGGGGCACCTGTCCGCGGCGCTGGCCCGCTACGGCCTGCTGTCGCCGCTCGACCGCGTCCGCGCCGCCCGCGGCGCGCTCGCCCTCAAGCTGCTCGACCCGGCCGACCCCGGGCTCGACGCGCGCACGCTGGGGGAGTACCTGCGTCAGCACGGCCAGCCGTCCGCCGTCATCGAGCGGCTGTGGGGTGTGGTCGCCACCGCCACCCTCAACCAGCGCCCGGACGACGCGTCGCTGGCCCTGGCGGCCAAGGTGTTCCGCACCGGCCTGCTCGACCGCGCCGACGCCGCCGACATCGGCTACGCCGCGGCGCCGCTCGGCGAGCTGCACTCCACGCTCGCGCGTCAGGCGCTGGCCGAGGCCGGGGTGCAGGTGAAGCTGTCGCACCGCGTCGAGTCGGTCGAGTCCGGCGGCGGCGCGGTCGTGCTGCGCCACCGCGGTGAGCAGCAGGTGCTCACCCCGCGGGTGGTCGTGCTGGCGGTGCCGCCGCGCGAGGCGTTCGCGGCGCTGCCCAAGCTCGCCGCCTCCGACGCCGCGGCAGCGCAGGGGCTGGACACCTCACCGATCGTCAACGTGCACGTCGTCTACGACCGCAGGGTCACCGATCTCGACTTCGGCGCGGCGGTCGACTCCCCGGTGCAGTGGTTCTTCGACCGCACGGACTCCTCCGGCGCGGCCGGCGCGTACCCCGGCTCGCAGTACCTGGCGATCACGGTGTCGGCGGCTGATGACATCATCGACGTGCCCAGCGCGCGGCTGCGGGAGACGTACCTGACCGAGCTTGCCCGGCTGTTCCCGCGGGCGCGGGGCGCCGAGGTGCTCGACGCGTTCGTCACCCGCGAGCGGCACGCGACGTTCCGGCAGACCAGCGGCACCCGTGCTCTGCGGCCCGGCCCCCGGACGGGGCTGGACGGCGTGTGTCTCGCCGGCGCGTGGACCGACACCGGGTGGCCGGACACGATGGAGAGCGCGGTACGCAGTGGCGTCCGTGCGGCTGAGGAGGTAGCGCACGTGAGCGCGCGCGACGCGATGGACTTCGACCGATGACCGCCCGCGAGCAGGCCGTGGCGCCTGCCGGCCCGGCGCTGCCCGCCGCGATCGGCCGGGTGCGCACGCTGGTCGAGCCGGAGCTGCGTGCCGCCGTGGCCGGCCTCGACGACGAGCTGATGCGGCGGATCGCCAGCTACCAGCTCGGGTGGTGCGACGCCGACGGCAACCCCACCGACGCGGGGGGCAAGGCCGTGCGGCCGACGCTCGTCGTCCTCGCCGCCGAGGCGGTGGGCGGTGCGGCCGCGGTGGGCCTGCCGGGCGCGGTGGCGGTGGAGCTGGTGCACAACTTCTCGCTGCTGCACGACGACATCATGGATCGCGACGTCGAGCGGCGGCACCGGCCCACCGGCTGGGTGGCCTTCGGCGAGGGGCAGGCGCTGCTCGCCGGCAACGCCATGCTCACCGCCGCCGTCGAGGTCGTGTCGCGCCGCAGCGCCCACGCCGAGCGGGCGCTGCCCTCGCTGCTCGACACGGTGCAGCTGCTGATCAGCGGCCAGTCCGCCGACCTCGCACTCGAACAGCGTCCGGACGCCACGCTCGACGACGTGCTCGAGATGGAGAACGGCAAGACGGCCGCGCTCATCGCGGGTGCGCTGTCGCTCGGCGCGATCGCCGCCGGCGGCGACGAGGCCACCGTGGCGCGGCTGCACGAGGTGGGCCGCCTGGTCGGCCTGGCGTTCCAGCTGGTCGATGACCTGCTCGGCATCATCGGCGACCCGGGCGTCACCGGGAAGTCGGCCTCCTCCGACGTCCGCGCCGGCAAACGCAGCGTGCCGGTGGTGGCCGCCCTGCGCTCGGGCACCGCCGCGGGCGACCAGCTCGCCGAGTTCCTCCGTCCCGGCCCGCCGGAGACCGACGACGCTGTGGCGCGGGCAGTCGAGCTCATCGAGGCCGCCGGCGGGGTGCGGTGGGCCGACGAGCACGCCCGGCAGCTGCTGGAGCAGGCGCTCGACCAGCTCGCCGGCGTCGGCCTGCCGCACCGCCAGGCGGTGGCCGAGCTGGAAGAGATGGCCCGCTTCCTCGTCCATCGGGCCTGGTGAGTGACTGTGACCGCGACACGACGACAGGACACGGAGGTGCACTCGTGACGACCCAGGCCGTGCCCGGCAACGAGCTCGACACGCTCCAGCGCGCCGAGCAGACGCTGCGGCGCGCCACCGCCCACCTCAAGGGCCTGCAGGCGCCGGCCGGCTGGTGGAAGGGCGAGCTGCGCACCAACGTCACCATGGACGCCGAGGACCTCCTGCTGCGCCAGTTCCTCGGCATCATCACCGACGACGAGCTGGAGCAGAGCGCCCGCTGGATCCGCTCCCAGCAGCGCCCGGACGGCACCTGGGCCACCTTCGAGGGCGGGCCGGGCGACCTGTCCACCACCATCGAGGCCTACACCGCGCTGCGCCTGGCCGGCGACGGCGTCGACGACCCGCACATGCGCCAGGCGCGCGAGTTCGTCGTCGAACAGGGCGGCATCGAGGCCAGCCGGGTGTTCACCCGCATCTGGCTCGCGCTGTTCGGCGAGTGGTCCTGGGACGACCTGCCGTCCATGCCGCCGGAGCTGATGTTCCTCCCGCGCTGGATGCCGCTCAACATCTACGACTGGGCGTGCTGGGCTCGCCAGACCGTCGTGCCGATCACTGTCGTGGCCACGCTGCGCCCCGTGCGTCCGCTGCCGTTCCGGCTGCGCGAGCTGCGCACCGGCAAGGGCAACGCGGCCGCACACGGCGGGGCCGTGGCCGGGGCGTTCCGGCTGCTCGACCGCGCGCTGAAGGTCTACGACCGCGTGCCGCTCAACCCGGTCCGCAGCGTCGCGATCAAGCAGGCGCTGGGCTGGATCCTCGACCGGCAGGAGGGCGACGGCGGGTGGGGCGGCATCCAGCCGCCGTGGGTGTACTCCATCCTCGCCCTGCACCTCGGCGGCCACGCCCTGGACAGCGCGCCGGTGCTCGCCGCGATCAAGGGCCTCGAAGGCTTCCTGGTGCGCGAGGAGACGCCCGACGGGCCGGTGCGCCGGCTCGAAGCGTGCCAGTCGCCGGTCTGGGACACCTGCCTGGCGCTGACCGCGCTGCTCGACGCCGGCCTGCCGGCCGACGACCCGTCGGTGCTGGGCGCGGCCGAGTGGCTGCTCGGCGAGGAGATCGACGTCAGCGGCGACTGGGCCGTGCGCCGCCCGGGGCTGGCTCCGGCGGGCTGGGCGTTCGAGTTCGCCAACGACTTCTACCCCGACACCGACGACACCGCCGAGGTCGTGCTGGCGCTGCGCCGCGTCGGCGAGGACGTCGTGCCCGGGGTCGAGAAGGCCGTCCAGCGCGGCGTCGAGTGGACCACGGGTATGCAGTCGCGCGACGGCGGGTGGGGCGCCTTCGACGCCGACAACACCCGGCGCATCGTGGAAGCACTGCCGTTCTGCGACTTCGGCGCCGTCATCGACCCGCCGACGGCCGACGTCACGGCACACGTCGTCGAGATGCTCGCCCACGTCGGCCGGGCCGACTCCGGGCCTGCGCAGCGGGGCGTGCGGTGGCTGCTGGACAACCAGGAGGCCGACGGCTCGTGGTTCGGCCGGTGGGGTACCAACTACGTCTACGGCACCGGCGCGGTCGTACCCGCGCTGGTCCTCGCGGGCGTGCCGGCCGACAGCGAGTCGATCACCAGAGCGCTCGACTGGCTCGTGGAACACCAGAACCCCGACGGTGGTTGGGGAGAGGACATGCGCTCCTACACCGACCGACAATGGGCCGGGCGCGGGGCGTCGACCGCATCGCAGACGGCGTGGGCGCTGCTCGCGTTCCTGGCGGCCGACCCCTCCGCGCCCGCAGTGGCGCGCGGCATCGACTGGCTGGCTACGGCCCAGCGGCCCGACGGCGGCTGGGACGAAGACCTCTACACCGGCACCGGCTTCCCCGGCGACTTCTACATCAACTACGAGATGTACCGGCTGGTGTTCCCGATCAGTGCCCTGGGCCGCTACGTCACGTGGGCGGGCGGCGTGGAATGAGCAAGGACATGAACGCTGCCGGCTCCGGGCTGCTCGTCGTCACCGCGCTGCGCAGCGAGTTCACCGCACTGGCCGGGCAGCTATCGGGGTCGCGGCTGGAGCGCTGCGGCATGGGTGCGGCCCGGGTGCGCAGCTGGGCGCGCGACGTCAACCGAACCGGCGTGCGGGCAGTCGTCGTGGCCGGCGTCGCGGGCGGGCTGGACCCGTCGCTGCGCGCCGGTGACGTGGTCGTCGCCAGCGAGGTGCGCGGGCCCAACGGCCGCTGCGTGCTGCGGGCCGGCGCGCCGCTGGTCACCGAGCTGCGGCGGCTCGGCCTGCGTGTCCGCCACGGTCCGGTGCTGACCCGCGACGCCGTCGTCGGCAGCCGCGACGAACGTGAGCGGCTGGCCGCCACCGGTGCGCTGGCCGTCGACATGGAGTCCGCCGAGGTCGTGCGCGCGTTCGCCGGGCAGTCGATGCCGGTCG
>Ga0164242_10002170_pt1 | contig 22816 bp, 23 predicted proteins | sample OricomgcompostMG_FD_108783 | JGI IMG/M metagenome (GOLD analysis project Ga0164242, IMG submission 108783) | Miracle-Growth compost microbial communities from Emeryville, California, USA - Original compost - Miracle growth compost (MG) ... | reverse complement strand
GCGGCCGACATCGCGATCTCCTCGGCTGGTTGTGCGCCCGTTCAGGAAAGGAATGTGATGAGACTCGTGGCGATCGAGGAGCACTGGACCACAACGGAACTCGCGGACGCACTCGGCGCGTTGCCGGCCGAGCGCCGCGACGACAGCCTCGCTCTCAACGACCACGGCGGAGCGCTGGAGCGGCTGCTCGACCTCGGCACAGCACGCATCGCGGCCATGGATGCGCAGGGGATCGACCTGCAGATCGTCTCGCTGGCCCCACCGGGAACGGGCCCTCTCGATCCGTGTGACGCTGTGCCCCTGAGCCGGGATCTGAACGACACGGCGGCGGCTGCCGTCGGCCGGCATCCCGATCGGTTGCGCGCGATGGCGACGCTTCCGCTTGCGGAACCGTCCGCGTGCGCTGCCGAGCTGGAGCGCTGCGTCGGCGCGGGCTTCGTCGGTGCCATGGTCTACGGCCGCGCCGGAGGCAGGCAGCTCGACGACCCCGCGTTCGAGGAATTGTGGGAGGCGGCGGTCGCGCTCGGGGTGCCGATCTTCATCCACCCGCAGATTCCGCCCCGCGAGGTGCGCGCCGCGTCGTATTCCGGCTTCGACGACGCGACTGAGCTGGCGCTCGCCACGTTCGGATGGGGCTGGCATCTCGAAGCCGCGATCTCGGCGCTGCGCCTGATCGTGCGCGGGACATTCGATCGGCATCCTGGACTGCAGATCGTGCTAGGGCACTGGGGCGAACTCTTGCCGTTCTGGTCGGATCGCACGAACAGCCTCGCCCGCGTTGCCGGCCTGCAGCGCGCCGTATCCGAGGTGATCCGGTCGAACTTCTACCTCACCTGCTCGGGAATGCTGAATCCGACGCTTCTGTGGCATGCACTGGAAATCACTACCGTGGACCGGCTGATGTTCTCGACGGACTATCCGTTCCAGTCGCCGTCCTCTTCCGACATCTCGAGCTTCCTCGGGGAGTTCGGCGATGTGGACGAGCGTGCAGCGTTCGCCGCAGGGAACGCGACGAGGCTGTTCCGGCTCGGCTAGCCCGTCAGAGCGGGCGTCCGCTCAAGAGAGCACAATTGACGGGCCGCCGTCGATGGGAGACCGCGCGTCGGGAAGTGGAGCGAGCCGCATGAGCAGAATGGCCCCGAGCACGCCCTCTCGCCTTGCCGCGTACACCGACGCGGTTTTCGCCGTGATCATCACGATCATGGTCCTGGAGCTGCGGCCGCCTGCCGAGCCCACCTGGGCAGGGTTCCTGGACCTTTGGCCGACCGTCGTGAGTTACGTGGTCAGCTATGCCTTCGTGGCGATCATCTGGATGAACCATCACTACCTGATGACCTACATCACCACACCATCGCTCAAGCTCCTCTGGCTCAACTTCGGCCACCTGTTCTGTGTCTCGTTCCTGCCCTTCGCGACGGCGTGGCTTGCAGAATCCGAACTGGCACAGGTGCCGGTCATCTTCTATGCCGTGCTCTTCGTCGCGACCGACGGCATGTACAACCTCTTCGAGGCGGAGATCCTTAAGCACGCCGCCGAGTTCTCAGCAGAGTCGTATCGCGCTGCACGACGCCGCTCCTTATTCGCGTTCCTGCTGTTCGTCGTCGCCGTCGGCCTGGCGATCGTCGACAACTGGCTGGGTTTCGGATTCATCTGCCTTGCGCTGGCTCTGCACTTGCGACCGGATGCGACGCCGCTGCGGCGCAGAAAGCGGAGGCGTAACGACGCCGACAGCTGAGGATTCTGGCGCGGCCGCTTCCTCAGGCAATTCCGTCAGCCGCGGTTTTGAGACGGGCCGGCGCCCTGCTCGAACGAGGGTCCCGGCCGTCAGATCGCCCGCCGTTCACGTAGAGGATCTGCCCGTTCACCCAGCGCCCCGGCCCCGCGAGGAACGCAACAGTCTCGGCGGTGTCCGTGGTGCACGTGGAGGGAGCTGCTTCGAGAGTGGCGTGGCTGACAGCGAGGATCAAGCCGAACTCGAAGGGGCCGGAGCCGATCCCTCGCGGGATACGGCTCTGGCCCTTCGTGCCGTCCGCGTTAGGACCCGATGTCGGAGAACAGTCCGGTGAAGGAGACGCCGGTGCCGGCCAGGTGCTGGAAGAACTCGCCCGCCTCCTGCGTGGCGACCGCAGCAGAGGCGTCCTCGTAGCTGTCGAAGTACAGGTCTAGCGTGCGGTGGGCCGGGGTCGGGGTGCCATCCTCCTTCGGCCAAACCTTCGCGGCCTCGACTCGGCGGAGCTGCGGAAGCCGCCGCGCGGCCGCCTCGATCTCGGGGTAGGCATCCTCGAACGCCGCGGCGTCGGCGGGGTTGTCGATGATGAGGGTGATCTTCGTGGACATGTCGGTTCTCTTTCGTTGTCGGTTGCTCGCGAGGAGCTGGTGGGAGGGGATGGGTCAGGAGGGGGAGTCGGACGCTCGGCGCTCGCGCACCGTGACGGAACGGCCGAGCCGGATGGCCGACACCAGGAAGAAGACGCCGCCGAGTGTCGCGTAGCCGGCGAGTCCGACGAGCGAGGCCGAGGCGCTTCCGGACTGCAGAGCGAACACAACGCCGGCGAGCACGGAGATGCCGCCACTGAGGATCATGGGCCACTGGCCGCCGAGCGACCGCCGCAAGACGCCCACGATGAGCTGCACCGCGCCAGCCGTGATCGCCCACAGTCCCCAGACGAGCAGCACTGTGCGCCCGCCCGATGCCGCTGCGACCGCGAGGCCGATGGCGGCGAGGATGCTCAGCGCCATGTTCACATACAGAAGCGTCGATGGCCGCGTGCCGCGCGAGGTCCGGTGATCGACGACGGCGGCGATCACGTCGAAGACGGGGTAGATGACGAGCAACGTCGCACTCAGCGGAGTGATGGCGGCCGCGGTGAGGGCGACGAGGATCGCCCATGCTAGCGCGAAGCCGAAGCGTACGAAGTACAGGACGCGCAAAGGCGCGACGATGGTCGCCGGTGCCGCCTCGGTCGCGGTCGTGGTCATGAGGTTCCCTTCATCGGTGGTCGATATGTAGAATGACTAGTCACTCTACATGGATGACACCCTACTCACGAAGCGTCGGCGGGCGCAAGAGACGCGAAAGGAAGCACCTATGATCGGGAGCGTGAAGACGTCGATGCGCGATCGGCTCGTCGACGCAGCGACCGAGCTGTTCTACGCCGAGGGTCTGCGCGCCGTCAGCGTCGACAAGGTCATCGAACGCGCCGGCACGACGAAGGTCACCTTCTACCGGCAGTTCAAGAGCAAGGACGATCTCGTCGTGGCGCACCTGGAACTGCGGGCGCAGCAGGAGCGCGATGCGGTCAACGGCGCCATCGAGGCGGGGGGCGGGGATCCCGACCGGGTCTTCCAACTGCTCGCAGGCGGCTTGGGGGCGCTCGCGTGCGAGCAGGGCTTCCGAGGATGCCCGTTCATCAACGCGGCGGCCGAGTATCCGGACCGGGAGAGCTCGGTACGCAAGACGGTCGACACGCACAGGACGTGGTGGCGGGAGGCGTTCCTGTCGATCGTGGAGCCGTGGAAGCTCGAGGATCCGAGCGGACTCGCCGACGACCTCATGCTCATCCGCGACGGCGCGATGGTCGCCGGATACCTGGACGACCCGGAGCGGGTGGCGTCGTCATTCCTGCGCAGCGCGCGAGCGCTCACAGGATCTCACTGAGCCCATCGGAGACCTTGAGAGGCCGGGGTCCGCTTCAGAATTTGCGCCGACGCCGGTGCTGCGCAGCGCGGCCAGCAGGCTGTCGCGGCTCAGTTGCCGGCGCGAGCGACGACCACGGCGACATCCGTTCTCGTGCGGACGCCCCATTTCGTCCTGATGCTGGTGAGGGCCGACTTGATCGTGGTCTCGCTCACGAAGAACCTGCTCGCCAGCTCGCTATCGGATGCTCCGGTGACCGTCGCGAGGGCGTACTCCCGTTCGCGTTCGGTCAGCATGGCCAGCTTGGCCTGGGCGTCTCGCCGGAGATCGGCGGTGCGCGAGTCCTGCACCCACTCGGTCAGCTGCCGGGCGGCACGGGGGCTGAACGCGGCGTCTCCCGCGGCGACGGCCCGGATGGCGTCGATGATGCGCGTCGGATCGTCGTCCTTCAGCAGGAACCCGTCGGCGCCCGCACCGATCGCCTCGAGCACGCGACCGTCTTCGTCGAACGCCGTCATCATGAGGAAGTGCACGTCGGGGTTCGAGCCGTGCAGCCGGCGAACGACGGCGACGCCGTCCATCGACGGCATCCGCACGTCGCACAGCACCACGTCGGGGTGGTGCGCGTCGACCGCTGATCGCACCTCCGTGCCGTCGGCGCACGTTCCGACGACCTCGATGTCCGCGGTGGTGCCCAGAATCGCGGAGATGCCGGCCGCGGCCATCCTGTCGTCATCCACTACCAGAACGCGGATGCGGTCGGGCTTGCTCACCGCGCCAGTCTAGGGCTGGGCGGTCGGCCGGGATGGCGTCCCGGCACCGGTTCAGCGCGTCGTCCAGGGAAGCCAGGCGGTGATCGCGAAGGCGCCCTCCTGCGTCGCCCCTGCCTGGAACGTGCCGCCGACGAGCAGGGCGCGCTCTTGCATCCCCTGCAAGCCGAGCCCGCTGCCACGGCTGGTCGGCAGGGCGCCAGGGACGAGCCAGTTGGTGGCGCGGATGGTCAGCCCGAACGAGGGCCCGCCTCGCACATCCAGGTAGAGCGCTGCTCCGGGGGCGTGCCGTCGCACGTTCGAGATCGACTCCTGAATGATGCGGTAGCACGCATGGCCGACGGGAGGGGAGCAGGATGCCGTATCGCTCAGCATGAGCAGCGTGCGAACGTCGACTCCGCTGCGGGATGCCTCGTCGATGAGCTCGGGCAGGTCGCCGAGGCCCTTCTCGTTGCTTCCCGGCCGATCGTGGTCGCGCAGCGACTTGACCATGGTGCGCAGGTCGTCGAGGGAGTGCTGGGTGGCTTCGCGCACGGTCCGGGCGGCGGAGACGGCTCTCGGATCCGCGGTGCCCACGATGAGCTCCAGCGCGCCGGCGTGCAGGGCGACCTGACTGAGGTCGGCGGCGAGCGTGTCGTGCAGCTCCCTGGCGATCTCCTGTCGCTGGAGCTGCTGTTCCACCTGACGTTGCAGCGCGGTGACCGTGCGGTTGGCGGTGGCGGTGTCCTGCCGGGCGCTGTTGCGCTCCGCTAGCAGCCGCCGTCCGATGCCGTATGCGGCGAAGGGCGCGACGGCGAGAGCGGCCAGAAGCGGCACCACCCAGAACAGGGCCAACCGCGCAGGTGTGCCCTCGGCCGGGTTGCCGAACAGGTCGGCCGTGAACGACTCGTGCGTCGCAACATCCCAGCTGAACGACACGACGGTCGCGGCATACACGCCGACGATGAGCCCCCAGCGCAGCCATCCCTTGCGCGCGAACGTCACGGCTGCGAGCGCGACCATCGCCGGCAGCGGCGACGTCGGGATGACCAGCGTCAGACCCGCGGCGATGGCGGACACGAGCACCGGGTGACGATGGCGCCAGATCAGCAGAACCGAGACCGCGATCATCGGGAACGCGCCGAGCATCGACAATGATAGGAGGACGGGCGGGAAGGTCGAGTCACCTGCCCCGTGCTGGCCGGCGGAAGACAGCGTCAGCAGTCCGCAGAGCACAGCGAGGGCGATGGATCCGACCAGCCCCCATGCCCGGCGAACAGGCGTCGTCGCCGCCGAGTGGGACTGGACGGGCGCAGCCGCGACACCACTCGGTGGTGAGTTCGGCGGCTGGCTCATGCGTCGATGCTACGGAGTCACCGGCCGCATCCGTGCCGCCCGAACGTGCGGGATCTCGAGGACGGATCCCCTCCTTTCGGTCGGCGCATCGTGCCGGATCCGACGTGGGGCGTCCGGCCACTGCCTGGTGTTCTGATGTCGGCCGCTCCGGCTGCACCACTCCCACCGCACTCATCGGATTGGAACGACACGCATGTTCTCTCGCACAGCACGCACCGCACTCGTCATGGCGGCAGCGGCATCCGCCCTCGCTTTCGGCCTCACCGGATGCTCGGCAGGCACGGCCGTGACCGCGTCACCCGGGCCCGGGGACACGAAGTCCTCGTCCCAGTCGTCGTCACCGTCGGCCCCTGGCATGAACACGCCGGTGAAGTCCGGCTCCTTCGAGTTCACCGTGCTCGACGTGAAGGATGCCGGCACGACGGCGGGCTCTGGCCCTCTCACGAAGACGGCGCAGGGATCCTTCTTCCAGGTCGACCTGAAGGTCGCGAACGTGGGCAGCAGCTCCCAGACCTTCATCGCCGACGATCTGAAGCTGAAGGATGCCTCGGGCAAGACCTTCAGCGCAGACGACTCGGCGACGCTCTATGCGTCGGGAGATGCCAGCACATGGCTTGCGGCGATCAACCCCGGCAACGCGGTGCAGGGCCCCGTGCTCTTCGACCTGCCGGCCGGCACGAAGCCGACCACGCTCCTGGTCAGCGACAACGCGTTCACGACCGGAACGCCCATCACGATCGGCTGATCCGTCACGCTCGCGTCTCGGAGGCTCTGAGTCGGCTCTCGGAGGCTCTGAGTCGGCTCTCGGAGGCTCTGAGTCGGCCCGGGTGCGTCCCACCCCCAAAACGGGTTCGCAGGGCGCTCAAGCTCGTGGTTTTTGAGTGCCGCTCACTAACGTGTCAACGTTCACAGAAACCAGAGGAAGCATCGAATGAGCGGGAATTCCGTACCTCCACCACCACCGGCCGGCTACTACGACGACGGAACCGGCCAGCAGCGGTACTGGGACGGACAGAGATGGGCCGAGACTCGCGTGGCCCCGCCCACGCGGGTGCCGCCAGCCGCGGCCGCCATGAGCGGTCCGTCATACGATCGACCGCCTGCGCCCGTCGAGCCCCAGGCAGCTCCCTCGGAACAGCTGCAGGGCGGCGCAAAGCCTCGGAGCGCCGCGCTCGGAACATGGGCCTCGGTGCTCGGCATCACCGGCACCGTCTTCGCGTTCATTCCCACCGTCTCGGGATTCGGGATCACCCTCGGTGTCGTCGCACTCGTGCTCGGCATCATCGGTCTGGCACGGAAGGGGACGCGCTCTCTCGCCGGGACGATCCTCGGAGGGGTGGCGCTCCTCTTCGGAATCGTTTTCGCGAGCGCTTACGGCGTCGTCTTGTCGGGCTCGTCGTCTCCGGTTGCGGCTCCCGTCGGTCTGGCTTCGTCGGCTCCTTCGGAAACCGTGCCGGCGAAGGAGAGCCAGGCGACGTCGAGCCGCGTCACACCGACTAAGCCGCCCGCGCCGAAGGGAACCGCCGAGCAGCTACAGGCGCTGCTGGCAGCCAAGAGCTACCTCGCCGACGGGCAAGGCTTCTCGCAAGCAGGCCTCCTTCAACAGCTCACGTCGCAGTACGGGAACGGTTTTGCCCAAGCGGACGCGCAGTGGGCGATCGACAACTCCGGCGCGGACTGGAATGCGCAGGCCTTGGTTGCGGCCAAGGGCTATCTCTCGGATGGCCAGGGATTTTCGCAAGCAGGACTCATCGCTCAACTGACCTCGACGTCCGGCAATGGGTTCACGCAGGATCAGGCGCAATATGGCGTCGACAACGCGGGAGCCGACTGGAATGCCCAAGCGGTCGAGGCTGCGAAGGCGTACATCGCAACGGGAATGGGCTTCTCCAGGCAAAGCCTGATCGATCAGCTGACGAGCGCGTATGGCAGCCAGTTCACGGAGCCGCAGGCTGAATACGCTGCCAGCCAGGTCGGGCTGAACTGAGGCACCGAGACCGAGAACAGGAGGGGCCGGACTGATGTCCGGCCCCTCCTGTTCTCGGTCTGGACGCGTCGCGCCGCGCTCGATCGGCTCTCAGCGCGCCGTCATCCGTAGTATCCGGTCCGCTGCGTCTCCTCGTCGGCGACGCGAACGCCGTAGCGGTAGGCGAGCTCTCCGCCGAGGAATCCCGAGACTCCCACCACGAGCAGCCCGATGATGGAGAGCACGAAGCCGGCCACCGAAGGCTGGGGACCCTGCACCGCGCGGATGATGAAGCTCACGACGAACAGGATCAGCGCGATCGTGTTGAACGTGAGGTGCATCAGCCCCGTCCGCTTGGCGCGCGTGCGGGCCGGGATGCCCGACAGGTCGATGAGGCCGAAGCAGGCGGCGATGACGGCGCCGATCACGCCGATGGCGATCAGCCACTGCGACGTGAGAGCGAACGCCCTCGGCTCCACCCCGCACAGCGCGACGATGTCGAAGACGACGCTCGCCAGCCAGGTGCCGATCGGGATCGTGACGAGAAACGGATGGAACGGATGCCCGTACGGTCCGGCGATCGGCGTGCGCGGGCGTTTCGCCTGATCCTGCAGCGCCGATACGTCGGCGCCGGCCGGATCACTTCGAGACATCGCCTCGCCAGCCGCCCGTCGACGTGCCTTGAGCTTCGATCAGCTTCTTGAAGTTCTCGAGATCCTTCTTGACCGCATGCGACGCCATGCCGAGCATCGACCCGGCCTTCTCGACCAACCCCTGCGGCTCCCAGTCGAGCTGCACGGTGACCCTGGAGCTGTTGTCGGTCAGCTTGTGGAACGTGACGACACCCGCGTGCTCCGTGTCGCCTCCGACGCTGTTCCATGCCACCCGCTCATCCGGATGCTGTTCGGTGATCTCGGCGTCGAACTCGCGCGTGACGCCGCCTACTGTGACCTTCCAGTGCGTGTGCGTCTCGTCGGTCTGCGTGATCGAGTCGACCTCGTCGAGGAACTCCGGGAACGACTCGAACTGCGTCCACTGGTTGTAGGCGGTCGTGACCGGCACGGAAACGTCGATGCTCTCGGTGATCTGAGCCATGACTTCCTCCTTCGTTTGTGCTGCAAGCCAACGCGAGAAGGCGGATGTCGCAAAGGGGTTGCCAGGACGCTCCGCAGGCATAGCATCCGCACGGTTTCACGGCGTGAGCGTGCTCTGGGCGCCTCCTATCGGGCCGGATGCCGTCGCTCGCCTGGCGTGTTAGCTTCGGATTCGTCGTGTCCCGCTCAGGCAGTCCGGGACAGTGAGGAGCGAGACAGTGACCGACCGCCGGGGCGTTGCCTTCTTCGACGTCGACGAAACGCTGGTGTCGGTGCGCACCCTGGAGTCGTTCCTCCTCTATTACCTGCGTCTCGTGCCCTCGATGATCTCGCAGGAGGGCTTGCGTGACCTCGCCGCACAGGTGGTGCAACTGGATCGCGCGGAGTTCAACCGGCTCTACTTCAGCGTGTGGGCGGGGCAGCCGGAGGACGCCGTCCGCGAGGCCGGCCGTCGGTGGTACGCGGAGACATCCGCTGAGCCCGGGTTCTATCGTCCGAACCTGCTCGAGCGGCTGCGGCGTCATCAGGCCGACGGCGACGAGGTGGTGCTCGTGTCCGGCTCGTTCGATGCGCCGCTGCGTCCGCTCGCCGACGACCTGGGAATCGAGACGCTGTATCGAACCGAGCTGGAGACCGAGGGCGGCCTCTACACCGGCCGGATCGCTCGCCCGATGATCGGCGACGACAAGAAGCGGGCGGTCGAGGCCTACCTCGACCGTTTCCCCTCGGATGCGGAGAGCTGGGGCTACGGCGACCACTCCAGTGATCTGCCGTTGCTGGAATCCGTGCGGCATCCCGTCGTCGTGGGTTCCGACCCCGTGATGCTCGACGTGGCCGAGGAGCGCGGCTGGCCGGTCATGCCCATCGAAGGGGACCTCGCGCCTCGAGCCTGACACCGCGCAGAAGTGGGCGGATGGTGCCGCCGCCGCGTACGACGACGGCCCTGGTTCTTCGGCCTCCTAACAGGTACGGTATGGCTACTGCTCAGACTCGACCACGAAGGACCCCCATGGCATCGATCTCCGCGGCGCTCCACGACCTGCTCGCCACCCGCGACCTCGCCGTCGAGGATGCCCTCACCCGGCACTTCACGGACGACTACCGGCAGAGCACGGACGGCGAGTGGATCGACCGCGCGACGTTCGCGCAGCAGATGGAGCAGCTCCGGGGTTTCGTGGATGCCGTGGAGATCACGGTTCTCGACGAGCTGTCGCAAGGTTCGCGGTATGCCGAGCGGCACGTCATCCGCGTCACGGGCCGCGACGGCTCGGTCGTCGGCCAGGAGGTGTACGTCTTCGCCGAGGTGGCGGAAGATGGCCGATTCGGTTCTCTCGAGGAGCTGTCCCGCCCCCTCAGCGAGTGAGCGCCGTCTTCGGGTCGGCGTCGTCCCGAGGTAAGAGAGGTCTTCACGTCGCGGGTATATCGCGGTAGGAGCGGCCTTCGTGCGGATCCGGCGCGGGCTCAGGCGTCCCGCAGCGCTTCCAGCCGTTCGTCGACGCACTTCTGAAGGTCGCGTGGGCGGAACGGTTTCGTCATGTAGAGATCGGCGCCGGCCGCGAGACTCTCGTCTTCCTGGTGCGCGGCGGTGACAGCGCTCACCACCACGATGAGGGCGTCGCTGATCGCGCGAATGCGCTTGATCGTCTCGATTCCGTCGATGCCGGGCATCCGCATGTCCACCGTGATGACGACGGGGTTCGAGCCACGGACGGCGGCCACTCCGTCGCGCCCGTTCGCCGCGGTCACGACACGAAGGCCGGCGCGCTCGAGCACCGCGGCGATGAGGCCGCGGATTCCGGCGTCGTCCTCGATGACGACCGCGTTGCGCTGGTCGCGCGGGCTCATCGCATTCCGGTGACTGCAGGCGCCCGACGTGCCGGTGGCGGGGTCAGGCGCGCATCCACGGGCATGCTCATGCGGTCGCCTCCCCTTCGTCGCCGGTTGAATCCTGGCTCAATCTAGACGATCGTCTGAATGCGCGCAAAATCGACGCGCGACTCGGGGTTCACGCTAGTACCGCTCGGCCTCCACGGAGAGCCTCGCGATGCGGTTCTCGGCATCGTCGATACGGAAACTCGACATCAGAAGCAGCCAGTACCGGCGCACGCGATCGCTGATGTCCTTCGCGTGCGCGAGGCGATACGACACCTGCTCCAGGCCGGCGAAGGCTTGCACCATCACCTCGGCCACTCCCTCCGCGTCGAGGCCCGGCGGCAGTTGCGCGTCTGATGCGTTCTCCAGCAGTTGCTGGGTGAGGTCGTTCCAGCCGACGAACGGCGTCGGGAGATCGACGCCGTGCAGCCCGGCATCCTGCTGCAGGCGGATGCCGGCGCGGACCACGACGTCGTCCCGGAATCGGGCAGCGACGACGAAGGAGAGGATCACGAGGGCGTCGATGCCGTCGTAGCCATCCGCTCGCACGCGCTCGATGACCTCGCCCCAGTGCTCGTACTGATTGGCCGCCACTTCCTGGGCGAGGGACGCCTTCGACGAGAAGTGGTAGCTCATGGCGCCCTTGGTTCTGCCCAACCGCGCGGCGATGCTCGACAACGAGGCGGCGGCATAGCCCACCTCGTCGAACTCGGCGGCAGCGGCGTGGAGGATCTGATCGCGCCGGGCAGCGGCTCGCGCCTGTTTCATCGTGCTACCAGCCTAGGTCCCCCGATGGGGGTACGGCCTAGGACCGATGTGCGTTGTCCCGCGTCGGTCGCGCGTGATTCCGCACGGCGGCGCACAGAATGGTCTGCGCCCTGCGTTGCTACGCTTCGCACATGGGAGCGATCGAGGGGGAGTGCGCGGTCGTCATCGAAGACGACGATGGCATCCGCGAACTGATCGGCACAGTACTGAAGCAGATGGGTCTCGACGTCATCGCCGTCTCGAACGGCATCGACGGCGTGGCCATGGTGTCCGAGCGTGCGCCGGTGCTGGTGACGGTGGATGTCAGCATGCCCGGAATCGACGGATTCGAGACGGCGAAACGCATCCGGGCCATCAGCAACGCGTACATCATGATGGTGACCGCGCGTGACGAGGAGATCGATGCGCTGCAGGGGCTCGGGGTCGGCGCGGACGACTACGTTCTGAAGCCGTTCCGTCCGAGAGAGCTGCGCGCGCGTGCCGAGGCGATGTTGCGCAGGCCGCGCACTGTGGAGCCGCCCGTCGCCGGACTCGCGGGGCCTGCGGTGTCCGCCGGGGCGAACCGACCCGCGCAGGCACCGGATGCCGCCCAGGCGGTTCCCGGCAGGAGCGGCCTGCTCGAGCACAACGGCGTCGTGCTCGACCCCGACTCGCGCATCGTGGAGCGCGACGGGCAAGAGCTCGAGCTCACGCGAAGCGAGTTCGAGCTGTTGCAGGCGCTGCTTCAATCGGGCCGCTCGGTGCGCACCAAGGACGACCTCGCCCGGCTGCTGCGCGGTGAGGGATACGTCGCGAACCCGTACGTCGGGGATGCCGACAGGCGAGGCGTCGAGGTGCACATCGGGAACCTGCGCAAGAAGCTCGCGGACAACGCGGCGTCCCCGTATCTCATCGAGACGGTGCGCGGAGTCGGCTATCGGCTCGCCGCGCGACGGGAACAAGCTGTCGATCCCGGTACCTCCGCTCGGTAGTTCCCTGCGCGGCATTGGACCGCGATAGTGCGAATGGTGTGGAGAACTGCAGCTGGGCCGGATAGTCTGTAGTTCTCCACACACTGCTGTCGTCAAGGACGCGCCGTGTGCCGACGGGCCACATTCGGGTTGAGGCACGTTTCGGACCGGGGAGAGGGGGCGCCTTCATTCGGGTTTGAGGGCGCCTCCACCATCGTTCTCGTCTCGGCGGCATGGCCAGTCTGCCGTCCGAGTCCACCGATTCAGCGCAGCGACTGCTCAAGAGTCCCTCAGGACAACCCTCAGGACAATCGGCGCGCGCATGTCACACTTGAGGTATCGCTGCGATTCGGCACCGCCGAGCGCTCGGTGGCTGCATGGGGGCAGACATCATGAGACGAGACAGCGGTCGTCCCGAGCGGGGTCGGGAGAGGAGCGCCATGTACGGGTCATCCGTTCCTAGTGGTTTTCGGGAGCATCGAGGCAGCGAGGCGGTCGACCCGTTCCGGGTGACGGTTCTCGCCTTCACGCCGGCATCGGCCGACCTGGCACGGGCGGCACTGGATGACGCGGGGCTCGCCTCCGAGATCGGCGTCGTGCAGGTGAGTGCAGACCAGAAGCACCTGGGTGGGTCTCCTGGCGCGGACGGTCAGGTCATCGCCGGTCCTCTGCTCGTGGTCGCCGAGTCGGTGTCGCAGCTCGAGCAGGACATGCTCGTCTCGTCGATCGACCGGGACTTCCTTCTCGTTGGCGAGGTTCCCGAGCAGCTCGCTCTGCGCGCGCGGCTGCTGAGAGAACGCGTGATGCGCAAGCGGGTGAGGCTCCAGGAGGCCGAGCGGCTGCGCAAGGAGACGATCGAGCTGACCTGGGCCATCCACACGGCGGAGACCGTGGCGGCCGTGACGCAGACCGCGACGGACGGGATCCGGGCGATCTTCGGCGCGCAGGCCGTCGCCCTCCTGCTTCCGCCGGATCCCGCGGCAGAGAAGGACTCGGCCGTGCCGCTTCTGCTGGCGTCACCCGGCGGCGAACTGCCGGATGTCTACGATTTCGTCGCGTCGCGGACGCGAGAGCGTGTGAACCCGGCCGAGGTGTGGGCCACGCCGTCACCGTGGTCGACCGAGAAGCGGATGGCCGACCTGTCGTGCGAGAAGGATGCCGACCTGCTCCAGGCGCTGTTCCACGACACCGTCGGGCGCGCCATGCTCGTACCGATCAGGTTCGAGGACTCGGCGACCGGCGCGTTGTACTTCGCGGATGGCGTGGCACCGGCGCGGCGCACCACCTTCGAACGTTCGCTCATCGCCTACGTGGGCATGCAGGTCGGTCGCGCCGTCTCCGAGCTGTGGCTGCGCGACAGGCAGGAGCGATCCGAGAAGGAGCTGCAGCGCACGTCGGCGGAACTGCAGCGGCTGGTGAACGAGATGGGCGACCTCAGCGTCGTCGTGCGCTCCATCGCCGACGCGGTGAACGTCGGCGTGATCTTCTACGACACCGGCAACAAGCCCGTGCTCCACAACCGCATGGTGGAGCGGTTGCTGAGCCTCACGGGATTCGATCCGGCGACCGGGCTCAGCAAGCACGTCTACGCATCCGACCGTCGCACCAGGGTCAAACAGGACAAGAACATCATCTCGGAGACGCTGGAAGGCGATCAGAGAGGGCTCATCTACTGGGTCGGTCCGCCGGATGGCGAGCAGAGGGCTGTCGTCACCGAGGCCCACCGCATCACGCGACCCAACGGGGAGGCGTTGGGATCCGCCGCCGTGACCTACGACGTGACCGACCTCGCCAACGCGATCGAGATCCGGGAGGAATACCTCGCGACGGTGTCTCACGAGCTGCGCACGCCGTTGACCTCGATCGTGGGCTATCTCGACCTGATCGATGACGGGTACGACGTGGAGGCACTCGGCTTCGGCAAGGAGTTCCGCACGATTCAGCGCAGCGCGGCGCAGATGCTCGCGCTGATCCGCGACCTGCTGAGCACGAGCACACGGGAACTGGCGCTGAGGGTCGAGCCCGTCGACGTCAGCTCGATGCTGTCGCAGTGCGTCTCCACGTTCCGGCCTACGGTCGACGCCGCACACCAGACGCTGGAGCTCCGGATGCCGTCGTCGACGGTGCTCGCCCATCTGGACGGGGGCCGGGTCAAGCAGGTGGTCGACAACCTGATCTCGAACGCGGCCAAGTACACGCCGGAGGGCGGCACCATCACGGTCACGCTCGAACGCGACGACGACGGCATCCTCATCGTCGTGAGCGACAACGGCCGCGGCATCAGCAAGAGCGACCAGTCGCGGCTGTTCGACCGCTTCTTCCGGGCGCGGGATGCCCGCGAGGCGGCAATCCAGGGAGTCGGCATCGGGCTGACGATCGTGAAGACGATCGTGGATGCCCACGGCGGCTCGGTTACCGTCGAGAGCGAGCCGGGCGTGGGCTCGAGCTTCTTCGTGCACCTCCCGGCCCGCGCGGAGGCCACTCCGTTGCCCACCCTGCCGATGCAGCCGTAACCCATTGGGGTGGTTTCGGGGCAGAACAGCGCTGCTACGACATGTCACGCGGCTAGGGTGGAAGAACCTCGCGCGGCCGTACCCGAAGCGGCCAGGGGATGGCGTGGGCCGGTGGGGCCGTTCGAACGCTGCCTCCACGCGAACCTGACAAGTTAAGGGTGCCTCCGTTGCCTCTCATCGACAGCAGTGCCGCTCATAGGTCCACTCGGTCCGAGACGCTCGTCTGGGCCATCGAGCAGGTCTCCGAGCAGTCCTGGTGCGCTGAGATCGAGATTCCGCGCAGCCATTGGCTCTGCCACCCGGCTCCGTCGCGCGTTCCCGTCACACTTCTGGCGGAGGCGTTCCGTCAAGCCGGGCTCGCCATCTGCGTCGCGGGTCTCGGCATGGGCAACTCCGTGCAGTTCGTCGTCTCCACCATGACGCTGCGCGTGGAGACCGACGCACTGTTCTTCCCACGATTCGGTGCTCTCCAGGGCCAGCTGGAGGTGACGTTCGCCGAGATCCGCTACCGCAAAGATCTGCCCTACATCCTCGAGGTCGACTATCTGCTGCCGGGCGTCGCGTCGGGTCACGTCGGCGCGCGCGTGCTGGCGGAGCACGAGTACCGGGCGATCCGCCGTCACGCGGAAGCCCTCGACGACGAGATCCGGGAGACACCCACCGAGCTCATCGAGGTGGTCGATCGCACCGACGAGCACCTGCAGGCCAGGCTGGCGATCAACGAGGCCGACCCGTTCTTCTTCGACCACCAGGTCGACCACTTGCCCGGGATGCTCCTGCTGCACGCTTCCGCGCTCGTGCACGAGGATGCGTTCGGAGAGCCGCCGCGATTCCTGACGGTGTCGTTCCCCTCCTTCGGCGAACTGCGCGCCGAGACGGCGATCGAGGCGGACTTCACCTCGCACGGGATGCACGCGTCGTTCGTGCAGGGGGACCGGACGATCGCGACCTCGATCACCGACGTCAGCCCATCGGGCGGGGACCTGGTCGTGACGACGGCGGAGTCCGAATCGCCGTGACGGCGAACCGCATCTTCGCGCGGTGACGGTGGACAACGGTGCCGCGCGGGCCACACGTCGCGCGAGGGCGGCGCCCCCACGTCGGCACGGCGACACTTTGATCGTCAGCGGCGATCGCCCGTAGAACAGTGATGCTGGACTGAGCGGCGTCGGCGGTAACGAGCAGCGTCGCCGTAGCCGTCTCGCCAGCCGCAACCGTCTCGTCGTCCGAGCCGTCTCGTCATCCGGACCAGGCCTGCCGGCCGACTGGGGCGCCTTCGTGTGGGAAAACGCGTAGGTGCAGCGCGATGCGGCACGTCAAGCGACCGGGAGCAAGAAAGTCCGGTGCCTCGCGCTCGGATCCGCCCCACTGTCTAATGCACGTGGGGCGGATCGAGCGCTGAACCGCGTCGGCCGAACTGAACCGTTCGCCGGGGGTGGGGCGAGTCGCTTCGGGGACGCTCGCCCGCTCTTCGGGTTGAGGCATGCTGCTGGGGAAGCAGCACGTCTCATGGTGCCAGGGCCGGCAGCGGTGCCAGCGCGGGAAACCCTCAGGTTTTCCTCAATTCTCGAGCGCAGGCATCAGGCCGGCGCAGGCATCCGGCCGCGCGCCGGCATCCGGGCGTGCGGCGCGGCATCCGGTCGGCGCGGGCATCCCGAGCGCGGGCACCACCGGCGGCCGCGAGTCCGCTCAGGCCGCGGGTGCCGCCGTCGAGTCACGCACCACGAGCTCCGTCGACATCTCGACGCGAGGCACGGCGCCCGCAGCGCCCGGTCCGGCAGCGACCAGGCCGAGCAGCATCCGCATGGCGGCGCCGCCCATGTCCGCGCTCGGCTGCCGGATGGTCGTGAGCGTCGGTCTGGCCCACTCCGCCTCCGGCACGTCGTCGAATCCCACGACGCTGACGTCACCGGGGATGCTCCGCCCCGCAGAGGCCAGCGCGTCGTACACGCCGAGCGCCATGATGTCCGAGCACGCGAACACCGCCGTGATGTCCTGATGATGCTCGAGCATCGATCGTGTCTCCCGTTCGGCGAGACCGCGGTCCCAGTTCGCGTAGCCGACGTGGATGGCGGCATCCGCGACCTCGGCGCTCTCCACGGCCGAGCGGAACCCGTCGACTCGCGCCCGGCTGTATACATGGGTCCTGCCGCCGGCGATCAGGCCCATTCGCCGATGGCCGAGCGAGACGAGGTGCTCGGCCGCGAGGCGACCGCCATCCCAGTTCGCCACGCCGACGCTCGGCACCTCGACGGCCGGTTTCGTCATGGGATCGACGAGCACGACCGGAATGTGCGCCGCCGCGAGCGCCTGGAACTGGCTCGACGTGGGATCCACCAGCACCACGACGGCACCGCTAGACGGGCGCCTGAGCAGACGCGACACCCAGTCGCTCCCATCCCTGGCGAGCGTGATGACCACATCGACGTCGGCTTCGGATGCGACGCGCTCCACGCCGGTCAGCACGCGATTGGCCCACGAGCCCTCGACGTGGTTGACGACCAGGTCGACCATGCCTGGGCGGTGGGCGGTCTGCTGCGGTGCGGCAAGAGCTGCGGATGCCCTGCGCGAGTACCCGACGGCGCGCACGGCATCCAGAACGCGCATGCGAGTGGCAGGGGAGACGTCCGTTCCGCCGCGAAGCACCTTGGAGACGGTCGGCACGCTCGTTCCGGCCACCTCCGCGACCGTCGACAGCGTCGGTCGCGGGCCGCGATGCCCCTCGGCTTCACCCGTCACGTCATGAGCATATCTGGCGGCGGACTTTGCGCAAATCAGCAGGGGCGTCGAGCTTGAAATCCGTTTCATCCGCTGTCAGGATATGCTCGACACTTGAACAAATCGCGGGAAGTTTTCGCAAAGTCATTGCCATCCCGCCGCCACAGTTCAATGACGAGCGCCGACCTCGGTCGGCTTAGCGGAGGAATTCCCATGACCAACTCGACGAGCGCCGCTTCACTCACGCGCCGCGGCTTCATGGCTGTCACCGGTGGTGCTGCCGCGGCGACGCTTCTTGCGGCGTGCTCGGCCAGCGGCGGATCGAACGGCAAGCCCATCAAGTTCTGGAACATGCCGTGGGGCAACGTGAAGTTCGCACCCTTGGACAAGAAGATCACGCTCGGCTACAAGCCGTCGGGATCCCTGCCTGCGGCGACGTACCAGTCCGTGCAGTGGGCGAACTTCACGACGACGTTCTCGTCGGCCGTGGCGTCGGGCACGGGCCCCGCCGTCAGCAGCGGCAGCGGAACGCAGGCGTTCCAGTTCGCCAAGCAGCATAAGATCGCCTATGCCGACGACCTGCTGGACTCGTGGAAGAAGAACGGCCTGTACGACGACTTCCTGCCCGGGCTCATCGACACGATGAAGACACCCGATGGCTACGTGGCCGTCCCCTACAACCTGGACATGCGCGTGCTGTGGTATCGCAAGGCGCTCCTGGAGAAGGCGGGAGTCACCCCGCCGACCGACTGGCAGTCGTATCTCGACGCCTGTGAAGCGCTGAAGAAGATCGGCGTGTACGGGTTCGGCATCGCCTCCGGCGCACAGGGCAACGGATTCCAGGTGCTCGTCGCGATGATGATCAACAACGGCGGAGGGCTTTTCGACGCCGACCAGAAGCCGAACTGCGTCACCGAGGCCAACCTGCAGACGCTCGACTACGTGGTCGAGCTGGTCAAGAAGGGCTACATGGACCCGGGCAGCGTGGGCTACTCCACGAACAACGCCTATTCCCAGTGGAAGGCAGGCCGGTTCGCCATGGGGATCGAGGCCCCGGGTCTTGCGCAGCAGGTGGCGGGCGATGTCGGACCGGACATGTACGTCGGCGACCCGCTGGTCTCCGCCAGCGGCAAGAAGGGAACGCTCTCGTTCCCGAACAACATCATGATGTACACCAACACCCCGTCCCAGAAGGGTTCGGAGGCGTTCCTCACGTACTACTACAAGCACATGGCGCCGCTGTGGACCCAGAACACCGGTCCTGGGCTGCCCGTGTTGAAGTCGATCGCGGCGACCAAGGAGTTCCAGGCCGACGCGAACGCCGCCAAGATGATCTCCGTCTGGCAGCCGGTCTGCAAGACGTGGGCAGCTCCCGGCGGGGCAGCGCTGTTCGCCAACGTGGCACTGGTCGACAGCACGCCTGCCATGACCACCTTCGCCCAGAGCGTGCTCTCGCTGAAGGCCACGCCGAAGGATGCCCTGACCACGCTGCAGAACACCCTCACGTCCCAGCTCAAGTAGCGGGCACGGCTGCTGCGGCGCGAACTGCCGCAGCAGCCGGCCGCCGGTGCTCGCTCGCTCACTCGCCACGGTCGTCCGGCGGACGCAACACGCGGTGATGGCGCCTGCATGCCCTGCGCTCCAGGTGCAGACATGTCAGGCTCGTACCGACTTCGATGACGACGAGAGGATGCCCGTGAGCGCCAGCCCCGCAGACCAGATCCGTACGAACGACGCCGCTTCCGGTGGCCAGCCGGCGGTGTCGGTCTGGCGCCGCAGCAGCGCCGAAGCAGAGGGCGTCGACCCGCGAGGCATCCGTGCCCTGATCGACGATCTGGACAGCGACTCGACGCAAGACCCGCACGCGCTCGTCGTGGTGCGGCACGGCGCGGTGGTCGCATCGGCGCAATGGGAGCCCTACGCGCTGGATCGCCCACAGCTCGTGTACTCGCTGAGCAAGAGCTTCACGAGCACTGCCGCCGGCTTCGCCGTGGCGGAGGGCCTGCTCGACCTCGACACTCCTGCCGCCGACTACTTTCCCGAGTACGCCGACAGCGTCGCCCCGGCCAGCCGCGGCATCCTGGTGCGCCACCTCGCCTCGATGGCGACCGGGCACCTGAATGACATGGTCATCGCGTTCGGAATGGACCCCGAGCATCCGATCAGGGCCTTCCTCGCTTCACCGCCCGAGCGTACGCCTGGCACAGTCTTCACCTACAACCAGCTCGCGACGTACACGCTCGGTGCGATCATCCAGCGGGGGTCGGGTCTGCGACTGAGCGAGTACCTGAAGCCGCGGCTGCTCGAGCCGCTGGGGATCGCCCCCGTCGGCTGGCAGCAGCAGCCGGCCGACGTCGAGCTCGGCTTCTCCGGGCTCTTCACCACGCCCGAGTCGGTCGCGAAGCTGGGACAGCTGTATCTCGCGGGCGGCGTGTGGAACGGCGAGTGTCTGCTGCCGGAGTCGTGGGTACGCGACGCGACGAGTGTGCACGTGGACAACGCCGCTCCAGGCGGGCTCACGAAAGCCGACTCCGACTGGGAGCAGGGCTACGGATTCCAGTTCTGGATGTCGCGCCACGGCTACCGAGGCGACGGCGCTTTCGGCCAGTACTGCTTGGTGCTGCCGGATCACGACGCCGTCATCGCCATCACGTCGCAGTCGACGGACATGGGCGACACGCTGAACCGGGTGTGGAAGCACCTGCTTCCCGCCTTCCAGGACGCGCCGCTCGAGCCGCAGACGGACGGCGGGGATGCCCTCCACGACATCCGTCTCGGCATCGGTTTCGAGGCCGAACTCGCCGCGCTGTCGCAGCTCGGCGACGAGGCCGCCGGCGAGTATCGGAGAGCCGGCGATGAGGGCTCCCGAGAGGAGTACGGCGCGCTCGCCGCGGTGTCCCTCGAGCGTGACGGCGACGGCTGGCGCGTGATGCTGCGTGAGGAATCGGCGGCCGAGGCCGCGGAGGCCGCCGCGGCCCCCGCCTTCCGGCCGGCCTCCGAGGCTGGACAGGCCTCCCTCACCCCCGTGCAAACGGCGGCGACGCCGACCGGCACGGTGGGTGGTCGCGTCGGAGACGGGTCGTGGGAGGTGACCGAGGGCGGGGAATCGGGAACGCTGGAGGTTCCGGTGGCGGTGCGGGGCGGCCTCCGGTCGTCGGACGGCGCCCTCGCAGTGGACGTGGCGTTCATCGACACCCCGCACCGGCTGAGGCTCTGGTTCGACACGGCGCACCGCACGGTGACGCCCCGGTGGGTGACCCAGGGATTGGGATTCGAGGGCGCCTACCAGCTTCGAGCCGTGCGGCCGGGCGAGATCTTCGCTGTGCAGCGCTGACCCGCTGCTCCAGAATTCACGGCGAGGGCGGAGCCGCCCGCGCCAGCCGGCCCGCGAGGGCCGGGCGCCCGGCATCACGTCAGCAGGAACTCCCGGATGCGCGCCGCCAGCACCCCGGCGTCGGCGTCGTGTCCCTGGCCATCGAGCACGTCGAACTCGCCTCCCGCGGCGCACTCGGCCACCTCACGCGCTCCGAACCGCATGAACTCCGGGCTCGCACCGCCTGCGAGCGCGAGCACCGGGGCGGCGATGGAGGCGGCCAGATCGCAGGGGACGCGACTGTCGCCCATGAACGCGTCGTCGTAGGCGAGGGTGGGCGCGAGGGCCGTCATGCCTGACCACGCGGGGGACTGGCGCGCTCCCGCGATGCCCGCGTCTGGCATCCCGACGCGGCGGAGGAACAGCTCGACGGCGCCGTCGCGATCGCCGGATGCGAGTGCTCGCGTTAGCGCATCCGTGTAGCTGCCGGCGTCTGCCGCGAGTGGCTCAGGCAGGTACGGCGGCTCGAAGACGACGACGCCTCGGATGCGGCCGCCCAGCCGCGCCGCTGCATGAAGCGCGAGCGCGGCACCCGAGGAGATGCCCACCAGGGCCGGCGCTCCGCACGTCGTGCCCGTCGAGTCGAGCAGCACGTCGAGCAGCGCGTCCACGTCGTCGAGCTCGCGCTCGATGCTGTACGGCTCGGTGTCGCCGCTCCGGCCGCGACCCCTGCGGTCGTACATGAGCACCGTGAAGTCGTCGTCGAGCTGGGTGCAAAGCGGCCGCACCGGTCCGGAGTCCCTGAAACACATGGCGCCGTCGATGAGGATGACGCCCGGCCCGTCTCCATGCAGCTCGTAGGCGATCGCGGTGCCGTCGGCCGAGCGAGCAGCCGAAGAGGATGCGTCGAACATTCTCGGACGGTACTTCGGCGCACCGGCACCGTCAAGGCCGCAGAAAAGCGGGAATCCTGGAGGCGAAGTGACCCGAACACTTGGCCGCCAGGATTCCCTTGTACTCCGAGTGGGAACGCACCTTCAGCCTCCCCTCTCGGGGTTGCCTGCTGGGAGTGCTCGGTGCCACATCCAATCGGATATGAGTACAAGGTACCGCATTATCTGGCCCCCATTGGGGGGTTGACCTCAAGTCGCGCGTATGTGATGGGCGTGCAGGAGCTGTCATCCTGCATCGGAGACGAGGTCGACGCGCACGGCGATGCGGGAGACCCGCACCTTGCGCGTCTGAGCCTGCAACGCCTTGGCGAGAGACCCGGCCTTCGCCTTCGCCGTGGAGGAGCTCGGTGCGACGATCGTGACGCCTGCGCTGATCGAGCGTGACGCTCGGTCGGTCAGCACGCTCGTCACGCCGTCCGAGCGCTCGAGGAGCGGCACGAGCTGGCGGCGAAGCATCCGGAACTCGGCACCGGCGAAGTCGGGAGCGCGGAACTCGATCTCGGCTGCGTACTCGGGCATGCGCCCGATGATGGTGACGGCGTTTCGGAGCGGCGTATGTGCACGCTGTGCCCGGGCTTGAAACGCACGCCGCACGGCGCGGGGCGGCGCGGCCCGAGGCGGCAGGGTCGAGGCGGCCGGCTCGCGAGTCGCGGCCCGAGGCGGCACGGCTCGAAGCGGCGGGATTGCGAGACGCGGGTCTGCGCCGTCAGCGGGCGTAGCGCTCGACGAACGTCCGCAGCAGGTGACGCGGCCAGGTGACCGGAGGAGCCGAGCGGATCGTCTGCACCGTGGCATCCAGCTCGTGCGGCTCGAAATAGCCCTCGTGTCGATACGTGCGCACGCGCTCGACGATGTCGTCCGCGGTGAGCTCGGGATGGAACTGCGTGGCGTACAGGTTGTTCTTCACCCGGAAGGCCTGCACCGGGC
>Ga0164242_10002169_pt1 | contig 22818 bp, 17 predicted proteins | sample OricomgcompostMG_FD_108783 | JGI IMG/M metagenome (GOLD analysis project Ga0164242, IMG submission 108783) | Miracle-Growth compost microbial communities from Emeryville, California, USA - Original compost - Miracle growth compost (MG) ... | reverse complement strand
GCTGGCGACACGGCCGAGAACCTTATCCGTCGCGTCAATCACGTACCATTCGCGCTGCACTTCATGTGCCTTGGCGGAAAAAGTCTTCATGATCGATCCAAAAAATAACTTGTGCCCTGATTCTGTCCTGCTTGTGTGGTGACGCTCGTTGGCGCCGGCGCAGGCTCTCCCTGGTTTTCTCCCGCGGGCATGGATGCGGGAAACCTACGATTATAAAGGGAAATTTGGCGATGCGTCAAAAATTACGTGCGGCGGACGCGGGATGGCTGCTGGAGACGAAAAAAAGCCCGAACGCGTTTGTTCGGGCTTAATCCACCTTTTGGAGGAGGGTGGAGGAGACATGCTGAGGTGTCGTGAAGCACGACAACCAATGAGACGAATTATACGGATCGACCTTGTGCGACGCAAGAGAATTTGCATCATGAAAAATAAAACCACGATATGAAATCATGAAAATCCGCGAGAAAAGTCAATTTTCAAATTAAAATCAATAACATATGAAATTAACCAAGACAATCGAGACATATCGGCTAGAGCAAAATCCCTAATTGCATGAGGGAATTTGGACTTGCCTCTAAGATGTCGCGCCGCAACATTCAAGCAGGACGCATGATTCATCTGCGCCCTGTCCCCCCGGACATACCAGTAGGGCAACGGCTACAATGCCTGTTGGATCGGAAAATTTGCGCAGGGGCAAACGCATGGAATGCAAAGTGAGCTGGATGGGTCAGGACGGCATGGCGTTCGCAGCCCAAACGGGTAGCGGTCATCTCGTCAACATGGACGGCGCGCCGGAAGGCGGTGGCCATAACCTCGCGCCGCGGCCGATGGAAATGGTGCTGCTCGGCACGGGTGGCTGCACCGCCTACGATGTGGTCCTGATTCTGAAGAAGAGCCGTCAGGAAGTGACGGGCTGCAACGTGACGCTCAAGGCCGAACGCGCGAGCGAAGATCCCAAGGTCTTCACGAAAATCCATTTCCACTTCACCGTGACCGGCAAGAGCCTGAACCCCGCCACCGTCGAGCGCGCGATCAATCTCTCGCACGACAAATACTGCTCGGCGTCGATCATGATCGGCAAGACGGCCGAGATCACGCACTCGTTCGAGATCGTCGCGGCTTAAGTCGCGTTCGCGACGCTCGCGGTATCGGCGAAAAAAAGCCGGCGCGCTCCAATGGAACGCGCCGGCTTTTTGCCGTCGTTTCGATGGAAAACGCGGCGGGAATGAGGCGGCAAAGCAGGCCGATAAGCCGGATTCTGTGCGCGCGCCGCGCCCGAAGGCGCGCCGCGCGTGGCAGCCATTCCTCTAGGCGCGCCATTGCTGGCGCGCTCAAGCTTCCTACCCGCTGGCGTGACGGGGGCCCCGTCCTGCATCTCGAGGATGCTAGCCAGCCTACTTGGAATTGCTCCGGGTGGAGGTTACCGTGCCGTCTACGTCGCCGCAGACGCGGTGCGCTCTTACCGCACCGTTTCACCCTTACCTGATCCCGACCGAAATCGGGCCATCGGCGGTCTGTTCTCTGTTGCCCTGTTCCGCGTGTCGCCACGGATGGCCGTTAGCCATCACCCTGCCCTGTGGAGTCCGGACTTTCCTCGCCTCTTTGGCCGAAACCTCGGAGCCGCGACTGCCTAGCCTGCTTTGCGAGGCGCGATATTAGCACGGGCAGGCGCGTCGCGCCCGATCGGCCATGCGTTGCGGGCATTGGCCGTCGAGCCCGGCGCCATGCCCGGCGCACTCAACGCGCGCGCCGTCCCGGACGAAAGACGCTCGCGTCGTCGTAGAACGACGGGTCTTCGTTGGGCGCCCACCAGCCCGGAATGCCCAGCACCGGCAGCGGCGAGAAACTGCGCCCGTTCAGGCCCGCATCGGCAGCGAGCGCCGCACTCACCGTTTCGTCCAGATACGCGTTTCGCTGCGCGCGCGGCCACGCGAAGTATATCGGCGGCACGTCGATTACCCAGGCGTGCGCCGTGCACGCCGCATAGGGCGCGATCAGCTTTTCCAGCAGCGCATGGCCGAAAACGCGCACTTCGCAGCGCGCAGCGTTGTGCCCCGGGTCATGCGCCACGGCGGACATCGTCCCTGCCGCCTCGCCCACCGCCGCCTCCCATGCCGCACGTCCCGCGACAAACAGCGTGCGCCAGTCGAAATCGCGCAGTGCCTGTGTGAGCGCGAAATCGGCGCTCGCAAACAGCACCGCGTTCTCGTCGAACAACGTGAGCGCGTCGCGCACGTCGCCGCGCGTGGATCCCACGCCCAGCACGTCGATGGCCGCCGCCTGGCGCGCGTTGAGGGTTGCCTTGATGCGCGGGAACGCAAACCAGGCGAGCGCGTTGAAGAAGTCGTGGAGGTTGTGGCGCGTGGGCACGCACCCCATCGCGGCGATGTGCGCCTCGTAGGCCGCGCCCTTTGGCAGATCGTCCTGTGCGATGAAGCCAAGCGTCTGGCCACGGCCCGTGCGATGTTGCGCGGCGCGGGCGTCGGCGTTCAGCTCGTCGAGATAGCGCGCGTAACCCGCCAGCGCGGCCTGCTGCCAGCGCCGCCCGCGCACCGCGTGCTGGGCGAACCAGGGGCGCGCCCAGTCGATGTCGGTGAAACTGCCCTCGGGCAAGATCCGGCGCGGCGCGCCCGTGCCCATCGATGCGTTCGCATCGAATGCACGGGGCACAGCCGCTCCGGGCATCGCTTCGCCAGGCTTTGCGTCGCCGGACCTTGCTTCGCCAGGCGTCGCTTCGCCGGGCGTCGCGACGCTCAAACCAGCTTCCAGCCGATGGTCTCGCCGCCACGCAGCGGCACGACGGGCGCGTCGCCCGCCATCACCTCCGCCGGAAGCGTCCACTGCTCGCGGCGCAGCGTGACCGTTTCCGCGCTGCGCGGCAGGCCGTAGAAGTCGGCGCCGAAAAAGCTCGCAAAGCCTTCGAGCTTGTCGAGCGCGCCGGCGTTGTCGAACGCCTCGGCATAGAGTTCGAGCGCGTGCAGCGCCGTGTAGCAGCCCGCGCAACCGCACGCGTGCTCCTTCAAACCCTTCGGATGCGGCGCGCTGTCGGTGCCGAGGAAAAAGCGCGCGTCGCCCGAAGTCGCCGCCTCGACGAGCGCCACGCGATGCGTCTCGCGCTTGAGCACCGGCAGGCAGTAGTAGTGCGGACGGATGCCGCCCTGAAAGATCGCGTTGCGGTTGTACAGCAGGTGGTGCGCCGTGATCGTCGCACCCAGCAGGCCGGGCGCCGCGTGGTCGGCGCGAATGTAATCGACGGCGTCCTTCGTCGTGATGTGCTCGAACACCACCTTCAGCGCCGGGAAGTCGCGGCGCAGCGGCGTCATCACACTGTCTATAAAGACCTTCTCGCGGTCGAACAGGTCGATGTCGGCGTTCGTCACCTCACCATGCACCAGCAGCGGCATGCTCACTTCCTGCATCGCCTCGAGCGTCTTCGCGCACTTGCGGATGTCGGTCACGCCCGCGTCGGAGTTGGTGGTCGCGCCCGCCGGGTAAAGCTTCACGCCGTGCACGAAGCCGCTCGCCTTCGCGCGGCGGATTTCCTCGGGCGGTGTGTTGTCCGTGAGATAGAGCGTCATCAGCGGCTCGAATTTCGCGCCGGCGGGCAGCGCCGCGAGAATGCGCTCGCGGTAGGCTGCCGCCTGCTCCGTCGTCGTGACCGGCGGCTTCAGGTTCGGCATGATGATCGCGCGGCCGAACTGGCGCGCCGTATGCGGCAGCACCGCCGCGAGCATCGCGCCGTCGCGCACATGCAGGTGCCAGTCGTCGGGCCGGGCGAGCGTGAGAGTCGTGGGAGTAGAAGCGTTCATGGCTAGTATGGGGCGCGAGGCGCGGCGGATGATCGGACAGCGAAGACAGCGAAATTGGGCCGCGAGACAACGAGGTGGCGCGCAGGCCAGCGCGGCGTGGCGCGCGCACGACGGCCGCCACGGCGACACTCAGGCGCGGATGGCTCGCCGGTGCGCTTTCGCGCCCGCCGGGAATGCATCCGACAAATTTCGTAATGGCGCGCCGCAGCCCGGTGATATGCTTGGAAAATCATCATTGTACCGGGTCGCGCGCCTGGCCTCATACGCCGCGCCGGGTACCCGCGTTACGTACTTTCAGCACCATGTGCCAACTTCTCGGAATGAACTGCGCCGCGCCAACGGACGTCACGTTCTCCTTCACAGGATTCGCGGCGCGCGGCGGCGCCACCGATCACCACGCCGACGGCTGGGGCATCGCATTCTTCGAGGACAAGGCCTGCCGCCTCTTCATCGACCACGAAGCTTCGGCGCGCTCGCCCATCGCCGAGATGGTCAAGCGCTACCCGATCAAGTCGCGCAACACCATCGCGCATATCCGCAAGGCCACGCAAGGGCACACGTCGCTCGAGAACTGCCACCCGTTCCAGCGCGAGCTATGGGGCCGTCACTGGATCTTCGCGCACAATGGCGACCTGCAGGACTTCAATCCGGTGATGTCGGGCGTCTACCAGCCGGTTGGCACGACCGATAGCGAACTGGCCTTCTGCGCGCTGCTGCAAGGTCTGCGCAAGGCGTTTCCGGGCACGCAGCCGCCGCTCGACGAACTCTTCGCGGCGCTGGAGTCGCTCACCCGAGAAATCACGCAGTTCGGCGTGTTCAACTTCCTGATGTCGAATGGCCAGGCGCTGTTCGCGCATTGCTCGACGCATCTCTACTACCTCGTGCGCAGTTGGCCGTTTTCCACGGCGCATCTGGTCGACGCCGACGTCTCGATCGATTTCGCGAAGTACACCACGCCCGAAGACCGCGTGTCCGTGATCGCCACCGCGCCGCTCACCGACAACGAAGTCTGGACGCGCTTCGCCCCCGGCGATCTGCTGATGTTCCAGCACGGCGACGTCGCGGCGCGCACGCGCGTGCCGGTGCCGCAAAAGGTGCTCGACAAGCTCAGGAATCCGTCGACCGACGCCTCGGCAAGCGCATCGCGCGTAGCCCAGCCGGGCGAGGTGGATCGGCAGGCCGCCGCGGCGTTGCAGACCTGGGGCGAATGACGCCGCGATAATGCCGGCATGGCGTGCGATGCGCCCTCGCCGCCCAAACGAAAAAACCGCGCAAGGCCCGAGAAGGCCTGCGCGGTTTTTTCATGCCTCTGATGCCTCGTGAAGCGAGCGAGGCGCTCAGTGCAGGATCTTCGCGAGAAAGTCTTTGGCACGATCCGACTTCGGGCTGGCAAAGAAGGCGTCCTTCCTGTCGTCCTCCACGATCAAGCCCTTGTCCATGAAGATCACGCGGTGCGCGACCTTCTTCGCGAAGCCCATTTCGTGCGTCACGCACATCATGGTCATGCCTTCCTGCGCGAGCTCCACCATCACGTCGAGCACCTCGTTGATCATCTCGGGGTCGAGCGCGGACGTGGGCTCGTCGAACAGCATCGCGATGGGGTCCATCGAAAGCGCGCGCGCGATCGCCACGCGCTGCTGCTGACCGCCCGAAAGCTGGCCCGGGTATTTATCGGCATGCGCGCGCAGGCCCACGCGGTCGAGCAGCTTCAGGCCCTTCTGGGTGGCCTCGTCCTTGCCGCGGCCGAGCACCTTGGTCTGCGCGAGCGTGAGGTTCTCGATGATCGAGAGGTGCGGAAACAACTCGAAGTGCTGAAACACCATGCCCACTTTCGCGCGCAGCTTCGAGAGATTGGTGCGCTTGTCGCCCACCGACTGGCCATTCACGAGGATCTCGCCCTGCTGGAACGGCTCGAGCCCGTTGACGGTCTTGATGAGCGTGGATTTGCCCGAGCCCGACGGCCCGCACACCACCACCACTTCGCCCTTCTTCACTTCCGTCGTGCAGTCGGTCAGCACCTGGAACTGGCCGTACCACTTCGAAACGTTCTTAATTGAAATCATCTTGCGACCTTTTTCTGAAGACCTTTCACAAGGCTCGACGCGATCACGCAGACCACGAAATAGCATGCGCCCGCGAACAGTACCATCTCGACCATCGTCCCGTCACGATCGCCAATATTGGTGGCGGTGCGGAAAAAATCGGCGAGGCTGATCACGTAGACAAGCGAGGTGTCCTGAAAGAGCACGATGGCCTGCGTGAGCAAGAGCGGCACCATCGCGCGAAACGCCTGCGGCAGCACCACGTAGCGCATGGCCTGGCCGTAGCGCATGCCGAGCGCGAACGACGCATTCACCTGCCCGCGCGGCACCGCCTGAATGCCCGCGCGGATGATCTCCGAATAATACGCGGCCTCGAAAAGCGAAAACGCGATCATCGCGGACGCCAGACGGATGTCGATGTCGGGCGACAGATCGAGCAGACTCTGCAGCAGTTGCGGCACGATCAGGAAGAACCACAGCAGGACCATCACGAGCGGGATCGAGCGGAACACCGTGACGTAGCCCTGCGCGAACCATTCGAGCAGCTTCACGCCCGAGAGCCGCATGAGCGCAATCAGCGTACCCCACAGAATGCCGACGATGATCGCGCAGACCGTGATCTTGAACGTGACGATAGCGCCCGTCCAAAGGGTAGGCAGCGCGCCCGGAATACCGCTCCAGTCGAAATGATGCATCACTTGCCTCCGATATAGCCGGGTAGCCGCGATCTCGCCTCGACCCAGCGCATCAGCGCCATGACGACCAGATTGATCAGCACGTAGGCGAGCGTGACCGAGATGAACGACTCATAGCTTTGTGCCGTGTAGTCGACGAGCTGGCGCGCCTGCGCGGAAAGATCGAGCAGGCCGATGGTCGACGCGACCGCCGAGTTCTTGAAGATGTTGAGAAACTCGGAAGTGAGCGGCGGCACGATGATGCGATAGGCAACCGGCAGCAGTACGTAACGATACGTCTGCCACTGCGTCAAGCCCATCGCGAAACCGGCGGCGCGCTGGCCGCGCGGCAGCGCGTTGATGCCCGAGCGCACCTGCTCGCACACGCGCGCCGCCGTGAAGAGCCCGAGACAGATCACCGAGGCGGAGAAGAACTGCACGCCGGGCGGCAGTTGCTTGAACGCGTTGCCAAGCGAGGGCGGCACGATTTCCGGCAGCACGAAGTACCAGATGAAAAACTGCGCGATGAGCGGGATGTTGCGGAAGATCGCAACGTAGACGGTGCCCGCGCCGGCGGCGAACTTGTTCGGCAGCGTGCGCAGCACACCGAAGAACGAGCCGACGACGAGTGCGATCACCCATGCGCAAAGCGACACCGAGACCGTCACCCAAAGGCCCGAGATGAGCCAGCCGAGATAGGTGGTGGGTTCGCCCGTCGAGACCGGGCTGAGCAAAATGCCCCAGTTCCAGTGGTAGGACATGAAAAGAGCCTCCAACAAAAAGAACGGAAGAAGCGCGGCTTCTTCCGTTCCGTTTTATGCGCCGATCAGGCTTGCGCCCAGGATCAGTCGATTGCCTTGTCGTTCGGGCTCTTGAAGAGCGCCTTCATGTCTTCGCTTTCCGGGAAGTTCAGGTTGAGCCCCTTCGGCGGAATCGGCGATTCGAACCACTTCTTGTAGATCGCATCGGCTTCGCCCGAGGTCTCGACCTTCGCGATGGCCTCGTCGGCGACTTTCTTGAACTCGGGGTCGTTCTTGCGCAGCATGCAGCCGTACGCTTCACGCGATTGCGGCGTGCCGACGATCACGAAATCGCCCGGATTGTTCGACTTCGCGCGCTCGCCCGCAAGCAGCGCGTCGTCCATCATGAACGCCACCGCGCGGCCCGTGGAGAGCGTCATGAACGACTCGCCATGGTCCTTCGCGCTGATGATGTTCATGCCCATGCTCTTGTCCTGGTTCATCTTGCGCAGGATGCGCTCGGACGTCGTGCCCGCCGTCGTCACGACGGTTTTGCCCTTGAGATCCGCGAAGTCCTTGATGCCCGAATTCTTCTTCGTCATGAGACGCGTGCCGATCACGAAGATCGTGTCCGTGAAGGCGGCCTGCTGCTGGCGTTCGGCGTTATTGGTCGTGGAGCCGCACTCGATGTCGATCGTGCCGTTCTGCACGAGCGGAATGCGATTCTGCGAAGTGATGGGCACCATCTTGACCTTGAGGTTCGGCATGTTGAGCTTCTGCTTCACCGCCTCGACGATCTTCATCGCGAACTCTTGCGAGTAGCCGACCACGTTCTGCTTGTCGTCATAGTACGAAAACGGAATCGACGATTCGCGGTGACCCAGCGCGATCACGCCGGTGTCCTTGATCTTCTTGAGCGTCCCCGAGTCCTGCGCGTACGCACTCGCAGCAACGAAACCGAGGGTGGCGAGAACGAGCGCGGCCTTTTTGATTTTCATCCTTGATCTCCTTGGCAAGAATCGCCGCCAGTGTAGCAAAGTAATTTTATTGAAAGAATCAAGGTGGACCCTGGCGTTGTTTGTCCGCACGACGCGTCCCGCAAGACGGGCAAAACGCCTTGCCCATACCGTCTCAAGCGTTTCCGGCACTGTTTTGGCACGCGCTTACAAGTCTCTGACCACAGGTGCCGCTTCGCGCTTTCATGTGCCGCACAATGCAAAAGCGGGCAGCCCCTTTTGGGGGCCGCCCGCTCTTTTTTCCGCAGCGATCTAACGCGTAACTTTTACCGCCGCCGGATGCCTTGCTCGTCGCGCTCGCGCTTCGATCAGGGGTACAGACCACGCATTTCGCGCGCCATCAGAATGCGCTTGCACGCAACGATAAACGCAGCGGTACGCATCGACACGCCCTGCTCGCTCGCGACTTGCCAGACCGCCGTGAACGCTTCGCGCATCACGCGCTCGAGACGCTCGTTGATCTCGCCCTCGGTCCAGAAGAAGCTCGAGAAGTCCTGCACCCACTCGAAGTACGAAACGGTCACGCCACCCGCGTTCGCCACCACGTCCGGAATGATGAGGACGCCCTTGTCGTTCAGGATGTCGTCGGCGGCCGTCGTGGTCGGGCCGTTCGCGCCTTCCACGATGATCTTCGTGCGGATCTTGCCGGCGTTGTGCTCGGTGATCTGGTTTTCCAGTGCGGCCGGAATCAGGATATCGGTTTCGATGGTCCAGAATTCTTCGTTGCTGAGCATGTCCGCGCCGGAGAAGCCCGCCACGCCCCCCGTCTTGCCCACGTGCTCGAGCAGCGCTGATGCGTCCATGCCGGTCGACTTGTAGAGCGAGCCGGTGTGATCCTGCACGGCCACGATCTTCGCGCCCGCTTCCTGGAACAGACGCGCGGCGATGCCGCCCACGTTGCCGAAACCCTGCACGGCGATGCGTGCGCCTTCGATCGACAGACCTTTGCGACGCGCCGCTTCGCAGCCCACGACGAACACGCCGCGGCCCGTTGCCTCGCGACGGCCGAGCGAGCCGCCAAGCGAAATGGGCTTGCCCGTCACGACGCCCGTGGCCGTCTGGCCCTGGTTCATCGAGTACGTGTCCATCATCCACGCCATGATCTGCTCGTTCGTGTTCACGTCCGGCGCGGGAATGTCGGTGTTCGGTCCGATGATGATGCCGATCTCGCTGGTGTAGCGACGCGTCACGCGCTCGAGCTCGCCACGCGAAAGCGTGCGCGGATCGACGCGGATACCGCCCTTCGCGCCGCCGTACGGCACGTTCACCGCAGCGTTCTTTACCGACATCCACGCGGACAGCGCCATCACTTCGGAGAGCGTAACGTCCTGGTGGTAACGCACGCCGCCCTTGCCGGGACCGCGCGAGACGTTGTGCTGCACGCGATAGCCTTCGAAGTGCGCAACCGTGCCGTTATCGAGTTCGATCGGGCAATCGACGATCAGGATGCGCTTCGGACGCTTGAGCGTTTCGAGCCAGCGCGAGAGCGAGCCGAGATACGGCGCCACGCGATCGACCTGACGAAGATAGTTGCCCCACGGACCGAGATCGTCCGCGTGAAGATAGGAAGGAACCGAAGACACGGGTGCAGACTGCGATTGGGAAGACATGAACGCTCCAGCGATCGATGAAGTGGTGCCATTGTCAGAAAACACCCACATGAAATCCAATGCCGTTTGATCATCCCGTTATGCTTTTCGTGCATAACCTTTCGAAAATCGAAAGAACGTGCCGCGGGCATCGATAAGGAGGGTGTCGGCCCGCGCGTGCCTTGTGGACATATCGGTTCATGCCGATTATTGCGACGCGCGAAAAACATCGATGCAGATCCAGCGCCGCCGTGCTTTCATCCGCATCGATCGTTTCGTCTGTCTTTTATAGTGCGCTCAGGTTACAGCGCCGTAAGCCTCGAAGCGGCTGGCCTGCGCGCTAACCGCGCGCGACTTCGTCGCTCACGACGTCCCATAGCGCGCGCACGAGTGCCTCGCGGGCGTCGTCGCCCTGCGAAGCGAGCTTGTCGCGGTAAAGGCGAATCTCCATGTCGAGCGTGAACTGCCCTTCAGGCATGCCGCGCGTACCGCGATCGAGCCGGATCAGCTTGCCTTGCGCGACGGAATCTTCCACCGCGCTGTGCGGCAGGAACGCGATGCCGTGCCCCGCGAGCGCCATGGCCTTGAGGCCTTCGGCCATATCGGTCTCGTAGACGCGATCCAGGTACAGCCGCGCCGGCGCATTGGCGACGATCACCTCGGTCATGCGACCCAGGTACGCGTTGGGCGTATAGGACAGGTAAGGCGAGGGGGCGTCGGCGGTACCGGGCAGCGTGTAGCGCGCGCGGCCCGCGCGCTGCGGCGCGGAGTACGGGCTGATCGGCTCGATGCCGAGCGTGAGCGTGTCGTAGCGCGCCGGATCGAGCGTCACCGGGTGGCTCGGATGGTGATAGCCCATCACGAGATCGCAGCCGCCCTCCACGAGCGAAAGCACCGCGTCGTGCACGTTGAGCGCGCGCAGGCGCGTGTGGATGCGGCCGAGTTTCGCTTCGATGCGCTGAAGCCAGCGCGGAAAGTACGTGAGCGAGAGCGTGTGAGGCACCGCGAATTCGATCGTCGCGGCGGGTGTGGCCGTGTGGCCGCGTAGCAGCGTGCGTGCCTCGTGGAACTGCGAGAGCATCGCGAGCGCCTGTTCGTAGAACACCTGGCCCGCCGAGGTCAGCCGCGTGGGATAGACTGAACGATCGATCAGTTCGGTGCCGAGCCACGCTTCGAGCGCCTGGATGCGGCGCGAGAAGGCCGGCTGCGTCACGTGCCGCAATTCGGCCGAGCGGCTGAAACTATGCGTTTCCGCGAGCGAAACGAAGTCTTCGAGCCATTTGAGTTCCATGCGGAGCCAGAGTGCGGATGAGAAGTCCGCATTCTAGGCCCGCGCGCGTCCACCTGGGTCTATTTCGGTTCGTGCCGGCTTCGTTCACGCGAGCGCGGCCGCCAGCGCGCTCGCCACGGCATGCCAGTCGCCGAGCACAGACTGCCGGAACACCCGCGCGGACGGGTACCAGACCGAATCGGTGCGTTCCATGCCCCAGCGCCAGTCGGGCTGCGCGGCGAGCAGCACCCACACCGGCTTGCCGAGCGCGCCCGCGAGATGCGCGACCGAGGTATCGACCGTGATCACGAGATCGAGGCTCTCGATAAGCGCGGCGGTGCTCGCGAAATCGTGGAGTTCGTCGCCGAGCGCGTGCAGGGGCCAGCGCCCCGCCACGTCGACGAGCTGCGCGGCGCCCGGCCCCTTCTGGATCGCGAACCATGCATTGCCCTCGGACGCGGCGAGCGGCAGCAACGCCGTGAGCGGCACGGAGCGGAACGCGTCGAAATGATGACCAGGATTGCCGGCCCAGACGAGCCCGATGCGGCGCCGCGCGCCGCTCGCCAGTGCGTCCACGCGGGAGCGCCAGGCGGCGGCGCGAGCGGCGTCGGCATGCATGTAGGGCACCGGCGCATAGATCGGCCGGCCGGGAAACTTGAGCGGCAGGCTCATCGCATCGCACCAATAGTCGTAGTGCGCGGAAAGGGTTGGGTCGCTGGGCGTGGCGTCGAGCACGCGTGCGACGCCCGGCACCGTCGCAGCGAGCGAGGCCAGTTCCGGCGCGACCCATGCGTCGACCTGCGCGCCCATCGCGGCAAGCAGACCCGCATAGCGCACGAACTGGATCTGATCGCCCACGCCCTGCTCGCGCGCAATCAGAAAGCGTTTGCCCTCGAGCGGCTCACCCTGCCATTCGGCACAGGGCAGTTTGCGGTAATTGGGCTTGCCGATCGTCGTGGTCTTGCGGTTCTCGAAGAGCGGCCAACCCTCGGCATAGTCGCCGCGCCGCAGCGACAGCATGCCGAGCTGGAACAACGATTCCGGCAGGCCGGGGTTGAGTTCGAGCGCACGGCGATAGTACCGCTCCGCTTCGTCGTAGCGCGCGAGCGCTGTGAGCGCGAACGCGAGATTGTTCACGGCGCCCGCTGCGTCGGGTTTGAGCGCCGCGGCGCGCTGGTAGTGAGGGATCGCCTCTTCGTAGCGGTGCATCGCGTCGTAGACGTACCCGAGTTCGAAGTGCGCGCTGGCGTTTTCCGGCTCGCGCGCGACGACTTGCTCGAAGCAGGCCGCTGCCTGCGCATGCTCACGGGCCGCGCGCAAGAGCCTGCCGAGATGCATGAGCGTTTGCATGTCGTCAGGCTCGAGGGCGCGCGCATCCTGATATTGTGCGATGGCCTCCTGCGCACGGCCAGCCTTCTCGAGCGCGCGACCGAGATTGAACGCGAAATGCGCCGAACGCGGATCGAGCGCGCGCGCGCGCCGGTAATGCCGCTCCGCACCTGCGAGATCGCCAAGTTCCATCAGCGCGTTGCCGAGATTGTTGTGCGCGTTCGCAAAATCTGGCGCAATCTCGATCGCCCTGCGCTGCAGCGCGGCGGCGGCGGCATGATCGCCCAGCCTGGCCGCCACGACGCCGCGGTTGCCCAGCATTTCAGCGTCGCCCGGTGCGTGCGCAAGCGCGCGATCCATCAGTTGCGCAGCCGCTGCAAGGTCTGCGCGACCCAGCGCCATCACGCCGAGATAATGGAGCGCGCCCGGATGGTCGGGCTCAAGCTCAAGGATGCGCCGATAAAGCGCCTGCGCGTCGTCAAGCCGGCCCGCGCGGTGGTGCGCGAGACCCGCTTCGAGCCGCGCGGCGGTCTCATTGCCCAGCGCGCCGGGCGAAGTGAAAACGGATTCGTGTGTCATGGGGATCGGAAAAGCGCAAGGCGGCGAACACCGCCGACCTCGCAACGATATCGCCGTCTCATATCGAAAGCCGTCGGAGAAGTTCGAAAGCGCGCGCGATCGTGTGACGCCCGCAGGCGCCGCCCGTCCGTCACCGACGGCCCGCGCACGCGTCTTTCCCGCCCGGCGCCTGTCAGCGTGGTGATAAAATATGCGGTTCCCCCCGGTTCCTTTCTGATCGTAACGCCACACGTTACGTCCCCATCATGTCCGACACTCGTCCCGATACCCTCTTCGCGCTCACCGCGCTCTCCCCGCTCGACGGCCGTTACGCCTCGAAGACCGAAGCCCTGCGCGACTGGCTCTCGGAAGCCGCGTTCATGCGCCACCGCGTGACCGTCGAGATCCACTGGCTGATCGCGCTCTCGCAAGCGGGCTTCGCGGAAGTGCCGCGCTTCTCGGAAGCCTCGGAGCAGTTCCTGCTCAAGCTCGCCGAAAACTTCACGGCGCACGACGCCGCGCGCATCAAGGACATCGAGCGCGTGACGAACCACGACGTGAAGGCGGTCGAGTACTGGCTCAAGGAATCGGTGAAGGGCCAGCCGGAACTGGAGCGGGCGAGCGAGTTCATCCACTTCGCCTGCACCTCGGAAGACATCATCAACACCTCGCACGGCCTGATGCTCGCGGGCGCGCGCGAGCACGTGATCCTGCCGGCGCTGCGCTCGGTGTACGAGCGCCTCGTGAAGCTCGCGCACGCGCACGCCGACCAGCCGATGCTCTCGCGCACGCACGGCCAGCCCGCGAGCCCGACCACGCTCGGCAAGGAAATCGCCAACGTCGCGGCGCGTCTCGCGCGCGCGATCCAGCGCATCGAGAAGGTCGAGCTGCTCGGCAAGATGAACGGCGCGGTGGGCAACTTCAACGCGCACCTCTCGGCGTATCCGGAGTTCGACTGGGAAGCGTTCTCGAAGGAAGTCGTCGAAAAGCGCCTGAAGCTCGCCTTCAACCCGTACACGATCCAGATCGAGCCGCACGACTACATGGCGGAACTGTTCGACGCCATCGCGCGCGCCAACACGATCCTGCTCGACCTCGACCGCGACGTGTGGGGCTACATCTCGCTCGGCTACTTCAAGCAGAAGACCAAGGCCGGCGAAATCGGCTCGTCGACGATGCCGCACAAGGTCAACCCGATCGACTTCGAGAACTCGGAAGGCAACCTCGGCCTCGCCAACGCCACGCTGCGCCACCTCGCCGACAAGCTCCCGGTCTCGCGCTGGCAGCGCGACCTCACCGACTCGACAGTGCTGCGCAACATCGGCGTTGCGTTCGGCTACTCGCTGCTCGCCTACGACGCGCTGATCCGCGGCCTCGACAAGCTCGAAGTGAACCCGCAGCGCCTGAACGACGACCTCGACGCCACGTGGGAAGTGCTCGCCGAGCCGGTGCAGACGGTCATGCGCCGCTACGGCATCGAAAACCCGTATGAGCAACTGAAGGAGCTCACGCGCGGCAAGGGCATCACGCGCGAAGCGCTGCAAACGTTCGTTTCGGGCCTGGCGATTCCCGAAGACGCGAAGCAGCGTCTGATGGAAATGACGCCGGCTTCGTACGTCGGCAAGGCTGCGGAGCTCGCCAAGCGCATTTCGTAAGCACCCGGCGTTGCGCCGACGGCTTTTCTGCGTCGGCGCAACCAATAAAAAGGCGCTTCGTTCATGGAGAACGAAGCGCCTTTTTTACGTCCGCACGGGATGACCTGCTAGCCGATCAGATCGCGAAACGCGTGCCCAGTTGCTTCATCACCTCGTCGACGATCTGCTCGGGCGTGAGCTCGATGCTCACCTCGATCGCCTCGTCCGCGCCCGGCGCTTCCAGCGTATCGAGCTGGCTTTGCAGCAGCGACGGATCGAAGAAGTGGCCCGTGCGCGAGCCGAGACGCTCGTTCAGCACCTCGAAGGTGCCCTTGAGGTACACGAAGCACACGTCGCGGTCGCTACCGCGCAGGATCTCGCGGTACGAGCGCTTGAGCGACGAGCACGTGAACACCGCCGTCTCGTGCGCGCGCTGCTTCTCCTCGATAGCCGCACGAATCGTGCGCAGCCAGGGCCAGCGATCGTCGTCGGTGAGCGGGATGCCGTCGTGCATCTTCTTCTTGTTGGCTTCGCTGTGGAAGGCGTCGCCATCGGTGAAGCTGCAGTGAAGACGCTCGGCCAGCAACTCGCCGATGCGTGTCTTGCCCGCACCCGATACCCCCATTGCGATCAGAATCATTTCCCGTTCCTTCTTTACACCACGGCCGCGAGCGCAAACGTCAGCCCGAGGCCCATCAGCGAGATGATGGTCTCGCAAAGCGACCAGGTCTTGAATGTCTGGCCGACGGTCATGCCGAAGTATTCCTTGATCAGCCAGAAGCCACCGTCGTTCACGTGCGAAAAGATCAGCGAGCCCGAGCCCGTCGCGAGCACGAGCAGCTCGGGGCTCACCGCCGCGCCGCTCGCGGCGGCAACCGGCGCCACAATGCCGCAAGCCGTCGTCATGGCGACGGTGGCCGAACCGGTCGCGAGACGAATCAGTGCCGCGACGAACCAGCCGAAGAACAGCGGCGAAAGATGCGCCGACTGCGCGAGGCCAACGATCTCCTTCGAAATGCCGCTGTCCATCAGCACGCGGCCAAAGCCGCCGCCCGCGCCCACGATGAGCGTAATGCCGGCGATCGGCGCGAGACAGTCGCCGCAGAACTTCTGGATCTGCGCGCGATTGAAGCCGCGTTGCGCGCCGAAGGTCCAGAAGCTGACCAGCACGGCGATCAGCAGCGCAACATCGGAAGTGCCGACAAAGTGCAACAGATTATTCGGCAACGTCTTGGGCGCGAACACGAGGTCGGCCCAACTGCCGATCAGCATGAGGATCACGGGCAGCAGGATCGTGAAGAGCGTGATGCCGAAACTGGGCAGTTCGTGATCGGCCTTGATCTTCATGTCGCCGATGAACTGCGCCGCGAGCGGATTGTTCTCGGGCAGCTTGACCGTGCGGTGAATCAGCAGCGCGAAGAGCGGACCGGCGACGATCGCAGTCGGAATCCCGACGATCAAACCGTAAGCAATGGTTTTGCCGATGTCGGCGTGATACGCCTGCACCGCGAGCAGCGCGGCCGGGTGCGGCGGGATCAAACCGTGCACGACGGAGAGCCCCGCCACCATCGGCAAGCCGACTAGCAGCAACGACTTGCCGGTACGTTTGGCGACGTTGAACGCAATCGGAATCAGCAGCACGAAGCCGACTTCGAAGAACACCGGCAAGCCCACGATGATGGCGACGAACATCATCGCCCAGTGGATGTTCTTCTCGCCGAACCAGCGGATGAGCGTAGTGGCGACGCGCTCGGCGCCGCCCGATTCCGCCATCATCTTGCCAAGCATGGTGCCCAGACCCACCACGATCGCGATGTGGCCGAGCGTATTGCCGTTGCCGGTTTCGAAGGATTTGACGATCTGATCCATCGGCATGCCGGCAGCGAGGCCAAGCAGCAGCGAAACGATGATCAGGACGAGGAACGGATAGACCTTCCAGCGCGTGATCATGAAGATCAGCGCCGCAATCGCGACAAGCGCGTAAATCAGCAGCATGCTGCCGTGGGCCACTCCCATGAGGCTCTTCTCCATCCAGTGAGTTGTTCATTGTCCTTCCGCTGCCACGCGAGAACGTTGCGGGCACGCCGCGCGGAAGGGCCCGGCCATCGAAGGGCCGGGATTGTAGAGGTTATAGCGGCTTTCGGCGCCCCGTGCCTGAAAAACGAGCGAAAGACGAGCGAGCCGCGCAGGCCATGCGCCCCAAAGGGCGTAGCCTGCGCGGCTCGTGGATGCGGCGGGATAAATTCAGGGCGCGAACATCCCGGCAACGGTCCTCTGCATGCGAATTCAGCGTACCGGGCGCGACAGCTCGCTCGCGGCGCGCGCGAGACGCGTGACTTCGGTCCAGTCCTGGGCGGCGAGGGCCGCCTTCGGCGTGAGCCACGACCCGCCCACGCAGACGACATTGGGCAGCGCGAGGAAGTTGATCGCGGATTCGGCGGTGATGCCGCCCGTGGGGCAGAACTTGAGCGTCGGGAACGGGCCCTGGAAAGCCTGCAGCATGTTCAGGCCGCCCGCGGGCACCGCCGGGAAGAACTTGACGATCTCATAGCCGAGCTCCATGGCCACGATGATGTCCGTCGGCGTCATGACGCCAGGCAGCAGCGGCAGGCCCGCATCGAGCGACGCCTGATGAATCTCGCGCGTGAGGCCCGGCGAGACGCCGAACTGCGCACCGGCCTTCTTCGCGAGCGCGCAGTGCTCGGGCTTCGTGATCGTCCCCACGCCGACGACGATATCCGGCGCGATCTGTGCCGCGCGCTCGATCGCCTCGAGACCCGCCGCCGTGCGCAGCGTGATCTCCAGCACCTTCACGCCGCCCGCGTGCAGCGCGCGGGAAACGTGCTCGCCCTGCTCGGGCGTATCGAATGCCAGCACCGGAATCACCGGGCCGAGGCGGACAATGTCGGCCACCGTGCTTGTTGCCATGATCAAGGCTCCTTGATGATGAATTCAGTTTGTTGTCTGGTTTCGTCGCTCAGTGCGTCGTTTGCGAGGCGGCTACAGGTGCGCCCGCGTGCGCCGTGGCCGGCGCTTCGCCGACGAGCGGGCCGAACACCGACGCACCCAGCTCCGCGGGCGCGGCAGCTGCGCGAAATACGCCGAACAGCTCGCGGCCAAAGCCCACTTCGTTGCTTTCCTGATGAGCGGGCTGCGCGACCGGGCGGGCATTCCATTCCGCCTCATCCACTTCGACGTCCAGCACGCCCGCCTCGGCATCGATCACCACGATGTCGCCGTCGCGCACCTTGCCGATCGGGCCATGGAGCAGCGTTTCCGGCGAAACGTGGATCACGGCCGGCACCTTGCCCGACGCACCCGACATGCGCCCATCGGTCACGAGCGCCACGTGGAAGCCCTTGTCCTGCAGCACGCCGAGCAGCGGCGTGAGACGGTGCAGCTCCGGCATGCCGTTGGCGCGCGCGCCCTGGAAGCGCACGACGGCCACGAAATCGCGCTCGAGCTCGCCACGGTCGAATGCTTCCTGGACGGCTTCCTGCGAATCGAACACCACGGCCGGCGCGCGCACCTTGCGATGATTGGGCGCCACCGCCGAGATCTTGATGACGCCGCGGCCAACGCGGCCTTGCATGAGACGCAGGCCGCCGTCCGGCTGGAACGGCTCGGGAAGCGGGCGCAGCACGGCCGTGTCGGCGCTCTTCTCGACCGCCGGCACCCAGGTGAGCTTGCCGTCGAGCAGCTTCGGCTCTTCGGTGTAGTGACGCAGCCCCTCGCCCGCCACCGTCTTCACGTCTTCGTGAAGCAGACCGCCGTCGAGCAGCTCGCGCACGAGGAAAGCGATGCCGCCCGCCGCGTGGAAATGATTCACGTCGGCCTTGCCGTTCGGGTAGACACGCGCGAGCAACGGCACCGAGGCCGACAGCTCGTCGAAATCGTTCCAGTCGATGAGGATGCCCGCCGCGCGCGCCATCGCCACGAGGTGCAGCGTATGGTTGGTCGAGCCGCCCGTCGCCATCAGCGCGACGATGCCGTTGATCACCGCCTTCTCGTCGACCACATGGCCGATCGGCGTGTAGTTGCCGCGCTCGACGGTGAGTTCGAGCACGCGGCGCGCGGCCGCGGCAGTGAGCTCGTCGCGCAGCGGCGTATGCGGATGGATGAACGCCGAACCCGGCAGATGCAGGCCCATGATCTCCATCAGCATCTGGTTGCTGTTGGCCGTGCCGTAGAACGTGCACGTGCCGTGACCGTGGTACGCGGCGGCTTCAGATTCGAGCAGCGCCTCGCGGCCGCACTGGCCGGTCGCGAACTGCTGGCGCACCTTGGCCTTGTCGTCGTTCGAGATGCCGCTCGTCATCGGACCGGCGGGCACGAAAATCGTGGGCAAGTGGCCGAATTGCAGCGCGCCGATCAAGAGCCCCGGCACGATCTTGTCGCACACGCCCAGACACAGCGCCGCATCGAACATGTTGTGCGTGAGCGCGACGGCCGTGCTCATCGCGATCACTTCGCGCGAGAACAGCGACAGTTCCATGCCGGCATTGCCTTGCGTGACGCCATCGCACATCGCGGGCACGCCGCCCGCGAACTGCGCAACGCCGCCGACTTCGCGAGCCGCCTTCTTGATGATGTCGGGGAAATCCTTGTAGGGCGCGTGCGCCGAAAGCATCTCGTTGTAGGCCGAGACGATACCGATGTTCGGTTCGCGGATCGCCTTGATGGCGATTTTGTCGCGCCCCTCGAGACCGGCAAAGCCGTGAGCGAGATTCGCGCACGAAAGCGCGCCGCGTGCCGGGAAACGGTCCTGTGCCGCCGCGATGCGCGCGAGATAGGCCTCGCGCGTGGGCTTGCTGCGCTCGATCACGCGCCGCGTGACCTTCATCAACTGCGAATGCGGGGAAGCCATCGAATCTCCTTGCTTTTTATCTCGCGGGACGCTCGGGGACGCATCGCGCGATCCGGTCAGCGATGGAGCGATGTTAGTAGAAAAACTACAAGCCTGCAATCCCGATTTCTCTCCGAAATCGAACCATGCAAACGCTGAAAATACCCGCCGTTACCACGCCCACCCTCGATCAGGCAAAATCCGCCTTGCATCTTCGCATCGATTCTTGTAGTTTTTGTACATATCCATCGATCCGTTATAGTCCACGGATCTTTCAGCATAGTGCGAGTTTTCCGATGCTGCTGTCCCAAGTGAAAGCCATGCGCGAGCAATTGCGCCCCTCTGAGCGCAAGCTCGCCGATTACATCGTCGAAGCGCCACGCGAGCTGCTCGACCTCTCGATGACGGAGGTCGCCCAGCGCGCCGGCGTCAGCCAGCCGACCATCGCACGCTTTTGCCATGCACTCGGGTTCTCGGGGTTTCGCGAGTTCAAGATCCGACTCGCGCAAGCCGTGGCCGCCGATCTGCCCACGGAAATACCCGCCGTCTACCGCGACGTGCGCCCGGACGAGCCCGTGTCCGGCGTCGCGGCAAAAGTGCTCGATCGCACGATCGGAGCGCTTGTGCAGGTACGCAACAACCTCTCCACGGATGCGCTCGGCGCCGCCATCGACCTGCTCGCCAACGCGTCGCGTATCGAGTTCTATGGCGCCGGCGGCTCGGGCATCGCGGCGCAGGACATGCAGCACAAGTTCTTTCGACTCGGTATGCCGAGCGTCGCCTATTCGGACCCGCACACATTCCTGATGTCGGCCGCACTGCTCGGACCCGGCGACGTAGTCGTCGCCATCTCGAATACAGGGCGGACGCGCGATGTGGTGGATGCGGCGCAAACGGCGCTCGACCGGGGAGCCAAAGTCATCGCGATCACGCATGGCACTTCGCCGCTCTCGCGCCTCGCGAGCATTGGGTTGCACGCGAATGTCGACGAAGACACCGACGTGTTCTCGCCCATGACCTCGCGCACCTCGCATCTCGCAATAGGCGACATTCTTGCGGTGGGCGTGGCGCTGCAGCGCGGCCCGGAACTTGCCGAGAAACTTGCCAGCGCGAAGGACATCATCGCGCGTCGAAGGCTGGACGCGAACAGTTGAAGTCATCGCGCGACCAGGCGCCGGAAAAATCTCGCTCCTGAATAAAAAAGCGGACTCCCGAGAGAGTCCGCTTTGCATTTCGGCCTGAACCATACGGTCGGCCAATGGCTTGAGCCTTGACTCACCAGAAGCGGCCGCACCGCTTCTGGATTGCCATCAGACGCTTACCATTGATACGACATGCCGCCGCCGTAGGTCGCACCGCCACCCGAGGCATAACCACCGCCCAACTTCACCTTGAGGTTCTGGGTAATGCGAGCCGATGCGCCCAGCGCGACTGCCTGGTAACCCTGGAAGTTCGCCGTACCAACACCCACTGCAATGGTCTTGTTCTGGTCCACATCCGGAATCATCGTCAGCGCGGTTGCTGCCGCCACGCCGCCGTAGGCATTACGCGCCACGGAGTTCACGTTGCTCTGGAGCGCGTTCAAACCGCCCTGGAGCTGGCCCATATTGACCGCGTCGGTCGGGTTGACACCGTTCGCGACGTTGGTGACGCGACGCTCGTTGCCCTGCGAGCCCACGGACACGGTGTTGTCCTCGTTCGCCACCGAGTTCGCACCCAGCGCAACCGAGTTGTTGGCCGAAGCCGTGGCCTTGTCGCCAATAGCCGTCGAGTTCGCCCCCGAAGCCGTAGCGCCGCCGCCCGCCGCGATCGAGTTGGTGCCCGTGGCCGCAGCCGGACCGCTCGTCGAGTTGGTCGACATGTATTCAGAACCGTTGATGTTGATGTTCTGAATCGACTGGTTCAGGTTCGAGACCTCCACGTTCGTGGCGTACAACTGCGCACCCGTGACCGCGTCCGTGCTGCTGGCCGAAAGCTCACCGTCCTGCAGATTGGTCAGCTTGACCGCCGTCGATGCGTCCGTGCCGCCCAGCGTGATCTTGTCGTGTGCCGACGAGTCGTACTGAACCGCATTGGCCACCGAGCCCGCGATGTTGGTCACCGTGTTCTCGATGTTCGTCACGCGGCCATCGAGGTTCGTAAGCGCGCCACCCACGTTGTTGAACGTGTTGCCACCGATCGAGTAGGTCGGCGCCGAGATCGAGCCGTCGGCTTCGACCGTCGAACCACCCCCGAACGAGGTAGCCGTGCTCGATGCGACGTTGTACAACTGCGCCCCGTTGACCGCGTCGGTGCTGCTTGCGGCAACGGCACCCGCCGCGACGTTGTGCAGCGTGACCGGCGTAGTCGCGCCGAGACCGCCGAACGTGACGGAGCTCTTCGTGGAGTCGTCGTACGCGACGAACGAATTCGTCACGTTGCCCGAGCTGTCGACGTTCGCGCCCATCGCCTGGAGCTGCGCGACGTTCACCGCGTCGTTGGCCGCCGAACCGTTCGCCACGTTATGGAGGGCAACCAGCCCGGTCGAACCGGCACCGCCCAGCGTGATCGACGATTTCGACGTGTCGTCGTAGGCCACGAAGGCGTTCAGCACATTGCCCGAGGTGTCGACGTTCAGGCCCGCGGCCTTCAACTGCGCGACGTTGACGGCGTCCAGATCCTGCGCGCCGGCCGCGACGTTGTGCAGCACTACGCCCGAAGTCGCGCCCTTGCCGCCGAACGTCACCGCGCTCTTCGACGCGTCGTCGTAGGCCACGAACGCATTCGTCACGTTACCCGAGCTGTCCGTCGTCGCACCCAGTGCGTACAGTTGCGCACCGTTCACCGCGTCGGAGCTCGAGGCGCTCAGCGCGCCGTTCGCCACGTTCGTCAGCAGAACCGGACCGTTCGTGCCGTTGGTACCGCCAAACGTCACCTTGTCATGCGCCGACGCGTCGTACATTACCGCGTCAACCGAGCCGCCACCCGCATAGGCGGTAACTGCATCGATCGCCGAGCCAACGTCGTAGAACGAACTACCGTTCACGACATAGGTCGGTGCCGTAATCGTGCCATCCGCGTTGACCTTCGTCTTACCGCCAAGCGCGCTGGCCGTCGAACTGGACAGACCGTAAAGCTGCGAACCGTTCACCGCGTCGAAGCTCGCCTGGCTGACCACGCCGTTCGCCACGTTGTGCAGCGCGACGGGTGCTGCCGAACCCTTGCCGCCGAGCGTTACCGAGTCGTGTGACGACGAGTCGTACAGCACCGCGTCCTGAACCTTGCCGTACAGGTTCGTCACGTCGCCCGAAAGGCTCGAAATGCTCGAGTTC
>Ga0164242_10002168_pt1 | contig 22826 bp, 22 predicted proteins | sample OricomgcompostMG_FD_108783 | JGI IMG/M metagenome (GOLD analysis project Ga0164242, IMG submission 108783) | Miracle-Growth compost microbial communities from Emeryville, California, USA - Original compost - Miracle growth compost (MG) ... | reverse complement strand
CCGCCTGGCCGTTACCGTCACGCCGGTCCGCACGCGCCGCCCGGCCCCGGGCTCCGTCCCCACCGTGGACACCCGGGACATCCCCGGGAAAAGCATTGCGCTCGCCGCCGCCCAGGCGCCCCTGACGCCGAGCCAGGTGGAAAAGGCCCTGCAGGCCATCGACGGCCGGCACGCCGCGTTCGCGTCCAGCCAGGGGCGCGCGGTCAACACGGTCCACGTCGCCGGCAACCTGCCCGCCGTGCTGATCAGCGGTGCCCAGCATGCCAATGAAACCTCGGGCGTGGTCGGGGCGCTGCGCGCCGCAGCCCGGCTTGCAGCGCGTCCAGGCGCGCATTTCGTGCTGATGCCCCTGGAGAACCCCGACGGCTACGCCCTGCACCAGGCGCTGTGCGCCACCCACCCGGCGCACATGCACCACGCCGCACGCTATACCGCCCTGGGCGACGATGTGGAATACCGCGAGCATGCCCCATGGTACGAACGCCTGGCACGCAACCACGCCTTCGAAACCAGCGGCGCGCAGTTGCACCTGAACCTGCACGGCTACCCGGCGCACGAATGGACACGCCCCTGCACCGGCTACCTGCCGCGCGGCTTTGAAATATGGAGCCTGCCCAAAGGTTTCTTCCTCATCCTGCGGTACAAGGCGGCCTGGCGCGACACTGCCTTCGCCTTGCTGCGCCACGTCGCCCGGGCCTTGTCGGGCAATCCCCGGCTGCGCGCCTTCAACGAACAACAGTTGCGGCGCTACGAACGCCATGCCGGCCACATGCCCTTCCTGCTCGAAGCCGGCATGCCCTATACTGCGACCGAGGCGCCGGGCCAGACACCGGGGGTGACGCTGATCACCGAGTTTCCGGACGAAACCCTCCATGGCGAAGCGTTCGTGTTCGCCCATAGCGTGCAAGCGCAGGCCGTGGAAGCCGCATGCGACTGGTGGTGGACAAACTCAACAGGGAAGCCCTCATGATCGATTTCGCCACACTGGGTACTTTCATCGCCGTCGTGCTGGGGCTGTTCCTGATTCCCGGCCCCGCAGTGCTGCTGACCCTGACCCGCACCGTGCAGGGCGGACGCTGGGTGGGCACCTGCACCGGCCTGGGCATCGCGACCGGCGACTTCATCCATGCGCTCTGCACCGCAGTCGGCCTGTCGGCCCTGCTGATGACCTCGTCCCTGGCCTTCACGGTGGTCAAGCTGGGCGGCGCGGCCTACCTGATCTACCTGGGCGTACGCGCCCTGTCGGCAAACACCACGAAAACCCCCGCGCCGGCAGCGGCAACGGCCACCACCGCCCCGAATGCCCGCCGCCTGACGCCCGCCCGCGCGTTCCTGCAGGCGATACCCGCCGAGGTCCTGAATCCCAAGACCGCCCTGTTCTTCCTGGCCTTCCTGCCCCAGTTCACCCATCCCGACCACGGTTCGACGTTCGTGCAGTTCATCACGCTTGGCCTGGTGTTCGCCGCCATGAGCGCGCTCTACACCGTGCTGCTCGCACTGGCCGTCCGGCCGCTGGGGCGTCTCACCAGAAGGCTGCGCTGGCTGGTGCGCTGGCAAGGCAAGCTCGTCGGCACGATCTTCATCGGGCTGGGGCTGAAGGTGGCGCTGCTGCATCGTTGACACACAACCGCCAGGGGAAAAGGCCCGGGACAAGAAAAAAGCCCTTGGGGATGACCCCCTAGGGCTTGATTCTGCTGAAATTCGCTTGGCTCCCCGAGCTGGGTTCGAACCAGCGACCTGCGGATTAACAGTCCGTCGCTCTACCGACTGAGCTATCGGGGAACATCTAAAGAAGCGAAACTATAGCATAGAAAAAAAGACGTATGCAAACGCGTCCAGCGGGCCGATGCAGGCGATTCGGCCCGCTGGAGAGGCTGGGTTTGCCGGCTCAAGGACAAACGCGAGATTACGCTCTCCGGCAACTGAAATTGTCCCTGCCCGGGACGTAACGGCGACTGGTCTGAGAGACGTCCCTGTTGACAAGTTGCCGGCCATAAAAAGGGTGCTTCAGGCTTCGCACTTCGTGCTCCAGCACTGTCAGGGCTTCACCGCCGTCGACATCTACGATTTTCTGGAATCGATACTGGTGCTGGCCGGATTCTTCGGTAATGAGACCTCGCTCCAGCAGCCAGCGGTAGGGTCGGGAAAAATCCGACAGGTAGATCGCCAGGTGTGCGCCATCGAACGGGGGCAACGGCCCGGTTTTTTCTCGAAACCGCAATGTTTGTCCCGAGCCGGTCGCCACATGCGCCGCAACGCCCTCCCCGTCATCGGCGACATCCGCTCGTGCACCCAATACCTCTCGATAGAACCGCGCGATGGCGGCAGCCAAGCCGACGGCCACATCCTGCTGCACATACTTCACCCCCAACACGACGCTCCCCGGCTCGGGGGGAGCCTCGAAGCAACGGTAGACATTCCCCCACGGGCTGGTGAGCTCCAGGTATTGGCTGGTCTCGCGCGCGTTGTACCGGGTTCCTTCAAGCAAAGGCTTCACGGACGCCATGCGATCGCGAAGCGCCTCAAGAGACGGAACGATGATGCCGACGTGCCCGCCCAGGACCTGGGGGCTGCCCGTCGGAAGATGAAATTGGCTGCCGCCGATGTTGACCCACATGTTGGTCACGTGTGGCATGACGTACGGGTCGCGCGTCAGGCCCAAGCCGGTCAGATAGAAGATGGTCGCAAGAAGTTGGTCCGGCACACGCGTATTCACATGCTCGAACGCAATGATGTTGCCCGTATCTTCCATGGATCTGTCATAGAGGTGTTCCATGATGTTCCCAATGCGCTGGTAGTTCGGCCACATACCCCCGCCATCCGTGAAAAGGCGTAGGGGCGAGTCTGGAAACAGCATGATAAACCGCCGCGCCACGACGGGTCTCAAGCGTCGGCCCTTCCGGGCGGCATCATGAAAGCGGGTGGATCATGCGGCAAACGAAAAATTTTCGACCCGAGACGAGCCTTGCTCATTTACCAATGGAGAATACAGGGCCGGGAACACACCGACTCGCGCCCATTCGGCAGCAATCCGTCACAGTGTGCCCGCATCGAGCGTTCCCGACAGGATCTGCAGGCACTCGAACAGATAGTACGAACCGAAGATCAGCTCGGCATTGGTGATGCGATCATGCGGCCGGGCGTCGGCCCGATTGTTGAAACAGCCGCCCGTCAACATGCCGGCTGGCCGGCCGGCATGTTCCCCTGGCGGCCCGGGACGCGTCAGGTAGCCCGAGACGAGCGCATTGGCACTGTGTTCAGCAGCCCGCCGGTAACGGTTCCTGGCCGTGGCGTCCGGCGCCAGCCGGGCCAGCCGCAGCAACGCCGCGCAGGCAATCGACGTCGCGGCCGTATCTCGAGGCGCATCGGGAATGGCCGGGTCGTCGAAATCCCAATAGGCCACGCCGTCGGCCGGCACGTTGGCAAGCCACCAGTCCGCTGCCCGCATGCCGTGCACAAGCCATTGATCCTGCCGGCCTTGAGAAAACGCCATCGCTGAAAAAAGCATGCCCCACGCCTGCGCCCTTCCCCATACGCTCGAGTCGCCCAGGCCCTTATGCGTAAAGTGGCGGATCACCCGCCCTGTTCCACCGTCCAGTTCGGTGGACTGCACGATCGAACCGTCGGGGCGGCTGTGAATCTGGAGCACGCGTGTCGTATGTGCGCTCGCACATTCGCTGTATCGCCGATCCCCGGTATGCTGCGCCGCCCAGAACAGAAGCGGGCTCGCCTGGAGGGAATCGATACTGCTGTACGCACTGCCTGTCTCTCCCGACTCTTCGGCATCGCGCCCCAGCGGAATCAGGCCCAGGGTCGGATCGAACTGCCCGACCAGGGATTCCGCCGCCTCGAGCGCCAGGCACGCCGCGTCGGCGTCATCGGCCAGTATGCTTCCAAGGGCCGCGCCATAATAAAACCCGAACCCTTTGAACGCCGTCTCCAGGTTGACGCGCGGCCTCAACCGGGCGCTCCACGAGCGTGCCAGCGCCAGAACTCGAGGCCGGCCCGTCATGCGGTAGCCCAGCCAGAAAATCCCGGGGAATGCGCCGCCGGTCCAGTCTCCGTCCGGCGTCGTCGTCCACTTCCCGGTATCGGGATCAGCCCAGTGCGGAAAACCTGGCTCGTCCTGGGCGGCACTCTGCTCCGCGCGGTCCAGCATCGTTTCCGCGGCCGCCCGCCAGTCCGCCTGTTCCGGATTACGCGATGTCAAGACATATCTCCATGACGATGCCCGGCCGTCGCGGCCGCGCTGACTCGATCATGTCCATTATGCCGATACGTCCCCGTGCCGGTTAGGATCCATTCGCGGATTTCTTGCACTTTTCGACGGTGCGGCGCGGCGCTGGCCTTGGTCCGAGCCACGGACAAGCAACGGGTTGTCCTGCACAAACAAACGGAGCGATGTCAAAAAGTCCAAGAATCCCTGCAATCCGTCCTAACGGCGCAGACGGCGGCAAACCTAATATTTTCGGGTGACTTCCCAATATGGACGAGCAGGCACGGCAGGAAGGCTTCCGGCCGGGGCCCCATACCCGCCATGGCAAAACACCCCCACATGGACCGCTACGCGGTCGGCGACACCGCCGACTTTTCCAAGACGGTTTCCGAATACGATGTCTATGGCTTCGCGGGCATCGTCGGCGACTTCTACGGCGTGCATGTCGACGAAGAATACGCCAGGAAGACCCGCTTCAAGACGCGCATTGCGCAAGGCTGCCTCTGTGTCGGGTTCTTCTCGACGGTGATGGGATACATGGCAAGGAAAGCCCCCGGCCCGGGCGCCGTTTCATACCGCTACGACGTGACCTTCAATGCGCCGGTCTTCATCGGCGACACCGTTACGGCCACCCTGACGCTGAGCGAAAAGGACGAGCGGAACAATCTTTGCACATTCGAGGCACGGGCGACCCGGCAGGACGGGACGGTCGTCGCTTCCGGTCGTACGTATCTCAAGGTGCTGTGACACGGCACGGGCCGGGAGGGCGCCGGCTTTGCCACGCACGAGGAGCCCCATCATGCCACATTGGCTGACCGACCAACATCTTGCCATTCGCGACACGGTGCGCCGCTTCGCGGAACGGGAAATCGCCCCATTGTCGGAAGATCTATGGGCGTCGGAGACGTTTCCCGGCGACATATGGGTGCGAATGGGCGAACTAGGGTTTGCCGGGCTTCCCTATCCCGAAGAATATGGCGGCGGGGCCGGCGACTGGGTGTCGTTCGTCATTGTCCTGGAAGAGCTTTCACGCGTGGATTGCGCCGTCGCCAACGCGGTGATGGCCAACTCCACGGTCGCAAGCCTGTTGTCCAGCTACGGCACCCATGCACAGAAAAGCGCCTACCTCGCACCGATTCTCGATGGCCGCGAAGTAGGCGCGATAGGCTTGTCCGAACCGGATGCCGGGTCGGACGCTGCAAACATCGCCACCCGCGCCACCCTCGACGGAGACTGTTGGATCGTCGACGGGTCGAAGACGTTCATCAGCAACTCCGGAACGTCCGTGACCGGCCCCGTGGTGATTGCCGCCGTCACCGGATTGCGGTCCGACGGCCGGAAAGAGATTTCCAACTTCATCGTGCCCCATGGAACCCCCGGCTTTCGCTGCGGCCGCAAATTGCGCAAAATCGGTTGGCGTGCATCCAGCACGCACGAACTGTTCTTTGAACACTGCGTCATTCCGGCTGCCAATCTCCTCGGAGAGCGCGGAGCCGGCCTGCGGCAGACGCTCGCACAGATCAGCAGCGGGCGCATATTCATAGGCGCCCTGGCGCTGGGCATCTTGCAGGGTTCGCTGGATCGCTCCGTCGCCTACATGAAGGAGCGGCACGCGTTCGGCAGGCCTCTTGCCGAGTTCCAGGCACTACAATTCAAGGTGTCGGACATCGCGACCAGCGCGCAGGCGGCACGGGAAATGCTCTATGACGCGGCGGCCCTGAAAGATGCGGGCAGGCCCTTCGACCAACAGGCCTCCATGGCGAAGCTGTTTGCCACCGAGCAGGCCATGAAAGCGGCCCACCAGGCCATCCAGATCCACGGAGGCTACGGCATCATGAGCGAATACCCCGTATCGCGCGCATTCGGCGACGCGAAGGTGCTGGAAATCGTGGAGGGCACATCGGAAATACAGCGCCTGATCATCTCCCGCGCGCTGCTGGCATAGCAACTGGCGGAATACGTTATCCATTCGGAGAACACCGTGCTGGAAGACATCAAGGTACTGAGCTTCACTCACTTCCTGCAAGGGCCGTCCGCCGTGCAGATGCTGGCCGACGTCGGCGCGGATGTCATCAAGATCGAACCGCCGGGCGGCGCGTTCGAGCGCAACTGGTCGGGCTTCGATGCCTTCGTGGAAGGGGTCAGCGTCTTTTTCCTGCTGGGCAATCGCAACCAGCGCAGCCTGTCGCTGAACCTCCGTGATGAACGGGCGAAGGACATCGTCTGGCGCCTGATCCGGGAAGCCGACGTTCTGGTCGAGAATTACCGGCCCGGCGTCCTGGGGAAAATGGGTTTCGGCTATGAAGACGTCAGCCGGGTCAACCCCAGGCTCGTCTATTGCTCGTGCACCGGCTACGGTTCGTCCGGCCCCTACCTGAAGCGTCCTGGGCAAGACTTGCTGCTGCAGGCCATGAGCGGCATGGCCATGCTTTCCGGCGGAGCCGATTCGCCGCCGACGCCATTCGGCGCCGCCATCGTCGACCAGCATGCCGCGGCGCTCGCTGCCTTCGGGGTCGTCGCCGCCCTGCAGGCGCGCGAACGAACCGGCAAAGGCACGCTGGTGGAAAGCAATTTGTTGAACGCCGCGCTCGACCTGCAAATCGAGCCGCTCGCCTATTACCTGAACAAAGGGCCTCTGTGGCAGAGAAGCGATCCTCCCATGGGCAGCCGCTTCCATCCGGCGCCCTACGGCATATATCGCACGCTGGACAACTGGATCGCCGTGTCCCTCACGCCGCTCGACAAGCTCGCCGCCGCCCTTGGCGCGCCGGCATTATCCGCGTTTACTCATCCGAAAGACAATGTGCATCATCGCGACGAGATCAACCGCATCGTGCACCAGGCGCTGGAAACGCGCACCACCAGCGAATGGATCGATATATTTCACCAGCATGATGTCTGGTTCTCCCCGGTCAACGACTATGAGCAGGTCGAGACCGACCCGCAGGTTGCGCACAACCAGGCCATCATGCCCATGGATCACCCCCGCGCAGGGCCCGTGCGGGTGCTGGCCCATCCTGTTCGTTATGACGGCGCGGCGCCACCCATGACCCGGCTCCCGCCCGAGCAAGGACAGCATACGCGCGAGATACTGGCCGAACTGGGTTACGACGCATCCGCGATCGAGACCTTGATCGACGCCGGCGCGGCACTGACAGAAAGGAAGGCACCATGAATCCCGAGTCCGGTTTTTCCCCGGGAATCCTGCGTTTCGACGATATAGCGATCGGCCGGTCCCAGGAGCTCGTGCACACGCTGTCGGAAGCAGAAGTCGACGCCTTCGGCCATTTGTCGGGCGACCTGAACCCGCTGCACATGGACGCCGAGTTTGCGGCGCGCTCGGCCTTCGGGGCCCGGGTGGTGCACGGCATGCTGAGCGCCGCATTGGTCTCGGCCGCGCATACCGCACTCACCGGCCCGGGTTTCGTCTACGTCGGCCAGGAACTGCGTTTCCTCGGCCCGGTGTTCATCGGAGATACTATTACCATCAATGTGACCGTCGTCGAGAAAAAGCCGGCAAAACGCATCCTGGTCATGGACACAATGGTGCGCAACCAGGACGGCAAGGCTGTCCTGGGCGGCCTGTCGGCGCTGAAGGAGCTGCCTTCCGACTGAAGGCCGCCATCAAGGGCCGTTCGGGGCCTTTCCACATGTCGCATCAAAGGAGACACACATGCTGAGTGCTTCTTGCTGCCAATTTCCATTGATCCGGATCGAAAACTACGAGTACGGATCAATCGTGAAGTCGAGCGACTTCCACCTGGCGCCACTGGAAGACATGAAATCCAGGCTGCCTTATCCGCACAGGCACAATTTCTATCACATTGTCTGGATCGCCACCGGAAGCGGCCACCACATCATCGATTCGATCCGCTATACGGTCAGGCCGGACACTTTGTTTTTCATGGCGCCCGGCCAGATCCACGATTTCGACCTGTCCGAGCAGACCACCGGCTTCGCGCTCAGTTTCTCGCCCGAATTCCTGAGCTTCAAGACTCGAAGCCGGCATTCGACGGCGCACATTCCCATCTTCGAACGCGAGCACATCCGCGACGCGCTTTACCTGAACCAGGCCCAGGCAGCCGACCTGCGGCGGCTTCTCGACGGAATCATCGAAGAATACTACGCCGAGGCCGACGGGTTCGAGGACGTCATCTGGTCGTATCTGAGGATCCTGCTCATCCAGGCGGAGCGCCTGGCGGGCGCGGCTGGGGAAAACTGCATTTTTTCACGCAACCAGTTGTTGTCGCGGCGGTTCAAGAGCCTGCTGGAACAGCAGGCGAGCACGGTCCATGATGCCGCCGCTTATGCCCGCATGCTGAATGTCACGGAACGCACCCTGAACAGCGCCACGCGCGACACGCTCGGGAAAACCGCCGCGAAACTCATCCGCGAGCACGTCATGCTCGAAGCCAAGCGAATGCTGCTTTTTTCCGAAGAAACCATCGCCGAAGTGGCGAACCAGCTCGCGTTCGAGGATCCCGCCTACTTCAGCCGATGCTTCAAGAAACACACAGGCCGTTCGCCGCTCGAATTCCGCCAGAGCCTGGCAAGGTTGAACACCTGAACAGAAGCCCGCCACTTTCCCAGGAAACGCCATGCCCAACACCCGCAAGCGCGCACTCACACCGGCACAAGCCGCCCTGTTCGGCGACATCCTCGACCGCCTGGCGGCCAAGGTCGCCGAAGACGAACCGACATTCGGCGTCGAATTCCCCCATGTCACGGCGCCGGACGGCACGTGGGTCCTGCTGCCCGCCTCGCTTTCCGCCGGGTACTCCGAGCATGGGTGGAGCCACGGAAACTGGCTGTGCGGTTTCTGGATCGGCCTGTTGTGGGCGGCGTACCTGCATACCGGCAATGAAAAATTCCGGACGTGGGCGCACGAACGCATGCGCCTGGTCGCCCAGCGCGCACAAGACGAAAATACACACGACATCGGGTTCATCTTCGACAGCAGCGCCATCCCCGGTTTCCACATTACCGGTGATCCATGGTATGCCGGCATAGCACTCGAGGCCGCTGATAAATTGCGGGCGCGGCTGGTCACGACACGCCGGGGCGCCTACCTCGCATCGTGGGGGCCGCTGTCCGACCCTCGCGGCCGCAGCAGCTCCGCCATCGACACCATGGCCAACCTGCCCCTTCTCTACTGGGCCGCCAGGCACAGGGACGATGGCAGCTACAGGTTGGCCGCGGACGCCCACGCCGCCATGACGGCGACCGCCTTCGTCCGCGCCGACGACTCGACCTACCATGCGGTGGAATACGACGTGGCCACCGGAGAGCGCCGCCGAGGCTATACCTTCCAGGGTGCCCACGACGAGTCCGCCTGGAGCCGCGGCCAGGCCTGGGCCATCTACGGCTATGTCAGATCAGCGCGGGAAACCGGCAAGATCGCCTATCTTCACTTGGCGGAGCGGCTGGCGGATTATTACATCGGCCGGCTCGGCGATCGCCAGGTCCCACCCTGGGACTTCGACGCAACCGGCGCGGACGCCGCGATCAAGGACACGGCGGCCGCGGCTGTGGTCGCATCGGCGCTTCTGGACTTTGGCGACCTGCATCCGGACAACGATGCGGGGACGCGCTGGCGAACACTGGGACTCGCCATGCTGGAAGCGCTGTGCCGCGAAGAGTTCGCATATGACCCCGCCCAGCACGGCTTGCTCAGAAATTCCTGCTATTCGAAGCCCCACAACGAAGGGGTGGATGGCGCGACCATGTTCGGCGACTTTTATTTCGCCGAAGCTTTGTGTGCCGCGACCCTGCCGGGCAAGCTGCGCCCGGCAACGGCACCGGCAGTGGAATTGGCGTAGCAGCCTGCGCATGCCGGCATGCGCTCATTCCCATTTGGCATGGCGGGAAATGAATGCCTCGTCGAACTGGAAGCCCAGGCCGGGATCCTGGTGCAGTTCCACCTTCCCGTTCTTGAACGAAAGCTGGCGGTCGATCAACTTGCGGAAATTGAGCACCTGGTCATCCCAGAAAAATTCCACGAATTTCGCATTCGGGGCACTCGCCACCAACGGAGCATGCAGGTCATGGAACCAATGAGGAAACATCACCAGGCCATAGCTCGAAGCCGTCTGCGCAATGCGGCGCCATTCCGTGATGCCTCCGCAAACCGCCGCATCGGTCTGGAGAATGGAAGCCGCTTCCTTTTCGATCAGCGCTTTGTGATACCACCTGCCATAGCCGATTTCTCCCGTGGCCACGGGAACTTCCGTCATCCTGGCGAGCCGGGCATGGTTGTCGATGTCATCGGGCGAAAACGGTTCCTCGAAGAAATAGGGGTCGTACGGCTCGAACCGCCTGACATACCGCATGGCCTCGGTAGTGTCCGTCCAGGCATTGTTCAGATCCATCATGATGTCCACGTCGGGGCCAACAGCGTCGCGAACGGTCTTCAGCCGTATTTCCTCCTCGGAAGGCGACAACCTTCCCGACTTCATTTTTACGGCATTGAACCCCAGCTTGACGTAGCCAACCATCTCTTCCGCGAGCTTTCCGGGGCTCTTCCCGTCCAGGTAGTAGCCGCCACTCGCATAGGCCGGAACGGCTTCGAGTTCTGCGGCCCCCAGATATTTGTGCAAGGGAAGCCTGTGCGTCCTGGCGTTCAGGTCCCAAAGCGCCACGTCGAGCGCGCTCATGGCCCGCATCACGACCCCGGAACGCCCCTGCAGCAACGCTTCCTGGTACATCCTGGACCACAACCCTTCCACGGCATACGAATCGGCCCTGGCCAGTATGGGCGCAAACAATTCCTTCACCGCGGTGGTGAACAACCCTCCGCCCGAACTGCCGACATAACAGAACCCTATCCCCTCCACACCGTCGGTGGACCGGATCTTCACCAGGCCATAGTGTCTCGTCGTGACGACCCTGTTGGAAAAAGCTGTCACCTTGTCCAGGGGAACGGCCGGTGCGCACGCCTCTATGGATTCGATAATCGGCATGGTTCTTCTCTCTCGATGGCCTGGGTAGCCGGGTTAAGATGCGGGGAACACTCCGCCATTCTTGGAGATGTGCCGCAGAAGAACAATAATTCTTTGCTGCATTCAGAAAGTAGCGAAAGTGATTTTTGCCGAAACCCGAAATCTCCTGCCCATCCTTCGAGGAAGAAAATGGACACGCGTTTTCTAGAGAGCTTCGTGCAGGTCGTCGAACAGGGCTCCATCGCCGCGGCGGCCAGATTCCTCGACCTGACTCCCACGGCGGTTTCCCTGCGCATCAAGGCATTGGAAGAAGAGGCGCACACAGCCCTCATAGAACGCGCCGGGCGGACCGTCGTGCCCACCCAGGCCGGCAGGAAGGTCCTCGCCCAGGCCAGGCTCATCTTGTCGGAAGTCGAGTATTTCAACTCTCTCGCGACGAACGACGAACTTCCCGCCGGCCCGCTTACGCTGGGGGCCGTGCCGTCGGTATTGAATGGCATGCTGCCGTCCATACTCAAGAGATGGATGGCCAGGCACGAAAACATCGCGATACTGATCGAGCCCGCGGCATCGACCGTCCTGTACCAGCGCGTCACGCAAAACGAACTCGACGCGGCGCTTCTGACCCACCCGCTGTTCGACATCCCCAAGACATGCCATTGGTACCCGATCAGAACGGAAGGCCTCATCCTGCTGACCCCCTCCTCCATCAAGCAAAAAGACCCGTTCGCGATCATCAGGGAAAACCCATTCATCAGGTACGATCGCCGGGTCGTCGGGGGGAAAATGGTGGACGACTACCTGAAGGCGCACGACATCCGTCCCAACGCCAGACTGGAACTGGACGGCATCGACCACATCGCGAACCTGGTGAAAAATGGCCTGGGAGTGTCCGTGTTGCCGGACTGGGCGGTGGAAAGCGCCAGCGAACCGGCCCTGACGCGGCACAAGCTTCCCGGCTCCACCCCCACCAGATCAATAGGCCTCCTGTGGATGCGCTCGACGTTCCGCGAGAAACTGGTGCAGGAATTCCGGGCATTGATAACACCCTGACTCGCTTGTTTTCAGCCTGCATGCAGAGTATCTTGCAGGCCGGCACTCCCCCAGCGGACCGGGTCATCACGAAGAGGCGTGAATCCATGTACGGACTGGAAGGCATTCGAATCATCAGTTTCAATCATTTCTTCATGGGCCCGGTGGGCATTCAGTATCTTGCCGACCTGGGTGCCGATGTCATCGCCATCGAGCCGCTCAATGGCGCATTCCAGCGCAAATGGGGGGGAACGGGCAAGACCGTGGATGGCCAGACCATGCTCCAGCTTGCGGGCAACAGGAACAAGCAAAGCCTGGCCCTGAACCTGAAAGACCCGCGCGGCCTGGATATCGCCAGACAATTGATAAAAACCGCGGACGTCATCGCTGAAAACTACCGTCCGGGCGTCATGGACAGCCTGGGGCTGGGCTACGAGGCGGTCAGGGCACTCAACCCAACTATCATCTACGCCGCGGCTTCGGGCTTCGGCGCGGACGGCCCCTATGTCAATCGCCCGGGCCAGGATCTGATCATCCAGGCCATGTCGGGGCTGGCCTCGATCACGGGAAGCCGGGAACACGGGCCGCGCGCCGTCGGGGCGTCCGTCGTCGACCACCACGGCGCCACCCTCTACGCGATGGGAATCCTCGCGGCGCTGCTGCGCCGCGAGCGGCACGGCCAGGGAAGCCGTGTGGACGTGAACCTGCTTTCGGCCGCCATAGACCTTCAACAGGAGTCATTCGTCTGCTACCTGAACCAGGATGCGCCGGCCGATGTCCGCCAACCCGGTAGAGTCGCGGGCTGGTATTTCCCCGCGCCCTACGGCATATACGCAAGCGCGGACGGGTATCTCGCCATTTCCCTGGCTCCCCTGGAAACCATTTACGAAGTGGTGGGCGTTCCCGAGGCCGAACGAATATCGCCCAACACCGCCTTCACCCGGCAAGAGGACATATCGAATCTGCTCGAACGCTATCTTGTCGTCCACACGACGGCACACTGGGTGGAAATCCTCGAGGCGAACGGCATCTGGCATTCACCCGTCCGGGACTATGCCGATGTCGCCGCCGACCCGCAGGTCCGGCACCTGCGGAGCTTCCACAGCGTAACGGGCGCAACAGGAACGCCCGTCACACTGGTCAACCACCCCGTCCGCTACGATGGCCAGCCTCCGGACGTGCGCCTGGCCCCCCAGGAACTGGGCGCACAGACCCGGTCCATCCTGAAGGCGCTGGGATACAGCCGCAGCGACATTGACGCAATGCACAACCAGGGTGTCGTCGGCTGGCCCGGGGCGGGCGGCAAGGAGCCGACATGAAAGCCATGCCCGAAGAAATCGGCGAAACCGTTTATTTCGAGAAAACCGTCAGCGAAAGCGATGTCCACCTTTTCGCCGGGATCAGCGGTGATTTCTCGGGAAACCATGTCAACGAAGCTTTCATGAAATCCTCGAGATACGGGCAGCGCATCGCACACGGCGCCCTGCTGGTGGGGTTCATGTCCGCCGCCTCGACTGTCCTGATAGAGCGGTACCTCGCGCGCGGGTGCGATGCGACGCCCGTGTCGCTCGGGTACGACCGCGTGCGCTTCCTGGCGCCCGTGTTCTTCGGAGACACGGTGAAGGTGCGCTACAGCATCGTGGAAGCGGATGCCGAACGACTGCGCACGCGCTCGAAGATCGAGATCACGAACCAGGACCAGACCGTGGTTGCCGTGGGCGAGCATCTGATCAAGTGGGTGCCGCGCACCTGAAGAACCGGCCGCTCGCCAGGGTTCGCGGCGGAAAAGCCGGCACCGCGGAAGCAAAAAGCAGAAGCAAAAAAACCTACTTTCTGAATAAAGCTAAAGGCGCTTTTACCAGAAAAAAAACCGCGCAATACTGGCAATAGCTCCAGAGGTATAACTTCGTTTCCTGGCGAGGGCTCTACATGGCGGGTATGAACAAACTACGCGGAGTGCTGTCGCCGGTGTTGACCCCTTTCAACGCCGACTATTCAGTATCGGCTTCACGTTTCATCGGGCATTGCCGCACCTTGATCAAACTGAACGTCGGGCTGGCGGTATTCGGCACGAACTCGGAAGCCAATTCACTCTCCGTCAAAGAAAAAAGGCAGCTTCTGGATCTTCTCGTCGAAGAAGGATTGCCAGCCGGGAAAATGATGCCAGGGACGGGCTGCTGCGCAGTCAGCGATTCCATAGAGCTCACGCGACACGCCGTCTCGGCGGGGTGCGCCGGGGTCTTGATGCTGCCGCCCTTTTACTACAAGGGCGTCAGCGACGAAGGGCTTTTCAGAAACTACGCCACCGTCATCGACACCATCGCGGATGCACGACTGCGAATCTACCTGTACCACATCCCGCATGTCACCCAGGTCGGCATCGGTTTCGACTTGATCGAACGTCTCCTCAAGGCCTACCCGGATACCGTGGCCGGCATCAAGGACAGCTCGGGAGACTGGAACCATACCCTGGCGCTGATCAACCGGTTCCAGCCCGACGGCTTCGACGTGTTCGCGGGGAGCGAGCCCTTCCTTCTGCAAACATTGAGGCACGGCGGCGCGGGATGCATCACAGCGACCGGCAATGTGAACGCCGCCGCCATCGCGCGCCTGAACGCCACCTGGAACGACGATACTGCGGACAGCCAGCAACAGGAACTCGACACCGTACGAAACATATTCCAGAAGTTTCCCATGATTCCCGCGATGAAATCGGCCATCGCGCGGCAGACCGGCACCCCCGAATGGTCGATACTCAGGCCGCCATTGGTCGAACTGACGGAAGACCAGGCCCGGCAGTTGCAGCATGACCTGTCGGCCATTGATTTTCACCCGAACGAACTGAGCGATACGCTGGCCTCATGAATTCCGTTGCGCCGCGCCCCGGCAACAGGCCATGCCGCCTCGAGCCGGACGCAAGGCCGCAACACAGCGCAGGCGGGCTTCACGCCCGGACCACCGCGCGATTCTGAAGCAGAACAACACCGGTGCGCGGGCATGCATTGTGCCCGCATAGGGAAAGGAGTCCTCGCCAATGGTTTCACAAGCAGCCGGATCGAACAGTCTCCTGCTGGATCGGCAAGGTGCCACCGTGACGGTCACGATCAATCGTCCGGCCAAGCTCAACGCGCTGAATCCCCGGGTCATGACGGAACTGGGCAACGTTCTCGACACGCTGGAAGAAGATCCGTCCGTCCATGTCCTGGTCCTGACAGGCGCCGGCAACCGGGCATTCGTCGCCGGCGCCGACATCGAGCGGCTCTCGAAGATGGACACAGCCGAAATCGTCGACCACATGACCTTCGGGCATCAATTGTTCCTGCGCATCGCAGAATACCCGAAGCCCACGATTGCGATGGTCAACGGCTATGCCCTGGGAGGCGGCTTCGAGCTGGCGCTTTCCTGCGACCTTCTCGTCGCGTCGGACAAGGCGGTTTTCGGGTTTCCGGAAATCAACCTGAACACCATGCCTGGATGGGGAGGCACACAGCTCGCAAGCAAGAAAATGGGCCCCAACCGGGCAATGGAAATGGTATTCACAGGCGCGCATTACCCGGCGGGACGGTGCCTCGAATTCGGCTTCATCAATCTGCTGGTTCCTGCCGATCAGCTGAAGCAGGCGACACTGGGTCTGGCAAGAACGCTGGCGGAGAAAAACCCTTTCGCGCTGAAAATGGCCAAGAGCGCCCTGCGGCTCGCAAATGAACTCCCCCTGTCAGCGGGAATGCGATACGAGACGCTGGCATACGCCACGAACTTCGGATCCCCGCACACCCAGGAAGGATTCCGCGCGTTTCTTGACAGAAGCAGAAGATAGTGGCGGACGATCGCACCGACATCATGGCGGCAGCCCGCTCCGGTGCGCCGGCGGTTTTGCGCCCGGCCATGGAAAAAACGGCGACACGGCATCAGGAGACTGACCGATGAAGTGGAAGCAGACCAGACGCAAGCTCTTCGGGGAACAGCAACGTTTCGTGCTGACGCTCGTCATTCCGGCGGCGGCGATATTGACGTTCTTCCAGCTCATACCGATCATTCTCGGGACCAGTGCAAGCTTTCGGGACTGGATGCTGTACAACCCAAAGAAAACCTGGGTGGGCCTTTCCCAATACTACAAAGTACTCACAGACCCGGAGTTCCTGAAGATCGTGTTGCCCAACACGTTCTTGTTCATGATCTGCAGCGTCGTCATCTCGCTGGTGCTGGGGTTGATCCTCGCCCTGGCGCTGAACCGGTCATTCCGGGCTCAGAAGCTCGTACAGACCATACTGCTGATGCCGCTCATGGTGGCGCCGGTCATCGCGGCCATCATGATGCGCTGGATATTCAACGATCAGTTCGGCATCGTCAACGTGGTGCTGGAAGCGCTCGGCGGCGAGGGACAGCCATGGCTGGTTCAGCGCTGGAGCGCCTTCGCCGTCATCGTCCTGACCGATGTCTGGCTCTGGACGCCCTGGTTCGCGCTGCTCCTCCTGGCGGGCCTGCAGAGCCTGCCCAAGGAGCCATTCGAGGCGGCCGAAATCGACGGCACGACGGCATGGCGCGTATTCCGGCACCTTACGCTGCCCATGCTGAAACCGGTGATCATCGTATGCATCGTCATCCGGTCGATCGATGCATTCAGGACATTCGACACGGTCTGGGCATTGACGGGCGGCGGTCCCGCGCGTGAAACCGAGTTGTTCAGCATCTATGCGTACGAACAGGCATTCGTATTCCTGGATTTTGCCAAAGGGACGGCTGCCGCGATCATCGGGGCCCTGATCATCCTGGTAGTCGGGTTGGTGATGTACCGCATCCTGGACCACGCACGGAAGGTGTCGTCATGAGCAAGGTCCAGCAATGGTTCTTCAACGCTTTCGCCCCCGGCACCCGGCGCATCTCCTTCATCGTCGGCATGTCGGTGGCATGCTTTCTGTTCGCCTTCCCGGTCCTGTGGCTGATCCTGACGTCATTCCGGCCCGAGGCCGACATCTACTACGTGTACAAGGGAACGGACTTCACCCTGGACAACTTCAGGCAGGTCCTCGCCAATGACCGGGCATCCCAGGCATTCCTGAATAGCGCCGTCATCGCCACCGTCGCCACTTTCTTCTCCATTCTGGTGACCGTGTCCAGCGGCTACATGCTGTCGCGCTTCAAAGGTCCGATAGCGAAAGGCTGGTTCGGCACGATCTACGCGTTGCGCTGTGTTCCCTTCGTCACGTGGGTCCTGCCCCTGTACTTCGTCGAACAGCGTTACGGCCTGTACGACACGTATCTCGGTCTGTTCCTGCCGCACATCGCCGTGCATATCTGCTTTTTCTCCTGGCTGATGAAGGGCTTCTTCGACGGGATAGACCCCTCCATGGAGCAAGCGGCGCTCATAGACGGATGCACGCGCTGGGGGGCGTTCCTGAGGGTGGCCCTGCCCTCGGCCATACCCGCGATTTCCGCCCTGGCCGTGCTCAGCTGGCTGTTCTCGTGGAACGAGTTCCTGTTTGCGCTGATCCTCTCCGGCCAGCACACGCCGGTGACGACCGTCGTAATGGCGCAATTCGTATCGGAAATGGGAATGCAGTGGAATCTCATGGCGGCCACGGCGGTACTGGCGCTGGTTCCGGCCTTCCTGCTGACGCTGTTTGGACAGAAATACGTCATTCGAGGCCTGAAGATATAGATTCCGGCCGGGAGCATTGCCTATGGTGAAGTCGGTATGAAGTTTTTCGAAGAACGTTGATGGGCAGAAATCAACGCAACCTCAAGGAGGCAGACATGATTAGATTCAAGACGATGACCGCGGCGGTGCTATGCATCGCCGGACTCGGACTGTCGAGCGGCAGCGCAATGGCCGCACAGAAGGTACTGCGCATCGCATACCAGCCCAACCCCCTGCAGGAAGCATCGATCGACATGATGGTCAAGTGGGGCAAGGCACACGACGTGAAGATCATCAAGATACCCAATTCGTACGGCGTCTATGTCGAGAAAATGACGGCTTCGCTGACATCCGGTTCGGATCAGTACGATGTCATCTGGCACAACGACGATTGGGGCCAACTGTGGGCGCACCTGCTGGAACCCATGGACGATGTCGCCGGACTCAAATACGCCGACAAATGGAGTAACGATCCCATCATCTTCAACAACAAGGACGGGAAGACCACCGTGGTGCCCATGGGAGAAACCCTGGGGGCCCTCTTCTACCGCACGGATCTGGTCAAGAAAAGCGAACTGCCGAAGACCTGGGCGGATCTGGTCGCCCTGGGCAAGAAACTGCAGTCCGAAGGCAAGGTCAAGTATGGATTCGTGGGAGGCATGAGCAAGGATGCCGACTGGAATTCCACGCTCTGGACACTGTGGAACAACGACTGCGACGTCATGCTGCCCAAACGCAGCCGCGACAACGCCGTGCTGGCCAAGAACGGCTGGAAGAGCGCGCTGAATGAGCCATGCGCGCGACAGGTGGCGGAGTTCTGGTGGGATGCCCTGCACAAGGACAAGATCATTCCCAGCGGAATGCCGGCCTACGGCCGCAACGAGGCCAATGCGGTGTTCACGGCCGGCAACGCGGCATTCACGGTTGCCGACACCACCTATTGGAACGATTTCAACAATCCGCAGAAATCCAAGGTGGCGGGGAAAGTCGGGCTCGCGCTGTTCCCCTTGGGCCCGATGGGAAAGAAAGTCACGAATTGGGACGAAATCTGGGGTTGGGCCATTCCCAAGGCAGCGCCAGCCGCCAACAAGGCATTGGCCAAGAAAATGCTTTCGGCCATGATGCAGGACAAGGCGGGCCAGATTGCCCTGTGGAAGAAAACAGGGGCCCCGCCTCCGAACGTGGATTTCTGGCCTGAAATCGCCAAGACCGATCCTTTCATGGCCCAGCTCGAAAAGTTGTATCTGGACAGCCCCAACAAGGTGCACTCCGCGTACTATTTCGCAAACTGGTCAGCCGTGCACAAAGCCTATAACGATGCCATGACCAAGGCCATCACGGGCTCCCGCGCCGACATTCCCAAGGTGTTGGCGGAAGGCGCCAAACAGATCCATACCGCGGCAACCCGGTAGAGCCCGTGGCCCGCACTGCTTCGGGCAGCGCGGGCCGCACCGACATGAGCGTACACGATGAGCCAAATCGTTCTTAGCCGGGTGAACAAGCACTACGGCGATATGCAACACGCCGTCAAGGATATAGACCTGACGATCGCCGACAAGGAATTCATTGTCCTGGTGGGCCCCTCGGGTTGCGGGAAATCCACGACCCTGCGCATGATCGCGGGTCTGGAAGACATAAGCAGCGGTGAAATACGCATCGGCGACAAGGTCGTCAATGACCTGCCGCCCCGGGATCGCGACGTCGCCATGGTATTCCAGAACTATGCGCTGTATCTGCACATGTCCGTATACGACAACCTGGCCTTCGGCCTGCGCAACAAGAAAGTCCCCGAAACCGAGATCAAGGCCGCCATAGACCGCGCCGCCGCCATTCTCGGCCTCGGGGAAATGATGCAAAGAAAACCGCGCCAGTTGTCCGGGGGGCAGCAGCAGCGCGTGGCGCTCGGCCGCTGCATCGTCCGCAATCCCCAGGCCTTCCTGTTCGACGAGCCGCTATCGAACCTGGACGCGAAACTGCGCACGCAGATGCGCCTGGAAATCAAGCGTCTGCGCACGCAGGTCCCGACGACATCGGTATTCGTCACCCACGACCAGGTCGAGGCCATGACCCTGGGCGATCGCGTCGTGGTCATGAAGGATGGGTGCATTCAGCAATGCGGGACGCCTCTTCAAGTGTATAGCGAACCCGCCAACAAATTCGTCGCCGGCTTCATCGGCGCCCCGTCCATGAATTTCCTGGAAAGCGAGATCAGGGCGGTGGATGGCGGGCTGGCCGCCTGGACGCCTTCGATGCAAGTGCCCATTCCGGCACGTTATCGGGAAGCGCTCGCCACGTGGGTGGGACGGAAGGTCGTTCTGGGCATCCGCCCGGAACACCTGTCGATCAAACCTTCGGAACATCCAATCGGAACGGCGACCATCGAAGTCATAGAACAGCTCGGTTCGGAAATCGTGCTGGAAACACGCATGGGCCCGCTGACCCTCACCGTCGCCCGAGTCGACCCGCAATTGCCGGTAGCCACGGGCGAAAAGGTCGAACTTAGCATCGCCGTCGGGCAGCTTCACTTCTTCAACCCAGATACGGAACAGGCAATCAAATGACTCCCTTCACCGAACCGGAAAACCTGAAAGTACTGGTCACAGGCGCCGCCGGCAAGATAGGACAGTGCCTGCGGGAACGCCTGCGAGACCGCTATGCGCTCCTGAGGCTGGCGGATATTGCGGAACAGACGCCCGCCCAGGGGAAAGAAGAAGTCTGCACGTTCGATGTGCGGGACATCGAGTCCGTGGAGCGCTGCATGCGGGACATCGACTGCGTGGTTCATCTCGCGGGAATCCCCGGGGCCGATACTTGGGAAAAGGTCCTGCCAATGAATATCGAGGGCTGCTACAACGTCTTCGAAGCGGCAAGGCGGCAGCGCGTGCGGCGCGTCGTCTTTGCCAGCTCGAATCATGCCGTCGGATACCACCGGCGCGAACGGTTCCTCGACAACACGGTCCAGCCCCGCCCCGATTCACGCTACGGGGTTTCAAAAGTATTCGGCGAGGCAGTCGGCCGGATGTACGCGGACAAGTACGGCCTGTCGGTGGCCTGCCTGCGCATCGGCACGTTCCGGACACCCGACAGGCCCGACGAGGCACGGCAACTGCTGACCTGGATCAGCCATCGCGACATGGCGCAACTCGTGCGCCGGTGCCTCGAGCACGAGTCCTATCATTTCGTCGTGGTGTACGGGGTCTCCAACAACCTGCGCAACCGCTGGGACAATTCCAACGTCAAGTTCCTGGGCTACGAACCGGAAGATGATTCCGAGGTCTTCGCGGCAGAGATTCTGGCTAAGAACATACCCGAGGACCCCATAGCGGCCCAGTTTCACGGCGGCTTCTATTGCCCTCTGGAATTCGTCGGAACGACCGACCGGATATCCTGACAGCGGACGCCATCAACCCCGACCGTGCCAAGGAGGCACCATGTACGCCGCCCCCCCAATCATCGAAACAACCGTATTCGCACGCATTCCCGACAAATTCCGCATCCGGGGCCGCACCAATCGCTGGGTGGACATACAGCGCGGCGGCGCGCCCACGGAATGCTTCCTGGAGGGCCCTTCGTTCGACCGCGAAGGCAACCTGTACGTGGTCGATGTCGCCTGGGGCAGGGTTTTCCGCATTTCGCCCGATGGGGGCGAGGTCGAACTGTTCACCGAATACGACGGGGAGCCCAACGGGCTGAAAATCCACCGCGACGGGCGCATTTTCATTGCCGACTACCGTCACGGAATCATGGTGGTCGATCCGGACACGCGATCCGTCACGCCTTTCCTGGATCGTGCCGCCCTGGACCGCTTCAAAGGCGTCAACGACCTGGTGTTCGCCTCCAATGGCGACATGTATTTCACCGATCAGGGCCTGACAGGACTGCACGATCCCACGGGCAGTGTCTACAGGCTTGGAGAGGACGGAAGGCTTGATCGCCTGCTCGGCAACATTCCCAGCCCCAACGGCCTGGTCCTGAGCCTGGAAGAAAGCGTGCTGTTCGTGAATGTCACCCGAGGCAATTGCGTCTGGCGAGTACCGATGTCTCCCGCCAATGGAATGCCATACAAGGTGGGGGTGTTCCTCCAGTTGTCGGGGTCGCTGGGCGGCCCCGACGGCCTGGCGATCGACAGTGCGGGAAACCTCGCCGTCGCCCACATCGGGCTTGGCGCGGTGTGGCTGTTCAGCCGCCTCGGGGAACCCGTCGCACGCATCAACTCGTGCGCAGGCCTGGCCACGACAAACCTGGCCTATGGCGGGCCGGGGAACAGGACGCTCTACATCACGGAGGCCGACTCGGGTTCGATTCTCCGGGCGGAACTCGATGTGCCGGGCAGGGTAATGTATTCACATCAGTGATGCCGGCTCGGGCAGATCGGCGATGACCTTGCATCTGCTCTCGTAGATTCTTGTCGAGGGCTCCCAGCGGTTCGCCCATCATAATGATGGACGGAGAGTAGACAATACAGCGTGCAATCAATACAGCGTGCAATCCCCACCCGCTGCCGCTGCCCGCCAGAGAGTTGACGGGGTTTTCTCTGCCCATACCGCGTAGGCCAACGCGATCAAGCGCCTCGGCGACCTTGGCGTGCGCGCGATTGACAACCAAGGCACGAGGTTTAGAACTACTGAGTTGCAACTCAACTCCAGCGGTCTTCAGGTGGATGCTGAAAGGCACGGCCACTGCACCCAACCACGATGCAGCCAAGTAGAGTTGGACATGCTCAAGCGATGTGTTGAGCATGTATCCGATTCGATCTCCAGGCTGTACCCCAGCCGCGGCGAGCGCACCTGCCATCTCTTGAACACCAGCCAACAGTTCTTGGAAAGTCATGCGCCGTTCACCAAAGGTACAGAATGCACGCTTACCACTGTCCTGGGCGCGTGAAACAAGAAGCTCGGGGATAGTCTGCATAAGAAATACCGTGAAAAGTACCAAATAGCCTCAGCGATTCTATGCAGTCGATTATCCGAAAGTTGGACTTCTATCACCAATACTATCTTTG
>Ga0164242_10002167_pt1 | contig 22829 bp, 13 predicted proteins | sample OricomgcompostMG_FD_108783 | JGI IMG/M metagenome (GOLD analysis project Ga0164242, IMG submission 108783) | Miracle-Growth compost microbial communities from Emeryville, California, USA - Original compost - Miracle growth compost (MG) ... | reverse complement strand
TTTGCAGGTGAATATCTTGAAATGCTTTTGGCAATTAATAAAATCTCTTCGAATAAAAAGCTTGTTTTATTTCTTGGGGCAAACATTGGCAATTTCAAATTCAACGAAATGCCGAAATTCTGCAAAAATTTACGAAGCTTACTTTCAGAGGAAGATTTGGTTTTGATCGGTTTTGATTTAAAAAAAGACCCAAATAAAATTCTTGCTGCTTATAATGATAAAGAAGGTTTTACCACTCAGTTTAATTTAAATTTATTATTGAGGATTAACAAAGAACTTGAAGCAAATTTTGACATCAATAATTTTGAGCATTACGCCACATATGATCCGGAATCAGGCGCTTGTAAAAGTTACCTGATCTCAACAAAAGAGCAAACAGTAAATATTAAAAACACTTTAATCAATTTCAAAAAATATGAACCGGTGTTTATGGAGATCTCTCAAAAATATTCCATTGAGCAAATCAATCAAATTGCACAGGAATGCGGCTTTCACGTTCTTACTCATTTTTTTGATCAGAAAAAATATTTTGTGGATGTTATTTTAAAATGCACAAAATAATAATCATCAATTTTTAAAATTGCCACCTGGAAAATACTTTAATTCTTCTTTAATTTTTTGCATTTTCATCAATTTAATTTTTAAAATTATCCGTGTTTTTTTGCAAATATTTTCTTTATCTTTTTAAGAAACAATACGAAACAAACCTTTAAGACGAAGGAAATTTTTTTAATAATTTTCTTTCCGAATTTTTATAAAAAAATAAAAACTTTAAACCTTACATTTGCGTTTTTTATTGCCCGATAGTATAATGGTAGTACAGCAGATTCTGATTCTGCTTGTCTTGGTTCGAATCCAGGTCGGGTAACGATGAAAATGATACTTGCAGGTATCATTTTCTTTATAAAGACTCCGTAGCTCAGTTGGTAGAGCAATTGACTCTTAATCAATGGGTCCAGGGTTCGAGTCCCTGCGGGGTCACAGCAATAAAGCCTTTAAAGTCAATAGACTTTGGAGGCTTTTTTATTTATAGAAAACTATTCCCCTAATTTTCTTTCTTAGCTTTACCCTTTGATTTATTTACAATTAAAACAGAAAATATGTGGTGGATATTTGCATTACTGGCAGCACTTTTTGCAGCCCTGACAGCCATCTTTGCCAAGATAGGAATCAAAGGTGTTGACACTGATCTTGCCACTGCAATCAGGACTGTAGTTATACTGATCCTTGCATGGGGCATCGCATTTTTCAGAGGTGGTGCATCCACCATGAATACACTTACAAAACAAAATATAATTTTTCTTTGTCTTTCAGGAATCGCAACCGGTCTTTCGTGGATCTTTTATTTCAAAGCACTTCAATTAGGAAAAGTTTCGCAGGTAGCACCAGTCGACAAAATGAGTGTTGCATTTGCTATAATTCTGGCAGTCATATTCCTGGGTGAACCACTTCAATGGAGAACGGCAATCGGGGCTTTATTAATTATTGCAGGAAGCGTTGTTTTGATATTTTAATCTTAAAAAAATGAGTCTTTTTAAGCGCTCTTCCTTTATTCAAAATCTTCTTTTAGAATTCTTTCTTTCTTCACATTTTTATATAAGAGTCGCAACACCGTTGGCAACACGATCAATAAAAGAGGAAGTGCAATAATAAATCCTCCGATAACAGCGATTGCAAGAGGCTGATGCAATTCTGCTCCTGCACCAATTCCTAGCGCAAGAGGCATCAATGCGATGATCGCTCCTAATGCAGTCATAAGTTTTGGCCGCAAACGTGTAGAAATTGCATAAACAATAGATTCATCAACAGATTGATGATGAAGATTATCTTTGAATTGTAGAAAAGTGAAAATCGAATTTTCACCAATAATACCTACAATCATGATCAGTCCTGTATAGCTTCCAACATTTAAAGCTGTTCCGGTAATGAATAAAGCCAAATAACTTCCGGAAATTCCAAGCATCGCAATAATCAAAATCGACAAGGCAATTTTGATGTCTTTGTATAAAAAAAGGATTACACCAAAAACTAAAAGGCTTGACGCAATAAGGATCATTAAAAGTTCCTTAAACGATTGTTGTTGTTCGGCATAAGAGCCGCCATATTCAATATGATAACCTTGCGGCAAATGCACCCTGTTGGTAATTTTGCTTTTAATATCTTTCATTGTACTACCCAAATCCCTGTTTTCAAGTCTTGCAGAAACAACGCCCATCGATTGAAGATTTTCCCTTTCTATTTCTGCATCTCCTTCACTAAGTTCAACATCTGCGAGCTCACTGATTGGTTTTAATTTTCCATTTGGGGAAGCGATCTTCAGCTCTTTAACATCCTGAACACTCATCTTTTTATTGCCCGGATAAACTAAACGTATTGCATACAATCTTTCCTTTTCAAATATATTTCCAACCGGATTTCCTTCCAATGAAGTCTGCAACTGAAACTGTAAACTTGCAGGAGTAATTCCAAATTGAGCTAGCTTTTCATAATCCGGAATTACCATAAGCGAAGGACCTGTAATCGTAATTCCATTAAAAACATCAGCAGTTCCTTTTATATTTTCAACCAGCTTACCTACTTGTGATGATAAGCCCTGCAATTTTTTCTGGTCATCTCCATAAATCTTTATTTCAATTGGCTGTACAGATGTCATCAAATCGCCAAGCATATCACCAATTACCTGACCAAAGTCAACTCTCAGCGCAGGTTGCGACGATTCAATTCTTTTCCTGATCTCTTCGATAACTTGCTCGGTTGATTTACGCCGGTCTGTTTTTAATTGAATCAGGTAATCACCTGTATTAGGTTCTGTAATAAAAAATCCCATTTGTGTTCCTGTCCTTCTTGAGTAAGCAGCTACTTCAGGAGTAGAGGTAATAATTCTTTCAACTTGATTTAATTCAGCGTCTGTTTCAACGAGGGAAGTTCCGGGTGGAGAAACATAATCCAACACGATACTTCCTTCATCCATTTCCGGCAAAAAACCTGTTTCCAATTTTGGCAAAATCAAAACGATTGAAACAATTAATAATCCTATCAAAACAAAACTGATCCATGGACGAAAAATAAAAAACGAAACCCATTTCTGCTTTTTTACGTTATGCGGCTTTTCTTTTTTCGCTTCAATCTTTTGCTCATTTTTTTTCTTTGAAAATAACAGGTAAATGACTGGAAGTCCGATCCACGTTACAAAGAATGAACAAACCAATGTAATGATCATTGTATTGGTCAGCACATTAAAATATGCTCCTGCAACACCGCTCATCAACATGAAAGGGATGAAAATAACAATGGTACTTATAGAAGAACCGACCATAGCAGGCAATAAAAAGTGAATCGCCTTTTGTACTACCGTTTTGTAATCATCGCCGGGATGTTCCTCGTGTGAACGATGAATTTGTTCTACTACAACAATGGCGTCATCAATGATCAATCCAATGGCAGCTGCTATAGCACCAAGAGTCATTATGTTTAAAGTATATCCAACGGCATAAAGCACAACAAGAGTAGCGCTTAGGGTTACAGGAATTGTAATTAAAATAGTGGCACTCGCTTTAAATGACCGGAGAAAAATGACCGCAACAATTATAGCAAGCAAAAGCCCGATCCACAAACTATCTGTTACACTTTTTACAGAAGTATTTACAAAATCAGCCTGTACATAATACGGCTTCAGGGTTACACCTTTTGGTAAAATTTTTTTAAGGCCAATAATTTTTTGCTCAATATTTTTAGAAAGATCAATAAGGTTTGTATTGGGTTGCTTAACGACCGCAATTAAAATACTTTCGTGACCATTCGCATTTACCTTAATATATTCAATCGCTTCATTAACCTGTATGTTAGCAATGTCTTGCAGTCGAACAACACTCTTTCCATCATTACTGATAACCACATTTTTTAACTGTTCCAAAGTCTGTAGAGAAGCGTCAGTAATCGTTAAGTAAAGATGCCGGTAATCAGATAAATAACCATTCGATTTAATAAAATTGGTTTGGCTCAATGCATTGCTGACAACTTCGGAAGTAAGGCCAAGTGAGCTCATTTTTTCAACGTTGAGCTCAATCCAGTATTCTTTGGTTTTCCCCCCAATAATTCTTATTTCTGAAACGCCTGAAACCTGGCTGAGATAGGGCTTGATCGTATAAAGTGCTAATTGTTTTAATTCAATTGGCGACAAAGAATGACTCTCTAAAGAATACCCCATCACAGGCAAAATGGAAGGGTTCATTTTTTCAACCGAAATATTCACATCAGGTGGAAGTGTATTCCTAATTTCGGCAATCCTGGATTCAATTCTTTGTTGGCTAAGATCAACATCTGCATTCCAATCAATAAAAGCAGAAATTTCGCAACTGCCGCGGCTTGTAGTGCTTCTGATATCGGTTAAATCAGGGATTTTTTTTATTGCCAATTCTAATGGACGGGTGACCGTCACCATCATTTTATCTACCGGCTGTAAACCTGCATCAGCAATGATTTTTATTTTTGGAAAAGTGATTTCAGGAAATAGAGAAGTTTGCAATTTTGTGTACACAAATGCTCCGGCCAAAATGAACATTGCAAGTACAACGGTCATCGGGCTTTTATATCTGGTGAAAAAATTTTTCATTTATTGCATTCTACTTTAGGCGATACAGGTTTTTAGAACCATATGTTTTTCAATATCCTATTGAATCAATGTTGAATCTTTTTGAACAATCACATTTGCTGTATCTTCCAAACCATAATTTCCTGTCAATAATAGTTTATCATTTGGTTGAAATTGTGGCGAAATAATTTCTATTTTATCTCCCGATTCTATTCCTGTTTTTACAGGCACTTTTACAGCAGTGCTGTCGTTTATCATTTTCATTACCCAAAAATCAGTTTGCGTTTCATCAGATAAAACTGCTTTCTTGTCTATCGTTTCTGCAGCAGATTTCGCCTCTTTTACAAGACGCACTTTCCCGATCAGATTGACAGGAATGGAATGTGGGGAATTTACGTTTAATGAAACCTGTTGCGTTTGAGTTGCAGAATCAACAATGGGTAATGAAGGCTTTACAGTTGCCAATAGCCGCTCTCCACCGGGTAAGGTAAGCTGGACCTGCTTTCCAACAGAAACATATTTCTTATACTCATAAGGAACATTCATTACAAAAACGAAACTTTTAGAATCATTTATTACAGCAAGTTGCTCTCCATCCTGCACATAATCGCCTGCCTGGTGGTTCACTTCCATTACATAACCGGAAGCATCTGCATGAATCATATTTACTCCTGAAAAATTAAAATTAGAATCTAACTTATTGACTGAGTTTCCAATTGCTTGCGCTTCCTTAGTTTTTAAAACAAATAAAACCTGTCCCCGATGAACATAATCGCCATATTTAATTTTTGCCTTTTCGATGTATCCATTGAGATTCGATTTGACAAAATTTTGTTGAAGAAAAGTGGACGTAGCATTTAAATCAATATATTCTTTTAACGGTTCAAAAGAGACTGAAGTAACGGTGACAGGTACACGAACATCTGAAACAGTCTCTTCCTCTGTTGATGTGTCTTTTGTTTTACAGCCGAAAAAAAACAACAAACAGAAAAATAATCCCAGAACTGATTTTATAAAATTCTTTTTCATCGTTAAAATTGATTACAATTTAGTATTCCAGTAATTGAGTTGCTGAATAATTAAATAACCTGCAATTTTATTTTGAACAACCAGGTTTTTTGCATTAATATAATTATTCAAAGCGAGCACATAATCTGTGATCCTGATATCACCGGATTCCAATAGTTTTCCATTTACTTTAATCAGCGTTTCAAGATATTCAATCTGCTTATTTACCGGTGCAGTAAGGCTTTCAAGATCATTTAACTGTTGTTGTAATTGTTGAACCTGCTGCTGATACTGCCTTGAAAAAAATTCTCTTTGTTTCTGTCTTGTTCCTTCCTGAAGATCTAATTTTGAAAATTGCAATTCTCTTTGATGTCCGTCATAAATAGGAATCGTCAAATTGATTCCAACGTTATAACCAAAATTTTTGTAAGGAGTAAGAATAAAAGTAGATTGGTAACCTGCATCAGCAAATAGATTGACTTTTGGACGATATTCAAATTTGATCCTATCGCGTTCATTCAGAAGGCGAAGACTATCTATTTGGTAGTTTAAAATAAACGGCGAACGATTTTCGTTCAAATTATATTTCACTTGTAGTGCCGGGTCAGTAAGGGTAACAGCAGTTGTATCTATGATTCCTGACAGGTAATTAAGAGTTGCATAATTATTTTTATATTGAACCATAAGCTGATTGCGCGTTAATTGCTGTTGCTGAACTGTAACTAAAAAAGATAAATAATCAGCTTGCTTATAAACATTTTTTTCCGTTAGTTTTTTTAATAGTTCTTCCTCTTTTGTCAAAAGATCAATGAGTTGATCATTAAATTCCAATTGAAGCTGATCACCGTAAGTGGTAATATATTGTGTGATAATTGCTTTCTTAATATCTTCTTTATAAATAACTGCACTATTGGATAAAGAATCATTTTGCAATTGCAAACTTCTGAATTGAAGGCTAAGGTTTCGCTTGTTATAAATTTGCTTATTCAAAGCAATCAAAGCGGAAAGTTGTTGTCCGTTTGTAATAGCTTCATCATAACCCCAACCATTTATAATAGGTGCATAGTAAGCGTTTCCACTTCCCGTGACTTGCCATTTATTTCCTGCAACGATAATCGAACTATCGATTTTATTTGCTAAAATAAGATTTTGAAATTCAGAGATTTTTGGATCATGAGCAAGTGATTCATTAATGAAATAATCAAGTGATTTATTCTGTGAGAACGAAAATATAGGAACAAGAAAAGTACAGATGATAAAGAAAATTTTTTTATTCATTCTAATAAAACAAAAGCTCCCCGGATAGGTGTTCAGGAAGCCACATTCAAAAATTATTTTTCAATTCCTTCAGTTCCTCAGTGTCACAACATCAAAAATAAGGATGTTTAATTTATAATTTTTCAATTCATTTTACATTCCTCACAAGTTTTGAAGGCATTTACCTATTTAAAAACAATCATGCAAACCTTCATCATAAAAATAAAAAAAAATTTACTACCCAAATAGCCATTCGGGTAGTAAATATTTTACCTTTTCATTCCGTTCGTCAATAATTATTTTTTCCCTTTTTCATACCGTCCCATCAATACGCCAATTGCCATTACATGCTCTTTCATTGCATCTTTTAATTGCTGTTTGTTTGCACCTTCTTTCAAATCAAGATCATTGTCAAGAGCAAAAAGATAAAAGTAATACCTGTGAATTCCGGATGGAGGGCAAGGTGGATAATAACCTGTCTTTTGCGCGCTGTTCATTCCACTCACACCTACATTCCTGTTTTCCCGGATGTCACTTTCAGGTGGAATATTCCAGGCAATCCAGTGATCAAAAGTACCATTAGGTGCATCCGGATCTTCTACAATTATTGCCAGTGATTTCGCACCTTGTGGAATATTATCTATTTTTAAAGGAGGGTTAATCGCTTCACCTTCACAGGTATATTTCGTTGGAATATTTCCTCCATCGTTAAATGCGGAACTGGAAACCATTAAATCCTTTTCTGTATTTGCCATTTTTCTAAATTTAAAAAATTCAGTAATTTTTTATGCAACCGGAATTTGCTTGGTTGCTTTTTCTTCTTCCTTGCTCTTGGGAATCATTAATTCTAAAATACCGTCTTTATATTTTGCGGTAATACTATCATCCCTGGTATTTTCAGGCAACCGAAAGCTTCTTGTAAAAGAGCTATAGCTGTATTCTCTTCTGCTGTATTGCCTTTTGTGCTCATTACCATTTGAACCATTGTTTTGATTGTTATTATTCGACTGATTTTTTTCCTGGCCTTTTGATTGGCTTTTTGTACTCTTTTCTTCCTGTTGATTATTATTTTCATCGTTGTTATATTCCGATTTTGCCTCGGCACTGATGGTCAGCATATCATTCTCAACATTGATTTTAAAATCATCCTTTTTAAATCCAGGGGCAACCACATCTACACAATAATTTTTATCATCTTCAGAAATGTTTACTGAAGGAAAAGATTTTGATGGTCCTACGAAAGAGGGGAAAAAAGTTTCCATGTTATAAAAATCCACGAAAGGATCATAAGAAACATTGTTTCTTTTTACTAAGTTGTTCATAACTTTTAATTTTTAAATGTTCAGTAATGCCGCTTTTTCAAAAAAAATCAAGCCAAAAAACAAAATTAATGTGGCATAATCATTTACATTTTTCCTTTAAAATTAAATTGTTACAAAAAATTCACTAATTCATTTTTTAGTAGATTTTTTACCGCTTTAGCTTTTATGGAGGTCACAATTTTTTCGAAACACAATCCAGCTTTTTGCAATCAAAAAAGTATATTTAATTTATGAAAATTCTATGGCGATATCTGAAGCCTTTCAAATGGGGCGTAGTGCTTACAATGGTTTTGGCAGGGGCAAGCCAGTTATTATCCCTGATTGATCCGGTAATCTTTGGAAAGATCATAGATCAGTATGCATTAAACCCGCAACATAAACCGGAAAACGAATTAATTAGCGGAGTACTTTGGTGGCTGGTCATCGCGATTGCTGTTGCAATGGGAGCAAGACTAACAAAAACTTTCCAGGATTATGTAATGAAATTAACGGTTCAAAAATTCGGCAAACGGATTTTTGATGATGGACTAAAACAAACACTCCGACTCAGCTACGAGGAATTTGAAGAGCAGCGGAGCGGAGAAACATTATCCATACTTCAGAAAACGAGGCGCGATACAGAAAGCTTTGTTTCTGCTTTTATTAATATTTTATTTTCTTCTTTGGTAGGCATTGGTTTTCTAAGCTGGTATGCAGTTACAAAATCGTGGACACTGGTTCCGGTTTTTGTAATCGGAGTATTGTTGTTAGGTGGACTAACGGGCATGCTTAGCCGAAAAATTAAAACAGTACAACGATTTATTTTTCGTGAAAATGCGAAGATGTCCGGAAGTATTACCGAATCGCTTCGCAATATTGAACTGGTTAAAAGTCTGGGTCTTACTTATCCTGAGATCCGACGGTTAAAAGGCTTTACACAAAGAATCTTTGACCTGGAAATGGAGAAAGTAAAAAAGGTTCGTTCGCTTTCTTTTCTGCAGGGAACAACATTAAACATCCTGAAACAATCCATTCTTTTTATTTTATTATGGCTCATTTTCCGAAAAGTTTTATCGCCCGGTGAATTAATTTCCATGCAGTTTATTACCAATACCATTTTCGGCCCATTACAGGACCTGGGGAATATCATTTTGTCCTACAGGGAAGCAGAAGCTTCACTTATCAATTTTGATAATCTTATGAAAAAGCCGGTAGAATACAGGCCTGAAGAACCGATTGAAATTGGAGAAATGTCAAGTCTTGAATTCAGGGATGTTGTTTTTAAACACAAAACCGCTCCTGAAAATTCTGTTGATCATATTTCCTTTTCTGCAAAAGTCGGTGATTCGATTGCTTTTGTTGGCCCATCAGGTTCGGGCAAATCGACTTTAGTGAAATTACTGGTTGGATTGTATTCACCTGTTTCAGGAAATATTTTTTTTGATGGCATTTCTGTGAAGGACATTCGCTATAACCGCATCCGGAAACAAATTGGTTTTGTAACGCAGGAAACACAATTATTTGCAGGAACTATCAGGGATAATTTGCGTTTTACAAAAGCAGATGCAACAGATGAAGAAATGATAACTGCCTTAAAAAAAGCATCTTTCCTAAACCTTGTAACACGTACTCCTAAAGGGCTTGACACGATCCTGGGTGAAGGAGGAACCAAATTATCTGGCGGAGAAAAACAACGGCTTTCTATTGCGCGTTCATTGTTAAGAAATCCGCGGCTGCTGATCTTTGATGAAGCCACTTCTGCGCTCGACAGTATCACTGAAGAAGACATTACTGAAACAATAAAAAATATTGCTTCTGAACAAAAACAAATTATCATTTCCATTGCTCATCGCCTGAGTACAATCATGTATGCTGATAGAATTTTTGTATTGGAAAAAGGACACATTGTCGAAACCGGAACCCATGAGGAATTGGTAGAATTAAAAGGTTTATATTATGCAATGTGGAGGCAGCAGATAGGTGAAAGAAAAACAGTGTTCCCGGCAATATTAAATGACGACAACATCATTTAAGAAATGTAAGAAGAGACAAATTTCTTTATAATTTTAAACCACCGGTAATTCAAAGTAAAAGGTACTTCCTTTTCCAACTTCACTTTGCAATCCTATTTTACCATCATGTTTTTCAATGATTTCCTTGCAGATAAAGAGGCCGAGTCCTAACCCTGGAAAAGTGTTTAAATTATGCCCTGAAATTCTGTAAAATCTTTCAAATATTTTTTCCTGTTCATCTGCGGGAATTCCTTTCCCAAAATCAGTGATTGAACAAATTACCTTATGATCAACATCTTTTATCGCGACAATAATTTTTTTAGAATCGTTTGCATATTTTATGGCATTGGTTAAAAAATTACTTATCACCTGTCCTATCCTATCCCTGTCAGCAAAAACTTTTGAATTCGATTCTGAATTAAAGAGGACATCATGATTTAAAGAAGTAACGGTTACATCTTCAATAATTTCTGTTACAAGATCCTTAAGTAAAAATGGTTCTTTATGATAAACCAAATGCCCGTTCTCGAGTTTTGAAGTATCAAGAAGATCGTTGATCAACGAGGTAAGTTTATTGATCTGCAGATCCATTCTTTCCAACATGTTTTTATGCTGTGAATGTTCATCCTCTTTTGCATCCATCAACAATAGCTGGGTATAAGCTTTTAGGGAAGTAACCGGTGTTTTCAACTCATGGCTTGCAATGCTGAAGAACTCATCCCGCCTGTAGATCAGATCTTCCGTTTCTTTCTGGATTTTATCCTTTTGTGAAGCATATTCCTGCAAGGCATGTTTCATTTTTTTTATAGAAATTCCGAGGAGATCTTCATCACTTCTTGGTTTCACCGTCACATCAAAATTCCCTTTTCCAATCTCGTTGGCGGCCTGGGCAAGGGTAAGATTATTTTTGTCAATATCAATCATGCTGTTTGCCAGGTCTCCTATAATTCCAGAAGGCATATTTTTTAATTGTAAGCCACTTCCTCCTTTCGAAATTTTCATTGCAGCACGCTTAAGTTCATTTAATAACCGGTGAATATGCATTACCAGGTAAGCAACAAAAAGGATTACGAATGCAATGGCAATCAATAAAAATAAAAGTGTTTGGTTTTTACTGTTTTTTTCACGTTGATAAATATCGCGGATGCGTGTATCTACACTTTTCCATAAAGTTCTTTGTTGCTTTCTTAATACAATTAAAGAATTAGTAGAAATATCCCACCATTCATCAGCATCAATTGTGCTGTCAAATTTAAAAGTGCCGAACAATGAATCCAGGTACTTATCGGCGATTTTTAAATCGGAAGTTTTCTTTACATTTTTATAATTGCTGATCGTTTGTGCCGAAGCTTTTAAAAAAAATTCTGTACCATACGTCTTATAAACTTTAAATACGCCTAATGTTCCAAACAAAGTTTCATACATGAATTTACGGGTATACAAAACATTAAAAACATTGGTTCTGATGATTCCAAAATAGGTAATCATCTGCGACAAAATTCTTTGGGCAATCAAATCCTGGTAAACCGGTTTTAAAAAAGTATTTCCCGGAATTTCTGCGGTTAGTGTATTTAACCTGAAAATTGCATCGGTGTAATATTCAATAACATTATTGGTAGTTGTTTTTGAGTTATCTATTGAGAGCCTTGCCTGTTGTAGTTTATCTAAAAATGTGTATTTAGTATAATTCTTTAAAGCCAGATCATTGCTTTTATCCAGGATGCGCATGATAGAATCGGTTTTTACGCGATGCTGCAACATCTGCCTTCGGGTGCTGTCTTTTAAAGTAAAAAAATAACTATAACGACGTTCTCTTGAAAGTTCTGCAATCAGTTCGCCAATATTCGCTGATTGTTGCACATGCTCGACATAATTTCCAATCAATTCTACTCGTTGCGATTTTTCTCTATAAATCAAAATAGAGAAATAAAGTAAAAACATAATTGGAATAAAGCCAATCAGCAACAATTTCAATGTGAGAGATAAATTTCTGAAGTGTGAGAAGATTTTCAAAAGAATAGGATGATAGGGTCGCTGATTTTAAAATGATAAAGCTAAGATAAGGAAATTATCCAATTACATTTAAGATGACAAGTATAAACAGGCAATATGTTTATCTTTTCAAAATAAAAAAAGTGCAATTAAATTTCTAAATTTTCAACAGAAGTAAATTTACATTTCTGTAAAATGATGAAAATTATCATCGGTAATTATTGGCAGACAACATTAACTACTGCAATTATTTATAGCCGATTGAAGCTATAATGATAGCAACCAGCAGTAATAACAACACCAATCCTATCCCAAAACCTATCCATACAGATTTTATGCTTCCTTTATCCTGTTTAGTAGCATAAGCAATGCCAATAGGTGCGAAAGCAAAAACAAAAAATAATGGCAGAAGCGGCATCATCATTCCTAATATTACACCGGCAATACCAAGAATAAACCATAAAAAACTAAAGCGGCTGTCGCTTTTTGAAAAAGTTTTAGCATAATCAGTAACCAGAAGATTGGGATTCTTTTTGAGATCATGTTTCATTTTCGCTTTTGCAATCTGAAAAGATATTCGTTGAAATACATTTAATCTTTTGCCTGTAAGTTTGGTAAATTCTTTTGTCGAAAGTTTTACAAACTCACTTGCTTTAAAATATTTTAGATTATCAACAGGTGCAGTATTTGATTTAGTGATACCAGGAACGATTACAGATGAAGCATGAATCACTTTTACCTGGGAAAAAAGTGCAAATAAAAAAAGCAGTGCAGTTAATTTAGATAATCTCATTTAATTTGGTGTTTGCGCTAAAATAGATGAAAAACCAATATCGCCAAAGATTTCGGTGATTTTAATCATTTTCAAACCAAAAATGATTTTTACTCATTCTGCCTAACCATCTTCCATCAGACATACCCGTTATGTTTCCGTTATTATTTTGCCATTTGTCCGATCACTGGAATCGAAGATCTATCGAAGAGGAATCGAACACATATCGAACACATATCGAAGAAATATAAGCGAAGATGACTGGAATTATTCAGTTTGAAAATGAAAATTCTAACTGGAATGTAAAGTAAAAATGCCCGGTAAAAAAACCAGGCATTGTTATGTTGTCCCACGAGGATTCGAACCTCGACATACAGAATCAAAATCTGTTGTACTACCCTTATACTATGGGACAAAGGTGTGCAAAAGTAAGGGTATCAACTTTATTTTCAAAACATCAAAAGATGAATTTTCGAAAGATTATTTTTGACCACTTTTTTTGCAAAAATTTCTAAATAATCTTCAACAAATAATAATTCTTTTTCCCTTTTTGTATCAACAAATATTTACCATTCAAAAGTTGATCCGGTTTTATTTTATCATCGGTTGATCCGACTTTTTCTTTATTGATAAAAATACCTCCGCCTGTAATCATTTTCCTTGCTTCGCCTTTGCTGGGTAAAATTTTAGTTTCAGTTAATAAACTCACCAGATCCAATTCATTTAATTTCTCATTCTCTACTTCTACAGTTGGAACTCCCTCCATTACCTGCAATAATTGTTCTTCTGTCAGTTCTTTTAAGATTTCTGCTGTATCATTATTAAATAAAATTGAAGAAGCTTTTACCGCAAACTCATAGTCTTTTCGTGAATGAACAAAACAAGTGACTTCCTCCGCTAATTTCTTCTGAAGGATGCGCTGATGTTCATTCCCTTTGTGTTGTTCTGTTAAATCGCTGATTTCTTTTTCAGATAAAAAAGTAAATACTTTTAAAAACCTTTCTGCGTCTGCATCGGCTGTATTCAACCAAAACTGGTAAAAAGTATAAGGAGAAGTTTTTGAAGCATCTAACCAAATATTTCCTTTTTCACTTTTGCCAAATTTACTTCCGTCCGATTTTGTCAATAAAGGGCAGGTAAATGCGAAGGCTTCACCGCCGGTTTTTCTACGGATCAGTTCAGTTCCGGTTACGATATTTCCCCATTGATCACTTCCTCCAAATTGCAATTTGCAATTTTTATTTTCATAGAGCCAATAAAAATCATATCCCTGGACAAGCTGATAAGTAAATTCTGTAAAACTCATCCCGTTTTCTCCTTCCAGTCTTTTTTTTACACTGTCTTTCGACATCATGTAATTAACTGAAATGTGTTTCCCGGTATCCCGGATAAAATCTAAAAAAGAAATATGCTGAAACCAATCATAATTATTGACCATTTCGGCAGCATTGGTTTTATCAGAATTAAAATCGAGGAACTTTGAAAGTTGCTGTTTTACTCCTGCTACATTCTTATCTAAAACTTCTTTACTTAATAAATTTCTTTCAGCACTTTTTCCGGAAGGATCACCTACCATTCCTGTGGCGCCACCTACCAAAGCCACCGGCTTGTGTCCATAATTTTGCAGATGAACCAAAACAATTATCGGGATCAAACTTCCAATGTGAAGGCTGTCAGCGGTAGGATCAAAACCAACATAACCGGTTGTTGGTTCTTTTAAAAGTTGTTCTTCAGTGCCGGGAATAATATCATGAATAAGGCCTCGCCATTTCAATTCTGCAATTACATTTTCCATATTGTGCAAAAATAAACAACAGAAAATCCTTTCAAATAAATTTTTATTAAAGGTTGTCAATCCCGGATGATTCCTCCTTATTTGGAAAGAAGTATCCAGGGTTGGCAACCTAAACAGAACTCTATCATGATTTTGAAAAAGGTTGGAGTTGCTTTAAAATAATAATTATTTTTTATCAATACCAAAGAGTTCCAAATTATCATCTTCTGATCTCAGTGTTAGGATTTCCTTTTGATTTTCCAGTTTTACAACCCAAATATTTCTATTGCTAATCTTGACATTTGCTGCAAAAGTAACGGCGTAATTTTCTGTACATTTCATTAAATAATCACTTTTAATCATCTCCATTAAATCTCCTGGCAATTTTTGTTGTGGTAAAAATACAATTGACCAAAGTAGGTTGCCATTTTTTCTAAAAAGTGCACAATGAAGTAGTTCATCTTTCCAAAAGGTTGCATAAGAATTTTTGCCGTCAATTTCCCATGTCAACCCTGTCGCACCTATAAAGTTTTTATCAAATCCTTTTTTTACCTTCAGATCAACTGTAGTGGAAGCATCGGCAATTGTCTTTTTTGTAAGGTTACGATCTACCTTGTTTACCATTGTCATTGCATATTCAACATCAGTGCCTTTCGCATCCATTTGTGAAAATGAATTGCTGGTGGTGAACATAAATAGTAAAGAACCAAGAATGATTTTTGTTTTCATAATAATTTTTTTTAAAGTTTGAATAATAAGCCGAATGAGTATAGGTTTCCTGGCAGGCATTTCCTGATGTTTCAGCCTGGAATCAAAAAACTATATCATTTACCGCTAAAGAATGGGCATAGGAATAAAGGATGCGTTATAAAAACCGTTGTTATCTTCTCTTCTGCTTAATTTAAATCTGGATCACCTTGTAATCGGAAAGCGCCAATTTTGTAATTTTTCAGAACATTTTTCTTTCACTTTCTCCAGTCTGTACGATTTTTCGATTGTTTCGTTTTTAAAAGGAATGGAAGTATTAAGCACCAATTTTAAATATCAATTGCAATTGATTTTTTTTGTTCGCTGTAAAACTAATAAGGGCGTGAACTGATAAAAATTAAAAATTAGTATCGTATTCAATAATCAAGACGAACTAGCCTCAAACAAATAAGAAAATTTAAAGTATAAGAATAAAATGGTGGATCTGAACTGTTTTTAAAATCCTTTTTAAAATGAAAACCATCAAGAGGCGATTTATTTAAAATAAGGTCAAATAAATTGGCTTAACATCTTCAAAAGTTGAGGAAAGTTTTCTTAAAAGTAATTCTTATCTAACCCTAAAAAAATTGAAAAAAAATGTAGTTTTAGTAATCGAAGAAAGGTTGGATAAAAACATTTTTATGCACAACTACCTGGAAGAAGAGGAAAACACTCCCGATATTTACCAACTTGTAAGAGGATTAAGCAGTACGGAAAAATCCTATTATAAAAAAATGTCGAAAAGACACGCGAATCAGAATGAGGCCTTACACCTCAGGCTTTTTAAATTAATAGAAGAGAGTGACGTGAAGGATGATAATGAATTATGTGAGCGCCTTGCAATTGAAAACAAGATTCATTTTTCCGGCCTCAAAACTTATCTTCATAAAGATATCCTTGACACACTTGTATTTCAAAAAAGAAATAAAAGCATAGATACCCGGCTATATTTTATCCAGGACCAGATCAGGTCATTACAGGAAAAGAATTTGCTATCACTGGCGCAAAAGCTTTGCAGGAAAGGAATAGCGCTTGCGAACCAATACGAAAAATATCATTTCCTTATCTTGTTGCTTCACCTTGAGAACCGGGTGCTCGAATATAAAAATTATAAGCAATTCAAAACTACGAGCGACGCGGTCCTTTCAAATTTGCATACGGCAATAAATTGCCAGGAAACATTTGCGGAAAACAGGTTTTTGTATGAAAAAACGCGAAGACTTACCTATCGGTCATGGTTACCAATAACAGAAGAAGAATTAGTTGATATAAACAAAACAAAAACACTTTTAAATAAAATAAAGCCCGCTAATGCGAAACCGCTGATGTCTTTATTTTATTTGAATACATTAGCATTGTGCCAATACATGCTACATGAAAACAATTCCTGTGCAGACACTTGCAAGGAAATATTTAATTTATGGAAAACTTCTCCTCACCTGATCAATGAATATGCTTTTCTTTTCTTAAATTCCATCAACACAACATGTTACAATGACTTCTTAGTTAAGGATATCAACAAGGTGCAGAATGATATAAAAGCTTACCAGCAATTAGTAAAGGATAATTTAAAAAATGAAATTCACCGCAAGCATTTCGAGGTCATCCATTTCAATACAGAATTGAAAGTAGATCTTAACACTGCCCGGTTCGATGAACTTAAGAAACTGATTGATAACCGATCATCAATTATATTTTCATATGCATCTCATATTTTGTCTCCAGCCGACCGATTATCTATCCTCAGTTCAGTTTGCATCGGTTATTTTGTACTGCAACAATGGGATGAAGCCGAAAAGCTGTTGTCAATAATAAAAGAATTGAACCAGCATATCAACAGGGAAGATATTTTATACTTTTCGCTGCTGTTTTACTTAGCTATTCTTTATGAGCAGAAAGAATGGTACAGGTTGGATAGTGCTTTGGAAGCCGCCTATCATCTTTTATATGACCGGAAAAAGCTTCGTCCTTTTGAGCGCGAATTAATGCTATTTCTTCGTCGTCTATCCACAAGACATCCCGGTAGTGACGCAAATAAATTAATGAAATATTTCCTGAAACGCCTTGATAAATACAAGGATGATCCGGATAAAAATTTATATTTCCTTTACTTTAATTATTATGGCTGGTTAGAAAGTAAAATAATGAAACTTCGTTACATGGATTATATAAGTTTGAAGATAAAAGAAGCAGAATTGACTTAAAAAAGTATTGTTTTTCCACTTGTAATCTCCTTTTGGAGATACAATTTCTTTTCATTGGAAAATCATTTTCCATTACTCCAACTTTTACTTAATTTTATCGCTAAATAACCGGTGATGCAATATTATAAGCTAATCTCCGTTTTTATTTTCCGGAATCATTGATTGAATTCTAAATAACTGATCTCCCCCAATATGAGAATTTCCAGATGCTTTAAAATTATTGTATTGCTGCTACTCCCTTGCATGGGCTTTTCGCAATTCCGCAAATACTCCAATGAATTTCTCAATATCGGTGCAGGTGCACGTGGGCTTGGAATGGGAGCCGCAAATGCTGCTTCCGTTTCTGATGGAACTGCCGGCTATTGGAATCCTGCAGGCCTGGTAGGTGTTCATAATTTTTCAACTGTAAACCTGATGCATGCCAGCTATTTTGATAATATTGGAAAATATGATTACGCAAGTTTCGCTATTCCTGAAGTGGATAATAAAAGAGTTATTGGAATTTCTGTCTTGCGTTTTGCAGTTGATGATATCCCCAATACACTTTTTTTAGTTCAGCCGGATGGCAGTATTAATTATGGAAACATCACCACTTTCTCTTCCGCCGATTATGCGTTTCTTTTTTCTTATGCCCAAAAAATAAGAGACGATGACGATTTGAAAATGAGTTTTGGCGCTAACGCAAAAGTGATCTATCGCAAGGTTGGTCATTTTGCCACTGCCTGGGGTTTTGGAATTGATGCCGGATTTAAAATGCAGAAAAAAAGATGGAGTTTGGGAATTGTTGCAAAAGACCTTACCACCACTTTTAACGAGTGGTCATTTCATTTTAATGACAAGGAAAAAGAAGTACTCTATTTAACGGATAACGATATTCCTGTAAAATCCACTGAATTAACTGCTCCACGGTTAACCATTGGAAATTCTTACAATTTCCGCCTCGGTTCTTCTGTCAATTTGTTAGCTGAAGCCGATTTTGACTTGACATTTGACGGAAGAAGAAATACCGTTATCAGCAGTAATGCAATAAATGTAGATCCTCACGCAGGCCTGGAAGCAGCTATTAAAAATGTATTTTTTGTCCGCGCCGGGATTTCCAATTTTCAACAAGGGCTGGAAGATGGAGATACGACCAATGAAAAAAAGGTCTGGATTTTTCAGCCAAGTCTTGGTGCGGGATTTAAAATCAATAACGTAAGCATTGATTATGCTTTTACCAATCTCGCCAATCAATCCAACCCCTTATACACCCATATTTTTTCATTAAAAATTGATTTCGGTAAAAAAGAAAACCAATAGTATCATCTTTCAAATATGAAGAAATTAATTGTCATAATTTTTATTTTTATTATTGGCTTTGTGAATGCCCAAACATACTCTAATAGCTGGATTGACTATAATAAGACGTATTACAAATTCGAAGTGGGCAGTAATGGTCTTTATCATATTTCACAATCAACTTTAAATGCCTTGGGGCTTGGAGAAATTCCTGCAGAACAATTTCAACTTTGGCGAAATGGCGAGCAGGTTGCCATCTATACAAGTGCTGCAAACGGCGCATTGCCTTCAAATGGTTTTATCGGGTTTTTTGGAAAAATAAATGATGGAAAAATGGATACAAAACTGTATAATTTTCCTGATTACCAGCTTTCGGATCATTATAGCTTACAAACCGATACGGCTGCTTATTTTTTAACTGTAAATCCGGCAGGAAACAATTTAAGATTTACAGATGGTGCAAATAATGTTTCCGGAACAACATTAACTCCTGAGCCCTACTTTATGAATGTGAGGGGAAATTATTTTAATACCCAGATAAATCCGGGCTATGCACAGCCTGCGGGTGTTTTTGTGTATTCTTCTTCTTATGATAAAGGTGAAGGATTTTCCAGCAGAGACGTTTATCCCGGTACTCCACTATCAGCAGGTTTTGACAATGCAAATGTATATCCGGGTGGCCCCGGATTTTCTATAAAGTTTGCGGCCGCAGGAACAGCAAATAATGACCGCAATATCAGGGTGAAAATCTTTAATTCTGTTGTTGATAACGAATCGATGCCCTACCTCGATTATTTAAAAAAAGAAATTACAAACCAGCCAATTTCTTTACTTACTGATTTAAATAACATCCAGGTTACTTTCGAAAATACCTCTACAGTTACGACCGACAGAATGGTTGTTTCATTTGATGAAATCACTTATCCAAGCAAATTTATTTTCAATAATCAAAAGGATTTTTATTTTCAATTACCTGCTACAACAACCGGAAATTATTTGGTAATTGATCAATTTAATTTTGGAAATAACGCACCGGTTTTATTTGATCTTACTTCTAACAAAAGATACATTGGAGATATTAGCACTCCCGGAAAAGTAAAATTTGTTCTTCCTCCTTCAACAGTTGCTTTAAGAAAATTTCAACTGGCAAGTGAAGATCCTTCTTACGTTCAAAATATTAATAAAATCGAAAAAAGGAATTTTATTAATTATGCGCTTGCTGCCAACCAGGGAAATTATTTGATCATTTCAAATCCTGTTCTTTACACAAGTTCTACAGGAGCCAATAATGTCGATTTGTATGCGCAATATCGCGCTTCGGCACTTGGCGGAGGTTATAAAGTAAAAGTGATTGATGTAAATGAACTGATCGATCAATTTGCTTATGGAATTAAAAAACATCCGTCAGGAATAAAAGATTTTATTCAATATGCTAAAAATGTTTTTTCACCAACACCGCAATATGTTTTCCTGATCGGGAAAGGAATTGATTATGACCAATACAGGTTAAATGAACATAGCCAATTTGCGGATAAATTAAACCTTGTTCCAACTTTTGGAGCGCCTGCTTCAGATGTTTTATTATCGTCTCCTTATGGAAGTATCGTTCCCAATATTCCGATTGGAAGGCTTTCGGCCGTTTCAGGAGATGAAGTGGCAAATTATTTAGAGAAAATAAAAGAATATGAGCAGGCAGATAAATCCACTGTTCAAACCCTTGCCAATAAATTGTGGATGAAGAAAGTTGTAAATATTGTTGGCGGAAGAGACAGCTCTGATAATGACTTGTTCGGATATTACATGAATCTTTATAAAGACATTATGGAGGACACGCTTTTTGGAGCCAATGTAGAAACGTTTTCAAAATCATCAAGCGCAGCTGTTCAGTTAATTGCAGGAAAAAGAATTGGACAATTATTCAATGAGGGCATTAGCGTTCTTGCTTATTTTGGCCATTCATCAGCGAATGTTCTGGAATTTAACTTAAGTGATCCAAGTGAATATAATAATGAAGGCCGCTACCCTTTTTTCATGGTAAGCGGATGTACTGCAGGCAATAATTATATTTACGATACACTTCGGATTCTTCAAAATCAGTTATCCATTTCTGAAAATTTTGTATTGTCAAAACAACGCGGAAGCATTGGGTTTCTGGCAAGTTCACATCTTGGTATTCCACCATACCTGAACAATTATAATCTTCAATTATTCAATCAACTTGCCAATGTGAACTATGGAAATTCTATTGGCAATGACATGAAGAATTCCATTAAAAACCTCGGTGGCGATCAACCGACTATTTATAATTCGTCAGTTTATTATTTTCAAAGAATTCACCTGGAAGAACTGGCGTTGAATGGCGATCCTGCACTTACAGTCAATCCTCATGCGAAGCCGGATTATGTTGTGGAAGACCAGGAAGTAAAGATCAATCCTCAATTTATTTCTGTTTCAGAAAATAGTTTTAAAATGGATGCGACGATTTATAATATCGGGCGTGCCATCAATGATTCTATCATTGTAGAAGTAAAAAGAACTTATCCTAATGGAAGTACTGACGTTCTTTTAAGAAAAAAGATCAAGGCAATTTATTATTCAGATTCTATCAGCCTGACGATTCCGATTATTTCTACCCGCGATAAAGGAACAAACAAAATAACGGTAACAATTGATGCGGATAATGAAGTGAATGAATTATCGGAAAGCAACAACAGTGTTACAAAAGAATTTGTAATTTATGAAGATGAAGCAAAACCTGTTTATCCGGCGGATTTTGCAATTGTAAATGTTGCCAATCAAAAATTATACGCTTCCACTTCCAATGCCGTCAGCGATGCCAAAGATTATGTGATGGAAATGGATACTACCAATTTATTCAATTCTCCTTTTAAGATTTCACGAACTGTGCACCAGGCAGGTGGAGCAATTGAATTTGATCCTGGAATCACCTATTCTGACAACACAGTTTATTATTGGAGAGTAGCTTTGAAACCAGCCTCCAACGCAACTTCTGATTATCACTGGAATAATTCTTCTTTTGTTTACCTCGCCAATAGTTCCGCAGGTTCCAACCAATCACATTATTTCCAGCAGCTGGCTTCAGATACGATGAATATAAAATTAGACAGTGCTTCAAGGCAATGGACTTATTCAACCGTTCAGAATTATATTGAAGTAAGAAATGGCGTTTATCCAACAGGAAGCTTTGGAGCTTCTGATAGCTATTCAGGAGTAAATGGTTTTGAATTTGCCAAAGGAATTTGTAATGCTTACAACAATATTATTTTTAATGTCGTTGATCCTGTAACGCTGAAACCCTGGTATAATATTCCAGGCGCGCCACTTAGTGGAAGTATGCCCCTTTGCTCTTCAGACCGGTATGCAAATTTCGCTTACAACACCGCCGATCAAACGAGCAGAAGAGCAGCAGTTCGTTTCCTTGATTCCATTCCCGATAATTTTCTCGTGACGGTCAGAAATGTTTCCGGCCCTGTTGATTCTACAAATATTTATGCCGACACATGGCAATCGGATAGTACTGCTTTTGGCATTGGCAATACATTATACGATAGGTTGAAATCTGCCGGTTTTGTTTTGATTGATTCTTTTAACCGGGCACGCGCTTTCAGTTTTGTTTTTCAAAAAAACAATCCTGACTTTACCCCTCTTTTTGATTTTACAAAAGGAATTTCTGACCAGGTAGTGATTGATAAAAACTTTACAACGTCTGACACGGTTGGTACCATTACTTCTCCAAAATTTGGCCCGGCTGTAAAATGGAATGAAATGCATTGGAGAGGAAAAAGCATGGAATCTAATTCTGCCGATAATCCAACTGTTCAAATTATTGGAATTGATTCTTCAGGAAACCAGACTACTTTATTTAATGTAAA
>Ga0164242_10002166_pt1 | contig 22844 bp, 18 predicted proteins | sample OricomgcompostMG_FD_108783 | JGI IMG/M metagenome (GOLD analysis project Ga0164242, IMG submission 108783) | Miracle-Growth compost microbial communities from Emeryville, California, USA - Original compost - Miracle growth compost (MG) ... | reverse complement strand
CAGGTCCCAGAGGTCGGCGTCGGTCCGTCCGAGCAGCCGCCAGCCGCCCGGCGACGAGCGCGGGTACACGCCGGTGAACTCGCCGGCAATCGCGACCGAACCGGCCGGGACGGACGTGCGCGGCGAGGCGAGCCGCGCCACCTGCAGGGCGGGCTCCAGCCCGGACAGGTACGCGAAGCCGGGGGAGAAGCCGCAGAACGCGACCGTGTACTCGGCGGCCGTGTGCCGCTCGATCAGCGCGGCGACGCTGCAACCGACCTCGGCCGCGACGGCGTCCAGATCCGCACCGTCGTAACGCACGGCCAGCTCGACCGCGACGCTCGGCTCCGGAGGCCTGGACCGCGCCGCGGCCAGCGCGCCGTCGAGCGCCGCCCGCACGGTCGCTGCCGTGGCGACGGCCGGATCGAAGCGCACCAGTAGCGTGCGCGCGGCCGGGACGGCCTCCAGCACCCCGGCGACGTCCGCGACCGCCTCCCGCAGCGCGAGCACCGCGGCCGGATCGTCCGGCTCGACGAGCACCGCGGTGTCGCCGTACGGCCGGACGATCACGGCGCGGCGAACGCGGCGACGGCGATGCCGGCGTCCTCGAGCGTGCGGCGGATCCGGCGGGCCAGCAGGACTGCGCCCGGCGTGTCGCCGTGGACGCACACCGACGCGGCCGGGACGCCGACCGGCGTACCGTCGACCGCGGTCACGCGCTGGTCGCGGGCGATCGACACGGCCTGCGCCACGGCCACAGCCGGGTCGGCATGCACGGCCCCGGGCTGGGTCCGCGGGACCAGACGTCCGGTCGAGGTGTAGGCGCGGTCGGCGAAGCCCTCGGCCACGAACGACAGGCCGGCCTCGGCAGCCGCCGCGGCCAGCGCGGAGCCCGGCAGGCCGAGCAGCGGCAGGCTCGCGTCGACCGCGGCCACCGCCGCGGCGACCGCCCGCGCCTGCGCCGGGTCGTCCGCCGCGGTGTTGTAGAGCGCGCCGTGCGGCTTGACGTACCGCACCCGCGCACCGGCCGCCCGGGCGAACGCGTCCAGCGCCCCGAGTTGGTACATCACGTCGGCCTCCAGCTCGTCCGGGGCGACGTCGATGCGCCGGCGGCCGAACCCGGCCAGGTCGCGGTAGCCGACCTGCGCCCCGATCGCGACGCCCCGCTCGGCGGCGAGCTGGCAGACCCGGTGCATGGTCGCGGGATCGCCGGCGTGGAAGCCGCACGCGACGTTGGCGCTGGTGACCACGTCCAGCAGCTGCTCGTCCTCGGTGAGCCGCCAGATCCCGAACCCCTCGCCCAGATCCGCGTTCAGGTCCATCCCTTCAACATAGGGGCCGCGACTTCGTCGCCGTTGCGGCCGGTTTGCTGGTTGCTGTGCGCCCCGCCGGGGAGGTCACCGCACGTCTCCGCTAGGTTGAGCTGGTAAGGGTTGCCTATCCTTGGTTGGAGAGCTCATGCTGCCCACGTTCGTGATCGGCCTGCGGGAGGGCCTGGAGGCCGCGCTCATCGTCGGCATCATCGCCGCGTTCCTGCGCAAGCAGGGCCGGCGCGACCTGGTGCGCTGGGTGTTCGTCGGTGTCGGGTGCGCGGTGCTGCTCTGCCTGGCCGTCGGCATCGCCCTGGACGTGCTCTCCAAGAATCTGCCGCAGCGCCAGCAGGAGGGCCTGGAGACCGTCATCGGCGCGCTCGCCGTCGGCATGGTCACCTACATGGTCGTCTGGATGAAGCGCCACTCGCGCGAGCTCAAGGGCCATCTCGAGGAACTCGCCGCGGGCGCGCTCGGCGGCACGTCCGGCGCCGGCCGCGCGATGATCGTGATGGCGTTCCTGGCAGTTCTGCGCGAGGGCTTCGAGACCGTCGTCTTCCTGCTGGCCGCGTTCAACGAGTCCGGCAGCGGGTCGTCCGCCGCGATCGGCGCGCTGCTCGGCATCGCCGTCGCCATCGTCCTCGGTTACGGCATCTACCGCGGCGGCGTCCGGCTGAACCTGTCCAAGTTCTTCCGCGCGACCGGCCTGGTGCTCGTGCTGGTGGCGGCCGGCCTGGTCGTCAACGCGCTGCACACCGCTCACGAAGCCGGCTGGCTGGACGCCGGCCAGAGCGGCACGGTCGACCTGACCTGGCTGGTGCGCCCGGGCAGCGTGCAGGCCTCGCTGCTCACCGGCATGCTCGGCATCCAGCAGCACCCGGCGCTGATCGAGGTTCTCGGCTGGCTCGCCTACCTCGTCCCGGTCGGCCTGTTCGTCGCCTGGCCGCCCGGACGCGCCATCCCGCGCCGGCTGCTCGCCGGAGCTCTGGCCGGCGGCGGCGCGGTGCTCGGCGTGGTCACGGCCGTGCTCGCGCTCGTCGCCCCGTCGGCTCCCGGCACGCCCGCCGCGACCAGTGCCGGACAGGTGTCGGCGCAGGTCGTCTCGCGCAGCGGCGACACCGCGGTCGTCCGGACCCCGGAGCAGAGCCCAGCGGCGCACGGAGCGCTGCCCGCGGCGAGCGACGTCACCGTCCAGCGCACGGGCTCGGAGGTCCGCGCCGGCGTGCGCGCGGACGTCTACACCGCGACGATGCGCGGTTCGGCGGCGGCACAGCAGCCCGCGCGACTCAGCGTCGACGCGATCGTCTCGCTCAACGGCGGACGGCTGCCGATCGGGTTGAGCGCCAAGCCCGGCCAGACGTTGCCGGCGCAGTACGCCGACCACGACCGGCTGACCGTCTGGGTCGAGCCGACCACCGGACGCGTGCTCGACCTGCGCTGGACGGAACGCGTGAGCGCGAACGTGACCGGCGCCGGGGGGACGGTGGTCCCGCTGTCGCGCCCGGTCGCGGCCGCGACCAGCGCCCTGCCTACGTCCGCCGTCCGCGCCGCGGCGGACCGGACGCGGGACGCCCTGCACCGGCTCGACCGAAGGGACGCGCTCATGACCGCCGCCTGGTTCTGCGGCGTGCTCGCCGGGCTCTTCCTGCTCGCCGCCGCCGGCCTCGGCGCCGGAGGTGCCGCCCGGACGCGCCGCGCGGCCGAGGTGACGACCCCCGCACCGAACTCCATGGCGAGTTAGGTTAGGCTGCCCTTACTTGCCACCTGAACCGCGAGGAGCAGCCCGATGCCGTCCTTCCCGTCCGTCCGTACTCGACTTCTCGCCCTGGCCGGCGCAGGCCTGCTGGCCGGCTCGCTGTCCGCCTGCTCGGGCAGCTCCGGGGCGGACGCCGGCAGCACCGCGGCGAGCTCCGGCGGCGACGCGCACACCGCGAACGTGACGATCACGGCGGCGCACGGTTGCCAGCCGGACCGCACCCAGTTCGCCGCCGGTGGCATCACCGTCAAGGTCCACAACGCCGACGCGACCGCGGTCAGCGAGGTCGAACTGCTCAGCGGTCAGCGGATCGTCGGCGAGAAGGAGAACCTGCCGCCGGGACTGTCCGGCGAGTTCGCGGTCACGCTCGGCGCCGGCAGCTACACGCTGTACTGCCCCGGCGCCGCGACCGAGAAGACCACGATCACGGTCACCGGGACGTCACACACCGGCGACACGAGCGTGGCGGCGCTGCTGAAAACGGCGACCGGCAACTATGCCAAGTACGTCAGCACGCAGGTCGGCTATCTCGTCGCCGCCGTGCAGAAGCTCGACACCGCGCTGCACGGCACCGACCTGGCGGCCGCGCAGGACGCGTACAAGCAGTCGCGTCCGTTCTACGAGAAGATCGAGCCGGTCGCCGAGTCGTTCACCATCGGCAAGGACAGCCTGGACGCCGACATCGACGCGCGCGCGAACGACGTCCCCGCGGCGCAGTGGAAGGGATTCCACCGCATCGAGAAGGGCCTGTTCGCCGACAAGGCGCTCACCGGTCTCGCGCCGCTCGGCGACGGTCTGGTCGCGAACGTGAAGCGGCTGCAGCAGCTGACCACCGGGCTGACGTACCAGCCGACCGAGCTGGCCAACGGCGCGCAGGAGCTGATGGACGAGGTCGCCGGCAGCAAGATCACCGGCGAGGAGGAGCGGTACTCGCACATCGACCTGCTCGACATCGCGAACAACGACGAGGGCGCCGAGCAGGCGTTCGCCCAGCTGCAGCCGGCGCTGGAGAAGATCGACCCAACGCTGTCGGCGACGATCCAGGCGCGGTTCGCGGCGCTGGACAAGCTCGTCGAGGGCTACCGCTCGACCACGGACGCGTCCGGCTACGTGCTGTTCACGACGCTGACTCAGGCGGACAAGCGGCAGCTGGCCGCTGCGGTCAAGGCGGTGCAGGAGCCGCTGTCGCAGGTCGCGAGCAAGGTCGCCAATGCGTGACGTGAACCGGCGGGCGTTCCTGGGCGGCGCACTCGGGGCGGCCGGACTCGCCGCGGCCGGAGGCGCCGGCTTCGGCATCGCCCGTGCCGACGACGACACCGCGCCGGCCGCGTCCGCCGCCGTCCCGTTCTACGGACGGCACCAGGCGGGCATCGCGACGCCCGCGCAGGACCGCCTCGCCTTTGCGGCGTTCGACGTGACCAACCCCGACCCGACCGCGCTGCAGTCGCTGCTCGCGACGTGGGCCGCGGCGGCCGCGCAGATGACCAAGGGCGACCCGGTCGGCCCCGTCGAGACCGTGCCGCAGGCTCCGCCGGTCGACACCGGCGAGGCGATGGGACTGGGCGCGGCGCAGCTGACGATCACGGTCGGCTTCGGGCCGTCCCTGTTCGACGAACGGTTCGGGCTGGCTGCGCACAAGCCCGCCGCGCTGGAGCAGCTGCCCGCGCTGCCGGGCGACTACCTGCGCGCGGACATCAGCGACGGCGACCTGTGCGTGCAGGCGTGCGCGAACGACCCGCAGGTCGCGTTCCACGCGGTGCGCAACTTCGCCCGGCTGGCGCGCGGCACCGCGGTGATGCGCTGGTCGCAGCTCGGCTTCGGGCGCACGTCCTCCACGTCCACGTCGCAGCAGACACCGCGCAACCTGCTGGGGTTCAAGGACGGCACGAACAACATCAAGAGCGAGGACGGCACCGAACTCGACGACTACGTGTGGGTCGGCGACGAGACCGATCAGGCCTGGATGCGCGGCGGGAGCTACCTGGTCAGCCGGCGCATCCGGATGCTGATCGAGTCGTGGGACACCGACTACCTGGCCGACCAGGAGAACGTCTTCGGCCGCTTCAAGGTGAGCGGTGCGCCGCTGACCGGCACGAACGAGTTCGACCCGGTCGACCTGAACGCAAAGAAGCCGGACGGCACGCCGGTCATCCCGCTGAACGCGCACATCCGGCTCGCCTCGCACGTTACCAACAACGGCATCCGGATCCTGCGCCGCGGGTACTCGTACACCGACGGCATAGACCAGGAGACCGGGCTGCTGGACGCCGGCCTGTTCTTTATCGTCTTCTGCAAGGACGCACACCAGCAGTTCGTGCCGCTGCAGCGCCGGCTCGGCCAGCACGACAGCCTGAACGAGTACATCCGGCACACGTCCAGCGCGCTGTTCGCGGTGCCGCCCGGGCTGAGCGGTCCGGGGGACTACTACGGCAAGGCGCTGTTCAGCTAAGAGCGCGTACACCTGAGAGACTGCGGCGCATGAGTGCACCGTTGTCGACGTACGCCAGCGAGATCTACCTGCAGGGGATGGGCGGCGTCCGTCCCGCGTTCACGACCGACGCCGTCTCGCTCGAGGATGCCGCGCGCGAGAAGCTCGAACCGGGACCGTTCTGGTACGTCGCCGGCTCGGCCGGATCGGGCGCGACGGCGCGCGCCAACCGCGAGGCGTTCGACCGGGTGCGCCTCGTGCCGCGGATGCTCACCGGCGCGACCGAGCGCGACCTGCGCACCACCGTGCTCGGCACCGAACTGCGCGCCCCGATCGTGACAGCGCCCGTGGGCGTCCAGTCGATCGTCCACCCCGACGCGGAGAAGGCGGTCGCGTCCGTCGCCGCCGAGCTCGGGCTGCCGATGACGCTGTCGACGGTGTCCTCGTTCTGCCTGGAGGACGTCGCGGCCGCGAACGGCGACGGCGTGCGCTGGTTCCAGCTGTACTGGCCGAACGACGAGGACGTCTGCCTGAGCCTGCTCGCGCGCGCCAAGGCAGCCGGGTTCACCGCGCTCGTCGTCACGCTCGATACCTGGATGCTCGGCTGGCGGCCGCACGACCTGGACAACGCGTACCTGCCGTTCCTGACCGGCGAAGGGCTGGCCAACTACTTCACCGACGAGGCGTTCTGCGCACCGCTGGCCAAGCCGCCGGCCGAGGACCTGCCCGCGGCGCTGATGCGCTGGTTGCCGATGTTCACCGGCACGGACCACACCTGGGAGCAGGTCGCGTTCCTGCGCGAGCACTGGGACGGCCCGATCCTGCTCAAGGGGGTGCAGCACCCGGACGACGCGCGGCGGGCCGTGGACGCGGGCGTGCAGGGCGTGGTCGTGTCCAACCACGGCGGCCGGCAGGTGGACGGCGCGATCGCCTCGCTGGACGCGTTGCCGCCCGTGGTCGAGGCCGTGGGCGACCGGCTCGAGGTGCTGTTCGACTCGGGGATCCGGACCGGCTCGGACGTGCTCAAGGCGGTCGCGCTGGGCGCTCGCGCGGTGCTCGTCGGGCGGCCGTGGGTCTACGGCCTCGCGCTCGGCGGGACGGACGGCGTGCGGCACGTGCTGCGCAGCCTGCTGGCCGACACCGAGCTGGCGCTGGCCCTGTCCGGGCACCGCAGCCTGGCCGAGCTCGGCCCCGGATCCGTCCAGCTCCGCTGACCCCCTTCGAGTGGCCAGTTATAGCGCCAGTGGCCACTTACCGCGCCGAGTGGCCACTTATCGCGCCGGTGGCCACTTATAGGTGGCCACTCGGCCCACAGGTGGCCACTCGAGGCGTAACCGGCCACTCGCGGGACAATGGGCGGCGTGACTGAACCCCGCACGGTCTGCATCCTCGGCTCCACCGGTTCGATCGGGACGCAGGCGATCGACGTCGCCGAGCACGCCCCGGACCGGTTCCGCGTCACCGCGCTCGCGGCCGGCGGCGGCAACCCGGCGCTGCTGGCCGAGCAGGCGGCGCGGCTGCGCGTCGAGGCGGTGGGCGTGAGCGACCCGGCCGCGGCCGAAGAGCTGACGGCACGCCTGGCCGAGCTCTGGCCGGCCGACGCGCCCGCGCCCAAGGTGCTCGCCGGCCCGGACTCGGTCGGGGAGCTGGCCGCCGCAGATGTGGACGTCGTGCTCAACGCGGTCGCCGGTGCCCAGGGCCTGCGCGCCACGCTCGCCGCGCTCGACGCCGGGCGGACGGTCGCCCTCGCCAACAAGGAGTCGCTGGTGGCCGGCGGGCCGCTCGTCACCAGCCGCGCCGCGCCCGGGCAGCTGATCCCCGTCGACTCCGAGCACTCCGCGCTCGCTCAGTGCCTGCGCGCCGGCACGCCCGCGGAGGTGCGCAAGCTGATCGTCACCGCCAGCGGCGGCCCGTTCCGCGGCCGCACCCGCGAGCAGCTGCGTGACGTCACGCCGCAGCAGGCGCTGGCCCACCCGACCTGGGACATGGGCAAGCTGATCACCACCAACTCCGCAACCCTGGTCAACAAGGGGCTGGAGGTCATCGAGGCGCACCTGCTGTTCGGCGTGCCCTACGAGCGCATCGAGGTCGTCGTCCACCCGCAGTCGGTCGTCCACTCGATGGTCGAGTTCACCGACGGCGCGACCATCGCCAAGGCGTCCCCGCCGGACATGCGGCTGCCGATCGCGCTCGCGCTCGGCTGGCCGGACCGGGTCGTGGACGCCGCGGCGCCGGTCGACTGGACGCAGGCCCAGCAGTGGACGTTCGAACCGCTGGACGACACCGCGTTCCCCGCGGTGTCGCTCGCGCGCCGCGTCGGCGAGGCCGGCGGCTGGGCCCCGGCCGTCTACAACGCGGCCAACGAGGAGCTGGTCGCGGCGTTCCACGCGGGCGCGATCGGCTTCCTTCAGATCGTCGACACCATTGCCGATGTAGTCGATGAGTGGCTGAGGAATCAGCACGCTGCCGCCGCGTCGCCGGGTACCGTCGAGGACGTCGAACGGGCGCAGGCCTGGGCGCGCGAGCGTGCTCGTGCCGCTATCGTGCCTCAGCCGTGAACCGCTCGGGCTGAACGAGCGACTGGCGAAGGGGAGTCCGGCAGGTGCTGTACGCGCTGGGCGTTCTGATCTTCGCCATCGGCCTGCTCGCCTCGATCGCGCTGCACGAGGTCGGGCACATGGTGCCGGCCAAGAAGTTCGGCGTGAAGGTCACCCAATACATGGTCGGGTTCGGCCCGACGGCCTGGTCCCGCAAGAAGGGCGAGACCGAGTACGGCATCAAGTGGATCCCGCTGGGCGGCTACATCCGCATGATCGGCATGGTGCCGCCGCGCGCCGACGGCACCCGGTCGCGCTGGCCGCGCCGCATGGCGACCGCCGTCGAGGAATTCCGCCAGACCAGCCGCGCCGAGGTCGCGCCCGGCGACGAGGACCGCGAGTTCTACCGGCTCACACCGGGCAAGAAGATGATCGTCATGCTCGGCGGCCCGTGCATGAACCTGCTGATCTACCTGGTCATCACCGTGATCCTGCTGATGACCATCGGCATCTCGCACACGCCCGCGCCCACGCTGAAGATCAGCGCGATCGAGAAGTGCGTCGTCCCCGCGAACTCGCCCGCGGCGCAGACGGGCAAGTGCCCGGCGAACGCCCCGATCGCGCCCGCGTACGGACGGCTCAAGCCCGGCGACACCGTCCTCGCCGTCGACGGCAAACCCGTGCACAGCTGGGACGCGCTGGTCGCCAAGATCGAACCGTCCGCCGGCAAGACGCTGCAGCTCCTGGTGCGGCGCCACGGGCAGGACGTGGACGTGCCGATCACGCCGGCCACCAACACCGTCTACAAGAACGACACGGGAACCGCGACCAAGACCGCCGGCTTCCTCGGCATCGAGGCCACCCAGCCGCCGTCGTACTTCAAGCGGGCGTCGATCGGCCAGGTCCCCGGCCAGATCGGCAGCCAGATCGGGCAGGGCTTCGCTGCCCTCGGCCGGTACCCGAGCAAGATCGCCAGCCTCTGGCAGACCGTCTTCGACGGCAAGCCCCGCGACCCGCAGGGCGCGGTCGGGATCGTCGGCATCGGCCGCCTCGGCGGTGACGTCGCCAGCAGTCACGGCATCGACGTCCAGGAGAAGACGTACGCGCTGTTCGAGCTGCTCGCGAGCGTCAACCTGCTGCTGTTCTTCTTCAACCTGCTGCCGCTGCTGCCGCTGGACGGCGGTCACGTGGCCGGCGCGATCGTCGAGGCCGCCAAGCGCGGCATGGCCCGCCTGCGCGTCCGCAGCCTGGCCCGCGCCGGCGGTTCGGACGTCGACGTGGACGCGGCGGGCCGGGCGCGCGAAAGGATCTATGTCGACACCGCGCAGATGCTGCCGGTCATGTACGCCGTCGCGTCGGTCCTGATCGTGGTGACGCTGTTGACGTTCTATGCCGATATCGTCCACCCGATCCGGCTAGGCGGATAATGGTCTCGTGACTGTCTCTCTCGGAATGCCCGCATCCCCGCCGCCCGTCCTCGCGCCCCGCCGCAAGTCCCGCCAGATCAAGGTGGGTTCGGTGCTGGTCGGCGGCGACGCGCCGGTGTCCGTGCAGTCGATGTGCACGACGCTCACCGCCGACGTCAACGCGACGCTGCAGCAGATCGCGCAGCTCACCGCCGCGGGCTGCGACATCGTCCGCGTGGCGTGCCCGTCGCAGGACGACGCGGACGCGCTCGCCGAGATCGCGCACAAGTCGCAGATCCCGGTGATCGCCGACATCCACTTCCAGCCCAAGTACGTGTTCGCCGCGATCGACGCCGGCTGCGCGGCCGTCCGGGTGAACCCGGGGAACATCAAGAAGTTCGACGACAAGGTCGGCGAGATCGCCAGGGCGGCCGCGGACGCCGGGGTGTCGCTCCGCATCGGTGTCAACGCCGGCTCGCTGGACAAGCGGCTGCTGGAGAAGTACGGCAAGGCCACACCCGAGGCGCTGGTCGAGTCCGCGCTCAACGAGGCCGCACTGTTCGAGGAGCACGACTTCCACGACTTCAAGATCTCGGTCAAGCACAACGACCCGGTCGTGATGGTCCGCGCGTACGAACTGCTCGCGCAGGCGTGTGACTACCCGCTGCACCTGGGCGTCACCGAGGCCGGCCCGGCGTTCCAGGGGACGATCAAGTCCGCCGTGGCGTTCGGCGCGCTGCTGTCGCAGGGCATCGGCGACACCATCCGCGTCTCGCTGTCCGCGCCGCCGGTCGAAGAGGTCAAGGTCGGCCTGCAGATCCTGGAGTCGCTGAACCTGCGCCAGCGCCGGCTGGAGATCGTCTCCTGCCCGTCCTGCGGGCGCGCCCAGGTGGACGTCTACACCCTGGCCGAGAAGGTCACTGCCGGTCTCGAGGGCATGACCGTCCCGCTGCGCGTCGCCGTCATGGGCTGCGTCGTGAACGGGCCGGGCGAGGCTCGCGAGGCGGACCTCGGCGTCGCGTCCGGGAACGGCAAGGGGCAGATCTTCGTCAAGGGCGAGGTGATCAAGACCGTTCCGGAGTCGCAGATCGTCGAGACCCTCATCGAGGAGGCGCTGCGCCTGGCCGAGGAGATGGGCGACGCCGGAATCCCGTCCGGCGAGCCGACGGTCTCGGTCAGCTGAACCAGTAATCTGACCGCCATGACGGCGCTGCACCCCGGCCTGCGCGGCCGCACGCGGGTCGCGGTGTTGGCGGACGACGACCGTCCCGCGCTCGGCGCGCTGCTCGCTGCCGACCCGATCGTCAACGCGGTCGTCTCCGCGCGGGTGCGCGCCGCGGGCACGTTGCGGCTGCGCTCGCTCGGCGGCAGCGTCCTGGGTGCGCGCGAGGGCGGCCTGCTGCGCGGCGCGTGCTACCACGGCGGGAACCTGATTCCGATCGGCGGCGAGCCGGCGTCCTGGGACGCGTTGGCGTCCGCGATCGGGCAGCGCCCGCCGGTCTGCACGTCACTCGTCGGCCGCGCGGACGCGGTCACGGCGATGTGGCAGGTGCTCGCGCGCCGCTGGGGCCCGCCGCGCGCGGTCCGGCACCGCCAACCGCTGCTCGTGCTCGACCGGGCTGACGCGCCGGCGGCCGGTGCCGGCGACGCCGGCGTGCGGCAGGCCCGCGCGTCCGACCGCGACCGCTACCTTGCCGCGGCCGCGGCGATGTTCGCCGAGGAGCTCGGGGTGTCGCCGAACGTCTCGCCCGGTCCGGTCGCGTTCGGCGCGCGGGTCGACGAGCTGATCCGCACCGGCCACGCGTTCGCTGCGTTCGACTTCCGCGGCCAGGTGATCTTCAAGGCCGACCTCGGCGCGATCACCGCCGACACCTGCCAGGTGCAGGGCGTCTGGGTGCGGCCGGACCTGCGCGGTCGCGGGATCGCCACCGCGGCGCTGGCCACCGTGCTGCGGCACGCGCTGACGCTCGCGCCGACCGTAAGCCTGTACGTCAACGACTTCAACCACGCCGCGCGCCGGGTCTACGCGAAACTCGGTATGCACGAGCACGCGGTGCTCTCTACTGTCCTGTTGTGATCAAGGCCGTTCTCTTCGATTGGGGCGGGACGCTCACGCCCTGGCACACGATCGACGTCCGGGACGCGTGGCTGGCCACCGTGGACGATCCCGAGCTCGCCGACCGGCTGCACGCCGCCGAGCTCGCCGCCTGGACGCGGTGCCGCGACGAGCAGCGCAGCGCGAACCTGGACGACGTGTTCGCGTCCTGTGGCATCACCCCGACCGAGGCGATGCTCGCGGCTCATCACCAGTGGTGGGAGCCGCACACGTTCCTCGACCCGGACGTGCCCGAACTGTTCGGCGCGCTGCGCGAGCGCGGGATCCGCATCGGCGTCCTGTCCAACACGATCTGGCCGCGGAGCGTGCACCAGCGGATCTTCGAGCGCGACGGCGTGGCGCACCTGATCGACGGCGCCGTGTACACGTCCGAGATCCCCTGGACCAAGCCGCATCCGGAGGCGTTCCGCGCCGCGCTCGCCGCGGTCGGCGTCGACGACCCGGGTGAGGCGGTGTTCGTCGGCGACCGCGTCTTCGACGACATCCACGGCGCGAAGTCCGTCGGCATGCGCGCGGTCCTGGTGCCGCACAGCGCCGTCCCGGCCGACCAGATCCCGCTCACGGGCAGGCCCGACGCGGTCGTCCAGCGGCTGCCCGAAGTGCTCGATCTGGCGTCGCGGTGGTGACCCTCCCGTTCGCCCTGCGCGAATCTGCCAGGCCGGTGTGCGCACTGTGTCAGCCGGCGCAGGCATCGTGTAGCCCATGCTGATCAGACTGCTGCGCACGTTCCTGCAGCCGTACCGCCGGTGGCTCGCGGCGATCGTGGCGCTGCAGCTGCTCGCCACGATTGCGGCGCTCTACCTGCCCAGCCTGAACGCGGACATCATCGACAACGGCATCGCCAAGGGCGACACCGGCTACATCCTGCGCATCGGCGGCTGGATGCTGACGGTGAGCCTGGCCCAGATCGTCTGCTCGATCGCGGCCGTCTACTTCGGCGCGAAGTCCGCGATGAGCTTCGGCAGGGACGTCCGCGGCGCGATCTTCGCGAAAGTGGGCAGCTTCGCCGCGCGCGAGGTGAACCACTTCGGCGCGCCCTCGCTGATCACGCGCAACACGAACGACGTGCAGCAGGTGCAGATGCTGGTCGTGATGACCTGCACGATGCTGGTCGGCGCGCCGATCATGTGCGTCGGCGGCGTGATCATGGCGCTGCGCGAGAACGTCGGCCTGTCGTGGTTGGTCGGCGTCAGCGTCCCGGTGCTGATCGTGTCGATCGGCATGATCATCCGCAAGATGGTGCCGCAGTTCCGCGCGATGCAGGTCAAGATCGACGGCGTCAACCGCGTGCTGCGCGAGCAGATCAGCGGCGTGCGCGTGGTGCGGGCGTTCGTCCGCGAACCAGTCGAGACCGAGCGGTTCGCGCGGGCCAATGACGACCTGACGCTGACGGCACTGCGCGCCGGCCGGCTGATGGCGCGCATCTTCCCGATCGTCATGCTGGTGCTGAACGTGTCGATCGTCGGACTGCTCTGGTTCGGCGCGTCCCGCATCGACGACGGATCGATGCAGGTCGGCTCGCTGACCGCATTCATGACCTACCTGATGCAGATCCTGATGTCGGTCATGATGGCCACGCTGATGCTGACGATGGTGCCGCGCGCCGCCGTATGCGCCGAGCGCATCCAGGATGTGCTCGGCACCGAGTCGTCCGTGGCGCCGCCGGAGCACCCGGTCACCGAGTTCCGCCAGCGCGCCGACGTCGAGTTCCGCAGCGTGACGTTCGCGTACCCGGGCGCGGTAGAGCCGGTGCTGCGCGACATCAGCTTCCGTGCCGAGGCCGGGCGCACCACGGCGATCATCGGCAGCACCGGCTCGGGCAAGTCGACGCTGGTCTCGCTCGTGCCGCGGCTGTTCGACGTGACCGAAGGCAGCGTGCTGGTCAACGGCGTCGACGTCCGCGAGCTCGACCCGGACCTGCTCTGGAGCTGCCTCGGGCTCGTGCCGCAGAAGGCCTACCTGTTCTCCGGAACCGTCGCGAGCAACCTGCGCTACGGCAATCCCGAGGCCAGCGACGAGGACCTGTGGGAGGCGCTCACGGTCGCGCAGGCGCGGGACTTCGTCGAGGCGATGCCCGAGCAGCTGCAGGCGCCGATCGCGCAGGGCGGCACGAACGTGTCCGGCGGCCAGCGGCAGCGGCTGGCGATCGCCCGCGCGCTCGTGCGCAAGCCCGAGATCTACCTGTTCGACGAGTCGTTCTCCGCGCTGGACCTCGGCACCGACGCCCGGTTGCGCGCCGCACTGCGTCCGGTCACCCGCGACGCCGCCGTGATCGTCGTGGCCCAACGCGTGTCGACGATCATGGACGCGGACCAGATCGTCGTCCTGGACGACGGCGCGATCGTGGGCATCGGCCGGCACGAGCAGCTGGTCGAAACCTGCCCGACCTACGCCGAGATCGTCCAGTCGCAGCTGTCCGCCGAGGACGCCGCATGAGCGCCAGCACGGGCCGCGGACCCGCCAAGCGGCTGCAGGGCTCGGAGAACCGCCGCCAGGGTGGCCCGCCGTGGATGACGGCCGGCATGCCCGCGGAGAAGGCGATGGCGTTCGGGCCGTCCGCGAAGCGGCTGCTGGCCCGGCTGCGCCCCGAGCGCGCCAAGGGAATCGTCGTCCTCGTCCTGGCCGTGTGCAGCGTCGCGCTCGCCGTGCTCGGCCCCAAGATCCTGGGCCGCGCCACGGACGTGATCTTCACCGGGTTCGTCGGCAAGACGCTGGGCCAGGAGCTGCCGCCCGGCGTCACGCTGCAGCAGGCCGTCGCGCGCGAGCGGGCACAGGGACACGAGGGCGTCGCCGACGTGCTCGCCAAGGCACACGCGACACCCGGCGTCGGCATCGACTTCACCAAGCTGGCGCACGTGCTGCTGCTGGCGCTGGCGGTCTACGTCGGCGCCAGCCTGCTGTCGTGGCTGCAGGGCCGGCTGGTCACCGATCTCGTGCAGAGCGCCGTCCGCCGGATGCGCTCGGACGTCGAGGACAAGATCAACCGGCTCCCGTTGCCGTACTTCGACCGGCAGCCGCGCGGCGAACTGCTGAGCCGGGTGACCAACGACATCGACAACATCCAGGTGACCCTGCAGCAGACGATGAGCCAGCTGCTCACGTCGCTGCTCACGGTCGTCGGCGTGGTCACGATGATGTTCCTGATCTCGCCGCTGCTGGCATTGATCGCGCTCGTGACGATCCCGGTCTCGATGTTCGTCACCAAGGCGATCGCGAAACGGTCCCAGGGAAAGTTCGTCGCGCAGTGGCGCAACACCGGTCAGCTGAACGCGCAGATCGAGGAGGCGTTCACCGGCCACGAACTGGTCAAGGTGTTCGGCCGGCAGCGCGAGATCGAGGCCGCGTTCGAGGCGAAGAACGACGAGCTGTTCGGTGCGAGCTTCGGCGCGCAGTTCGTCAGCGGCATCATCATGCCGACGATGATGTTCATCGGGAACCTGAACTACGTTGTGATCGCGGTCGTCGGCGGGCTGCGCGTCGCGTCCGGGTCGATGAGCCTCGGTGACGTCCAGGCGTTCATCCAGTACTCCCGGCAGTTCACCCAGCCGCTGACCCAGGTCGCGTCCATGGCGAACCTGCTGCAGTCGGGCGTCGCGTCCGCCGAGCGGGTGTTCGACCTGCTGGACGCGGAGGAGCAGTCTCCCGAACCGGCGGTCCCGTCCCGACCGACGGACCGGCGCGGCCGCGTCGAGTTCGAGCACGTGGACTTCAGCTACAACGCCGACGAACCCCTCATCGAGGACCTGTCGCTGGTCGCCGAGCCGGGCCACACCGTCGCGATCGTCGGGCCGACCGGCGCCGGCAAGACCACCCTGGTGAACCTGATCATGCGGTTCTACGAGCTGGACGGCGGCCGCATCACGCTCGACGGGGTGGACATCGCGTCCATGCGCCGCGACGAACTGCGCGGCGAGGTCGGCATGGTCCTGCAGGACACCTGGCTGTTCGGCGGGACGATCCGCGACAACATCGCGTACGGGCGGCCCGGCGCGAGCGAGGCCGAGATCCTGGCCGCGGCGAAGGCGGCGTACGTCGACCGCTTCGTGCAGTCGCTTCCGGTCGGGTACGACACCGTGCTGGACGAGGAGAGCAGCAACCTGTCCACCGGGCAGAAGCAGCTGCTCACGATCGCCCGCGCGTTCCTGGCCGAGCCGTCGCTGCTGATCCTGGACGAGGCCACCAGCTCCGTCGACACCCGCACCGAGGTGCTCGTCCAGCGCGCGATGGCGGCACTGCGCAGCAACCGCACCAGCTTCGTGATCGCGCACCGGCTTTCCACGATCCGCGACGCGGACCTGATCCTGGTGATGCAGGCCGGCCGGATCGTCGAGCGCGGCACGCACGAGGAGCTGCTCGCCGAACGCGGCGCCTACTTCGAGCTGTACAACGTCCAGTTCGAGCAGGCGCCCGAGGAGGTCGGCGCGGTGCCCGGTGCGGTGGGCGTCCCGGCCGGCGCGGGATAACCCGCTTCCTGTGACACGGGAGAATCGTCAGCCGTGACCATCGAACTGCGGCGGGCCGGCGCCGACGACTTCACCGCCATCGCCGAACTGGACGGAGCCAGCTTCGGCTACCAATACGGCGAACAGGACCTCGCCGACGCGCGGCTGGACATGGATCCGGAGCGAGCCCTGGTGGCCGTGGACGGCGACCGGGTGGTCGGCGTGAGCGCGGAGCTGCCGCTGTGCATGAGCGTGCCCGGCGGCGAGATCCGCGCGATGGGGCTGACCTGGGTCTCGGTCGAGATCACGCACCGGCGCCGCGGCATCCAGCGCGCGCTGATCGAGCAGCAGCTGCGCGAACACGCGGCGGACGGCTGGACGGCGAGCGCGCTCACCGCCAGCGAGGGCGGGATCTACGGCCGCTACGGCTACGGCGCGGCGACGCACGCGAGGCGAACCGTCGTGGACCGGCACCGAGCGCGGCTGCGCGAGAGCGTCGACGCGTCTGCGGTGCGGCGGCTGTCCACGGCCGAGGCGCGTCCGCTCCTGCTCGAGCTGCACGAGCGGTGGCGGGTGCAGACGCCCGGCGCGGTGACCCGATGGCCGCAGCGGTGGGAGCTGATGCTGCTCGACCGCGAGCGCCACCGCAACGGCATGTCCGGCCTGTTCCACCTGGTCCACCCGGACGGCTACGTCTCCTACCGGGTGCGGACCGACGGCGCGGACGGCGACGCCCGGCACGTGTGCCGCATCGTCGACTACGTGCCGGTCACGCCCGCGGCGCGCGCCGCGCTGTGGCAGACGCTGCTCGGCATGGACCTGGTCAGCACGATCGAGAGCGAGCGGATCCCGCTGGACGACCCGCTCGGCCACCTGCTCACGGACGCCCGCCAGGTGCGCACGACGTGGCTGCGCGACGACCTGTGGCTGCGGCCGCTGGACATCGCCGGCCTGCTGTCCGCGCGCAGCTATGCCGTTGAGGTCGAGATGGTCCTGGGTGTGACCGACCGGCTGCTGGGCAGCGACCGCTACCTGCTGCGTGGCGGGCCCGGGGCGGCGGCGGAGTGCGAGCGCGTCGACCGGTCGGCCGACGTCGCGCTGGACGCGGCCGCGCTCGGTGCGGTGGTGCTCGGCGGCGTACGGCTGGCCGAGCTCGCGCGCGCCGGCCGGGCCAGCGGTGACACGGCCGCGCTGGAGCGGCTGGATCGCGCGCTGCTCGCGGACCGGCTGCCCTTCCTCGGCACCGGGCTCTAAGGCGCGCGCCGGGCCCCGCTAACGCTGCAGATGCTCGCCCGCGCCGACCGCGTACGCCTCCGCGACCCAACCGGCGAACTCGTCGTCGAGCTGCTCCGGCGTCGAGATCCGGAATTGGTGGACGAACAGGCGCTTCGTGTACGGCGAGACGTGGATGATCCGCGGGTCGGTCACGGTGCGTTGCAGGTCGAGGTAGCCGGCCAGCACGCCACGGTCGGTCGGTCGCGCGCCGGCGAAGCCGCGCCGGGTGCCCTTGAGCGTCACCGTGGTCTTCGCCGGGGCGTACGTGAACGGGCCGCATGCCGCGATGAGCGCGACGAACCGTTCGAACAGCGCGACGGCCTCCGGTGGCTTGCCGCGCAGATGATCGTCCACCGTCCAGGTCTGGGGCATGGCCGAACGGTACGTCCGACCTACGACAGTCCTGGCTGTGTCAGAGGCCCGGGAACGCGACGGTGGCGCGCGCCGGGTCGGTGAGCTTGCGCCACTGCGTCGCGCGGACGGCGCCGGCCGTGAGCGCGCGCTGCGCCATGGGCCGCAGCGCCGTCGCGCGGGCCCCGCTCGCCTCCGCCGCGGCCGCGTACAGGTACCGCCAGGCCGTCGCGCAGCCGTCCTCCAGCCGGACGGCGAGCCCAGCCGCCTGCGCCGCGGTGTCGACGGGGTACAGGTCCGGGTAGTCGGCAGCGGGCGAGACGGGCGTCAGGCCGGCGGCCGCGATCGCCTGCTCGGTCTCGTCCCGCAGCGCTTCGTGCGCGTCCGAGCAGCTGATCGCCAGCGGCAGCTGGGCCGAGCCGTGCAGGCGCGCGCCCAGCAGTCCGTAGCCGAACGCGGCGCGCTGCTCGGCAGCCAGCGCCGCCTGCCACGCGTCCCGCAGTGCGCTCTCCCCGGGGTTCATGCCAGCAGCTCCGCGTGGCTGGCCTCGCAGGCCGCGATCGACGCGAGCAGGGCGGCGTCGCGCCCGGACAGCGCTCCGGCGTGTTCGGCCGCGCGCCGCGACGCGTCCGACTCGGCCTGCCGGAGCTCGGCGACGGACCGCGGGGCGGGCGTGGGCGAAGCGGTCGGGGACGCAGACGCCTTCGCGCGGACCGGGGCACCGCCCGCCTCGTCCACCGCCGCAGCCAGGGCGCGGGCATGCGCGACGTGGTCGGCACGCAACTGCCGCAACGCAGGAGCGGCGGCACCCGCGGCGGGCAGGGACGCGTCCAGCGCGGCGAGAAGCTCGTGCTCGGCGTCCAGCGCGGCGCGCAACGCGGCCGGCGCGTGCTGTTGGGGCGCGGCGGGTTTGGGGCGGTCACGCCAGAACTCGACGCCCACGCCCGCTCCTGCGCCGACCACGACGGCCAGCCCGCCGCCGAGCAGGAACGCCCGCCGCGACGGACGCGCCGGTGCGTCCGCCGGCGCTGCAGCGGGCGGTTCTGCCGGCTGGGGGACCTGTGCGTTTGCCTCGCTCTTCCCGCCGGTCACCCACCGAGTCTGGCAGAGCCGTTACGCTCGACGTTCGACAACTGAACCCGGGGAACAGCCAGGAGGCAACGCAATGCCGCCCGCCAGTGCAGGACGGTCCGCATCGGACGCTCGCGAACGCCTGCTGGAGACTCTCCGCCCGGTCGTTCGATCGACCGGCTACGAGCTCGAGGACGTCAGCGTGACGTCGGCCGGACGCCGCAGCCTGGTCCGGGTCAGCGTCGACACCGACGGTCCCGGCGCCGGAATCGATCTGGACGGTGTCGCCGTCGTGTCCCGTGCCGTGTCCGACGCGCTGGACGCCGACGACGCGCCCTTCGCCGGGCCCTATGTCCTGGAGGTCAGCTCGCCGGGTGTCGACCGTCCGCTCACCGAGCCGCGTCACTGGCGCCGCGCCACCGGCCGCCTCGTGCAGGTCCCGGTCGGCGAGCGCTCGATCACCGGACGCGTCCACGAGGTGACCGACACCGGCGTGATCCTGGACGTCGACGGCACCGAGCACGAGTACGGCTGGGCCGAACTCGGCCGCGGCAAGGTGCAGGTGGAGTTCAACCGCCCGGACGGCGACAATGCAGCCAGCGACGATGCAGGCAGCGCCGAGGCGGAAGAGAGGCAGTCGTGATCACCGTCGACATCACCGCCCTGCGCAGCATCGAGCGCGAGAAGGAGATCTCGTTCGACACGCTGATCGCGGCGCTGGAGACCGCGCTGCTCACGGCGTACAAGCACACCCCGCACTCCATGCCGCACGCCCGCGTGTCCGTCGACCGCAAGACCGGCGAGGTCGTCGTGTGGGCCCAGGAGGTCGGGCCGGACGGCGAGGTCGAAGAGGAGTACGACGACACGCCGACCGACTTCGGCCGCGTCGCCGCGATGACCGCGCGCCAGGTGATCCTGCAGCGGCTGCGCGACGCCGAGCACGACCAGACGTTCGGCGAGTACTCCGGACGCGAGGGCGACATCGTCACCGGCGTCATCCAGGCCGACGCGCAGGCCGCCCAGCGCGGCCTGGTGCTCGTCGACATCGGCAAGGTGGAGGCGATCCTGCCGCAGTCCGAACAGGTCCCCGGCGAGGAGTACACGCACGGCAGCCGGATCCGCTGCTACGTCGTCGGCGTCACGCGCGGCATGCGCGGCCCGCAGGTGACGGTCAGCCGCACCCACCCGAACCTGGTCAAGAAGCTCTTCGCGCTGGAGGTCCCCGAGATCGCCGACGGCAGCGTCGAGATCGTGGACGTCGCCCGCGAGGCCGGCCACCGCAGCAAGATCGCGGTGCGCACCAAGGTGCCGGGCCTGAACGCGAAGGGCGCCTGCATCGGCCCGATGGGCCAGCGGGTGCGCAACGTGGTGGCCGAGCTGCACGGCGAGAAGATCGACATCATCGACTGGGCCGAGGACCCGGCCACGTACGTGGGCAACGCGCTGTCCCCGGCGCACGCACTGTCCGCGCAGGTGGTGGATCCGGTCACCCAGTCGGTGCGCATCGTCGTCCCGGACTTCCAGCTGTCGCTGGCGATCGGCCGGGAGGGACAGAACGCCCGCCTCGCCGCGCGCCTGACCGGCTGGCGCATCGACATCCACAGCGACGCGGAAAACCAAACGCCGCAGGGCCCGCAGGCGGCCGGTGCGGCGCGCGACACCGCAACGGCCGAGGAGTAGACTCGACAGTGGCCGTCGGATCATCGACGGCATCCGGGAAGCGCGAGCGCGGGCCAACAAGCCCGGTGCGGACGTGCATCGGGTGCCGGAAGCGAGCCTCGGCCGCCGAGTTGCTCCGCGTCGTCGTGACGTCCGGTGCGCACGGTCAGGAAGTGGACGGGCCCGCGGGAGAATCCGCCCGAGGGCCCGAAATTCTGTCCGTGGTACCTGACCCGCGTTCGTGCGCACCCGGCCGAGGTGCCTGGCTGCACCCCGATCCCGGATGCGTCGGACTCGCAGAGCGGCGCCGGGCCTTCGCCCGGGCGCTACGCGCGCCCGGACCCGTCGACCCGACACCGGTCCGTGAGTACGTCGCCGCAGCCACCCGGTAATCCGACCAGCGGAACCCCGCAGGAGTGAAACAGCTATGGGCACTCGATGAAGCGCCAGCAATGAGAGCCACACCCGTCTAACCGGGGTCGCGCGGAACGCCGCACGGCCCCCTCGAAGGAGTCACGTGCCAGGCAAGGTCCGCGTTTCTGCGCTCGCCAAAGAGCTCGGAATCACCAGCAAGGAAGCCCTCGCCAAACTCGGCGAGATGGGCGAGTACGTCAAGACCGCCTCCTCCACCGTCGAGCCGCCGGTAGCTCGCCGGCTGCGTGAGGCCTACCCGAACGCCGGTGGCGAAGCCGCGGCCGACGGCGCCGCCGCCAAGAAGGCGCCGGCGAAGAAGGCCCCGGCCAAGAAGAAGGCCGCCGCAGCCGAGGAGCCCGAGGTCGCGGCCGCTCCGGCTCCGGCCGAGCCCGAGGTCGCGCCCGCACCGCCCGCCCCGGCCCCCGCGCCGGCAGCGCAGCGCCCGGCGGCAGCGGCCGCCGAGGCCCCGGCCGCGCCGGCCGCACCCAGCGCGCCGCCGGCAGCCCCCGGCCCGCGCCCCGGGCCGCGCATCGCGAACAACCCGTTCGGTGTCGGCGGTGGCTCCAGCGCCCGTCCGGCCGCCCCGCGCCCGCCGGCGCCCGGCATGCCGCCGCGCCCCGGCGTGCGTCCCGGCGCCCCCGGTGCCGGTGGCCCGCGCCCGAACCCCGGCATGATGCCGCCCCGGCCGAACCCGGGCATGATGCCCGGCCGTCCGGGCGGCGGACGTCCCGGTGCACCCGGACGTCCCGGCGCGCCCGGCGGTGCCGGTCGTCCCGGCGCTCCGGCCGGCCGTCCCGGTGGCGGTGGCGGTGGCGGTTACCGCGGCGGCCCCGGTGGCGGTGGCGCCCCGGGCGGCGGCGGTCCGTACCGCAGCGGCCCCGGTGGCCGTCCCGGCGGTGGCGGCGGCCGTGGTGGCCGTGCGGGCACTGCGGGCGCGTTCGGCCGGCAGGGCGGACGTCCCGCCCGCGGCCGAAAGAGCAAGAAGCAGCGGCGCCAGGAGTTCGACAACATGGCGGCGCCGTCGATCGGCGGCGTGCAGGTCCCCCGCGGGAACGGCCAGGTGCTGCGGCTGCCCCGCGGCGCGTCGCTGTCCGACTTCGCCGAGCGGATCAACTGCGAGCCGGCCTCGCTCGTGCAGGTGCTTTTCCACCTGGGCGAGATGGTCACCGCCACGCAGTCGGTGAACGAGGACACCCTGCAGCTGCTCGGCGCCGAGCTGAACTACCAGGTGCAGGTCGTCAGTCCCGAGGACGAGGACCGCGAGCTGCTTGAGTCGTTCGACCTGTCCTTCGGTGAGGACGAGGGCGAGGAGGAGAACCTCGTCGCGCGGCCGCCGGTGGTGACCGTCATGGGTCACGTCGACCACGGTAAGACCCGTCTGCTGGACGCGATCCGCAAGACGAACGTGATCGCGGGCGAGGCCGGCGGCATCACGCAGCACATCGGTGCCTACCAGGTGCACGTCGAGCACGAGGGCAGCGACCGGCCGATCACGTTCATCGACACCCCCGGTCACGAGGCGTTCACCGCCATGCGTGCCCGCGGCGCGGCCACCACCGACATCGTGGTGCTCGTGGTCGCGGCCGACGACGGCGTGATGCCCCAGACGATCGAGGCGCTCAACCACGCGCAGGCGGCCGAAGTGCCGATCGTGGTCGCGGTGAACAAGATCGACAAGGAGGGTGCGAACCCGGCGAAGGTGCGTCAGCAGCTCACCGAGTACGGCCTGGTCGCCGAGGAGTACGGCGGCGACACGCTGTTCGTCGACGTGTCGGCGCGCAACGACATCAACATCGACGGCCTGCTCGAAGGCATCCTGCTCACCGCGGACGCGGCGCTGGACCTGCGGGCGAACCCGGACCAGGACGCGCAGGGCATCGTCATCGAGGCCCGGCTCGACCGCGGCCGCGGGCCGGTGGCCACGCTGCTCGTGCAGCGCGGCACGCTGGAGGTCGGCGACTCGGTGGTCGCGGGCGACGCGTTCGGACGCGTCCGCGCCATGCTGGACGAGAACGGCGACCCGGTCGACGTGGCCGGCCCGTCCCGTCCGGTTCAGGTGCTCGGCCTCACGTCCGTGCCCGGTGCCGGCGACTCGTTCCT
>Ga0164242_10002165_pt1 | contig 22846 bp, 21 predicted proteins | sample OricomgcompostMG_FD_108783 | JGI IMG/M metagenome (GOLD analysis project Ga0164242, IMG submission 108783) | Miracle-Growth compost microbial communities from Emeryville, California, USA - Original compost - Miracle growth compost (MG) ... | reverse complement strand
GCGATCGGCTTGCCGAACTGCTGGCGCTCCTTGACGTAGCCCAGCGCGTAGTCCAGCGCACCCTGCGCGACGCCGATCGCCTGGGCGGCGATGGTGATGCGGGTGTGGTCGAGGGTGCGCATGGCGTACTCGAAGCCGCGGCTCTCCTCGCCAATGAGCCGGTCGGCGGGGATGCGGACGTTGTCGAAGTAGACCTCGCGGGTGGGGCTGCCCTTGATGCCGAGCTTCTTCTCCGGGGCGCCGAACGAGACTCCCGGGTCGGACTTCTCCACCACGAACGCGCTGATCCCCTTCGACCGCCTCTCCGGGTCGGTCATGGCGAGCACGGTGTAGAACTCGGAGACGCCGGCGTTGGTGATCCATCGCTTGGTCCCGTTGAGGACATAGGAGTCGCCGTCGCGGGTCGCGCGGGTCTTCTGGTTGGCGGCGTCCGAGCCGGCGTCGGGCTCGGAGAGGCAGTAGGAGAATCCGCCCTTCCCCGACGCGAGGGCGCCGAGGTATTTGGCCTTGAGCTCCTCCGACCCGCCGATCTGCACCGGCAGCGAGCCGAGCTTGTTCACGGCGGGGATGAGCGAGGCCGAGACGTCGGCCCGCGCGACCTCCTCGATCACGATGACCGTCGCGAGCGCGTCGGCCCCGGCACCGCCGTAGGCCTCCGGGACGTGCGGGGCGTAGAAGTCCGAGGCGAGCAGGGCATCGTGCGCCTCCTGCGGGTAGCGCGCCTCCTCGTCGACCGCCGCGGCGACCGGGGCGATCTTCGCCTCGGCGATCTCACGGATCGCCCTGCGGATCTCCAGGTGCTCCTCGGAGGGCGCGTACAGCGGGAACTCGTTGCTGCTCACCTGATCGCCTCATAGGCATAGAACCCGTGTCCGGACTTCTTGCCGAGCAGGCCGGCGTCGACCATGCGGTCGAGGAGGGGCGGCGGGGAGTAGAGGGGTTCCTTGAACTCCTCGTACATGGAGATGCCGATGGCGCGGATGGTGTCGAGGCCGATGAGGTCGGAGAGCGCCAGCGGGCCCATGGGGTGGCCGCAGCCGAGGACCATGCCCTTGTCGATGTCGGCCGCGGAGGCGTAGCCGGCCTCGTACATCCGGATCGCAGAGAGCAGGTAGGGCACCAGCAGGCTGTTGACCACGAACCCGGCCCGGTCGGTGGCCTCGATGGGCTGCTTGCCCAGCGCGTCGGAGACGAAGCCCTGCATCCGCGCCAGGGTCTCCGCGCTCGTGGTGAGGGAGGGGATGAGCTCGACGAGCTGCATGACCGGTGCGGGGTTGAAGAAGTGCACGCCCATGACCCGGTCGGCGCGGCCGGAGACGGCGCCGAGCTTGACGATGGGGATGGAGGAGGTGTTGGAGGCCAGGATCGCGTCGTCCTTCTCCAAGAGGTTCCCGACGCGGTGGAACAGCCCGAACTTGACGTCCTCGTTCTCGCTGGCCGCCTCGACCACCAGGTCGCGGTCGGCCAGATCCGCAAGATCGCTGGTGAACAGGATCCGCTCGAGGCACCGTCCGACCTCCGTCGCCTCGATCTTGCCCCGAGCTGCTGCGCGTTCGAGACTGTTCCGTACCCGCTGCTCCGCGGCCTTCGCTGCCTCGTCGGTCACCTCGACGAGGACCGTGTCCAGACCGGCACGCGCGCTGACCTCGGTGATGCCCGAGCCCATCAACCCGCCGCCGATGACCCCGATCCGTGTGATACCCATGCACTGATAGTAGGACATCCTAGTACCTGCGGGGGCCCGGGATGGTGGCCGGAGTGTTGCCGCCTGCGCGTGATGTGGTCGCTCCCTCGGTAGGTTGTGCCTGTGGATCCGATCGCCGAGGCTCGTCGTCAGTGGTCGTTGCACGGCTGGGTGGAGGCGGCGCCGGGGATGGCGCTCGTCACCTCGTTGGAGCGGGTGAACCAGCTCTTCGCCGAGCGGATCGACGAGGTGCTGCGCCCGCTCGACCTGACGTTCGCGCGCTATGAGGTGCTGCGGCTGTTGGCCTTTACTCGGGAAGGCCGGATGCCGATGGCGCGCATGGGCGCGCTGCTGCAGGTCCACCCGACCAGCGTTACCAGTGCCGTGGCTCGGCTGGAGAAGCAGGGCTACGTTGAGCGGCTCAAGGATGCCGACGACGGACGCGTCGTGCTCGCGACCATCACGCCATCGGGCCGAGTCATCGTCGAGAAGGCCACCGACGGGCTGAATGAAGGCGTCTTCGCGGCGGCATTCCTCGACGCGGGTGAGCTCGAAGGCCTCCTCGAACTGCTGACCGCCCTCCGCCGCAACGCTGGCGATATCGGCGACTGATCGACCCGAATCGACAGGACGTCCTAGAAATCGATGATAGGACATCCTAGGATCAGGCCATGAGCGAACTCCATGTGCCTGCGAACCCGGTCCGGATCGTCACGGCGGCGGCGCTCTTCGACGGGCATGACGCGGCGATCAACATCATGCGGCGCATCTTCCAGTCCCAGGGCTGTGAGGTGATCCACCTGGGCCACAACCGGTCGGTGCAGGAGGTCGTGGACGCGGCGGTGGAGGAGGACGCCCAGGGGATCGCGGTCTCCAGCTATCAGGGCGGTCACGTGGAGTACTTCGAATATCTCGTGGAGTCGCTGCGCGAGCGCGGCGCCGGCCATGTGCAGGTGGTCGGTGGTGGCGGTGGTGTGATCGTGCACGAGGAGATCGAGCGACTGAGGAAGTCGGGGGTGAGGATCTTCTCGCCGGAGGACGGCCAGCGCATGGGGCTGGTGGGGATGATCAACTCCGTGGTGGCCGACCTGGACGTGGACCTGTGGGCCCGGCACGAGGTCGGCATCGACCAGATCCTGTCCGGCGAGCGGTCCGCGATCGCACGCGCGATCACGGGGGCGGAGCAGGGGCGCCTGAGTCCCGCCACGTTGGAGGCCCTCACCGAGGCCGCGGCCCGGCATGCGACGCCGGTCCTGGGCATCACCGGCACCGGTGGCTCCGGCAAGTCGTCGCTGACCGATGAGCTGGTACGCCGGCTGCGTAACGACCAGCAGGACAAGCTGCGGGTGGCGGTCGTGGCCATCGACCCGACCCGCCGCCGTGGCGGCGGGGCGCTGCTGGGCGACCGGATCCGGATGAACTCCATCGATGGTGATCGTGTCTACTACCGCTCACTGGCCACGCGTGGTGCGCACGAGCTGCCCGACCACCTCGCCGACGTACTCACCGTGCTCAAGGCCGCCGGCTTCGACCTGATCGTCGTCGAGACCCCCGGCATCGGACAGGGCGACGCGGCGATCGTGCCGTTCGTGGATCGTTCGCTGTACGTGATGACGCCCGAGTTCGGCGCGGCCAGTCAGTTGGAGAAGATCGACATGCTCGACTTCGCCGACGTGGTCGCGATCAACAAGTTCGAGCGCCGCGGCGCCGCTGACGCGCTGCGTGACGTGGGCCGCCAGCTGGTGCGCAATCGCGAGGAGTTCGGCGCCACGTGGGAGGACATGCCGGTCTTCGGCACCTCGGCCGCCACCTTCAACGACGACGGCGTCACCGCGCTCTACCAGCACCTGCGCACACTGCTGGCCGAGAACGGCCTCACGGTCGAGGAAGGCACCCTGGCACCGGTCTCGGTGAAGTCGTCGAGCACCATCCACCAGATCGTCCCCGGCGAACGGGTGCGCTACCTCGCCGAGATCGCCGATGCCGTCCGCGGCTACCACCGACACAGTGCCGAGCTGGCGCGGATCGCCCGGCGCGCGCAGCAGTACGACGTCGTGGCCGGTGAGCTGGCCGACCTCCCCGGGCTGGAGGACCTCCAGAAGGCGGCCCGAGACGCACGCCGCAAGGTGCCCGCCGAGATCCAGGACCAGCTCGAGGCCTGGCCGAGTGTCGTGGAGTCCTACGCCAAGGACCAGGGCGGCCGCACCTCGCTGAGCGGCACCTACGTGCCCCGTGTCGCAGTACCCCGCACCGAAGACCACGGCGAGTTGGTGGGCTTCCTCCGGCGCGAGAATCTGCCTGGCTTCTTCCCGTTCACCGCCGGCGTGTTCCCCTTCAAGCGGCAGGGTGAGGACCCGGCGCGGATGTTCGCCGGCGAGGGCGACCCGGCGCGCACCAACCGCCGCTTCAAGCTGCTCTCCGAGGGACAGCCTGCGACCAGGCTGTCGACGGCGTTCGACTCGGTCACGCTCTACGGTCGCGACCCCGACGAGCGCCCGGACATCTACGGCAAGGTCGGCACGTCGGGCGTCTCGGTGGCGACGTTGGAGGACATGAAGGAGCTGTACGCCGGCTTCGATCTCCTGGCTCCCACCACGAGCGTGTCCATGACGATCAACGGCCCCGCCCCGACAGTGCTGGCGTTCTTCCTCAACACCGTCCTCGACCAGGCGCGCGAGCGCGGCATCTCGGACGCCGATGCGTTGCGGACCGTCCGTGGCACGGTGCAGGCCGACATCCTCAAGGAGGACCAGGGGCAGAACACCTGCCTGTTCTCCACCGAGTTCAGCCTGCGCTGCATGGCCGACATCCAGGAGTGGTTCATCGAGCACGAGGTCCGCAACTTCTACTCCGTCTCGATCTCCGGCTACCACATCGCCGAGGCCGGCGCGAACCCCATCAGCCAGCTCGCCTTCACCCTGGCCAACGGGTTCACCTACGTCGAGTCCTACCTCGCCCGCGGCATGGACATCGACGACTTCGCGCCCAACCTGTCCTTCTTCTTCTCCAACGGCATGGATCCGGAGTACTCCGTGATCGGCCGCGTCGCGCGCCGGATCTGGGCCGTGGCCATGAAGGAGAAGTACGGCGCCAACGAGCGTTCCCAGAAGCTCAAGTACCACATCCAGACTTCGGGCCGGTCCCTGCATGCGCAGGAGATGGACTTCAACGACATCCGGACCACCTTGCAGGCGCTGATCGCGATCTACGACAACGCCCAGTCGCTGCACACCAACGCCTTCGACGAGGCGGTCACGACGCCGTCGGCAGAGTCGGTGCGCCGAGCGCTGGCGATCCAGCTCATCATCAACCGCGAGTGGGGGATGGCATTCAACGAGAACCCCCTGCAGGGTTCCTTCATCATCGACGAGCTGACCGACCTGGTCGAGGAGGCGGTGCTGGCCGAGTTCGACCGGATCTCCGAGCGCGGCGGCGTACTCGGTGCGATGGAGACCGGCTATCAGCGCGGTCGGATCCAGGACGAGTCGATGCTCTACGAGCACCTCAAGCACTCCGGCGAACTGCCGATCATCGGCGTCAACACCTTCCGTCGGCCCGATGCCGAGCCCGTGGAGGCGCACCTCGAGCTTGCCCGCGCCACCGAGGACGAGAAGTCCTCCCAGCTCCATCGCGTCCGCGACTTCCAGGCCCGCCACCGCGACGAGGCCGCCGAGGCACTCGCCCGCCTCAAGCGGGCAGCAACCGGCGGCGAGAACGTCTTCGCGGTCCTCATGGACGCCGCCCGGGTCTGCTCCCTCGGCCAGATCACCGAGGCGTTCTTCGAGGTCGGCGGCGCCTACCGGCGCAACGTGTGAGCGACGTGCACCCTGGCGACGTGCAGCCGACGGACGATCTGGGGACGGCGTACGACGGCCCTCGACCGGCGACGCGGGTCGTCTCGCTGGTGCCCTCGCTGACCGAGACGCTCGCCTCGGTGGCACGCGATCGGCTGGTCGACGCGACCGACTGGTGCACACACCCACCCGATCTCGACGCCACCGGGGCCGCACGGGTGCGTGGTACCAAGAACCCCGACCTCGCGGCGATCCGCAGCCTGCTCCCCGACATCGTGGTTGCCAACAAGGAGGAGAACCGCGAGCTCGATGTGCGTCGTCTCCGCGACTCCGGTGTTCGTGTGTGGGTCACCGACATCCGCACCGTGCCCGACGCCGTGACCTCGATCGCGAGGTTGATGGGCGCGCTCGGCTGGCCGCGTCCCACGTGACTCAACGCCGTGCGCGATCGTCTCGGGGGCTCGCTGCCGCCGGTGACCCGTCGTGTGGTGGTGCCGATCTGGCGTGACCCCTGGATGGTCGTCGGATCCGACACCTTCACCACCGACCTCCTGCGCAGGATCGGTTGGGCCAATGTGTACGCCGATCATCCGGAGCGCTACCCACACATCGACCCCACCGAGATCGACTCGGCTGGCGCGGACACGGTGCTACTGCCGGATGAGCCCTACGCCTTCACCCCAACGGACGGCCCCGAGGCCTTCGCCTCCCCTTGCCGGCTGGTCTCCGGGCGGCTCATCACCTGGTACGGCCCCAGTCTGCTCGAGGTGGTGGGATGGACCGATCGACGGAATGGCGAAGATGACTCTGACGCCTGGTGAGCTCAGCGCCGGACACGATGCTCGCCCTCGCCTGAGGGGCATCCAACATGCTGCCGCGACGCCGATCGTTCTGGCGGCAGCGATCGTGCTCTTGGTGCTCTCACCAACCCCGGCAAGTCGAGTCGCAGCGATCGCATTCACGGGTGCGACGCTGGCGAACTTCGTTGCATCCGCCATGATGCATCTCGGCACTTGGCGACCGAGCGCTGAGGCCTTCATCACCGGGTACGATCACGTCAGCATCTTTGTTCTCGTAGCCGGCTCCTATACCGCCACAGGCCTGCTGACACTGACCGGGAGCGGGCGCATCGCCATGGTCGCCATGGCGTGGACCGGCGCTGCGGACGGCACAGTCCTCCGACGGATTCACCTCGGCGAACCACGCTGGGTACGCACGGGGATCTAACTGCTGCTCGGTTGGCCGGTCGTCCTGTTGCGAAGCCGATGGCACAGTTGCGCAAGCCGCCACATCTCCGCTGCGCACCGGGCGTGACCACCGACGCGGACAGACGCGGCAGGTCCGGGCACAACGTCGCTCGGCCCAGCCGATGCACTCGGTCCACGATCGGCACGCTGGTCGAGCCGCAGACCCGCTACGTCAAGCTCTTGCACCTCTCGGCCCACACTCGATCGAGCTGCACGCCGCGCTCTACGGACACTCCGGGAGCTGCCGCCCGCGCTGCGGCGCACGCTAACGTGGGACCAGGGCACCGAGATGGCCAAGCACCTCGACGTCGCCGCAGACACCGGCACGATTCTGCTACGCGGCCAGCCCCTGGCAGCGCGGCAGCAACGAGGACACCAACGGACTCCTGCGTCAGTACTTCCCGAAGTCGACGGACCTCTCCGTCTACAGCGCCCGCGACCTCGCCCGCGTCGAATCCGAACTCAACAGGCGGCCTCGCATGGTCCTAAACGACCGGTGCCCGCACGACCTCTTCACGGCCTTGCTAGCCTCACCGAACCACCCTCGCTTGCGTGACCGCTTGAATGCAAGGCGTCGGATCGGCCTCTCTTTCGAGCGCTGCCGACAAAGCTGCGACGCTTCATCGAGGTGGGCCGCCGTGTGGTTGGACGCGAGGCGGGATTCACGGCCGATGTGCTGCCGCTGAGTAGCGTCACAGATGATTCCTGAGGGCGTGGGGGTACTATCGCGGGGCGTTGTGGCCGCTGCCACGGGCCGTGTCGGTGACGCTTGAAATCTGGTCGGTTCCGCGGCTTGCTTGTCCGAGCCTCAGCGCTGTCGTCGCCGAGCGATGGGAGCAAATTGCCCTCGCTAGCGTGGTGCCATGCGTAGCGCGCCGTCGAAGCGTATGACGTCCCCCGTTGAGATAGTCGTTGTCGATGATCGAGAGGACCAGCTGTGCATACTCCTCGGGTCGTCCGAGGCGCTGGGGGAAGGGCACGGAGGCGGCCAGGCCGGCGCGGAACTCCTCGGAGACGGTCATCAGCATGGGGCTCAGGACAATGCCGGGAGCGATCGTCATCACACGCACGCCGTACTGGGCTAGGTCGCCCGCGGCGGAGAGTGTGAGACCGACGATGCCCCCCTTGGAGAAGGAGTAGGCGGCCTGGCCGATCTGGCCGTCGTACGCCGCGACCGAGGCGGTATTGACGATCACGCCACGCTGTCCGTCGGCGTCCGGCTCGGTGGCCGCGATCTGCTCCGCGGCCAGCGCCAGCACGTTGAAGGTCCCGATCAGGTTGATCTGGATCACTTTGGCGTAGAGCTCGAGGTCGTGCACACCGGAGCGGCCGAGGATGCGCGCAGACGGGCCGATTCCGGCACAGTTCACCACCGTTCGCAGCGGATCCGTCCCCGAGGACACCTCGGCCACGCCATCGCGCACCTCTCCGGGGGACGTCACGTCAACCGGCAAGTAGCTGACGCCCAGCACCGGGTCCGCCTTCTCGATCGAGGAAGGCAGGTCGAACGCATACACGCTCGCGCCTTGCCGAGCAAGGGCAGCCGCGTTGGCGGCCCCGAGACCCGAGGCGCCCCCCGTCACGATGGCGACGGTCTGGTCCAGCTTCACGATGGCACCTTTCGATTGTCGGGATGGAATCTGCGCAATGCTGTCCGTGCGTAGTCCTGACCGACCGCGGCGGCGATGGTGCGAGTCTCCTCGGCACCCGCCTCGGCGCGGGTGCTCGACCAGGCGCTGCGGAGGAGCCGGCGGGTCTCGCCCAACGCCGCGTGGGGTCCGGTGGCGATGGTGACGGCCGCCTCGCGGGCGTGTGCGAGCGAGTCCTCGGCGATACGGCTGATGAGTCCCCAATCCAACGCCTCCTGCGCCGAGAGGCTCCGCCCGCCGAGCGAGAGCTCGAGGGCGCGCTGCTGGCCGACGGCCCGTGGCAGCAGCCAGGATGCGCCGCACTCCGGGGTGAGCCCGATGGCGGAGTAGGCCATCACGAACTTGGTCTGTGGCGCCGCCACGATGAGGTCGCAACTGAGCATGACCGCGATCCCGGCACCGGCGACTGCTCCCTGGACGGCGCAGATCACGGGCTTGCGAGTGGCTGCGAGACGCTGCAGTGCCGAGTCGAGTGTCCCGGCGAGTTCGCGCACGTACGAGGCCGGGCTGGGGGAGCTCGCCATCGCGCTGGCGTCTCCGCCAGCGCAGAACCGCTCTCCGTCGCCAGTGAGCAGTACGGCACGGATCTGCTCGTTCTGCTCGATCTCGAGGATCGCCTCTGCAAGCGCTTGCGCCATCGGTAGGTCGATCGCGTTTGCGACTTGGGGACGGCCCAGCCGGAGATGACCGATGGACTCGGAGACCTCGAGACGTACGGAGTCCACGTCAGACCCGACGGAAGAGCGCCGCGAGAGCCTGGCCACCACCGATGCACATCGTCACGACTCCCAGCTCCAAGTCACGCCGGACCATGTCCTTGGCCACGCGGAGCGAGAGGATCGCGCCTGTCGCTCCGACCGGATGGCCCAGCGCGATGGCGCCGCCGTAGGGGTTGACTTGAGCGGGGTCGAGCTTCGCATCGCGGATCACCGCCACCGCTTGAGCGGCGAAGGCCTCATTCAGCTCGATGCGAGATCGCAGGTCGTCGTCTAGGGTCGTTCCTGGAGTGAGTGTGACGAACAGGGGCATCCAATAGGTGCCATCCGGGTACTCCACGCCGAGGACGAGGGCCTCGGTGATGCCGGGGACGGTGTCCACGGCGGCGTAGATGGAAGTGGGTCAGTGGCGTGTGACGGTGGTGATCGTGGCGGGCTTTCCGGTCGGAGTGCTGGCGGTGACCTGCACGACGCCGTAGGTGCGGCCTTTGTGCTGGATCATCGGCGTCGCGAGGACCGAGTCGCCGAGTGGGACACCTCGGATGTAGTAGGCGCGGATTGAGGCAGTCGTGCCTGGGAACGGCAGCGTGCTGGCAGCCAGCCATTCGGCGACACAGAGGCTGATGCCACCGTGGAGGTTGCCCAGGGGGTTGGCCACGCGAGGGACAACGTCGACCGACACTCCTGCCCCGGTTGCCCTGACGGCCTCACCCAGCAGCGCCTGGAGGCTCTCGGCCTCTGTAGATTCTGTGGGCGCGACGGGTCTGCGAGTTCCCGTTTCGGTGGGCGGAATCCCGTCGACCCACCGTCCCCGCTGGTAGCAGTGAGCGATGGTGTCACCCGCCTCATTGCGGACGACGCCGTGCGCGAGTCCACCGACGGCGTCAATGTGCATCACACTGGACTCGGCGTAGAGCGTGCTGCCGTCGACCGGGACCGGAGCCACGATGTCCAGGCCGATCTCGGTGCTGATCGACCACGATCCGGTCACGGCGTTGATGGCGTAGCCGAGCACGTCGTCGACGAGGACCGCCAGGGTCCCGGCGTGACCCTGGCCGTCTGACGCGGCTGAGCCGCGCAGCCAGGGTCCGGTGATCATCGTGCCGCGGACGCGATCAGCGTCGAACTCAAGCGGGCCGAGTCGGAACAGCTGCTCGGGAATCGTCATCACCGGTTGCACCGGCGCACGGAGCGCGGCGGCTCTCATGTCAAGTTCCGAGAGATGATCTCGCGCATGATCTCGGAGGACCCGCCGTAGATGCGCTGGATGCGTGCGTCCGTGTACAGGCGGGAGATCTCGTACTCCCTCATGAAGCCGTAGCCGCCGAAGAACTGCAGGCATTGATCGACCAGGCGGCCCTGCATCTCGGTGACCCACAGCTTGGCGATGGATGCGCGCTCGCTCGTCAGCTTGCCGGCGACCAGTTCAGCTAGACATTGGTCGATGTAGGACCAGCCCACGGCGAGGTCGGCCTTGAGGTCGGCCAGGCGGAAGCGGGTGTTCTGCATGGCGAGGACGGGCTTGCCGAAGGCCTGGCGCTGGGTCGCGTAATCGACGGTGATGTCGAAGGCGCGCTGCGCGGCGGCGATGGAGGCCACGGCAATGATCAGCCGCTCCTGAGGCAGCTCGGACATCATGTACCCCATCGCTCCACCGACTTCGCCGAGGAGGTTGCAGGCCGGAATCCGGACGTTGTCGAATACAAGCTCAGAGGTGTCCGCAGAGTGGTGGCCGAGCTTCTCGAGATTGCGTCCCCGGACGAAGCCGGGGCGGTCGGCCTCGACGAGGAATAGGCTCAGGGCGCGCCCGCTGCGCTCGGGGCTGGTGCGGGCCACGACCACGGCGATGTCGCAGTGCTGACCGTTGGAGATGAACGTCTTCTGCCCATTGATCACCCACTCGTCGCCGTCGCGACGCGCCGTTGTGCGCAGCCCCTGGAGGTCGCTCCCGGCGTCGGGCTCGCTCATGGCGATCGAGCAGACCGCCTCGCCGCTCATCATGCGGGGCAGCCACGTCGCTCGGATCTGGGGTGAGCCGAAGTCGAGGATGTAGCCGCATGCGACGTCGCTGTGCGCGGTGAAGTTGCCGGTCGGTCCGGCGAAGCCTGCGTAGGAGCACTCCTCGATCAGCACGGCGTTGTACCGGAAGTCGCCCGTGCCGCCGTACTCCGGGGGCACCTGCGGGCACAGCATCCCGGCCTCGCCGGCGCGGTACCACAGGTCCCGGTCGACGATCGCGGCCTCCTCCCAGCGCGCGAAGTTGGGCGCGATCTCGCGCTCGATGAACCGGCGCACGGAGGCGCGGAAGTCGTCGTGGTCTCGGGTGTAGACCGGCCGGGGCGGCAAGGTCAGCACGGTCACGAGACCGGCTCCACCGGGGTGACGTGGGTTCCGACCCTGCCGGCGTCGGACTTGTTGAAGAATTTTTCCGAGCGCTCCCGGATCGCGGGGTTGTCACCGCAGATGGCGTAGCCGAGCAGGGCCTCGAGCTTGAGCTGGTCGTCGAGCGGTCGGCCGATGACCTCCATGATGGTCTCCTTGGCCGACTCCACCGCCTGGCGGTCGTTGCGCAGGATCTTGGCGACCACGTCGTCGACCGTGCTCATCAGCTCGTCGTGGGGCACCACCCGCGAGACCATGTTGACCTGCAGCGCGCGCTGGGCGTCGATGGGCTCGCCGGTGAGCTCCATCTCGAGGGCGATGCCGGCGCCGCAGATGTTGACTAGGCGCACGATGCCACCGTCGGCGGGGTGCATCCCTCGACGCAGCTCGAAGGAGCCGAACTGTGCCTTGTCCGAGGCGATGCGGATGTCGCAGGCGAGGGCGAGCTCGAGACCACCGCCGAGGACCCACCCGTTGAGGGCAGCGACCACGGGCTTGTAGATGCGGTGCTGTCCGCGGGTGATGCCGCCGGCGAACCCGTCGGGGAGCTTGTTGCGCGCCAGCATCGGGCCTACGTCGTCCCACTCGGGGACGTGGGTCTTCAGGTCGGCGCCGGCGCAGAAAGCGTCGCCGGTGCCGGTGAGGACCGCGACTCGCAGGTCGGGGTCCTCGCCGAAGTCTTTCCAGATCCCTCGGAGCAGCTCGTGGGTTTCGATGTCGATGGCGTTCTTGACCTCGGGGCGGTTCAGGCGGATGTGCGCGACGGGGCCGCGCTTCTCGTAGACGACCTTGGGCACGTGCGTGTCTCCTTGACTCGGAAGGGGATGGATGAAGCAAGCGGTTTCAGGACTCGGGAAGGGCGGCGAGGATCTCGGGTGTCGCGGAGCGGTGGAATCCGTCGTACGTCACGCTGTTGCGCACCGGCCCGGGCGTCCACCAGCCGGCGCGGGCGTTGGGTGCGCCGCCGTCGATGCGGATGGTGGATCCAGTGATGAAGCTCGCAGCCGGGGAAAGGAGGAACACGATCGCGGCCGAAACTTCGGCCTCGGTGCCGAAGCGCTGCAGCGGGATGCCGGTCGTGACCTTGCGCTGGATGAACTCACGGTCCTTGTCCTCGTAGGTGTCCAGCCCGCTCGAGGCGATCGACCCCGGTGCCACCGCGTTGACCCTGACCCCGGCCTGGGCCCACTCCGCCGCGGCGCTCTCGGTCAGCGTGACCATGCCGCCGCGGGCGGCCGCGGAGTGCGCGAACCCCGGCCATCCGTTGGAGATGTCGGCGGTCATGTTGACGATCGAGCCGCCGCGCGTGGCCATGGTCTGGTTGTAGACCTCGCGCATGACGATGAACCCACCGGTCAGGTTGGTCCGCACCACGGCTTCGAAACCCTTGGTGCTGATCTCGGCCAGGTCCGATCGGTACTGTCCGCCGGCGTTGTTGACCAGCCCGTGAATGTGCCCCCGGTCGGCGACGACGGCGCGGACCATCTCCGCGACGGCGGTCTCGTCCCGGATGTCGAGGGAGTGGGTGGAGATCTCCCCGCCGTCCTCGACCACCTCGGCTCGGACCCGGTCGAGCTTGTCGGGGCTGCGGCCCACCACGACGACATGGGCGCCGAGGGAGGCCAGCTCGTGGACGGCGCAGCGGCCGATCCCGCTGCCGCCGCCGGTGACGAGGACGGTCGTTCCGGCGAAGAGCCCGGGGGCGAAGACGGACTGGTAGCTCATCGATTCGTTCCGATCCACTAGTTTGGTACCAGGCCGCGGCCGGCCCGTTGGCGGGCGACGACCAGTTTCATGATCTGAGAGGTGCCTTCGCCGATCTGTAGCCCGAGGAGGTCCCTCATGCGCTGCTCGTAGGGCAGGTCCTGGGAGTAGCCGGCGTGTCCGTGGAGCAGCAGGCAGGTGTTGACGGCGTCGTACGCCAGCTTCGGGGCCCACCACTTGGCCATGGCCGACTCCGTCGTGTGGGGCAGGCCCTGGTCCCTGAGCCACAGCGTGTGGAGGCACAGCAGGCGGGCCGCGGTGACCATCGTGTCGGCTTCGGCGAGCGGGAAGGTGACGCCCTGGAAGGTGGACAGCGCCTTGCCGAATGCCTCGCGCTGCGTCACGTGCTGCCAGGTCTCGTCGATGCTGACCCGCGCAACCGCTAGGCACTGCAGCGCCAGCAGGGCACGGCTGTGGTCGAAGCCCTGCATCACCGCGGTGAAGCCCTGGCCCTCCTCCCCGACGAGGTGGGAGGCGGGGACCCGCACGTCGTCGAAGAACATCGAGCCGCGGCCGATGCTGCGGTTGCCGTGGTCGCGGATCGGCGTCGTGGTCACGTTGCTCCCCCGGAGGGGCACCAGGAACACGCTGATCCCGCGAGCGCGACTCTCCTTGGACCCGGTGCGGGCGAAGACCAGCGAGAAGTCGGACTGGCCCGCCATGCTGATGGAGGTCTTCTCGCCGTTCAGGACGTACTCCTCGCCGTCCCGACGCGCCGACAGGACCAGGTCCCCGGCGTCGGAGCCCGTCGTGGGCTCGGTGATCGCGATCGAGGGGATCGCGGTGCCGGCGATCATCTCGCGCACCCACGGCTCGACCACGTCCGGGCGTCCGTACCGGCACAGGATCTGGCCGCACAGGGAGATGTTGACCGACAGATAGCCGACGTTCATGTCGCCGGCACACAGCGCCTCGGTGACCAGGCCCGAGGTCACGCCGTCGAGTCCCAGCCCGCCGAACGACTCTGGCAGGTCGACGCCGAGGAAGCCGAGGCTGCCCATCTGCGCCACCGTCGGACGGTGGAACGCGCCCTCGGCCTCGCGTTGGGCGTACGCAGGGGCCAGCCTCCGCCTCGAGAAGCGGCGCACGCTGTCCACCAGCTCCTGCTGCTCCGCAGTGAGCGCGAAATCGATCACGGTCTCCCCCGACGTCCGAGCCGCTGACCGCGGCTCATCCTGGCTGACATTACAAAGAATCATTGCGTGATGACTGAACGTAACATAGCCTCGGCAGTCCAGCCAGGGACGAGTTCTCGTCCCGGCGATCACGAGAGAGGTGTCGGCGTGTCGGCCGAGCAGGTGTCATCAGTGATCCGCCCGATGACGGTCTCCCCGCTGTCCGCGCGGTCGGTGGCGCTCAGCACGCTGCTGGGGTTCCACCCGCCGGCCCTGCCGGTCGGGGCCCTGATCCGGGTGGGCCGGCTCTTCGACATCGCCGAGGGGTCGATGCGGGCGGCGCTGAGCCGCATGGCGGCGTCCGGGGACGTCGAGGCCGACCAGGGCGTCTACCAGCTCTCCGACCGGCTGCTCGCCCGGCAGGCCCGTCAGGACGAGGAGCACCACCCGCACACGACCGCGTGGGACGGGACGTGGGAGATGGAGGTCGTCACCGCCCCCCCGCGGCCGCTCGCCGAGAGGACGGCCCTGCGCCGCACCATGGCCGGCCTGCGTCTGGCCGAGCTGCGCGAGGGCGTGTGGCTGCGGCCCCGTAACCTCGAGCGCGAGCGGCCCGACGTCGTACGACAGCAGTGCACGCCGTTCGTCACCGCCGAGGTGAGCGACGACCTGGCGTCGACGCTGTGGGACCTGCCGGGCTGGGCCGACACGGCCCAGGACCTCATCGCCCGGCTTGAGGAGGGCGATCCCGCCGACCTGAGGGCCGGCTTCCTGCTGATGGCGGAGGTGATCAGGCACCTGGCGCTGGACCCCTGCCTACCCGAGGAGCTGCGGCCCGAGGGGTGGCCCGCACCCGAGTTGCGACGCCTCTACCAGTCCTTCGCGACGAGCTATCCGCGGCGACTGGCCCGCTACATGCACCGCGGCGCCACGACAGCACCCACTCCCGAGCCCGACCACGACGACGAGAAAGCCGACGACGAGAAAGCCATGGTGGACTTACATGACCGACCCGACTGAGACCGCGACCACGAGCCAGACACCAGACACGACCCGGCCGATCACGTCGGTCCCTAGCATCATCGAGCACTGGGCGCGCGTGAGGCCCGAGAAGGTGTGCCTGACGCAGGCGGGATTCGAAGTCACCTACCAGGAGTTGGATCGGCGCTCCAACCAGGTCGCTCACGCCCTGCTCGCCGACGGTGTCGCCGGTCGCCACGTCGGCTACCTCGGGAAGAACGACGTCCGCTTCTTCGAGCTCTGGTTCGGTGCGAACAAGGCCGGCAGCGCGATCGCGCCGTTCAACTGGCGCTGCAGCGCCGCGGAGCTGGCCCAGCTGATCGACGACGCCCGCATCCCCGTCCTGGTCCTGGACCGGGAGTTCCTCAGCGTAGTTCAGCAGGCGATCGAGCAGGTGTCGTTCGACGTCGAGATCGTCGTCTTCGCCCCGGACCGCACACCGGACGACTACGACGGGTGGCTGCGCGACCGGCCCACGACACCGGTCGACGTGACCCCCGCGGCGTCCGACACCGCCCTGCTGGCCTACACCTCGGGCACGACCGGGCGCCCGAAGGGGGTGCAGCTCTCGCAGGCGGCGTTCGCAGAGTCGTTCCTCACCTGCGAGGAGGAGCCGTCACTGCGATGGCGCGAGACGGATGTGGCACTGATGGTGATGCCCGCGTTCCACCTGGCCGGAAGCTGGGTCAACCTCCAGGCGCTGTACCACGGCGGGACGATCGCCATCATCGCGATGTTCGAGCCCCAGGCTCTCCTCTCCGCGCTGGCGGAGGTCCGGCCCACGATCATCTGCATGGTGCCCGCGGCTATCCAGATGCTCATCGAGCACCCGCAGTCGGCCGACGTCGACTTCTCAGGGCTGCGCCGCATCATCTACGCCGGCTCACCCATCAGCGTCGAGACGCTCGCCGCCGCGATGGCACTGTTCGGCTGCGAGTTCGTGCAGTTCTACGGCGCGACCGAGATGTGGATCATGACCATCCTGAGGCCCGAACAACACAGAACCGATCGGCCGGAGATCCTCACCTCCTGCGGCACGCCGGTGCGCGGCGTCACGATCCGCATCGTCGGTCCCGACGGGCGCGACGTCGAGGACGGCGAGGTGGGCGAACTCTGGGTCCGTTCCTCAACGACCTTCAGCGGCTACTGGGACCAACCTGACGTCACGGCCCAGGCACTCGACGAGGATGGCTGGTACCACACCGGCGACCTGGGCCGCCGTGACGCCGAGGGGCTCTTCTACATCGTCGACCGCGTGAAAGACATGATCATCTCCGGGGGGGAGAACGTCTACTCCGTCGAGGTCGAGCGCGCCCTCTACGAGCACCCGGCTGTCCTCTCGGCCGCGGTCGTCGGGATCCCCGACCCTCGCTGGGGAGAGAAGGTCACCGCCTACGTCGTCCTCGAGGAGGGCAGCCAGCTCACCGAGAACGACCTGCAGGAGCACTGCCGCAGGCTCATCGCCCGCTACAAGGTGCCCAAGCTCATCGTGTTCGAGAAGGCGCTGCCGATGACGCCCAGCGGAAAGATCCAAAAGGCTGTCCTGCGCAAGCAGGAGGTGGTCTGAGCCGTGGACGCCCTGCCGAAGCCCGGCCTCCGGGTGGTCATCCTCGGTGGCACCGCGGGGGTCGGGCTCGAGACGGGCGCCCAGTTCGCCCAGCACGGCGCTCGAGTCCTCCTCCTGGGACGCAACAACGAGCGCGGGGTGGCCGCCCGCGAGGCCGTCCGCGCGCGCGTGCCCGACGCCGAGGTGTACTTCCTAAGCGCCGACACCCTCGACCCGGCCGAGGCGACCGGCGCCGAGGAGCGCTGCCGCGAACGCCTGGGCGGGATCGACGTGCTGGTCACCACGGTCGGACCGAGCGCCCCGCCCCGACTGGTGCACACCATCGCCATCGAGGACGTCGCCCCGCGGATCGAGGAGATCCTGCTCCCGGCCGTCCACATGATCCACGCGACGTTGCCCGCTATGCGTGCGCAGCGCTCCGGCTCGATCATCGCGGTCGCCTCGGACGCTGCCAAGCTGGCCACCCCCGGCGAGACGCTGGTCGGGGCGGCGATGGCAGCCATCGTCATGTACTGCAAGGCCGCGGCGCTGGAGGCCAAACGGGAAGGGGTGCGCATCAACATCCTCACGCCGTCGCTCATCGGCAACACCCCCGGTGCGGCGCTCATCGCCGGCGAGCCGTTCAGCAACAAAATGTTCGAGAAGGCGGCCTCCCTGGCGCACCTCGGCCTGGTCCACTCCGAGGATCTCGCGGCCATGACCCTCTACCTGGCCAGCCCTGCTGCGGCGCGGATCACCGGGCAGGCCATCAGCATCAACGGGGGCATCTCGATTGCGTAGCGAGACCCGGCCTTGGCACCCGTCCCGTGGGAGAACGCCGTGACCTTCACAACCCTTCACCTCACCGTGCACGACGGTCTCGCCGAGATCGTTCTCGACCAGCCTGACAACGGGAATGCCTTCGGTGACACGTTCTGCGCCGAGTTCGGCGCCCTGGGCACCGAACTGTCAGCGCGCCGCGACGTACGCGCCGTTCTGCTGCGGGCGCGAGGCCCGTACTTCAGCGTCGGCGGCGACCTCGAGATGTTCTCCCGCGACCTCGACGCCGCGCCGCGGACGGTCCTCGCGGGCACCTACGGCCTGCACATGGGGCTGGCGCGGCTGCTCCGCATGGACGCCCCCATCGTCGCCTGCGCCCACGCCACCGCGATGGGAGGCGCCCTGGCCATCGTGGCGAACTGCGACCTCGTCTATGGCGCCCGCTCGGCCTCGTTCGGCGCCGCGTACGGCCGGCTGGGCTTCAGCTGTGACCTCGGCGCAACTCAGGGGCTCGCGTCCCGGATGGGTGTTGCCCGTGCCCGTCGACTGCTTCTGCTCAACGAGACCCTCACCGCGGACGAGGCGCTCGATGCCGGCCTCGTCGACTTCGTTACCGCCGACGACCAGGTAGAGGACGCCGCCCGGGCGGCCGCTGTCCGACTCAGCCACGGCCCGACCCGCGCGTACGGAGAAGTCCGGCGGCTCGTCCGCCGTGCTCTCGCCGTACCGTTCGAGACGGTGCTCGAGGACGAGGCGCAAGTCCTTGCCGGACTGGCAGCTACCGCCGACGCTCGTGAGGGCATCACCGCGTTCACGCACAAGCGGCAACCGCACTTCGACGGACGCTGACGTCCCCACAATGGCACCACTACGGACGGATGCCCCGACACCTCTCGCTTCGCCCGTTCCCGGAGGCGGGGGGCTGGGAAGGCGACAGATCCTCCCCGGTCCACTCTGTCGACATCCCCCCACACACATTCCGCCGAGAACTGAACGTCCATTCAGTTCTCGGGTCCTGCACGCATCCCCTGCCACATATCTGCCACGCACGAGGCCCACTAGGCCTTTGACCTGCGCAAACACACCGATCTAGTAGTACCAGGGGTACGCGGACCAGTCGGGGTCGCGCTTCTCCAGGAACTGGTCACGACCCTCCTGGGCCTCGTCGGTCATGTACGCCAACCGGGTCGTCTCGGCGGCGAAGACTTGCTGCCCGACCAGCCCGTCGTCGATGAGGTTGAAGGCGTACTTCAGCATCCGTTGCGAGGTCGGCGACTTGCCGTTGATGATGCGACCCCATTCAAGGCCGGTCTTCTCCAGATCCTCGTGCGAGACCGCACGGTTCGCAGCGCCCATGCGGACGGCGTCCTCGGCATCGTACTCCTGACCGAGGAAGAAGATCTCGCGGGCGAACTTCTGGCCGGCCTGACGGGCGAGGTACGCCGACCCGAAGCCGCCGTCGAAGGAGCCGACGTCAGCGTCGGTCTGCTTGAAGCGGGCGTGCTCGCGGCTCGCGATGGTGAGGTCACACACCACGTGGAGGCTGTGGCCGCCACCGGCGGTCCACCCCGGGACCAGGCAGATCACGACCTTCGGCATGAACCTGATCAGGCGCTGGCACTCCATGATGTGCAGGCGACCGAGCTTCGCGGCGTCGACCGAGTTGGGCGGGGCGCTCTCGACGGTCCCGTGCTCGGTCTCGTACTGGTACCCCGCGCGGCCGCGGATCCGCTGATCGCCTCCCGAGCAGAAGGACCGCTTGCCACTCTTCGGGCTCGGCCCGTTGCCGGTCAGCAGCACACAGCCGACGTCGGCCGAAGTCCGGGCATGCTCCAGGACCCGCAGCAGTTCGTCGACGGTGTGCGGGCGGAAAGCGTTGAGAACGTCCGGGCGGTCCAACGCGATCCGCACGGTGCCGTGCTCCTTCGCGCGATGATACGTCAGGTCGGTCAGGTCCTCGAAGCCGGGAACCTCGTCCCATGCCTCGGGGTCGAAGGTCTCGCTGACGCCGTCGATCGCACTCATGACCACAGTATGGCAGCGGGCTCGACGACGACCGCGGCGGTGCCACCGTTGACTTCTCCATCGACACGCCACCCGCACCTTGCGGGTCGGCGGAGCGGTGACGTAGAAAGAACGGTCAGACCAGAAAGACCGCGAGGACGCACATGACCACAGCACAGCCTTCCCCCTTCTCTCCCACGCTGCTGGAGGGCAAGCGGATCCTGATCACCGGCGGCGGCACCGGTCTCGGCCGCGGCGTCGCCCGCTACCTGGTCGATCACGGTGCCGAGGTGCACCTCTGGGGACGCCGCCAGCAGGTCCTCGACGAAGCCGCCGCTGAGGCGTCCGCCTCGCGGCCCGGCAGCGTGCACGTGCACACCGTCGACGTACGCGACTACGACCAGGTCGACGCCACCATGGAGACCATCTGGACCGAGCACGGCCCCCTCACTGGCGTCATCAACAACGCGGCGGCCAACTTCATCGCCCAGACCAAGGACCTGAGCCCGCGCGCGTTCGAGGCGGTGAGCGGCACGGTGATGAACGGCTCGTTCCACACCACTCTCGCCGCCGGCAAGCGCTGGATCCGCGACGAGCTCCCGGGCAGCGTGATCTCGACCCTCACCACCTGGGTCTGGACCGGTTCGGCGTACGTCGTCCCGTCGGCGATGGCGAAGGCCGCCGTGCACTCGATGACGATGTCGCTCGCCGTGGAGTGGGCGAAGTACGGCATCCGGGTCAACGCCGTCGCGCCGGGCCCCATCCCGACCGACTACGCCTGGGAGATGCTCAACCCGACGGAGAAGAGCTCCGCTGGCGCCACCCAGATCGACCAGGTCCCCGCCGGCCGCGCCGGGACGATGACCGAGCTGGCCAACCTCACGATGTTCCTGCTCTCGGACGCCTGCGACTACCTGACCGGTCAGACCATCGCCATGGACGGCGGCCAGATGCTCGCCGGACCCGGCACCTTCGCAGGCCTGACGTCGATGACCGAGCAGGACTGGGCCGACGTACGCGAGAAGAGCAAGGCGGCCACCGCCGCGAGCAAGGCGCAGCGTTCCGTCTAGGAGCCTCCCCGACGCGATCCGGGAAGCACACGGGGGATGGTGGACGGGCGGGTGCCCGTCAACCATCCCCCGGTTCGCGTCACCGTCCGGATGCGGCGGCCGGCGTCAGACCCGTCGCAGCAGCGCCGCCAGCGCCTGGCCGCCACCGATGCACATGGTGACGATGCCGAACTCGAGGTCACGACGGACCATGTCCTTAGCCGCGCGCAGGGTCAGGATCGCGCCCGTGGCTCCGACGGGGTGGCCCAGGGCGATCGCGCCGCCGTACGGGTTGACCTTCTCCGGGTCCAGCTTGGCGTCCCGGATCACCGCGACCGCCTGCGAGGCGAACGCCTCGTTCAGCTCGACCGTGCCGATGTCGGACGGGCTCGTCCCTGTCTTGGCGAACAGGGACTCCAGCGCCAGCACCGGCGCGTAGCCCATCAGGTCGGGCTCCATCGCCGCCGTGGCCACCGCCTCGAGTGCGACCATCGGCCGCAACCCGCGCTCGCGCGCCGCCGACTCGGTCGCCAGCACGACCGCGGCGGCGCCGTCGTTGATGCCCGACGCGTTGCCCGCCGTCACCGACCCGCCCTCCTTGAACGCCGGGCGCAGCTTGGCCAGCACCTCCAGCGTCGTGTCGGGCTTGGGGTGCTCGTCGGTCTCGACGGTGACCGGACGACGCCCGCCCACCTCGAAGGCCACGATCTCCTCCGCGAACGCCGCCTTCGCCGCGGCCGCGGCCGCGCGCTGCTGCGAGAGCAGCGCGAACTCGTCCTGCTCCTGCCGCGAGACGCCGTACTTGTCGGCGACGTTCTCCGCGGTGACCCCCATGTGGATCCCGCCGAAGGGATCGGTCAGCATCATGACCGTTCCGTCGACGAGGGTGCGGTTGCCCAGCTTGTAGCCCGACCGGGCGCCGAAGTCGTAGAAGGGCATCCGCGTCATCGACTCGTCCCCGCCGGCGAGGGCGATGTCGAGACCGTTCCACCGCATCTCCATCGCCGCCGACCAGATCGCCTGGAGGCCGGATCCGCACAGCCGGTTGACGGTGAACGCGGGCGTCCGTACCGGCAGCCCCGCGGTCACCGCGACGCGACGAGCGTTGTACGCGTCCGCGCCCACCTGCCCGATGCAGCCCATCACGACCTCTTTGACGTCGTCCCCGGCGACTCCGGCACGACTCAGCGCCTCGCGGGCTGCCGCCGCGCCGAGCTCATGGGCCGGCACGTCCTTGAACACGCCACCGAAACTGCCGACGGGCGTCCGCGCCCCATCGACCACAACGATCCGCTCCTCAACCATGACCCGATCGTAGGTCGCGGCCCGCCCCAGGGACATCCGAGCGGCGGGGCCGACTGTCGGGACCACCAGCGGGCCTGACCCGGGCTCGGAGCTGCGGGGGGTAGCGGCCGTCGGATCACGCCACCCGGTAGCGGGCGACCCCCTCGGAGATCTCGCGGACGACCTGCCCACGCGAGGCGAGTACGTCGAGATGGGCCATCGTCTCCATGATCGCGAGGCCCTGGTTGAGGCCGTCCAGGTCGCGCAGTCGCCGCTCGCGTCGGGTCCAGCCGAGCTCGCCCGCGACCTCGCGCGAGGTCGCAGCGCCGTCGGCGACGGCCGCATGGGTCTGCGCGAGACGCTCCTCGTGGTGCGCGAGCAGTTCCTCGACCCGCTCGTGGCTGCGCATGTCGACGCCGCCGTGCGCCGGCAGCAGACGTAGGTCGGGCATCGCCCGGACCTTGGCCAGCGAGGCCAGAAAGTCCGCGAGCGGGGCCGGCCGGCCGACGGACTCGAAGCCGATCGAGGGCGTGATTGTCGGCAGGACGTGGTCGCCCGCGAAGAGGAGGTCGGCCTCGTGATCCGCGAAGACGAGGTGGCCGGCGGTGTGACCGGGCGTCTCGACAGCGCGCAGCACCCGGTCGCCGACCTGAATGTCCTGATCGCCGTCGATCCAGCGATCCGGATCCAGCCAGTGGTTCATGTCGAGGTCGCCGCCGTCGTGGCGCGACCAGGCGTCACCTAGGTCCGGCGATCCTGCGATCCGCAGCCGCTGCTCGATGCTGAGCCCGTCGCCACGTCCCTGCACCTTG
>Ga0164242_10002164_pt1 | contig 22850 bp, 16 predicted proteins | sample OricomgcompostMG_FD_108783 | JGI IMG/M metagenome (GOLD analysis project Ga0164242, IMG submission 108783) | Miracle-Growth compost microbial communities from Emeryville, California, USA - Original compost - Miracle growth compost (MG) ... | reverse complement strand
AGGAGAGACGGTAGTGGGGATGACGATCGGAGGAAGGACGAGCAAAGCGATACCGAGAGGAAACGTAGGACACGGAGGGATGAATCACCCGCCGAGGGCCGCCGAAGCCACCGGGATGACCGGGGTGAGGGCCGCCACAGACACCGGGCGGACTCTCGCGAACGTAGGGAACCTGCCAGCGTCGGGAACGGAGATCGAGACCTAGTCAGCAGAGACAGAGATGACGATGATGGTCACAAAAGACGCGATAGGGATAGTCGACGGAGAAGACATGATCCAGAGGAATCGGACGGCCGCTACCGTAAGGAGAGGAGGAGGAGCAGGAGTAGATCACCACGTAGACATTAGCAATACCCTCCGACGGCACGTCATACTACCAAATCCATGTTGCATGATCCTGCTCCCCTTCGTGAACCTATTCCTTAAGTTAAAAGCCAAGTTTGCATGACATTGCCCGCCCGTTCTGTGGTATCTGTACAATGCATAGCAGGGAGAGCCCATGCATATGACCCGGCCCCGAACGCCTTGTACCTATCAAAAATCGAACCCTACGAGTTCCCGAGGTATCTCTTCCAGCCCTCCCGACCACAATAGCGGCGACCGTCCTCGCCTTCCGTAATCACGAATTTCTCCCACCTCGCGTCCTTCCCCGCGCCGACAACCAGCAGAGTGTCCTCGCTGACCCATCCTATCACCCCCTTGGGCGGTCTCGAGGTGCCCATGGTGGTGGATTCAGACATCGGTAGACCCCCGACCAGCGGCTCATCCCCGGCCTCGAACGGCGCCGACGCAACGGAGTAGACGTCGGAGAACATGCGCGGCATCAAGGGGATCTTGCCCAAGATGCCCCACTTGCCCTTCCCGTCGCCCTCGGGTCCGGCTGCTTGGGCTGCTGAAGGGCCGACCTGGGGGCTCCTTGGTCTTGGGAGCGGCGGCCGAGCCGTCTTCTTCGTGTGAGGCACATCAAAGATGTGTAGCGTGGACTTGTCTGATGTGCATGCCAGCATGGCTCCTGAGGGGCTGAAGCCGAGAGAGAAGACCGTTGCCGGATCTATGCCCCGTCGCAGCTCTGCTATCCGGGCGCAGTTGCTGGTACTGAAGACGCGGATAAGCGTGCCCTGAGTGGCGTTAGTCTAAGTCTCAATAAAAATTTACTTCAATCTGGGTCGCTCCCTACCGTTTCACTAGCCGTTGCTAAGAGCTCTCCATCGCGGCTTAGCTGTATTGCTCTCAGCGCGGAGGAATGAGCCGGGATGATGCTGACATTTCCCGTCGCCGTCTCGACAAGCTGCACCTGCCCGGACGTCCTGCCAGGGAAGGCGATCACCTTATCGGAGAGGCAGCAGAGGCCTAGCAGGTTATCGGCCGTCTCATACGCAGCGAGCAGGTCCGGGGGTTTCGCGAACGAATAGACGCGCACGCTGTTCTGCAGCACGACCACGATGCGGTTCCTAGCAAGCTGGACCCCCCTGATGGCCGTGAGGGTGGTGATCTCCAGCGCGACCTTGCCCTTCGAGTCGTCCCACAGGATGACCTTGTTCTGGGCGAATTTCGGCTGCCTGCCCCCGCCGATCAGTGCGAGGTAGTTGGCCTTGCCCATCATCTGGACGAGGCCGATCCCCGCGTTGAAGTCCCGGGTCGTCTTCAGGGAGCATGCCTTGGCGTGGAAGATGCAGAAGCCCGAGTTCAGACCGACTGAGAAGCAGCTGCTGTCATCGTTGAACGTGATGGAGAGGACAACGGTGGTGTTGGGACTCTCAATGGGCGGGCGGGTGTTCATTGTGACAGGCTGATACGGGAGCTAGAGCCCGTGATGGTTAAATGTGAGAGAAGGTAAAACGAGACGTAAATATGTCTGGATATCTCTCGGACTATGTGGGCATCGTCGGGAGCGACCTAAAGTTCGTTTGGGGGAGGAGGCTTTGTCCAGGCTCCCATATGCCAGGTACCAAGGGCGTGGAGTGCTAACTCATTGCCAGTGTGTCACCCGGGCAGTACGCACCAGCAGCGGTACCCTTGATCAGGGTCTGGTAATGGAAGTAGAATTATGTATCCTCTTCGATTCTTGTTAAGATAGGTTGATTCCGGCAGAGGGGCGGGTTTGGCTTGTACGGAGTACGCATCAGCTGGAGGTCATTCGCTGTTGTCCCGAAGTACCTACCAGTGTCGCGGACCTGCGGCAGGCAGTCATCGAAGGGAGTCACGCGAAGCTGAGTCACGTACAGCTGTTCACAGCTGTAAGAGCCAGTGGGAGCTTTGGAGCTTGGACGTTGTGGAGTCGGGATTCCTCCACGGCGCCTTTCCTCTTCCGGCCACCCCCCTGAGTCTAGCCGGGAGCAGGTACCTCTGTACCCGCCCACTCTCCCATTTGATGAATTTCGCTGGAGAGAGGTGCCGTTAGGCTGGCAGCTGGCTTGGGGTTGGGGGTGCTCCGTGCTCCGTGCTCTCTCCCTGGTCGGTTCCCCAGGTCCCCTGCCTCCTTTGCGACCACCGACCACCGCAACATTTTGAAATTACATTTTCGACCGCCTCCATCAACAACACCCTTCAACCTCTCCTTTTTCCTCCCGTCGATACCCTCACCACCACCACATCTGGAATCCGGAATTCCCTCCCACCCTCCCCCAACTACCATCCCGCCGATAAAATAACCGGCGATCTAGCGTGCCTCCTCTGTCCGCCTTTTTTGTTTTAGCTTCCAGCATCAATTCGCCCACCGAATTAGCGACCATGTCTGCACCTGCCGTACGTTTTACTCCCACCGTGATGCCTCAGATCCAGCGCTGCAATCCTCGATGCGGCAAGCTTTTCTAGACATTTCTACCATTCGAGACGCGATCCAATTGCACTTGAAGGGAAGATTCACTCGCAATTGCTAATGTTCCTGGCTATAGAAGATGATCCGCCGGAAGAAGAACGTCAAGAAGGGAATCCAGTTCTGTCTGATGGTTTGTGGTGCCTCAGGAACCGGTATGTTCATTATCTCAATTCCACATGGACTCTCCCACGTGTAGCTATATCATCATCTAACCTTGTCGCCTCTTCCCAGGCCGAACCACCTTCGTCAACACCCTGTGCGGCAAGTCGGTGCTCTCGCACAAGGAGTCCGACGACCCCAACAGTGCTCACATCGAGGACGGCGTCAAGATCAAGCCCATCACAGTCGGTATGCTGATACACGCCATTACCCCATTGGTTTTATTCCCGATCATAACCTGACTTCTCGCAGAACTCGAGTTGGACGAGGAGGGTACCCGTATCTCCTTGACCATTGTCGACACCCCCGGCTTTGGGGACCAAATAGACAATGAGGCTAGGTATGTATTATGGGCTTAGGTGGTGTTGGCCTTGCTGTTTGCTAATCGCCGTAACTATAGCTTCTCGGAGATCGTTGGTTATCTTGAGAGACAATACGACGATATTCTGGCGGAGGAGTCGCGTATCAAGCGTAACCCCCGTTTCAGGGACAACCGAGTCCACGCCATGCTCTACTTTATCACCCCGACGGGTCATGGGTGAGTTGATAGATTCTTACTCTTTTCAAGTTTTGTTACTGACATATTGCTTCCCCCAGCCTTCGGGAGCTCGATATTGAGCTCATGAAGCGCCTTGCTCCGCGCGTCAACGTCATCCCAGTTATTGGCCGCGCCGATTCTCTCACTCCCGCGGAGCTTGCCGAGTCCAAGAAGCTTGTTATGGAGGACATTGAACACTACCGGATCCCTGTGTACAACTTCCCGTACGACATCGAGGAGGATGACGAGGATACCGTCGAGGAGAACGCCGAGCTCAGAGGGCTTATGCCGTTCGCTATCGTCGGGTCTGAGGACATTGTCGAGATCGGAGGCCGCAAAGTCCGCGCCCGTCAGTACCCATGGGGTGTTGTCGAGGTTGACAACCCACGCCACTCGGACTTCCTTGCCATCCGGTCTGCGCTGCTGCACAGCCATCTTGCTGACCTGAAGGAAATCACCCATGACTTCCTGTACGAGAATTACCGTACCGAGAAGCTTAGCAAGAGCGTTGAGGGTGGTGCTGGAGTGTACGTCCTCCCCCTCCCTAAATATTTTGTTACGAACTAAACTAACAACTTGCCACAGTGATTCGTCGATGAACCCGGAGGACCTGGCATCGCAGTCTGTGCGCCTAAAGGAGGAGCAACTGCGCCGAGAGGAGGAGAAGCTCCGCGAGATCGAGGTCAAGGTCCAGCGCGAGATCAACGAGAAGCGCCAGGAGCTACTCGCTCGCGAGTCACAGCTGCGCGAGATCGAGGCGCGGATGCAGCGCGAGGCCGCCGCTCAGGCCGCCGCCCACCAGGCCCACGCCAACAGCCATGCGGAGGCCAACGGCGACCAAGACGGCAACTAGGCAACACCCTTTACAGTCTGATACCCCTCCTGCTGTACCGATAATCGATTATCGACAACAACAACAAAACAAGGCGACCTGGTTATTCAATACAGGCGTTGGTTTTTTATGCTGCGTTGAAGAGACAAATATTCCCCTGCTGCTTTGTGGTTTTGGTTTGAATGAGTTTTTTTTTGCTCTGGAAGAGACATATGAACTGCGATGAAAACAAGAGACGATCCGGAGAGTCAACAGATGATGTGGCGTTGAAGACACTGTCTCTGTGTCATGCTAACGGACAGACCTGGGAGATTGGATGCAGTCTGCGAACGGTCTTCTTACAGTCCTCGTTACCGTCTTGGACACTGTCCTCTCTTCAACTTGACCAGATCACGCGATGGTTGTTAGGTTTCGCTGTTGAGAATCATCTCCCGTTCTACTCGCTTTAGCGGGTGGACTAGGAGATGTGAGGGCCTTGGGCACGCCAAGGACAAGTCCGCTGTTTTCCGTCTTTTTCAGGTCAACCTCTTATTAGTCTGTTGATGTATCTTTGTCACAAAACCGCCCCCTATTTTATCTCCTTACCTTTCCTTTTCTATTACTGGACTTCTAATGCGGATATCAACCTAAATTCCACGATTCTTACTCCTGACTTTCGACTATGCCCCCGTGACATGCGCCATCCGTCTAATTTGGAGGGCTTCCCGCTCAAGTGGTTAAATGTAGAAGCCGTTGATCTGCGGTTTTGACTCGGAAGTAACATTCATGCGATAAGTCTTCACTGTAGTCGCTTGTTGTATAGCATTTATAGGTTACAGCTTGAAGCCTAAGTAGGATCTAAGTGTTCTGGGTGGGTTTTGGGCCGACATGACTGGCGTTCGTTTGCTCCGTCCCCAATAGGAGTTTCCTAGAGCAATATCAAGACCTGATTGACAAACTAATAGCCGTTTTTTCCCTCACCCATATCAAATCTCAACTGACCGTTTAAGCTCTAAGAGGAGCTACTTTAGGAGGGCAAAGATATCGGCCGTGAAGCCCGTTGTCAAGTTGGAACACAAAGCCACTCGTTCCAGACAGTCTTTTTCATCGATGGGGTATCTAATCTACAAGTCTTCCCCGCGCCTCCGAGTTGCGCCATGAAATGCCAGAGCAAGAATCGATCAGAAAATCACACCCCAACTCTCTCTAATGGGCATGTGACGGGCTCAAACCGACAAAAGCCTCTTCGTAAATGTACATATTGGAATCATGACTGTGTGCCCCTGGACCCGCTGCTGCTGACTCTTGACTCGGAGGTACAGTAGTAGTAGTAAGTCCAACGGTGGAAAAGATGCAGCGCTGGGTATCTCGATAGTTGGTTGCTTTATGGTCTCCTGTCAGCTTGATCGACGACGCCACCCTTACTTTGTGCCCCCTCTCCTGTTTTTAATCAAGTTACTGAAGAAGGCCTGCAAATGTTCGGTCTCTCCCTTGCCATCTTCGATGGCTGGCTCAGCATCCGGGCTTAACGGCTCCGGCGACGAGCCATACGCCTGTCGGTCCTGCTCAGGCCCCAGATTAGCACGTCATTACAAGAAACCGACCCATTAGCATCTTTGTAGGTGGGCTTACCTTTAGCCGTTGCACCATGTCGTCCGCATCAACTTGGATGCCGCCCATATTGAACTGCACAGGCCCGATATGTTCGTTGACCTTGCCTTCGCTCGCTCCCCCTGCGGTGGAAAGGTCGCCGCTTTCACTATCTACCCTCTTCAAGGGGTTCGACCGAGCGGCCTCGCGATTTGCTTCGTCATTCTTCTGCTTGAACATCTCCAAATACTTGAGCTGCTGTGCGAGGAAGGCTTGCGTATCCGTCGTCTCGACCTCCAGCTTGGTCGAATGGTTGTCTCGGCGTGCTAGTTGTAACGAATCGAGACTTGAGTCTTGCACTGCCGACTCGTACAGAGACACAGCCGACCCCTCCGCGTCGGGATCATCGTCCTCCTGTTCATTCCCGTTTCCATTTGTCCCATTTTCGGTGCCGTTGCTATGAGCTTGCGGGAACGGGTGGTCCAAGTCTAATGACCAACCGTTGCTGACCCGCTCAACATCGAAACCTTCCCGTAGCACCCGGATCTTCCCCCAGGAATCCCAGTTAGGCGGAACAACAATCTTGTCCCTATCAATGACGTTGTGTTTGAGCGGATGTTTCTTGAGCAATGAGTGGATCCCGAGGCTTGCGTGAACGAGGCTCTGGAGTTGTGTGGACATGGAGGGTGTCGTGTAGATGAGAGATGCGCCATCTACAAAGTATTCAAATTAGCTCTCTGCGCGGATCCGGAAGGGAGAGCTCTGGCATCCTTACGTTTCAGCAAGATGCTCCGCATGAACTGGAGGACAACGTCGAACTCCTCCTCCTTCCAGCCTTGGGTTTTCTCGAGTACCTCCATCTGCTCGGCCTGGGAGAGAAATTAGCCAACGGTTCGGGTGGAATGCGTTTCTTGCCAACTCACATTCTGGCAGACCACACACAGCGGCAGCCCCAACGCATCTTCCCACTCTCCCGGGCCAAGGGGCAGCGTGACATCCCCTTCGGTCGCCGTTGCCGAGGCAGTCCCGTCCAAGTTCATCCCACCTCCCCGTCCGCGGTCTCGCCAGTTTATCATAACTTCCTCCATCGTTTCTTTGCATTCGTCACTGAGGGAAACTAAAACTGTCCGGAGGAGGAGGATCCATTGTCGCAGCTGGCGCATCCATTTCCACGGCTGTGACCAGTCGAGGAGGACGACTATGAGGGTGTTGGGGATGGATTGCGGCGTGAGGAGTGGTTGAAGAAGGGAGCTGAATGCAGGGGATGGACTCGTGAGGGTGTATAGTGAGATGCGAGCAAGAGTGTCTGAGAATAGTTTGTAAGTCTATGGTCCCCCCTGACGAGCACCGCGTATCGATTCATGGGGCTGTAGTACACACCTTCTTGGTCGGCGTCTAGCACATCATAATATGTATAACCGAGGGCGAAGTTGTTCGCAATCGGAGGGAGCTTATTGGATCCTCTGTCCAAGGCCTTTCGGAGCTCGATATTCGATACGGATTCGAGGAACTCGCGCTGCGATTCAACGGTACCACCTAGAGTCGCAAGGTCAGCCAAGGTCGGCCTCGCAAATAGAGCCCATCACCGATAGATATGGCATACCCAACACCAAGATATTCTTCTCTGGTAATCGCTTGCCGCTTGCTACCGAGTCGAGCATAGAGCTCCACATGTCCTTCTTCTGCTCCCCATTCTTGGCCTCGGAGCCGCCAGAGGCAGTCGTATAAGTCGAGACGCGGTTCGTGTTGGCCGTCATAGCTTCTGACTCCCGGATCGGGGCATTTGCGAAGTAATCGTGCAGAGTATTGTAGAGTATTGTTAAGCTACGCGGTGCTTCGCAGTCGACGTTAGGGGGTGGCCGAAACACGCCCTTCCTCTTTGAACCCCTCTGGTTTAGGAGCTTGCTGAAGGGCGGTGGGGCTTATGCATGCTCCTTGAAGAATTACCGATGGAAGACTGGGCAAGTTAGGCCGCTAGTAGACCAATGTGCATCGCCTAGAATCTGCAGATAATGAGGAGTCTCAGAGCATCCGTCACCAGCTGTCACCCCCTGCGATGCTTCCATCCAATCTTCCATGATAACCCCCAGCATATGAACGCGAAATGTTGACGGGCCGGTAATTCTCCGAAACAGGGGTACAAATTATGCATATATGAATTTAAGGGTATATACGCATATTCGCTCCAAGCGGCTAAAAGGATTATGCCTCTAAACCACTTTTGCGCGTTGCGGCGAATCATTGCGTCAGACGCTTCCCCAGCGACTGCCTTCACCCACCCCCACACACCTGACTGACCCGGCCGCCACCGAAGACGAAGGCATTCGGCGACATTCTCTCCCATCTCCGAGAACCGTCTCTCCATCGCAAACGCATTCGTCGTGCGCAAAGGTAGATAACTAGGTAACCATGTCGGCCACCACCAAGTACACTGCTGCCCCGCAGCACGACCCGGACGAGGCGTCGTCGCATGTGTACACACAAGCCCCTCCATCTTACCAAGCGGAGGGCAGCTCCGCCGATGACGAGGAGCGGCTCTTTAGCGGGCCACGCAGCAGTGAGGACAATGTCCCCGATGATTTCAAGGTACGCGACGATTTTCTGCTACTGTAGCATATGCTCCGGGGGGCCCTTGTATTAACACTCAACCCTTTAGTTCGGCGGCTCCGTCGCTGAAGCCACCGTCGACATCCGTCACCAGTTCATCCGCAAGGTGTACACGATCTTGACCGTCCAGCTCATCGTGACCGGCGGCGTCAGCGCCGTTAGCTTCTTCAGTCCCGCCTACAAGTCATGGCTCCAGAATCACTCTGCCTTGGTCTGGGTTTCCGTAAGCGCGGCCTCACGCACTCGCCCTGGCGTGTTAATACCATTCCTCGAGCTAAAGCTAACCCGTGCTCCTCCTAGCTAATCGGCTCCGTGGTCTTCCTGGGTCTCACCCACTGGAAGCGGCACTCGTACCCGACAAACCTGCTCTTCCTCTCGATATTTACGCTGCTCGAAGCCTACACAATCAGCGTGATAGTAACCTTCTACAAGACCGAGATCGTTCTCAATGCCGTCGTCCTAACGGCCGGCATCTTTGTCTTCCTCACCGCCTTCGCCTTCCAGACCAAATTCGACTTCACGTCATGGTTCCCATACCTGTTCGGCGGCCTGTGGGGCGTTATCATGTTCGGCTTCGTGCTCATGTTCCTGCCCTTCGGCTCTACCAGCCAGCTCCTTTACGGCGGGGCTTGCGCCCTGCTCTTCAGCGCCTATATCCTCTACGACACCCAGCTCATCATGCGGAAGCATCACGTCGAGGAGGAGATCGCCGCCGCCATCAGCCTCTATCTCGACATCATCAACTTATTCCTCGCTATCCTGCGGATCCTGAACAGCCAACAGAATAACTAGGGCCTTGGTGCGCCAGCGGAAGTAGGAAGACCTGCTATTGAGGGTGGTTGAAATTAGCAGTCGTGAGAGTATTGGTCATTCATGTGTTTCTCGGTGCACTCTTTGCGTACTGGCTGGGTTATTTTCTAGCTCGGTCTTCCATCACCGGCTTGTGCCGTAGGACGATAACACTCCAGGGTGGTCTCTAGTCTTGCTCGTCCGATTTCCTAAGTGCGATGTCTCTCGGTTTCCTTTTTGCTATAGGGTTATACGATTGTACGAGTGTGCAAGGCCTCATGGGTGGCTTATGCGGAAATACGCCTTTCTTAATAAACATAGTAGAACCAATGGTACTTATCCCGTTTTCCCTATCCAAAACCCAGCACCTTGTCGAGAACTCCGTATCCGGTCCTTGACCCAGCACGCTTAAACTCCGACCGTCCCGACCGTTAACAAAGCCATGAAGGAAACCCAAGAGAGAAAGGAGACATGCAGGACCCTGGAACGAGGCCACTACACCCACCGCATATTCATAATAACACCACCGCCCCTACCGCCACGCCCACCAGCGCAGCGGCGACCCATGCGGATCCCGATGTCTTCAACCCCGACACAGCCCCGTTGGCAACATCCGTGTCGTTGTTTCCGCCGATGATGACGTTTGGAGTTGGCGTCGGTGTCGGCGTCGGCACAGAGATAGTCTCGAACACACCGACGACCGTGGCGTTGACAGGTGACGTGACGTTATTGAACGATGGTGGCATCGATGCCGTAATGGGTGCTGTTAGCGGCGGGATGGTGATGGACCCCTGAGAAAAGGGGACGGCCGTGACGGATGGCGAAGTCGTGACGGGGGCGGAGGTTGTGATGCCGGTGGGGATGATTGTTCCGCTGACGGGGCAGCGCGCTATGGCTGCGTCTTCGACGTTTGTGACGACGACTACCTGCGTGAGCGACTCGGGGCAGTTAACAGCGGACACGACGCAGCTAGTCAGCGAGAACGTCTTCGTGACCTTCGCGGACTCCGTGACCAATGCGGACGGGCAGAAGGCAGCGTCCGAGGCAGTACTCGGCTCCGCGGTCCGCGTGCTACGGAAAACAGGCGATTTGGTCCCCAGGCAGGTAGTAGTGCCAGCCGAGGCGAACACGGTCGACACGTCCGGGCCGACCTCGAACTCGTGGCCGGGGATCTGCGCGCCGGCCTGCGCGAAGGCTCCCGCGTTGGACTCGATGTCGACGAAGAGCGCCTGCCTGCAGGTCGCGTTGCCACCCGAGAACACGGCGCCGAAGGAGACCTCGACGAGGGTCAGGTGGGCACCGACCTTGGCGTTGGCCTCGACGCCTTTGAGGTCGACGCCCACGCCGGCTTCGGTCTTGAGGACGAGGGCGGCGGTTATGTTGGCGGAGGCGTTGCTTAGTTCGATGGGGAGGAGGCTGAAGTCCACGTGGGGGCTGGTATTGTGTAAGTTTCAGGACAGTGGTATGGGTTGGGAGGCAGTGTTGTGTTACGACACGGGAAGTTAGAACTTACAAGGCATTGATGCTGGCTGATACGTCTATATCTGGTGTGAAGCCGTCGACGTCGACATCGAAATCAATGTCGATGCCGACCTGTTCCCCGTCAGGGATGGCCATCTGGAATCCTCCCGAGGCCTGGACCTCGCCGTTGAATTGCAGCACAAGGTCGAGTCCAAAGCCAATATCGGCGTTGAATAGATTCCCCTGAGTTGATGTTTAGCTCCTCGATCAACAACATTGCGTCTCGGTTACCACTTACTGTTACATTGCCACTCCCAAAAAAGCGTCCTAGACCAATGGTAAATGTCCCTTCGTTCGACGAGAAGACTCCAAAATCTAGATATGCGCCGACGTTGTTGAATGTTAGAGTAGCCTTGAGGCCGTCGTCGTTGTTGAACTCAGCCACGATGTCCCCAAACGTCCGGCAGTCGAGGCACTCAACAACTAGCGAGAACGAGTCGGCCAAGGAGGTTTCGAAGGGCGTCAGACCAAGAGGAATGTTGCCGGTCCCGCCAGTCCAGTTTCTATACCTGGCTGTCAGCACCTTGTCACGGCAGGCGATACGGGGCGAGACTGGACGAACGCTGAGAACAGAGATTGGTCTTGTGCTTCCCACCCAAGGTTAACTGTCTTCTCTGTCCTCCGATCAAGTTGTGATAGGGATCGGTCATGAACGGGATTCAGGCCTGTGACCGGCTGACGTGGATATACAACCTCGACATCTTGGGGAGGGAGAGACGAGGCACTAGCAAGACAAGCCAGAGCCGACACTCCAAGTAAAGCAAGCGCCATCGTGCTGAGATACTGAAGGCAAGGAATAGACACAAGGTTTGATATTGAACGTTAAGGCAAGCTGGCGGGCGAACTACCGGAGCTACACCAAAGGTACACACTCCGCACGGGAAAGAGAGGTCATATAAGTCCTCCAGCCCCAATGCGGGAAGATATCCTCATAGCTCCACGAGCTGAGCAACACCATGGCGTGAGTGTGGATCACAAAAGCTCCTATCCTTGAAACCCAACGGCTTACCCTCCTAGCCAAGCCCCTCACGAAACTGAAGGTGAGGGTGTTGGACATGCACAAGCTGCAGTCAACACTCTGGGGTAGTGTTCCTTCTGCCCGGGGGGGAGTCAGGCTGAAGCTGTGAACGCTGCCCCTCCTACCTTGAAAGGAAGGACGCAGAGTTCGTCGATAGTGGATCTAGTCAGGCTTGGGGTTGGCGCAGCCAATGCTAAACTCAGGAAGGCGCAGGCAGGACCCTGGGAGAGCCTGGTAAGCTGGGGTGGGATTTCAATGCGACACAGGAGTTGACGTCTGAAGCGGGATGGCAGTCAGGTCTGTGTGACGAGGCTGACCGTCCATACTCGGGGCAGGGGTTCGGAACAGGCCCCCAACTTTAAGGGTCTATCGGGTGTTCCTCTGTCAGCAATATTACCCCCCACAGCCCATCCTTGGCTTGGGCGAGGTGCAGATTGCCCATGCGCGTGCAGGACGTGTTGGTTTCATCAGATCATGTTCTGACCGGTTTTGCCCCGAGCCTCGAGGAGGCAACTTTAATTTTAACCAAGCTCTTAGATGGCGGTCTGAAACGGAAAGGGGAAATCAGGAGTAGTAAGCAACGAGCAGATTTCCCCCGGCAAGGTGGCCCGGGCTCCACTCCCGACTCGGCTCCGGCGCCGACACGGTCGCCCGACTGGCCATCTTTTGCGGCCAAAGTGACTATTTGGCTTTACCGGCGGACTGGATCGCATGGTAATTGATATCGAGTCTAAGCCGTTGGGTGGCTTGGACTTCCCGCAGGGTCGCTGCGTTGTGGTCGGTGGCGCTCTAAGTTGGTATTTTAGGATTTCAGGCTTCCATTTTCGAACACCAATACAGCTCCCTCGAGCTGCTGCGCCACCCGTCTAAAATATTGCCCTTGCCAACCAACGACCACTCCTCAAACCCCACGGTTTCGTTACGATGATCATATCTCGACGTCCGAGCTACCGCTGCTGGGCCACGATCCCACGTAGCCCTTCTGTGCTCGCCATGCCGCTACGGTCTGCCGTTTGACTCGGGCCGACTTTTTGTCCCCGATCGCGACATGAGGTAGTCCATCGTTTTTGCTACTTGTATTTCAGGAACTTGCAGGGTATTGAAGCGAGCGCGGAACGGCGAGGCTGACGTTGATAAAGGTGATGAGGGAGCACCCTGTGGTTATGTATTGCGCCGGAGTTGGTAGGTTTGGAGCTGTCGTTCGAGCCGTTTAACCTGGGCCAACTAGACGAAGCAGTGGACGGCGCTGCGAGTCTGTTCTCAGGGCGATGTGTACCAGCGGATCGCTTTAACAAGGGACTATGCGGATCTAGGTCCGCAATTGCACCTGCTGGCACGGCACCAAGTGCGTAGATACCTCACCGTCCCAAACTTTCGGATAGGAACATCCCCTTTATCGAACTGATTTCGCTCACCGACGATCGACCGGTCGAGACCACCTCGCCGCCTCCCTGCGCTGCTCTGAGCTACATATGGGGCCGTGCCCCTGTCTTCGAGGCTGAGACGAGCTTGGCCGGTACCAAGCTCGGTTTGCAGCAGTCGCAAGGGAGGCGGCTCCGGCGACTGGTGGAGCGGCAAGTCAGTCGTCGAGAAAGTCGGGGTTGGAAAGATTCCCAAATCTACTTGGATAGGCGACAAAGCCTGGGAGGACTTTCTGCTGGTCTAAGTGACGGAACGCACAGCAGCAGTACGGTTTAAATGGTCGTTTTGTGTTCGCTCCAGTTTCCCGCACCGTCATCGACATAACACGTGGTACCAGACCGCACCGCACCTAGGGGTAATTATTCAGTATTTGGACACATGAACATTCATATTCGACCAGGTACGAACCCTCAATAAGAACTCCCACAAAAGGGCTATTCTTGACCCGACGCTATTTAGGCTTAACGCTTCACAGGGTTTAGGTACACCATGAGAGGCCCCTTTTTCCAAAGATTGTACACCTTCTGGTCAATCCAATTCCTGCTCTCATCGGCAATCTTCATATCGAAGTTGAAGACAACTCTGGCGAGAATGAGTCGCATTTCCGCATAGGCAAGACTGCGTTTTGTCAGTTGGCCATCCAATATATTTGGGGGTGAGTGAGAAAAAAAGCTCTCATACTTCCTGCCCACACAGTTTCTCGGCCCCGTGTGGAATGGCTGGAGCGCTTCTCTGTTATCAGTCTCGAAGCGTGGATCGCCGAGGAAACGCTCCGGGTGGTATTCAAACGGATGTTTGAAGTGCACTTCGTTATGGTACATGGCCCATTGATGGATGGCGACGACGGTCTATGCATCAAGCAAATGTTAGACGTTGCCAAATGAACAATAACTCGATTACTGGTACCCCCTTCTCACCTTTTCGGGGACAAAGTTGCCCGCAATCATGCCGCCGCCCCGCGGTACCACCCTCGGCAGGCCCATTGGGACAGGCGGGTACATTCGCAAGGCTTCGTCCAGGCACGCCAGCATGTATGTGAGCTTTCCGACTGATATTAAGTCGATCTCCTCCTCGCTAGAAAAGGCGGATCGGACTTCCTCGGTCAGGCGATCCAGGGCGGATTGGTTCATTAACAGTAGGTACGTAACCCCGGAAAGCAGAGTTGCCGTAGTCTCGGATCCTCCGATGATCAATAGACTGGCATTCGCCTCCAACTTGTCGAGGTCGAGGTTCCACTCGTCCTTCTTCTTCAAGAGCCCCTCAATCAGATCGGGTCGGTCCTGGCCAAGTTCCATCCTCTTTAGCAGCTTCGCCTTCGTGAAGTCGAGGTGCTGCTGCCGCTTCTCCTTAGCCGAGTTTGGGATGAGCGAGAGGATTAATCTCTGAAATAACGGGTAGTGGCACGAGGCCTGGAAGAAGGTGCCGACGCGGCCCAGCTCAAATATGGCCTTCACCCACGGGTGGTAGTCGGAGTTGTCGAGACACCCAAACGACTCCCCGAAGGCCAGGTCGCCGATGACGTCGAAGGTCGTGAAGTTGTACCAGTCGGCTAGGTTGACGGCGGTACTTCCCGTGGCACACTTCTCGGTCAGTTTGCTGACCAGCAGGTCGATGTACTTGCCGATAAGCGGCTGCTGGTCCCTCATAGCGCGATCCGAGAAGCCATGTGCAATCTGTCGCCGCAGGAGGCCGTGTTCCTCGCGGCTAGAGTAGACAAGGTCGGTGGCGTCCATGCCCTCGACGGGGCGGTAGAACTTAGACCACTTTGCCATCTCGTCGCCATTGGAGCGGTGACCCATGATGTCCTTCCAGGCCGCAGAATCTGCAAAGGCAAGCTCATCGGGGGCGACCCGCACGACAGGCCCGTACCGTTCATGCAGCTTCAGGATCTGGAAGGAATACGAGCCCCGGAGGATATGATAGCAGTACGGCAGCCGCGAAACCCTGTTGAGCAGCGGTCCGGGGTAAGCGCGTAGAGGGTGCCATAGTAAGTTGTAGATCCAATAACTTGCGATATAACAAGCCAGCTAGAGGGAGTTTCCCAGTTAGTAATAGCCTTCTAGCGGTTGGTCGACGGCGGGACGGGAGCGGGTGATGAAATGCCGGCCCGAGCGGAACTTACAGAGCTAACGACCGCTAATGTGGCATAGTCGAGCCGAAACGCAGCGACAAACATGGCGGGGGCCGTCTACTACCGTTTAGGTCCCGATAAAATGGGGCGCCGTGACATGCACGACTCCCAAACGGACCACGCATCGGGAGGGGTGACGTTCATATTTAACTGGAAGACGGACGATTCGGACATTACCGAGTTCGGGTTCTTTTAACAAACCGGGAGGTCGAGCGAGAACCGGGATCTGCGCGGTACAGTCCCAGACCATCTTGGATAAACACGTTAAAGCCTGCTGTCGTCATGATCCTGCGCAGATTGTCTACCGTCCTCGTATTCGGAGCGGGTACGAGCTTGGCGAGCCAGGGCCGTAATTAGTATTCCCGTTAGAGGGATCCGTACCCGGCTCTCGAGACTTGGGCTAGCCAATAGATGTTGAGTAGCAGCGGGAGTGTTCCGTCGTGGTGTTGTGGGTTGAAATCTCCTTCCAACAACATCGGGACATCTCACACGGTAACCAGGAAGTTTCCCCGTAATGCCGACAGTCCTTCGAGCATGCACGGGAGCTTTACTGCGAGCCTAAGTCTACGATGTTGAAAATGCTGTAAGAAAACCTTGAGGACGTGACCGTCGACGAGTATATCTCTTAGCAGGCAGCTTTTGTTGGATTCTTCGACACTCGCGCTCACCTACAACGACTATTTCACCTTCCAAAAAGGAAAACCTGCAAAGCCAACGTATTGGTGGGACACAATAATGATTGTGTACCTCTTCATTTGAATCTTCACTTAGCTCCATGATGTTTCGTCCCGAGAGCAAAAGTTTATACTCGGATGACATGGCTGAGATGTGAATGCGGCCATCTCCTTGATAGGCCATGCCCACTAATTTTGTCAAGGACAGTGTCGTCGCCCGCTTAGGTAAGCCGCGACGTAATCTCAGAACCCCGCCGAAAACACCAACTTTTTTTGTTACCCCACCATCCCAGGATGCTTATCAAGCACAAGCATCGACTCGAAAGGTTGCCAAGGGCGCAGGGAAGCAAGTGATTGCATCACACCACCTCTGAACCATTTATAACTGAGGCCATCCCTCGTGCCAGGGACTACTGCGGCATAGCGACATACATACCTTCCTAAGATAACGAAACCGACCGACGGGCAAACCAAGCTTATACGATGTCCTCCTCAAACCCCCATGATCACATGGATGATGACTCGGAACCGGAGATGTTCGCAGAGGACGACGCCTTAGAGGTGGTAGCAGACGGCGAGGGCGACGTAGCAATGGACTCGGACAACGACGATGAGGGCGAGGAGATCACCATGCAGAACGACAGCATTGCCTATTTCGACCAGCACAAAGACAGCGTCTTCACCATAGCCCAGCATCCCATACACCCGTCGCTGATTGCTACCGGCGGAAGCGAGGGAGATACAGATGATGCCCCGGGCAAAGGATACGTCTTCGACACGTCTGCCGCCCAGTCGGCCCCCGTCCTGCCGCCAAGCTATAACTCCGACCCGAACGCAGCCCAGAAGAATACCGAGTTGGAGCCGCTATTTGCGATCGACGGGCACACAGATAGTATAAATGCGCTGGCATTTACGCAACCTAGTGGAGAATACCTCGTGTCGGCGGGCATGGACGGCCGCTTAAGGGTGTACTCGGTTGCCGTACCGAGATCAGGTCCCGTCTCGTCGGCGAAGATCTCATTCCTTGCCGAGTCGCAAGAGGTGCCCGAGATCAACTGGCTAGCCCCTTGCCCATCCGCCACATACCCCAACACCATCGCACTCGGCGCATCGGACGGTTCCGTGTGGGTCTACACCATCGACGCCTCCGACACCTCCAACCCGCTGCAGATCGTCCAATCCTACTTCCTACACACGGACGCCTGCACCGCCGGGGCCTGGACCCCCGACGGCCAGCTCCTGGCGACCGTCTCCGAGGACAGCAGCCTCTACGTCTGGGACGTCTGGGGCGTCGCCGCCGCCAAGTCGCTCACCACCGAGAACGGCCAGACCGCAGTCTCGTTGACCTCCGCCGACCAGCGGTTCAACGTCGAAGGCGGCCTATACTCCGTAGCCGTATCCCCGACCGGCGCCGTCCTCGCCTGCGGCGGCGGCAGCGGAACGATCAAGATAGTTGGCCTCCCCCGACTATCCGACGCAGCAGCCGCCCCTGCGGGCCCGCAGCGCGGCGGTCGCGGCTCCAAACAGGCCGCCGCCGCCGCCGCCGACACGTCGTCGTCAGCCCACGCCGGCACCATCCTCGCGTCCCTGCACACGCAGTCCGACGGCATCGAGACGCTGGCCTTCGCACCTGCGCCGGCGACTCTGCTGGCGGCGGGCTCCGTCGACGGCAGCGTCGCGCTGTACGACTCGTCGCGCGGGTTCAGCGTCCGGAGGCACCTGCGCGGCGCGCACGGCGACTTCAGCGTCGTGCGGGTCGAGTTCGTGCGCGGGCCGCCGCACCAGGCTGATGCGGGGTGGCTGCTTACTTCGTGTGGTATGGATGGTGTTGTGAGGCGCTGGGATCTGCGCGCTGCTGCGGCGGCGGCGGCGACCGGAGCGGCGCAGGAGGGCACTTCGCATGCGCCGGTACCGGGGTTGGTGAAGGAGTGGAGGGGCCATAGGGGGGATGGTGAGGGTGGTGGTGTCCTTGGCTTTGTGCAAGGGGAGACGGGGGAGAGGGTTGTCACTGCGGGAGACGATGGAATTGTGCTAGTCTTTGAGGCATAAGTGGCAGTGGTTCGGAAGCTCTTTAGGGCCGAAGAACTCGGTCTGCAACACGGGAATGCATCGCGATGGCCCCGGATCTTGGAGGTAGGGAAAAGCATATCTGTTCGGTTTTAAGCAAGCATAATAGACAAGAGGCTTTCGTTTTGCCCGGGGGCATATGATGGACCTAACAACCTTCACGGGGATAAGATCAATCGTATTCATTGGGGCAAATCACACATCTTTATGAGCACGGCGAAAGGAAGTGAGGTTATGCCAAAGTCAGACCGGTTTTACCGCCGTAACATTAACACTGTCGTTAGGATAGTATATAGGGCTTCCAACTGTTGAGACCGATCCCAATTATGTTTGTTCGTTAAGTGTTGAAAAGGCTTCCCATATGGGATGACCTCTAATATATCCGCCACCAAAGACACCCTCGATTACCTATGTTGAAAGATTCGGCCAGGCGCCTTTGAAACCAAGATCACTCCATGAGCGCCATACCTAGTAGATGTTCGCATCATTCGTCTCCGCTTCATCATGCTGCAGCCTCTCCAAGCTGGCAGTTTAACCCTCTCTGCGAGGGTCGGAGCATAGTGTGAAATTACTCCTCTGTGGTATCCTCAACTGGAGGGCAAGTGCAGAAGAGGTTCAAGTCGCCGTATGCTGCATATGTGTGTCAGTACCTTACTCCAACACGATTGAAAAAGAGATGAAGCACGAGGAGGCAGATTTGTCACTTACTGTCATCAACCCGCGCAACGCTAGGCCAGAACTTCTTCTCACGCAGGAACGGGAGCGGGTATGCCGCCTTCTCCCTGGTGTACGGGCGATCCCACTTGGCCCCGTCCTCGCCGTCGCCACCAACGATATCCTGGATCGGGTGGGGCGCTCTCTTGAGCACATTCCCCTCCCGCGGCGTCTTACCCTCTTCGACTTCGCGGATCTCCTCGCGGATGCTCACTAGAGCGTCCACGAAGCGATCTAGCTCCTCCTTCGACTCGGACTCGGTCGGCTCAATCATCAGCGTGTTTGCGACCGGCCAGCTCATCGTCGGTGCGTGGAAGCCGTAGTCTTGGAGACGCTTGGCGATGTCTATCGCCTCAACACCGGCGCTCTCCTTGAATGGTCTGACGTCGAGAATGAACTCGTGGGCACACCGCTCGTGCTCGTTCGTGTACAAGATCTGGTAGTGCGGCTTTAGGCGGCTGAGGAGATAATTGGCGTTAAGCAGCGTGATCTTAGTTGCTTGCTTAAGGCCATCAGCACCCATAAGGGCGTTGTACGCCCAGCTGATGGGCAGGATGCTCGCGCTGCCGTAAGGAGCGCTGCTGACTGGGTGGTTCACCTCATTCTGGCTGAGGACGTTTTTGGATGGCAAGTACTTAGCCAGATGCTCCTTAACACAGATGGGGCCGACGCCAGGACCTCCACCGCCGTGGGGGATGCAGAACGTCTTGTGCAAATTCAAGTGACAGACATCGGCACCGATCTCGCCGGGAGAGCAGAGGCCGATCTGAGCATTCATATTCGCGCCGTCCATGTACACCTGGCCGCCGTGCTCGTGGACGATCTGGCAGACCTTCTTGATCTGGGGCTCGAAGACACCGAATGTGCTGGGGTAGGTGATCATCATGGCACCAATCTCCTTGGCATGCTTGTCGCACTTGGCTTTCAGGTCTGCGAGATCCAGATTGCCCGTCTTGGTATCACACTTGATGGGTACGACTCGCATGCCCGCCATTGCAGCGGACGCGGGGTTCGTTCCGTGGGCAGAGACGGGGATGAGGCAAATGTCTCGCTTGGCTTCGCCCTTGCTCTCGAGGTATTTACGGATCACGCGCAGGCCGGCAAACTCTCCCTGAGCTCCCGAATTCGGTTGCAGGGAAACGTCATCCATACCGGTGATATCCACAAGTTGATCTTCCAGTGATGCGATGAGCTTCTGGTAGCCCAACGTCTGATCCTTGGGGGCATGCGGGTGTACGTTAGAGAATCCCGGCTGTGTAATCAGGGCCATCTCTGTCGAACCATTGAGCTTCATCGTGCAGGATCCGAGGGGGATCATGGAATGCACAAGGGACAAGTCTTTCGATTGCAGGTGGTAGATGTATCTGAGGAGTTCGGTCTCAGAGTGGTGAGTGTTGAAGACAGGGTGCGTTAAGTAGGGGGAGGTTCTCCGCAGGGTTTCCGGAATCGCGTCTGTGTAAGAATACTCAGAGCCAGCGGTTTCCTCCAACAGCCTGTTCAGGAGCTCGCCATCCTTCTCCCCGCTGGAGGTGGTTGCCGAAGACCGCAGTACCCCGATCAGTTTTGAGAGGTCCGTTTCGGTAGTTGCTTCATCAATGCTGATTCCAATCTTGTCCTCGTCAATGAGGCGGACATTGATATCGACGCTTGCCGCCTTCTGGACAATATCGCTAGCCTCTCCAGGGCTGATGATAACGACTGTATCAAAGGGGACCTGGCCGGAACCGGACCCGAGAGTCTGGAATCCCAGATTCTCAGCGGCTCCCTGAATTACCCTTGCACCTCGGATGCACCTCTCGGCGATAGCCTTCAGGCCTTCCGGCCCGTGGTACACGGCATACAGGGAGCTCATGTTGGCGAGCAATGCTTGGGCCGTGCAGACGTTACTGGTGGCTTTCTCCCTCCTGATGTGCTGCTCGCGGGTCTGGAGTGCTAGTCTAAGGGCCCGACCGCCAAGGCGGTCCTTGGAGACACCGACGAGACGGCCAGGCATCTTCCTCTTATGCTTCTCGGTAACGGCAAAGAATGCAGCGTGCGGTCCACCGAAACCTAGCGGGACACCCAGTCGCTGGGAATTTCCGAAGGCTATGTCGGCACCCCACTCACCTGGCGGTGTGAGAACTGTGAGGGCAAGGAGGTCGGTGGCGGCACTGAGTAGTGCACCTTGTTTGTGCACAACATCTGCCAGTCCCCGGTGGTTGTTGACTTGGCCGTAGGTGTCTGGATACTGAACGAGGACGCCGACGAGGTCGTCGCCGAGGGCCTCTACATTGGAGAGATCAGAGGTCGAGACATCCATTACCTTGACCTTGATGCCGAAGCCTTCGGCACGGCTGTGCAGGACATTGATGGTCTGCGGGTGGACACGGTCTGAGACTACATAGGTTCGTCCTTCCCTCTTGGCCCTAGATGCTGGTAGAGCATTTAGAGAGAGAGTCATGGCCTCGGACGCAGCGGTGCCTTCGTCCAAAAGACTGGCGTTCGACATTGGAAGTCCAGTCAAGTCGGATACCAGAGTCTGAAAGTTTAGCAAGGACTCCAATCTGCCTTGACTAATCTCCGGCTGGTAGGGTGTGTAGCTCGTATACCACGCGGGGTTCTCAAGAACATTTCTCTTGATGACCTCTGGGACGATGGTATCGTAATACCCGGTACCGAGGAAGCTTCTGGTTGGCTTATTCAAGGCCGCAGCAGTCTCCCCCAGCTTCTTGACCTCCCACTCCTTGAGCGCCGGTTTGACAGCATTTCCGAGCGGTGTATCGAACTCCTTCCTCTCGAGGGGGAAGAGCTCTCGCGACGATAAGATATCGGCGGGAATGACCTGCGCAACGAATTCGTCCAGGGACTTGGCGGGCGGGGACAATGCCTCCAGCATCTGCTCGGTACTGTGCGCATCGGGGCCGATATGCCGCCTCGGGAAGTCGTCTAGGGTAGGATATTTAGAGTGGTAGAGTCGACGGCAGGGTATGGCCGGAGCGGCCCTCGCCCGTCCGGCTCGGTTGAAAGAGCAGGCATTGCTGACGCGGGATGTCGAGATGGCCCGTAAATGTAGGGCGGTGCGTGGGGGTGCAAGAGACGGGCCCGAGATATGGCCAATCCGGGCGAGTTGCCGGGAAGCTATCATCTTCCCGACAAATCAGTCGGTAGGCGGAAAGGAGCGACTGTTTCCGGGCGCTGGCAACCGAAGCAACGCAGCCACCAACAAAAAAAATTCACGATTGAAGCAGAAGACAATCAATCAGCGAAAGCACTGGGGAGATGTAAAAACTGAGTCAAGGATAGAATTCGCGGTGTGGTTTATCAAGGCAAACAGCCCACTTCGGTCCACTGATAAAAGTCGCCGATCTCCGGCTATCTTCGGGTCGGGCTAGTTGCATCGGGTTCTCGAGTCGTGTGCCCCTGATTGGACGCTTACTGCAAATAAAATAGTGGGCATGGATAACTGCTTATCGCTCTAAAAAAAATTTGGCGACATCATCGCGGTGCATCGATCGCGCAGCTTCAACCTCAGAGCAAGTCAATTCGAAGCTAAACTACCTAGTTTTTATCAACCTCGCTCACCCACACCTCCCTCACAACTACGTCGATTTTTACAAGGACGAATAGCCAGTAACCACCATGTTTGGAGGATGTGAGTCTTGACGGATGCTCCCTCCGGTAACCGCAGTCCTAGGAAGCTGATCGTTTCGTTAGTCGCACCACCACAGCTCTCGGACGAGGAGATCAGAGCCGCCGAGGCCGAGGCCACTTTCACCGTCCAGCGGGCACTAGCAGCAGCCGTCGCGCTTTATCTCTGTAAGGATTTCGCCCTCCTCTCTTTGGCCGGCTCTATTGCTCCTCAATGGCCCAAGCTAACGTTGACATCTCCGACAGCTCCGTTCGCCGTCGATGCCGTGTGGAAGATATTTTAAGGGCTGGCACTACGATTGCTACTACTACTGTATAATAAATACCTCGACATGGATGGGCTAGGGATGGGTCGATTCCCATT
>Ga0164242_10002163_pt1 | contig 22867 bp, 19 predicted proteins | sample OricomgcompostMG_FD_108783 | JGI IMG/M metagenome (GOLD analysis project Ga0164242, IMG submission 108783) | Miracle-Growth compost microbial communities from Emeryville, California, USA - Original compost - Miracle growth compost (MG) ... | reverse complement strand
GCGCGATTCGATCTCGGTTCGTTCGGCGTGACTTTCGTGCCGGTTTCGCACTCGATCCCCGAGGGAAACGCGCTTCTGATCGACACGCCTTACGGGCGCGTCCTCCACACTGGTGATTGGAAGCTCGACGACGCCCCGGTGCTCGGCGATCCCGCTAATGCCAAAACGCTGGGCGCGATTGGCGACGAGGGCGTACTCGCGCTTGTCTGCGATTCAACGAACGTGTTCAATGCCGAAGCCTCTGGATCGGAAGCGAGCGTAAAAGAGGGGCTGCACGAGGTCGTCGCGTCGGCAAAGGGGCGGGTGTTGGTTACAACCTTCGCTTCGAACGCTGCTCGGCTCAAGACCTTGGGCGAAGTCGCGAGGGCGGCGAACCGGCAGCTCTGCCTGGCAGGGCGCTCGCTCGACCGGATCCTGCGCGTGGCGCAAGCTACCGGCTACCTTAAGAATTTCCCCAAGCTCGTGGATTTCGACGCCGCAATGGCCTTGCCGCGCCGCGAGGTGATGATCGTCGCCACCGGCGGCCAGGGCGAGGCGCGGGCGGCGCTGTCGCGCATCGCCGAGGGGACGCATCCGATCCAGCTCGAGGAGGGGGACCGCGTCGTCTTTTCCTCCAAGCAGATCCCGGGCAACGAGCTGGCGATCGGCCGGATCATGAACCAGCTTGCTGGCAAGGGCGTCGAGACCGTGACCGAGCGACAGGCGCACATCCATGTTTCAGGCCATCCGGGCCGGCCCGAGCTGGCACAAATGTACGAGTGGATCAGGCCCGAGGTGTTGGTGCCGGTGCATGGTGAGATGCGGCACCTCAAGGAGCACGCGCGCTTCGGGCTCGCGCAGGGCATTCCGCTGGCCCTGGTGCAGACCGACGGTGACATCGTTCGTCTGGCGCCGGGCACGCCGGAGAAAATCGGCCACGCGCCCGTCGGTCGGCTGGTGCTCGACGGCGACGTAATCTTGCCGGCAGACGGCGCGACGATCAACGAACGGCGCAAGCTCGGGATGAATGGTCAGATTTCGGTCGCGGTCGCGTTGAACGACGGAGCGCTCTTCGGCGAACCGCAGCTCCGCTTACAAGGAGTACCGATCGAGGAGGATCGAGCACCGTTCATCGATGAGGCAGTCGGGGCGGTCGAAGCGGCAGTGCGCGATGACCGGCGCGGCGGAGAGGCGTTGCGCGAGGCGATCCGGCTCGCGGTGCGGCACGTCGCGACGCGTTGGACGGGTAAGAAGCCTATCGTCGACGTATTGATCATCGAGGCGTAAGGAATGGGCATGAGGCCCGTTTCGATCATTGCGCTCTACGTCTCGCTTTGGATGCTCGGGCTGCTGCTGGTGCTGCCGTTCGAAGCGCGCGAACATGACGAAGCAGCGCAGCATGTGCCGGGAGAGGATCGGGGAGCGCCGACCGGCTTCCGGCCAAAGCGGGCCGCGTTGCGCGCGACAATCTTTGCGACCGTGCTGTTCGCGGCGATCTACCTTAATTACGCGTTCGGCTGGATCTCTCCGGAGACGCTCGACGTTTTCGGTGGCCCAGCTGGATAAACAAGCAGACTGTGGTTTCCACAACCTGCGTTCAATTGGCTTACCCGATCTGAGCCAAGTCGAACGCATGTCGGAGCGAGCATCGACTTCGCTTCGGGCGTCCACGGCGAGCCGATCGGACTGAACCAATCTAAACGGTCAAGGAGCTGTGGGTCGCGCCGCTCGTGTCGCTTCGATTGTCCGAGAAGCCAGCTTTGGCGGGATGGCAATCGAGCTACGTTCGCAGCCGCTCGATCGCCTGCGCGACGGCGACGTAAAGCTTGCCCATGTCCGACGACAGCAATGTCACGCCGAGTGGTGAGCCGTCGCGTTGCGCCAGCACGCCCCGCAACATGGCCTCAAAATCGTGGATGTAGCGATTGACCTGATCGCGGAAGGCTTCGTCGCCGTCGTACATCGTCGCGATCGCGTGCGCGTCGTTGCCGTCCAGCAGCCGTACCGCGCGGCGCGTAAAGACGCCACGGTCGCCCTTTAGATAGGCGGTCCAGGCGCTGTCGGTCACTTCGGGCGCGAGCGCGCGGGCGATATCGATCGAGTTGGAATTGAGCGCTTCGATCAAAAGCGATGCCTGGCGCGCAAAGCTGTCGCGCTGTGCTTCGTCGCGTTCGTCGCGCGCCTGCTCGATACGAAGGTCGATCGTGGCGATCGCTTCCTCGATCGCCTGCATCTGCTGGGTCAATCGTTCGGAAGCACGAGAGGCAGCGTCGACCGCCGATTGTGTCGCCTCGGCGATCGCGCTGACATGCCGACCGACAGTATCGCTGGTCGCCCGTGCCATCGCCTCGGCACTGGCCTGTTCGAGCGATTTGGCCGCTTCGGGAATGACGCCATCGAGCGTCTCGCGAGCGCGATCGGCCGCGGCGCTCGCCGTGTCACGGACGCGGATCAGTGCGGCAACCAGCTTCGGTGCGGCTTCTTGAGCGAAATTGTTGGTGCGGCCGATCGTCTCGTCCATCATCCGGCCGAGCGCTTCTGCCTTGGTGCTGCCGGTATCGAGCGTTTCACTCATGGTTTGCGCGAGCTGCTCGACCGTGGTGCGTTGACCGGCAATCACCTGGGCAATCGCCTCGATCGCATCGTGGGTGCTCTCTGCCGCAGTGACAAGCGCCAGCAGGTCCGGCTTGGTCCCGGCCACGATCGACTTGGTTTCGGCGATCTTTTCGTCGAGCCGGGTGAGCGCGTCGGGCAGCGTTTCGTCGATCTCGCGTGCCGCGGCGTCGAGTGCCAGTAGCAGGTCCTCGGACGTCGCTATTACCGAGCGGGCGGTTGCATCGCCAGTGCGCAGCGATTCGGTCATCGCATCGGCCGAGCCGCCCAGTGCGCTGATCGACGCCGCAAGCGCTTGCGTCTGGGTGACGCCTTGGCTGTGCAGTGCCTCCAGCCGCTCTTCGACCGCGCCGAGATTGGTGTTGAGGCCGCCGAACAATGCGTCGCCCACCGCCTGCTGCTCACCGAGTCGACCAGCCAAACGGTCGATCAACGCCTCGACTGCGGTGATGCGCTGCGCCAGCCCCTCGACGCTGTCCCGCGTCGCGCGATCGAGCGCCACCTGGTTGGTTTCCAGCATGGCAAGCATCGCCTCGCCCTGCGTGGCGATGCCCTTGCGCGCTTCGTCGACCGCGGACGCGGTACGGTCGAGCAGGTCGTCGACAGCTTTCGACATCTCCCCGGTAACCGATTCGAGCCGCGCACCGGCGGTTTCGCTGGTCGCTTCCATCCGCGCGATATGCGCCGCCAGCTTCTGTGCAGCGCCGCCAGCGACCGCATCAGCCTCGCGGCCGCGCTCCGCAAGCGCTACCAACTGCGCGTCGAGTGCTGCGGCATGTTCGCTGGCGGTGAGCCCGGTCGACGATAGCGTCTTCGCCATCTCGGTGGTTTCGCTATGCGCGCGAGGCAATGACGACAGCAATACGCCGAGGCTGGTCTGCGCCGCGGCGACGGCTTCGGTTAGGCGGGCGGCCTGGCGATCGGCTTGGGCAACCTCCTCAGCCATTGCATGTCTGACCGATCCGAGCCGTTCGGCGGCGGAATCGCCCATTGCCATCAGGGCGGTAGTCTGGTCGGCGAGTTGCTCGCGATTGGTATCGAGGTGGCGCGACAGCACTGCAAGCGTGCGTTCGAGGCTCGCCGCCTCGGCGCGCATTGCCGCTGCAGTGCGACCAAAGCGACGTGCTTCCGCCGTGCTCGTGCGTAGGGCAAGCAACCAGATAATGCCGATCAATGCCGGGACGACGCACAGAGCGGCGATGAACTCGACCAAAGCGACCGGCGTCAAGCCAGCTCGCAGGCTGGGCATCGCTAGCCACAGCATTCCGCCCAGCCAGGCAAGCACCGCTAGGCTGGCAACGATGACGGGCCATCGCGCCGGTGCGACACTCTCGACTACAATATCGTCGTCGCCGGTCGGCTCGACGGGTTCGGAAACCGTCTCCTCGACGAGCGGCTCGATCGAGTCGTCTTCGGTGGTGTCGGCTGCATCGGCATGGCCGTGCAGGTCGTAGATGCGCGAGCCCCCATTCATTCGCTACGTTTACCATGAAACCGCCGCTCGCAAAGCGATTAGCGAAACCTCGTCTTAACAGATTACCGGTTAGTCGATTCGGCATGGCTTATGATCCAGGTGCAATCGACGCGACTCTGGCAGCAGCAGTGGGGGACGACCCTGCGCTGATCGCCGAACTGCGCGACGCCTTTCTTGACAGCGCGCACCGCGTCCTTGAGGCGCTCGACGCTGCGGCCGAGAACAATGACGACTGGCGCGCGGCGGCTTGGCGCCTCAAGGGGCTGGCGGCGAGCTTCGGTGCGGTGCGGCTGATGGCGCTGGCCGACGAGGCGGCCCAGGCCCAGCCCGGCGATATCGTCACCGTGAATCGCATCCGTCGCGCGATCGAGCGGCTTTGACGCAATCGCTGTCGACAGCGGCTTTGCCTTCCAAAAGGTAACCGCCTAACAGCGCCCGATGATTGCGGGATTGCTGTTTGCCAGGGAAGACGCCCTCGACCGGTCCGAGACGCTGGCCGCCACACTGCCGTTCAGCGGCGGGACCTTGATCGAATATCAGGCACGCCTGCTGCTCGCCGCGGGGGCTGCGCAGATTATCATCGTCGTCACCCGCACCACGCCCGAATTGGTGGGTGCCGTCAACCGCATCGCCCGGCGCGGCGTGCCGATCGATACCGTCAGAACCGCGGCCGAAGCGCTGGAGAAGGTCCACCCACTCGCCACCATCGTGATGTTGGCCGACGGACTGATCACCACCGATGCAATCCTTCACGCGGTTGCCGACGGCGAGGGCGACGCGCTGCTGGTCGTCGATGATCCGCATGGCGACGATCATCTTGAGCGCGTCGACGCGACGAGCTTCTGGGCGGGCATCGCCCGGTTCGGGCCGCCGCGTTTGGCCGAGGCGGCGCGGATGCCCGATGAGTATGACCTGCAGTCGACGCTGCTACGCGCCGTAGTGCAGGCGCGCGCCGTACGGCTCGTGTTGCCGCCGGATGCGGTGCACGATGGCCATGGCGTCGAACGCAACGCCGGCGGCCTCGTGCGGCGCGGGCGGCGGGCGCTCGGTGCCCGGCTGGCGACACGGCGGCCGTGGATCGACCGTTTCGTTCTCGGTCCGATCACTCGATGGCTGCTTCCACCGCTCGCCGACCGCCGCGTGCCGGCGCGGGCGCCCTTGGTGGTCGGCGGAGCACTAGGACTGATCGGTTGGGCGCTGTTGACCATGCGCTGGTTCGGCACCGGCCTTGCGCTCGCTGCGCTCGCCGTAATCGTATTTGCGCTCGGCGAAGGTCTGTGCTGGCTGGTCGGTGACGAGCGCGGTGCTCGCTGGCAGCGTCTGGCGATCAGCATCGTCGGGGCAGTCGCCGGCGCTATTCTCGGACTGGCATTAAGCCGGGACACCGGAACCGCAACTGGCTGGTTTGTCGCCGCGGCGCTGCTCGTCGCCGCTGCTCTGTTGGAGCGCGCGGCGCCGGAGCGGCTGCGGCCCTCGTGGTGGGGCAGCCCGGCTGCCTACCTGTTGCTGGTGTGGATCGCCACGCTGGGGCACCAGCCGCTCGCCGGGCTGATGCTGGCTGCGGGTTATGCTGCCGCCAGTCTGGCTGCGGCAATCGAGCGAGCACCAACAAAGCCTTAGCTCGAAATTAACGACATTTCCGCTAGCCGGATGGCATGTCGGTCGATCGTTACGACCCTGAACTCGGCTTGCCCGATGTCGCCGACGCCTTGTTGCGCCGGGCGGCAAGCGCCGACGCGCGCGCAGCGCGTCGCCTGCTCGTAGCCGCGGCCGATCTTTCAGCTGGTGACGACGAGCGGCTCGATGACGAGATGCGGTCGACGATCGCCGCCATGCTGTCGCGGCTGGTCGATGCGATCGAAGCAGATCTGCGCCATTATGCCGGGCGTGCCGTCGCGGCCGCCTCGATTCCGTCGACGCGAGGATCATTGGCCGAACGGCTGGTTCGCGCTGGCCTGCTCGACGATTCCGAACTGGTCGCGGAGCTCGTTGCCCGTGCCCGGAGCGAGATCATTGCAAACCGTATACCCGCCGATCCGCTTGAGGTTCTGGATCGTCCGAGCCTGCTGGCGCGCCTGGCCAACGACCCTGACCGTGTCGTCGCCCATGCTGCTGCCGCGCTGATGGCCGCAGAGGCGCGGCGCCGTGGCACAGGCCCCGACGCTGGGCGGGACGACCTCCCAGCGGAGCTTCATCACCGGCTGGTCTGGTGGGTTGCCGCTGCGCTTAGGCCCGCCGGTGCCGCGGGCGCGATCGACGCGGCCCTGGTCGATGCCGCGCGCCGGGTGCTCGCGGCGCATGACGAGGGCGCGAGAATCGAAGCCACTGCACAGCGCCTGGCGGCGGCGCTCGATGCAGTTGAGGGCTCAATCGGCGCAATGATCGAAGAAGCACTCGCCGATCGTCGGCTCGCATTGGTCGTCGAGTTTATCGCGCACCATCTTGGTATTGAGCCGGGTCTCAGCCGCGACATTGTGCTGGACCCCGATGCCGATCGGCTGCTGCTTGCGTTGCGCGCCCTTAATGTCCCAAATGAGGACATGGCCGCCATCGGAATTGCTTTGTGCGAGGCGGATCGCCGTCGTGACCCGGAAGCGCTGATCGCGTCCATCGATGCGGTGACGGCAATGTCGGTCGAGGCCGCGCGCGACGCGCTTTCCAGCTTGCGCCTCCCAACTGCTTACCGGGAGGCGGCGCGCGCGCTGGGACAGTCCCGATGAATGCCGTCGATGCCGGGCTACCGGCAGTGCGCGGGCTGATCGACCGCGCCGGCCGGCTGATCGAGGCCGATGCGCGGCTCGCCGAGCTCAACGAAAGAGCCGGCGGCCAGCTAGGACAGCCGCTCGCGATCCCGCAGCTTGCAGCGCTCGCGCGGCTCGCCGCGCGCTTGCGAACCTTGATTTCGCGCGGCGTGCTTGCCGCAGACGGAGATCACGATCTCGCGCTATGGGTGCGCGCCGAGCCGGTCGTGGAAGGTATCAGGTTGGCGATCTCCGGTTGGCAGCCGCGGCAGCCGTGGCTGCCAACCGTCGACGAGTCAACGCGCGAGCTTGATTTCGTGCGTAGCGGCGCCGACTGGCTGTGGGAAAGCGACGCGGCCTTGACGCTGACCTACGTGTCGGTCGCAGCCGGCGAACATCCCGGTGGCAACCTCGACAGCCTGCTCGGCCAGCCGCTAACTCGCCTGTTTGCGATCGATACCGATATGTCCGGCGACCTGCCGATGCTGCACGCGCTATCGCTCAGGCGCTCATTCCGAGACCAGCCGGCGACGATCCGCGCTACCGGCCGGCGGGTGCAGCTCGCGGCCGTGCCACGACTCGATCGGACCGGGGGTTTCGCGGGTTTCATTGGCGCGGCGCGCACAGTCGAGCAGCCGGACGCCATCGCGGTACCCGCGCCCGATGCGTTCAGTAGCCGCCTCGACCGCGCGCTGCGCGATCCGCTCGGGGCAATCATCGCTCATGCGGACATGATTCATGCGCACGACGAGGGACCGCTCGCAGAAACCTATGTCGGCTATGCCGCCGATATAGCCACCGCGGGCCGGCACCTGATCGGGCTGGTCGACGACCTCGTCGACCTCCAGGCAATCGAGCGCCCCGATTTCCGCGTAGCGGCCGAAGAGATCGATCTCGCCGACCTCGCCCGACGGGCGGCCGGGCTGCTGCAGGTCCGCGCCAGCGAGGCGAGGGTGCGCATCGATCGCCCCGCGCTCGGCGAAGCATTACCCGCAAGCGGGGAGTTTCGCCGCGTTCTACAGATCCTGGTCAATTTGATTGGTAATGCCGTCCGCTATTCGCCGGAGAACAGTACTGTGTGGGTCCGGGCGGAGCGCGAAGGTTCGCTCGCGGCAGTGATCGTAGCCGATCAGGGAAAAGGCATTGCGCTCGGCGATCAGGCCCGAATTTTTGAGAAGTTCGAGCGGGTCGATCCGCGCGAGCCGGGCGGCAGCGGGCTGGGGCTCTACATCGCTCGGCGGCTGGCGCGAGCAATGGGCGGCGACATCACGGTCGACAGCGCGCCGGGGCAGGGGGCACGATTTCTCCTGACACTGCCGGCGCGAGACTAAGGTTGCCTTAATCGTTGCGTCGATGGTGACGTAAAACGAGCGGCATTTGCCCGTTCGGGCACCTCAGTGAAAGATTGGCTCTCGGGATCGAACGGAATGCGTGCGGCACGAACCCAGCGCTTTCGCTGGTGGCGGTTTAACCTTGTTGTCGAGAATGTCGCCGCCAGTGCCCGCGGCGCATCTCGTTGGCCGTCGGCCCCCCGAAGGGAGACTGGTTAAAGCTTGGTGGCCAGCAGCAGACGGCCCGGCCCAAGGCGACTGAGCACGTCGGGCAAATGCGCCTCAGCGACGGCAAGGCAGCCTTCGCTGCGGCCGAGCATCCCGTGCTCGCGAACCATCTCCTCGCTCACATACCAGGCGCCGTGGACGACGATCGCGCGCGATTCGGCATTGCTGTTGGTCGATTCCAGCCCCTGTAGCCGCATCGACTTGCCGTGTGCGCCGACATAATAATCGGCTGTCCGGTAGGCCCCCTCCGACGTACAATTCGAGCCCGGATCGTTGGAGAAACGATGTAGGTAGCCGGTGTGCTGGGGATCGGATCCGCGGCCATGGGCGACGAGGAAACTGGTCTCCGTCCGGTTGCGCATGTCGAGCAAGTGCAGCCGTGCGGCGCGCGATGCTGGCGAGAAATCGGCTATGCCGACCACGTCGTTGTGGGCGATCGAACTCGCGTGACGGCGCAACGCCGCCTCGGCGCGTGCAAACAGCCCGGGGTTGTCTGAAGGGGCCGGGCGGAGTGCTGCGGCGAGGGGATGGGCGATAAATAACGCGCCGGTTCCCAGCGCAGCGTGTGTAAGGAAACAGCGACGATCAGTGACTAAATTGGTCATTACCCCTGTTATATCATGAAATGTTCCCGAAAACCGTCAAAAAAAGGCGCGAGTCGCCGCGCCGAGCAAACGACCGGACGCAGCCGTTACGATTCGAAGGCTTCGTTCAGATCGCGCGCTGTGCGGAATCTGAGCCTTATTTCCTGGTGATAGACGATATCGGGATCAAGTCCCGCGCTTGGAAAGCCCGGGCGATTTGGACTGTCCGGAAAGAACTGGGGTTCGAGGCAGAGGCCCTCGCGTGCGGCATAGCGGCTACCGTGGAAGCCTATATCTGGACTGGCAAGCGCGTTACCCGAATAGAATTGCAGTCCCGGGGCGCCCGTCATCAGGTCGAGGACGCGACCGGAAGGTGGATCGAACAGCGTTGCCACGAGACGCACCGCACCTGCGGACGGAACGAGCACCATGTTGTGATCGTAGCCGGCCATCATCGCGATCTGGGGATCGTCGGCTGCCCAGCGCTCGCCGATCCGATGCGGGCTGGCGAAATCGAAAGGCGTTCCGGTGGCACCTCGGATTTCGCCGGTCGGGATTGCCGCCGCGTCCACGGGGGTGAAGCGATCGGCCGCGAGCCGGAGCCAATGGTCACCGATTGATCCGCCGCGCCGCTGACCCGCGAGGTTGAAATAGGCATGATGAGTGAGATTGACGATCGTCGATGCATCGGTCGTGGCGGTCAGATCGATGGAAAGCGCACCGTCGCTTTCGAAGGCGTAGCGCGCGCTGACCGAGAGGCAGCCTGGATAACCCTGGTCACCGTCCTCGCTGACCAGCGTCAGCGTTACAGATCGGCTATCGGCCCCGGCGATCCGCCAGTCGCGCTTGTCGAAGCCACCGGGACCGCCGTGAAGGTGGTTTGCGCCATCGTTGGCGAGCAGCACCACCTCCCGCCCGTCGAGTGAAAAGTGGCCGTCGGCAATCCGGTTCGCGTAACGGCCGATCACGCCGCCGATGAAGGCGGTGTCGCGGCGATAAGCTTCCGGATCAGGGAAGCCGAGCACGATCGTATCGAATGCACCGTGGCGATCAGGGGCGGTCAGCGATTGTAGGCGAGCGCCGTAGGTCAGCACGCGGGCTCGCGCGCCCGTCGGCGCGGTGATCTCGATTGTTTCGATCTCGCTCAAGCGCGCGGCAGCCCGACCGATACCAATGGCGCGGGCAGACCCGGCACATCGACTGGGAAACTGAACACGCTGCCGGCGAACGGCTGCTCGCCGAGCTCGTCGAAGCTCAGCCCCTTTGAAGCGGTGGTGGCGTAGGCGGTCTTGAGATCGGGGCCGCCGAGCGCGATCTTGGTGACCGCGGCGACCGGCAGCTTCACTTCGCTCAGCAGCTCGCCCGCGGGCGAATAACGCCGCGCACCCCAACCACCGTATAGCGCTACCCACAGGCAGCCCTCGGCGTCGACCGTGGGGCCGTCCGGATGGCCGGCACCGGGTTCGATCTCGATTAGCACCTCGCCATCCAGAAGCTCGCCCGACGGAGCGATTGCGTAGCGCCAAACGCGGCTTTCCAGTGTATCGACATGATAGAGCGTGTCACCGCTGGGGTTGGCGACCGGGCCGTTGGTGATGCAGCAATGCGGGCCAGCGGCGACCGCGTTACCGTCGTCGCTCAGGCGATAGACGCGACCGCTGTCGGCCTTCTCGCCATTATCCATCGTGCCGAACCACAGCCGCCCGTGGGCATCGACGCACGAATCGTTGAGGCGGTTACCTGGCTTGTCGGGTTCGGGGTCGAACCACTTGGCGAAGCTGCCGGCATCGGGATCGAACCAGAAAAGGCCGCTTTGCAAGCCGGCTAACCAACGGCCATCGGCGGTCGGCTGAATCCAGCAGACCTGCTCAGGCGCGGACCAAGTAGTCCGCTCTCCCGACGAGGGGATCAGCCGGTGGACGAGGTGGCGCTTGATGTCGACGAACCACAGCGCGTCCTGGTCGGCGCGCCACAGCGGCCCTTCGCCCAGCGTCGCGCCCAATTCCCAAACGCATTCCACCGTCGCTTGCCGCATTTCGATCTCCTAATCGCCAAGGCGGCGCACCATAGGCACCGCGTCGGCTCGCGCAACTCGATAAATCAGACCAATGATCGGCATGACGCGGCACGATTCTTTCGCAAAGCGGCTTGCCCGCATGCCGATCCACATTCTCCATGTTCATTCGACTTTCGCGCTTGGCGGCAAGGAAGCGCGTGCGGTGAGGCTGATGAACGTGTTCGGCGACGCGGCACGACATACGATCGTATCGTCAATGCCAGACCAGCTTGGCGCGCGCGAAGCGATAGCCGCGGGCATCAAGTACGAGATCGCACAGGACCCGCCACCGCTTACCGGTAAGCCATCTGTCCGCCGCTATGACGCGATCGCGCGATTTATGAGTCGGTTCGACCTCGTGCTGACGTACAATTGGGGCGCGATCGACGCAGTCATGGCAGGGCGCGTTTTTCCCAAGCGCGTGCCGCCGATCGTTCACCATGAGGACGGCTTCAACGAGGACGAAGCGATTGCGCTCAAGCCGCAGCGCAATATGTATCGCCGCGTGGCACTCGGCGCTGCAAAGGCGCTGGTGGTGCCGTCGGAAACGCTTGAGCAAATTGCGCTCGAAACGTGGAAGCAGCCACGCGAGAAAGTGCTTCGCATCGCCAACGGGGTGGACGTCGATTCTTACGCGAAGCCGCCGAAACCCAACGCGATCCCCGGTTTCCGACGCAACAAGGGTGAGGTCGTAATCGGGACGCTCGCCGGGCTGCGCGAGGTAAAGAATTTGCCGATGCTGGTCCGCGCCGTCGCCGGCGTGCCGGTCAAGACGCGGCTGGTCATCGTCGGCGAGGGGCCCGAACGGGCGCGGATCGAGGCGACGGCCCAAGCGATGGACATGGCCGACAAACTTCACCTACCGGGGTTTCTGCCGCAGCCGTGGCGCTACCTCGGCTTGTTCGACATCTTTGCCTTGTCGTCCAAGAGTGAGCAATTTCCGATTTCGGTGGTGGAAGCGATGGCGGCGGGGCTGCCCGTGTCCTCGCCGCACGTCGGCGATGTCTCGCGGATGCTGTCGATGGCCAACTATCCATACGTTGCGCCCGAGGTGGACGAGGTGCTGCTCCGCGATTCCATCACCTATTTCGCCAGGGATGCCGACAAACGCAAGGAAGTCGGTGAGGCCAACCAGCGCCGCGCCAAGGCCGATTACGACGAGAAGGCGATGATCAAGCGCTACGCCGCCCTCTACGGTGAAACGCTGGGTCGGCGGGATATTTTTGACTGAGTCGGTATTTTCTCGATTCGTAAAGACGGTCCGCTATAACCGGTCCATTCCCAACCGAGCGGAGATATGAGTGTTCAAGGGTCTGAAGCCGATCGTCTACAACGGCCATGAGGTTTGGCCGCTGGTGGAGGGCGGCAAGGGCGTTGCCGCGACCAACCACGCCAGCGCCGGTGCCTGGGCGGCTGCAGGCGGCATCGGCACCGTTTCGGCCGTCAATGCCGACAGCTATGATCCCGAGGGCAAGATCATCCCGCAGGTCTATAAATCGCTCACGCGCCGCGAACGGCACGAGGAACTGATCGAATACGCCATCGAAGGCGCAGTGCAGCAGGTCAGACGCGCCTTCGAGATCGCGGGCGGCAAGGGCGCGATCAACATCAACGTATTGTGGGAAATGGGTGGGGCGCAACGCGTGCTTCACGGCGTGCTGGAGCGGACCCGTGGCCTCGTCGCAGGGGTGACTTGCGGTGCGGGGATGCCGTACAAGCTCTCCGAGATCGCGGCTTCGTATCACGTCAATTACCTGCCGATCGTCAGCTCGGCGCGCGCCTTCCGGGCATTGTGGAAGCGGGCCTATTCCAAGGCGGCGGAATGGCTCGCGGCGGTGGTGTACGAGGACCCCTGGCTCGCTGGCGGACACAACGGCCTGTCCAACGCGGAAGACCCGCTGAAGCCAGAGGATCCCTATCCCCGCGTCAAAGCGCTGCGCGAGACGATGCGCGAGGGCGGCATTCCCGACGAGGTGCCGATCGTGATGGCTGGTGGCGTCTGGTATCTGCGCGACTGGAACCACTGGATCGACAACGACGAACTTGGCTCAATCGCATTCCAGTTCGGCACGCGACCGCTCCTCACCAAGGAAAGCCCGATCCCGCAAGCATGGAAGGATAAACTACTCGATATTGAGGAAGGCGAGGTACTGCTCCATCGCTTTTCGCCGACCGGTTTTTATTCGAGTGCAGTTCGCAATTCGTTCCTCAAGAATTTGGAGGCGCGGTCGGAGCGGCAGATACCCTTCTCCACGCAGGAGGCGGGCGACCACACCTTCCAGCTCGACGTTGGGGTAAAGGGCAGGAACTTCTGGGTGACGCGCAACGACTTGATCCGCGCGCGTGGCTGGCATGGCGCCGGCTATACCGAGGCGCTCAAGACCCCCGACAATACATTGGTGTTCGTCACCGAGGCGGAAAAGAAGGAAATTCGCAAGGACCAGGCCGACTGCATGGGCTGCCTCAGCCAGTGCCTGTTCTCGTCCTGGGCCGATAGCGAAACCAATTCAACCGGCCGATTGGCCGATCCGCGCAGCTTTTGCATTCAAAAGACGCTGCAGGACATCGCGCACGGCGGCTCGACCGAGAACAACCTCATGTTCGCAGGGCATGGCGCCTACCAGTTCAAGCGCGACCCGTTTTATTCGAACGGTTTTGTGCCGACGGTAAAGCAGCTCGTTGATCGCATCCTGACCGGGGATTGATCGGCGACGCGATCGCAGGCGTATCGATCAAAATGCTTGCTCGTTGGTCCTGGCGAAGTCGGCGTGCAGGTTCTGCGCTGTAGTTCGACTTCGCTCAGGACGAACGCGAACCGTTAGTGCCCGACCGCAGTGCCAACCACGCCGCCGGCGACCCCGCCAATCGCGGCGCCTTTCTCAACGTTCTTGCCGCTAGCCGCGGCGACCGCAGCGCCGCCGGCGCCGCCGATCGCGGCGCCCTGCAACGTGGCACAGGCCGAGAGCGCCGTCAGCGTCGCTGCCACCAAGGCGGCGGTCGTGAGTTTGCGCATGATCCTTCTCCAATTCCCTCGATCGGCGAACGGCGCGTTAGGCGTAGAGGTTCCGGTGTTCGGCCGAGCGATCGCTCGGCCCGCCGAACTGTCATAATGCGATGCTAACTGCGGAAGGCGTGCGGTGGTGTCGTCATAGGGGCGATGACCGAAACCGGCGCCGAGACCGTGACCATGCGAATCGATTCCTCCGCTGCGATCATCGATCGGGCGATGGCGTTTCGGCCTGCTCGCCGTGCCAGGGCGCGTTCTGGATTGGGCGAGCTGATTGCCGAGCCAAGTTTTGTCCCGGCGTTGATCTTATTGCCCGTCGGCCTTGCCGCGATCAGTGTCTGGCGGGTCGCGATGGCCCTCGGCGGCGCCTTCAGTGGGAAGACACGGCAGCGAGCATCGCTACACCCAGCCTTCGAGGACCTGGTCGGGCGGGCGATGCCCATCGGCCCAGGTACGGATATTGGCGATGACCTTCTCGCCGGTGGCGGCGCGCGCCTCGATGGTTGCCGAGCCCATGTGCGGGAGCAGCACCACGTTTGACAGCGCCGCCAGCCGGGGATCGACGGCCGGTGCGTGCTCGTAGACGTCGAGCCCGGCGCCCGCCAACCGGCCTTGCTCAAGTGCCTCGACGAGGGCGGCTTCGTCGACGATATCGCCTCGCGAGGTGTTGATAAGATAGGCGTGCGTTCCGAGCAGCGCGAGACGTCGCGCGTCGATCATATGCTCGGTTTGCGGCGTGTGTGGCGCGTTGATCGATACGATGTCGACTTCGCCGAGCATGGCATCGAGTTCGCCGTGCCACGTAGCGCCGAGTTGTTCCTCGATCACCGTCGGCAAGCGGTGGCGGTTGTGGTAGTGGATCGCGAGGCCAAAACCGCGTGCGCGTGCGGCGACTGCTTGGCCGATCCGGCCCATGCCGACAATGCCGAGCTTCTTGCCGCCGATTCGCCGGCCGAGCATTGCCCCGGGGCGCCAGCCGGTCCAGCCGCCCGATCGCATCAGTCGCTCGCCTTCCGCCAGCCGGCGGGGCACGGCAAGGATCAATGCCATCGTCATGTCAGCAGTGTCCTGGGTGAGGACGCCGGGGGTGTTGGTGACGATAATGTCGCGGGCACGCGCGGCGGCCAGGTCGATATGGTCGACACCAGCGCCGTAATTGGCGATTAGCTTCAGTCGCTCGCCGGCGCCGGCGATCAGTTCGCCATCGATCCGATCGGTTACTGTGGGTACCAATACGTCGCAATCCGCCATCGCGGCGGCGAGCTGTTCGCGGCTCATCGGTACGTCGGCACGGTTGTTGGTGGTGTCGAACAGCATCTCCAGTCGGTCCATCACCGCATCGGTTAGTTCGCGGGTGACGATCACCTTTGGGTTGGCGCGGCGTCTGCTCTCGGGCATGGCACGATGGTTGGCTGACCGGCGCGCGCGCGTCAACAACGGTTGAACGCAGGTGCCCGTTGGCGTTAGGCTCGATGCTGTCATTCGGGGGGTGTGTGGATGCGGTTCGGTTCGTGGTTCGTCTTTCTCGCCGCCGCAATTGCGCTGGTGCTGATGGCGACCAACCACGCGGCGGCGCAGAAGCGGACGCCGCCCTATTACGAATCGATCAAGCCTAACCGGGCGCGGATGCGCACCGGGCCTGGGCGCAATTATCCGGCGACTTGGCTCTATATCCGTGCCGGGCTGCCGGTGAAGGTAATTGCGGTTTATCAGGACTGGAAGAAAATCGAGGATCCGGACGGGACGCAGGGTTGGCTGCTCGATACGTTGCTGAGCAGCAAGCGGACGGCGATGATCTCCGGCGGGGTCGCGGATATGCGCGAGTCGCGAGACTACGACAGCCGCGTCCTTTGGCGCGCCGCGCCGGGCGTGATTGGCGCAATCAGCGATTGCTCGGGCGGCTGGTGCTGGTTCGATGTCGGCGGCAAGGTGGGCTATGTCGAGGAAACCCATTTATGGGGCGTCGATCCGGGTGAGCAGCTGAATTAAGACGGTGGCGGTCAGCCACCCGTCGCCAGTTGTTGCGGGGGGGGGTATCATGATTGCGTTGTTGGCGGCGCTTGCCACGACCGGGCCGGTATTGAAGACGGATACTGTCTCGGCAGAGCCGGTGCTTCTAACCAATGCGTGACATGACGAACAATGTGGCGGCAGGCTGGTCCGTTGTCGTGCACCGCCAGGGCGAGGAACGCGAACCCGTCGTCGTTATCGACCAATTCGCGCCCGATCCGGAGCGATTTATCGCCGATGCCGCCTTCCTCGCCTTCAGGCCGGTCGGCCCGCATTATCCGGGCGTTCGTGCCGTGGTGGCGCCTGCGATGTTGCGCGATCTCCTCACTGCGCTCCAGCCGATCGTCACCGAGGCATTCGGTGAGCCCGCGGTAGAAGTGATCGACGCCTTTTATTCGTTGGTGACCACGCCGCCCTCTGCGCTCGCCCCGATCCAGCGGCTGCCGCATTTCGACGGTCTCGAGCGCGAGCGACTGGCGCTGCTCCACTTCCTCGCACGCGACGAGCGCAGCGGTACCGCCTTCTACCGCCACCGCGCGACCGGTTTCGAACGGTAACGGCGGATCGCTTACCGGCTTACCGGCAGGCATTGCGCAACGATCTTGGTTGCTATGGGATGCCCGAACCCGACTACATCGCCGGCGACACCCCGATCTTCGAGCAGGTCGCGCGCCACGAGGCGCTGTTCAACCGAGCTATTCTCTATCGCAGCAACACCCTGCATTGTGCGGCAATTCCGCCCGGCATGGTCTTCTCCACGGATCCCGCAAGTGGCCGTTTGACCGTCAACACCTTCCTCAAGGGCGTCGCCTCCGCCCGATCCTGATTCATCGTTGTTGCAAATCGGCAACGATGGTGCGGCGCTCGCGCCAGGCGTCATGTGAATACGTATGCCGCAACCTTCCCACTATGGCCGTGGCGGGAATAATCGCCTGACGATCGATCGCGCCGCGAGTGCGACGGGTGAGCGCAGTTTCGCGCAAGGGGAGGCTTGGATGATTTCTCGCGACATATCTTACTCGATGCGCACGCGGCTCGCGCTGCGCGCCAGCATGATCGCGCTTGGCGGCGTTGCACTGACCGCCGGCGCGCCGGTTTTCGCGCAGGACCCGGCCAATCAACCGACCAACGACACCGCTCAAGCTGCGGCTTCCGCCTCCACCGCGGCCAGTACTCAGCCCACGCCAACAGCAGGCAACACAATTGAACAAAACGCCGGCGCCCAGGCGGCCCCAGCAGCGCAAAGCCCCGATATCGTTGTCTCGGGCATTCGCGCCTCGCTCGATTCATCGGCACGTATCAAGCGCAATTCGACTCTAATCGTCGACTCGGTCTCGGCCGAGGATATCGGCAAGCTGCCTGACGTCTCAATTGCCGACTCGCTCGCGCGCTTGCCCGGTGTCACCGCGCAGCGGCTCGAAGGCCGCGACCAGCGGCTGTCGATCCGAGGACTCGGCCCGGACTTCTCAACGACACTACTCAACGGCCGCGAGCAGGTGACGGTCGGCGATAACCGCGGGGTCGAATACGATCAATATCCCGCCGAATTCTTCAAGAACGTCAACGTCTACAAGACAGCCGATGCCTCGCTGGTCGCCGCTGGTATTGCCGGTACCGTCGACTTGCGGATGTTGCGCCCGCTCGACACCGACAAGCGCGTGTTCTCGGTCGCCGCGCGCGGCGAGATGAACGGCCTCAACAAGCTCAATCCCGACGGCACCCGCTACGGCTATCGTGCCTCGGCAACCTACGTCGACCAGTTCGCCGACGATACGTTCGGCATCGCGCTCGGCATTTCGGCAAGCTCGGTGCCGTCGCAGGACGAGCGCTATAACGCCTATGGCTTTGCCACAGATTCCAATGGCAATCTGATCCTGGGCGGCGCCAAGCCTTATGTGCAGTCGAACCTGCTCGATCGCTATGGCGCGGTCGCAACGCTAGAATGGAAGCCGAGCGACAGATTCCACTCGACCCTCGACGTGCTCTATTCACACTTCGAAGAAACCCAGCGCTTGCGCGGCATCGAGTTCGGCACCGTCTACGGCACCAACGTCGGCTACACCGTCAATCACACGACCGACGGGATGGATGACGACGTCACCTTCACCAATGTCTATGGCGTCCAGCGCAACGACTTCAACCGGCGCAAGGCCGAAAATTACTCGATCGGCTGGAACAACGTCTACAATTTCAGCGACACCACTCACCTGGCGGTTGACGCCAGCTGGTCGCGGGCGACGCGGACCGACTTCCTTCTCGAGACCTATACCGGTGTTGGCTACCAGCGCACCGGCCCCGCCGACACGCTGCACGTCACGCAGAAGAAGAACGGCACTTTCAAGATCGTGCCAACGCTGGACTACACCGATACCGATCTGTTCAAGATCACCGATCCCCAAGGGTGGGGCTATAACGGTACGACGCCGGTGGTGCAGTCGGGCTTCCTCAATTTCCCCGATTTCAAAGACGACCTGAAGTCGCTGCGCGCCGACCTTGACGGCGAGTTCGGGGGCGACAGCGTAATCCACGGCTGGACGATCGGGGCCAATTATTCGCAGCGCAAGAAGACCAGCGCGTACACATCGGCCTTCTTGTGCCCGCCGGGTGGCAGCGGCGACTGCACCGTCGCCGGCGGTACGCCAACTACAGCGGACATCCCCGACGGCGCGCTGCTCGGTGAGAACATCCCGCTCGGGTATCTCGGCGTGCCCGACGTTCTCGCGCTCAATCCTGTCTATTTATACAATAATTTTTTCAACAAGGCATATGATAACCGGCCGGTATCGCTGGTTCGCGACAACAGCGTCACCGAAAAGGTGTGGACCGGCTATGCCAAGCTGATCATCGACGGCGAAGCCGGCGGCAAGAAGATCAACGGCTCGATCGGCGTCCAGGTCGTCCATACCGATCAAAGCTCGAACGGCAGCGATTCAAACTTCAACCTCATCAACGGCGCGCCGGTGGTGACGGTAGATCCGGTCTCCGATGGCACCAGCTATACCAACGTGCTGCCCAGTGCATCGCTGTCAGTCGAACTGGAGCCCGCCTTTTACGTCAAGCTTGGTGCATCTCAGGCGATGGTGCGGCCGCGGCTCGATCAGGAGCGGGTCAACCAGGAAATCGACATCAATACGTCTTACATCAATACTGCCAATCCGACACACGACCCTCAGTTCAGCCCCTTTAGCATCACCGGCGGCAACGCCAAGCTGAAGCCGTACCAATCGACGAATGTGGACGTGTCGATTGAGCGATATTTTCACGGTGGCGGCTATGCGGCGCTGGCGGGCTATTTTAAACACCTTACTGATTATGTTGACGCCAACGCGAATTACGCGTATGACTTCACACCGTATCTGAGCTTGCTGGCGCCCGCAGACCAGGCGACGGTAGTCGCCAACGGCAACACCATCGGCCTGGTGCACGCACCGACAAACGGCGGCCGCGGATACCTCGTCGGCATGGAGGCGACGCTGTCGATGCCGTTCGAGAACATCAGCCACGCGTTGTCGGGCTTCGGCATCTTCGCCAGCGGTTCATATACCGAGAGCTCGATCAAGCTCGACAGCAACCCGACACAGGCGATCACCCTGCCGGGATTGTCGAAATGGGTGGGGTCGGGCGAGCTCTATTATGAGAAGCACGGCATCCAGATTCGTGCGAGCTACCGCTACCGCTCCAAATTCCTCGGCGAAGTAGCCGGCCTTTCCGCCAATCCGACCTATCGCCAGGTCAAGGCCGAGGGAATTGTCGATGCGCAGATTGGCTATGAACTTCAAAGCGGGCCGCTCAAGGGCCTTTCAATTTTGCTTGAAGGCAAAAACCTGACCGACCGCCCATTCGTTACCTACGAAGCGGGCGATCCGCGGCGGGTTATCGATTATCAGCGCTACGGCCGCGATTATTATCTAGGCCTTACCTACAAATTCTGATCCTCAAACCAGATCTTGGGGCCGTCGTCGCCGGTGCGACGGCGGTCCTATCTACCTCGGCAAATCTGAAAACCTTCAATCCCAAGCGCTTGACGAACAGCCCGCTTGTCGAAGCGCGCAGAATATCCTTGCGGTGACGGCGCTATCGTGGCGACAAGCTCAAGCACAAACGGGACTGGAAAAGCGCAGCACCATGAGTGACCAGGCCCCGATCACCATCGTCATCGCCGGCGGCGGCACCGCTGGATGGATGACGGCTGCCGCGCTCGCCCGTTTTCTCGAAGCCGGCTTTCGTATCCGCCTCATCGAATCGGAGGAAATCGGCACGGTCGGGGTCGGCGAGGCGACAATCCCGCAGATTCGGCTCTACAACGAAGCGCTGGGACTTGACGAGGACGCCTTCGTGCGCGCGACGCAGGCCACGTTCAAGCTCGGCGTTGAGCTCGACGGCTGGCTACGCCCCGGTCACCGCTACATGCACGCCTTCGGGGCGATCGGACGCGATATCGGCCTAATCCCATTTCAACATTATTGGCTGCGTGCGCGCGAGCTTGGTCGCGCCAGGACGCTCGATGCTTATTCGCTTAACGAGATCGCCGCGCGCGCCGGGCGGATGCACCGCGGCGGGCCGATCACGGCGCGGTCGATCCCGCCGATGCCCTATGCCTTCCACTTCGACGCGGGCTTGTTTGCCGCCTATCTTCGTCGGTTTGCCGAGCTGCGCGACGTCGAGCGCATCGAAGGCTATATCGTCGACGTCGAGCGGAATGGCGAAAAGGGCGATGTCGCGGCGCTCAAACTCGCGTCGGGTGATCGAATTGAAGGCGACCTTTTCGTCGACTGCTCGGGTTTCCGGGGCCGGTTGATCGAGCAGGCGCTCGAAGCCGGCTATGAGGACTGGACCCATTGGCTGCCGTGCGACCGCGCTCTGGCGGTGGCAAGCGCGCGGCAGCCTGACCCGACGCCCTATACCCGTGCGATTGCCCGGCCTGCTGGTTGGCAATGGCGCATCCCATTGCAACACCGCACGGGAAACGGCCTGGTCTACTGCGGTGCTGCATTATCCGACGACGAGGCGGTGGCGCTGCTGCTCGCCAACCTCGACGGCCCCGCCGAAGGTGATCCCCGCCCGATCCGCTTTGTCACCGGCCGTCGCCGGCGTGCCTGGAGTCACAATGTCGTCGCGATCGGGCTTGCCTCGGGCTTTCTCGAACCGATTGAATCGACCAGCATCCACCTCGTTCAGTCGGCAATATCGCGCTTGCTCAAGCTACTGCCGGGCCGGGCGATTAGCGACGCCCAGCGTGCGGAATATAATCGCCAGACCGATTTCGAGATCGAGCGTGTTCGCGATTTCCTGATCCTGCATTACTGGGCCAACCGTCGCGACGAACCGTTTTGGCGTCAGTGTCGCGCGATGTCGCTGCCGGACACGCTTCGGGCCAAGATCGAGCTTTACATGGCATCCGGGGTGATCGTGCGCGAGCATGAGGAATTGTTCACCGAGGCAGGCTGGTTGCAGGTGCTGGCGGGGCAGGGGATCGAAGCAGGCGCGCACCACCCGCTCGCAGACCAGACAGCCGAAAGTGACCTTGCCGAGTTCATGGAAACGATCGAGCAGCTTTACCGGCGCGAGGCCGCCGCGATGCCGAGACACGCCGACTTTATCGCGCGAAATTGCGCGGCCAAGGCGCCGGCCTGATCGTTCGGGCCGACGACTTTTACAATTCGTTAACCATTGGCGATTACCACTCGTTAATACTTTCAACGCAGCCGTTACCGTGCCTTCGGAGCAAGCCCATGCGCCCGACGATGATCGCCTTGTGCCTGTCAGCTGCGCTGACGAGTGGATGTTCCACCTTGTCGAGGCCGCACGTCGTCGAGGTCGTGGCACCGCAGCCAGTCGAAACGGATACAGGGTGGCGCGCGATAGCGCGGCCCGAGGATCAGCAACGGATCGATGCGATCGATGCGCGTTTCGAGGCCGCGCTCGCCGATTTGCCGCGCCGGTTGCAGCCCCGCGATGCTGCAGACAAACAATTGCTCGATCCCAAGGCAGCGCGGCCGCTGCCGGCGCTGACGCCGGGCGGCTACCAATGTCGCCGGCTCCGGCTCGGCGGCCACGCGAAACTGACGCGCTTCAAGGCCGACACCTGCTACATCAAGCTCGAAGGAGAAGATCGGCTCTCCTACACGACCCTGAGCGGACCGCTGATGCCGGGCGGGTGGCTTTATCCTGACGGCAATAATCGCCTGATCTTGCTCGCGACCGACCGGCCCGCCAGTGCGAAAGCCGCGCCGGCTTACGGTACTGGCGCCGGACAGGACCTTGCCGGGGTAGTCGAGCGGCTCGGCCCGATGCGCTGGCGGCTGACGATCCCGCGCGCCGGCGAGTTCGACATCTGGGAACTCAAGCCCTGGCCAACGCAGAAGCTTGAAGACTAAGCGGCAAGCGATGGCAACCAGGACCGAGCGGCCGGCGTGGTGACGACCCGCTCTATCCGACGCTAACGAAGCTATCCATCACCCGCTTGCGGCCGGCCCTTTCGAACTCGATTTCGAGTTTATTGCCTTCGATCTCGGCGATTTCGCCGTAGCCGAACTTCTGGTGAAACACGCGCATTCCGACCGCCAGATCGTCGCGGCCCTTGTTGCCGAGACTGATTGCTGACGCCCGTGCCTCGACGACACGGGTTGGCTCCCTGGCGAAGGTGCGACTGGTCCATTCGCCACCGGGTTTAGAACCCAAGGTGCCTGCCGCGCGCTGCCAGCCAGGACCCCGGCCGGTTCCGCGGCCGACATCGGCAAAGGGATCTGCGCGTTCGGACCAATTGGCGCGCCATAGGCTCTCGCCCCCCGACATGGTTGTTTCGCTGTTGATATGTTCGGGCGGCAACTCACCGACGAAGCGG
>Ga0164242_10002162_pt1 | contig 22868 bp, 18 predicted proteins | sample OricomgcompostMG_FD_108783 | JGI IMG/M metagenome (GOLD analysis project Ga0164242, IMG submission 108783) | Miracle-Growth compost microbial communities from Emeryville, California, USA - Original compost - Miracle growth compost (MG) ... | reverse complement strand
GCGACGGCCTCGTCGAGGAGCTCGAGCACCGACTCGGTGGTGAGGACGGCCGAGCCCAGGTCGGTGAGCACGACGACCGACCCGCCCCCCTCGGTGCCCTGCTCGAGCGCCGCCTGGACGCCGTCGAAGTCGGTGCCGATGCCGCCGTCGGCGGTGCCGCCGACGGGCAGCAGCAGGACCCCCGGCGCCATCTGCGCGGCGAGCTCCGCGGCGCCGCGGGCCAGGTCGCGTGAGTGCGAGACGAGCACGAGCGCGACCTCGGCCCGACCCGCGGGACGGTCCGTCACTGCGCCGCCTCGGCGGCCGCGTGCAGGATCAGCTCGGTCGAGCGCGCGCCCGGGTCGAGGTGACCCGCCGAGCGCTCGCCGAGGTACGAGGCGCGCCCCTTGGTGGCGACGAGCGGGATCGTCGACTCGGCGCCCCGGGTCGCGGCGTCGGCCGCCGCGGACAGCACCGCCGACGGGCTCGCGCCCTCGTCGGCGGCGGCGACCGCGGCCTCGGTGGCCGGCGTCCACGCGTCGACCATCGTCTTCTCCCCCGGGTTCGCCTTGCCGCGCGCGACGATGCCCTCGAGCGCCGCCTCGAGCAGCGCGACCACGCCGTTCGCGTCGAGCTGCGGGACGGCGGACGCCTTGGCGGCGCGCAGGTAGGCCGTCCCGTACAGCGGGCCTGCGGCGCCGCCGACGGTGGACATGAGCGTGGTGGCGACGAGCTTGAGCACCTCGCCGACGTCGCCGGGCGGTGCCTCGAGCGCGTCGAGCTTCGCCACGACGGCCGTGAACCCGCGGTTGAGGTTCTCGCCGTGGTCGCCGTCACCGATCTGCCGGTCGAGCTCGATGAGCTCCTCGCGGTGCTCCTTGACGGTCGCCGCCGAGCGCCGCACCCAGTCGATCGCCCACGCCACGTCCAGCGTCATGCCCACGCTCCTCGTCCCCGCCGGGCGGCCACGCCGCTCACCACCGCAGCGCGGTCGTGTGCACCGGGGCGTCCCACAGCGTCGTCAGCTCGTCGTCCAGCCGTAGCACGGTGACCGACGCGCCCTGCATCTCGAGCGAGGTGACGTAGTTGCCGACCAGCGACCGGACCACCTCGACACCGCGCTCCTCGAGCAGGGCGCGCGCCCGACGATAGACGATGTACAGCTCGGAGGCCGGGGTGCCGCCCATGCCGTTGACGAACAGCAGGACCTTCTCGCCGGACGCGAGCGCCAGGTCGTCGGCGACGGGCGTGAGCAGCATCTCGGTGATCTCGTCGGCGCCCGCGAGCGGGATGCGTCGGCGGCCGGGCTCGCCGTGGATGCCGATGCCGATCTCGATCTCGTCCTCGGGCAGGTCGAAGCTCGGCTTGCCCGCGTGCGGGACGGTGCAGGCCGTGAGCGCGACGCCCATCGAGCGGACGTTCGCGACTACCTTCTCGGCGACCGCGGTGACGGCGTCGAGGTCGTCGCCGCGCTCGGCGGCCGCGCCCGCGATCTTCTCGACGCAGACCGTGCCCGCCACGCCGCGGCGCCCCGCGGTGTAGAGCGAGTCCTCGACCGCGACGTCGTCGTTGACGACCACGCTCCTGACCTGCACGCCCTCCGCGTCCGCGAGCTCGGCGGCGGTCTCGAAGTTGAGCACGTCGCCCGTGTAGTTCTTGACGATCGCGAGCACGCCCGCACCCGAATCGGCGGCCTGCAGCGCCGGCGCGATCTGGTCCGGCGTCGGGCTCGTGAACACCGCTCCGGGGACCGCCGCGTCGAGCATCCCCTCGCCGACGAACCCCGCGTGCAGCGGCTCGTGCCCGCTGCCGCCCCCGCTGACGAGCCCGACCTTGCCGCTCCTCGCGCCGCCGGCGCGCGTCACGTAGCTGGGGTCCGTGTGCACCGCGACCACGTCCGGGTGCGCGGCGCCGAAGCCCGCGAGGGTCTCCGCGACGACGTCCTGGGGGTCGTTGATGAGCTTCTTCACTGCGGCCATCCCTCCTTCGGGCGGCGTCCTCGACGGCCCGGTCCGGTCCTTGCGCAGGGGTGTCGCGGCTGGCCGCCGCGACAAACTCACCTTCACGGCGCGCCCAAGGAAGCGTCAAGTGGAGGACGTGCGCGGGCGGTGCACGTTCGTGCAGCCGCCCGCGTGCGGTGCTAGTCCCGGCCGAGCAGGATCCGCGCCTCGGCGACCACGAGGATCGAGCCCGTCACGAGCACGCCCGCTCCGCGCTCGACCTCGCTCTCCGCACGTTCGACCGCCAGCGCGAGGGCGTCGTCGAGCCGCTCCACCACGTGCACGCGGTCCTCGCCGAAGACGTCCGCCGCGACCTCGCCCAGGTCGACCGGGTCCATCGCGCGCGGCACGTTGGCCCGCGTGACGACGACCTCGGCCAGCACGGGCTCGAGCACGGACAGGATCGCCTCGGGGTCCTTGTCTGCCATGACGCCGACGACGCCGACCAGCCGCTCGAACGCGAACGCCTCGTCGAGCGACGCGACGAGCGCCTCGGCGCCGTGCGGGTTGTGCGCGCCGTCGACGACGACCGTCGGGCTCGACCGCACGACCTCGAGGCGACCGGGCGACGTCACGTCGGCGAACGCGGTGCCGACGACGTCGCCGTCGAGCGCCGCGCCGCCCGTCAGCAGCGCCTCCGTGGCCGTGAGCGCGAGCAGCGCGTTGTGCGCCTGGAACTCGCCGTGCAGCGGCAGGTAGACGTCGGCGTAGACGCCGCCGAGGCCGCGCAGCGTCAGGAGCTGGCCGCCCACGGCGACCTGCCGCTCGACGACCGCGATGTCGACGCCCTCGCGCACCACGCGCGCGCCGCGCTCGGCCGCGATCGTCAGGACGACGCCCTCGACGTCCTCCTCCTGCTGGGCGAGCACGAGCGTCGCGCCGTCCTTGACGATGCCGGCCTTGACCTCGGCGATGTCGAGGATCGTGTCGCCGAGCCACTGCTGGTGGTCGAGCCCGACGGGCGTGATCACGGCGACCTCGCCGTCCGCGACGTTCGTCGCGTCCCACGACCCGCCCATGCCGACCTCGACGACCGCGACGTCGACCGGCGCGTCGGCGAACGCGGCGAACGCCATGACGACGAACACCTCGAAGAACGACAGCCGCGGGCGGCCGATCTGCGCGGACCGCTCGTCGACCATCGCGACGTACGGCTCGACGTCGTGCCAGACCTCGACGAACCGCTCGTCGCTGATCGGCTCGCCGTCGATCGCGATGCGCTCGTTGACGCGCGTCAGGTGCGGGCTCGTGAACCGGCCCGTGCGCAGCCCGTGCTCGCGCAGCAGGCGCTCGACCATGCGGCTCGTCGACGTCTTGCCGTTCGTGCCGGTCAGGTGGACGACGCGGTAGGCGCGCTGCGGGTCGCCCAGCAGCTCGCACACCTCGCGGACGCGGTCCGTCGACGGGTTGGGCTCGTGCTCGGGCGCGCGCACGAGGATCTGCGCGTAGACCTCGTCGGCCGCGGCGCGGGCCGCGCGGGCCGCCTCGTCGCGCTGGTGCTGGGCGCCGCTCATGCCTCGTACCCCCCGGCCGCGACGGGCTCGACCGTGACGGTCAGCTCGTCGGCGTGACCCACCTCGATCGCGACCGCGAGCGTCTCGCGCGCGACGAAGTCGCGGTGCGCCTCGACCGCCGGCACCTTGTCGGCGGGCACGTCGAGCAGCAGCCTGATCCGGTCGCCGACGTTGAGGCCCGCCGCCTTGCGCGCGTCCTGCACGGCACGGACCACGTCGCGGGCGTAGCCCTCGGCGCGCAGCTCGTCGTCCAGCGTCAGGTCGAGCACGACGAACCCGCCGCCCGACAGCACGGCCGCCGCCACGTCGTCGCCCTCGCGGTCCTCGACCACCGTGGTGAGCGTGTACTCGGCCTCGAGCAGCGGGACCTCGCCGTCGGCCGTCGTGACCACGACGCCGCGCTCGTCGGCCACCCACTCCCCCGCCTTCGCGGCCCGGATCACCGTCTGCACCGCCCGGCCGAGCCGCGGGCCGGCGGCGCGCGCGTGGACGTCGAGGCGCTGCGCGACGTTGACCTCGGCCGCCGCGGCGTCGTCGACGCCCAGCACGGTCACCTTGCGGACGTTGACCTCGGCCGCCACCAGGTCCGCGAAGGGCAGGTTCCACTCGGGGTGCGGCAGCGCGAGCCGGAGCTCGCGCAGCGGCTGGCGGACGCGGATGCTCTCGGCCTTGCGCAGGCCGAGCGTCACCGAGACGATCTCGCGCACGCGGTCCATCGCGACGACGAGCTCGGCGTCGGTGAACTCCTGGCCCTCGTCGGTGGCGACGACGTCGTCGTGCCTCGGCCAGTCGGTGAGGTGCACGCTGCGGCCGCCCGTCAGGCCGCGCCAGATCTCCTCGGTGACGAGCGGCGCGAGCGGCGCCATCAGCCTGGTCAGCGTCTCGAGCACCGTCCACAGCGTGTCGAACGCCGCGGCGTCCTCGTCCCAGAACCGCTGCCGCTGCGTGCGCACGTACCAGTTGGTGACGACGTCGAGGTGCTCGCGCACCGACTCGCACGCCGCCGGGATGTCGTACGCGTCGAGCTGCTGGGTGACCGTGGCGACGAGCTCGCGCGTGCGCGCCAGGACGTAGCGGTCCATCGTCGCGAGCGCGGAGGCGTCCGTGACGCGGTGGCCCTCGATGCCCTCGCCGCCGCGAGCGGCACCCGCGTAGAGCGTGAAGAAGTAGTACGTGCTCCACAGCGGGAGCAGCACCTGGCGAACCCCCTCGCGGATGCCCTCCTCCGACACGATGAGGTTGCCGCCGCGCAGGATCGTGCTGCTCATGAGCGACCAGCGCACGGCGTCCGACCCGTAGACGTCCCACATCTTGCTCGGGTCGGGGAAGTTGCGCAGCGACTTGCTCGCCTTGCGGCCGTCGTCGCCGAGCACGATGCCGTGGCACATGACGTCGCGGAACGCCGGCCGGTCGAACAGCGCGGTCGCCAGCACGTGCAGCACGTAGAACCAGCCGCGCGTCTGGCCGATGTACTCGACGATGAAGTCGCCCGGGTAGTGGTGGGCGAACCAGTCCGCGTTCTCGAACGGGTAGTGCACCTGGGCGAACGGCATCGAGCCCGAGTCGAACCAGACGTCGAGCACGTCGGGGATGCGGCGCATCGTGGCGGCGCCCGTCGGGTCGTCCGGGTTCGGCCGCGTCAGGTCGTCGATCCACGGGCGGTGCAGGTCGGGCTCGCCGGCCTCGTTCGTCGGCACGCGACCGAAGTCCGCCTCGAGCTCGGCGAGGCTGCCGTAGACGTCGACGCGCGGGTATGCCGGGTCGTCGGACACCCAGACGGGGATCGGCGTGCCCCAGTAGCGGTTGCGGCTGATCGACCAGTCGCGCGCGCCCGCGAGCCACTTGCCGAACTGGCCGTCCCTGATGTGCTCCGGGATCCAGCGGATGCCCTGGTTGAGCTCGACCATGCGGTCGCGGAACTGCGTGACGCGCACGAACCAGCTGCTCACCGCCTTGTAGATCAGCGGGTTCCGGCAGCGCCAGCAGTGCGGGTACGAGTGCTGGTAGGTCTCGTGCCGCACGACGACCGAGCGCCGGTCGGCGGGGACGCGCGCCAGCGGGCCCGTGCCGTCGCGCAGGTCGGCGGTGATCTGCTTGTTCGCTTCGAAGACCTGCACGCCCGCGTAGTCGGGCACCTGGGCGGTGAACTCGCCGCGCGAGTCGACCGGCACGACCGGCGCGATGCCCGCGGCGTCGCACGTCGCCATGTCGTCCTCGCCGAACGCGGGCGCGAGGTGCACGACGCCCGTGCCGTCCTCGGTCGTCACGAAGTCCGCGAGCAGCACCCGGTGGGCGTTCTCGTGGCCCGCGAAGTAGTCGAACGGGGGTGTGTACGTGCGGCCGGCGAGGTCCGTACCCGTCAGCGTCGCGACGACGCTCGCCTCGCCGAGCTCGCGCGCGTACGCGGCCAGCCGGGCCTGCGCCAGCACGACCCGCTCGCCGGGGTGGGCCTGCGCGAACGGGCTGTCCGCGGCCGGCTCGGCGACGACGTACTCGATCTCGGGCCCGACGGCCACCGCGAGGTTCGACGGCAGCGTCCAGGGCGTCGTCGTCCAGACGAGCAGCAGCTCACCGGACTCGAGCCGCAGGCCGACGGTCAGCGCCGGGTCCTGCCGCGACTGGTACACGTCGGCGTCCATGCCGAGCTCGTGGTTCGACAGCGGCGTCTCGTCGCGCCAGCAGTACGGCAGGACGCGGTAGCCCTCGTACGCCAGGCCCTGGTCGTACAGGCGCTTGAACGCCCAGATGACCGACTCCATGAAAGTGACGTCGAGCGTCTTGTAGTCGTGGTCGAAGTCGACCCAGCGCGCCTGGCGCGTGACGTACGCGCGCCACTCGTCCGTGTACTTGAGCACCGACTCGCGGCACGCCCGGTTGAACGCGGCGAGGCCCAGCTCCTCGATCTGGCGCGTGTCCGTGATGCCGAGCAGTCGCTGCGCCTCGAGCTCGGCCGGCAGGCCGTGCGTGTCCCAGCCGAAGCGGCGCTCGACGCGCCGGCCCCTCATCGTCTGGTAGCGCGGGACGACGTCCTTGGCGTAGCCCGTCAGCAGGTGGCCGTAGTGCGGCAGGCCGTTGGCGAACGGCGGGCCGTCGTAGAAGACGTACTCGTTGTCGCCGTGCTCGCCCGCCGGGCGCTGGTCGATCGACGCCTGGAACGTGTCGTCGAGGTCCCAGTACGCGAGGACGTCGCGCTCGATCTCCGGCAGGTCCGGGGAGGCGGGGACGCCGGACGCGTCCGGGCGGTGCAGCGGGTAGCGCGGCTGGTCGGCCACTGGCGGTCGCTCCTGGGGTCGGCACCCGGTGCGGGTGCGCGTCGGCACGGTCCGCGAGGACGACGGTCGCCCGCCGCGGTACCACCCCGCTTGCCGGACCGCGGTCCGACCACTCGCCTGCGGCTGTGACGGGCCTGCCCCGTCCGGTTCTACTGGGGGCTCGCGCCCTGTTCTTCCGGAGGCTCGCCGGTGATGGCCGGGTCGACGCCTGTGGGCGCCATGCTACCGGGCGCGCCTGCGCGTGCCCGGCGTGGACGTCGACACCGGCCGTCCGGCGCGGGCCGCGAGAATGCGGGGCGTGACCCTGCCGGCGGCTCCCCTCGTCCTGCTCGACCTCGACGGCACGCTGACCGACTCCGGACCCGGGATCGCCGCGTCGGCCACGTACGCGTTCACCGCGCTCGGCCTGCCCGTCCCCGCGCCCGCCGTGCTGCGCTCGTTCGTCGGGCCGCCGATCACCGAGTCGTTCCGGCTGCACGGCGTGCCCGAGGCGCGCGTGCGGGACGCGGTGACGGAGTACCGCCGCGCGTTCCGGGCGGGCGGGATGTACGACAACGCGCTCTACCCGGGCGTGGTCGACGCGCTGCGGCGGCTGCGGGGCGACGGGTGCCGGCTCGCGCTCGCGACGTCGAAGCCGCAGGTCTTCGCCGAGCCGATCTGCGCGCACTTCGGCCTCGACGCGCTGCTCGACGGCGTGTTCGGCGCGCCGCCCGACGACGTGCCCTCGACCAAGGCGGACGTGATCGCCGCGGCACTCGCCGGGCAGGACGGGTGGTCGCCGACGACGACGGTGATGGTCGGCGACCGCGAGCACGACGTCCGCGGTGCCACGGCGCACGGCATCCGGTGCGTCGGGGTCGCGTGGGGCTACGCCGGCGAGGGCGAGCTCGAGCGGGCCGGGGCCGTCACGGTGGTGGACACGCCGGACGCGCTCGTGGCGGCCGTGCGGTCGCTGGTGCGCGTCGCCGCCTGACGGGCCGGCCGTCGGGGCTCGTCGGACGGGACGCCTCGGGCCGGGGGGCCGGGCGAGGCCCGTCGGGCCGGGTCGGCCGGGCGGGGCTCGTCAGGCCGGGTCGGCGAGGAACGCCGCGACCTGGACCAGCGGCGCGTTCCAGTTGATCGTGAGCTCGTTCGTGCCGTACGAGCCGATGTCGTCCACGTAGCACTGCTGCGCCGGACGGCCCGCGAGCGGCGCGGCGACCGGGTCGGGCACGTCCGAGTTCGGCCCGCCCGCGACCGTGCCGGGCGGGGGCGGCGGCAGCGTCGGGTCGAGCTGGCGGGCGTACCAGCGGCTGTGCTGGTTCGTCGCGAACCGCGTGCCGTAGCCCGTGACGTAGGAGAACCCGAGCGCGTTGCGGCCCAGCACGTAGTCCATGCCCTCGGCGACGGCGTCCCGGTAGGCCCGGTCGCCGGTGAGGTCGGCCGCCGCGGCGAGCACCGTCAGGTTCGTCAGGAGCCGACCGTTCGAGCCCCAGGCGTAGCGACCGTCCGGCGGCGCGTACGGGTGCCCGAACGGCTGGGCGCGCTGCACGGCGAGCCACCGGTCGGCCGCCTCGACGACCGCGGCGCGCACCGCGTCGTGCTCCGGCAGCGCGGGCACGTCGGCGGGCTCGGCGAGCGCGAGCTCGAGCAGCGCCAGCGCGCCGGTCCACTGCCAGTCGAGCACGGCCCACGGGTCCTTCGGGCCGCCGACGAACCACGGGTTGGCGCGCAGGTCGTCGGCGTAGCGCGGGTCGCCCGTCGTGAGCAGGAGCTCGGCCGCGGCCCAGGCGCGCTCGTCATCGAGCTCGGTGTCGTCGTACGGGCCGCCGCCCGCGTTCGCGAGGACGTTCGTGTCCGGCGCGAGCAGGTCGGGGGTCGCGGCGGCCGCCGCGTAGGCCGTGCGGGCGGCCGCGAGCAGGCGCCCGGCGAACGCCGGGTCGTCGGACGCGAGGACGCGTGCTCCGTGCGCCGCGGCAGCCGCGAGGTTGAGCGTCGCGGCGGTCGACGGGCGGTGCAGGTAGCGCGGCTGCGGGTCGAGGTGCGGCAGCGTCGGCAGCGGCGTCCACCGCTCGTCGACGACCTTGTGGTGCACCATGCCCGCGTACGTGTGGCCCACCGGGACCTGCATCCGGACGAGCCACTCGAGCTCCCAGCGCGCCTCGGCGCGGACCGCGCGCGCGAACGGCTCGTCGGCCCTCCCCCGGCGGCGAAGGCGCTCGGCGACCGCGAGCAGCTGGGCGACCGAGATCCCGCCGTTGACGACGTACTTGCCCTGGTCGCCCGCGTCGTACCAGCCGCCGCGCACGTCGAGCACGTGCGTGTCCGTCCAGCCGTCGTAGAGGTCGACCCCGTCGGACGTCGTCGCGTGCCCGGCAGGCAGGCACGGAACGGCGGTGTCGCCTCCGTTCGGCTCCACGCCGAGATGCCCCGCGGGCCGCGCGTACTGCGCCCCGGCCAGCTCCGGGCCGATCTCGACGCCGCTGCGCTGCAGGTGGAAGAACCGCAGGGCGTCCTGCGCGAGCGGGGTGTAGAGGTCGGCGCCCACGGCGAACTCGTCGCTCGCGTCGCCGTCGGCCACGAGCCGGTAGCCGGCGCCCGGGGGTGGGGCCGGGACGTCGAGCACGTGCACGTCGAGCCCCGCCGACGGGTCGTGGCCGCGCGGCGTCGACGTGCCCCGCGCGACGACCTCGCCGGCGCGCTCGAGCCGCCAGCCGACGGGGCTCGTGGCGTTCGTGACGAGGGTCGCGCGCAGCGGTCCCGTCGCGAGGTAGCCGAGCTGGTTCACGCGGACGCGCGGCGTCATGGTCCTCCTGCCCTGGTGGTGGCGTCAGCGTGGCACGGCTGCGGCCCCGGCGGGAGCGCCGGCCGGGATGCAGGACGACCTCGGGGGCGGTCCCGCGGTGCGCGGGCGGGCGTCGGGCACACTGGTGGGATGACTCGGCCTCTCGTCCTGCTCGACCTCGACGGCACCCTGATGGACTCGATCGCGGGGGTCGTCGAGGCGGCCGTCGCCGCGTACCGGGCCACGGGGCTGCCGCTGCCGACCGACGCGGAGCTGCGCACGTTCGCGGGCCCGCCGATCACCGACTCGTTCGCGTCGCACGGCGTCCCGGCCGACCTCATGGACCGTGCGGTCGACGCGTACCGCGCCGAGCTCGAGGCAGGCGCGCTGCACAACACCCGGGTCTTCGACGGCATCCCGGACGCGCTGCGCGCGCTGCGTGCCGCCGGCCTGCAGCTTCTCGTCGCGACGTCGAAGCCCGCGGTGTACGCCCGGCCGCTGTGCGCGGACTTCGGGCTCGCGGAGCTGGTCGACGGCGTGTTCGGCGCGCCGATCGACGAGTCGACGTCGAACAAGGCGGCCGTCATCGGCGAGGCGCTCGCGTCGCTGGCGGAGCCGCCGTCGGCGGTCGTCATGGTCGGGGATCGCGAGCACGACGCGGTCGGCGCCGCCGTGCACGGCATCGCGACGATCGGCGTGGCCTGGGGCTACGCGCTGCCGGGCGAGCTCGACGAGGCGGGCGTCGTCGAGGTGGTCGACACTACGGGCGAGCTCGCGGCGGCCGTGCTCGGGGCGCTCCGCGTCGTCGCCTGACCTTCGGCGCACGTCGACTTGACCTTGACGTCGCGTCAACTTCTAGCGTGGTCGTCATGGAGGCGTCGATCCAGGAGGTCGCCCGGCTGACGGGCACCACGAGCCGTACCCTGCGGCACTACCAGGCCGTCGGGCTGCTCGAGCCGAGCCGCGTCGGGGCCAACGGGTACCGCTGGTACGACGAGGACACGCTCGTGCGCCTGCAGCGGATCCTGCTGCTGCGTGAGCTCGGGCTCGGGCTGCCCGAGATCGCCCGGGCGCTCGACGCGCACGACGACGAGCTCGCGGCCCTGCGCCGTCACCTCGAGCACCTGCGAGCCGAGTCGCGGCGGCTCGACCGGCTCGTCGCCTCCGTGGCACGCACGATCACCGCACGAGAGGAAGGGGCAGGGCTCATGGCCGAGGACATGTTCGACGGGTTCGACCACACGCAGTACCGCGAGGAGGTCGAGCAGCGCTGGGGCGCGGCCGCCTACCGGGCGTCGAACGACTGGTGGACCTCGATGTCCCACGACGAGCAGGCCGCGTGGAAGGCACGCGCCGCCGACCTCACGCACGCGTGGACCGCCGCCGCGGCGGCGGGCGTCGAGCCCGCCTCGGACGAGGCGCAGGCGCTCGCGCAGCGGCACGTCGACTGGCTGCGGACGGTGCCGGGCACGCCGCGGGACCCCGACGGCACGCCGGCCGCCGGGTACCTGCTCGGCCTCGCCGACATGTACGTCGCGGACGACCGGTTCCGCAGCGCGTACGAGACAGCCGAGAAGGCGGCGTTCGTGCGCGACACGATCCGGGCCTGGGTCGCCGCGAACCGGGGCTGACGCGCCGGGTCAGGCGCCGGCGGCGGCGCCCAGTGAACGCTGCCAGTCGGCGTGCAGCGCGGCGAACAGCCCGCCGTGCGCGACCAGCTCCGCGGGCGTCCCGTCCTCGACGACCCGGCCGCCGTCGACCACGAGCACGCGGTCCGCGCCCATCACGGTCGACAGCCGGTGCGCGATGACGACGGCGGTCCGGCCCGCGAGGAGCGTGCGCAGCCCGTGCTGGACCAGCGCCTCGCCGGGGACGTCGAGCGAGCTCGTGGCCTCGTCGAGGATGAGCAGCGCCGGGTCGGCGAGGAACGCGCGCGCGAACGACACGAGCTGGCGCTGGCCCGCCGAGAGACGCGTGCCGCGCTTGTCGACCTCGGTGTCGTAGCCGTCGGGCATCGCCGCGACGACCTCGTGCACGCCGACCGCGCGCGCCGCGGCCTCGATCTCGGCCTGCGTGGCACCCGGCCGCCCGAGGGCGATGTTCGCGCCGACCGAGCCGGAGAACAGGTAGGCCTCCTGCGTCACCATGACGACCGCGCGCCGCAGGTCGACCGGGTCGATGTCGCGGACGTCCACGCCGTCGATGCGCACCGCGCCGGTCCGCACGTCGTAGAACCGCGCGAGCAGCTTGGCGACGGTCGACTTCCCGGCGCCGGTCTCCCCCACCAGCGCGACGGTCTGCCCCGCCGGGAGGTGCAGGTCGACGTGCGGCAGCACGGTCGGGCCGGTGCCGTAGCCGAACTCGACGCCGTCGAACCGGACGTCGCCGCGCGCCTCGCGCAGGTGCACGGGCCGCACCGGGTCGGGCACGGTCGGCTCCTCGGCGAGCAGCGCCGCGAGCTTCTCGAGCGCCGCCGCCGCGGACTGGAACGAGTTGTAGAACATGCCGATCTGCGCGAGCGGCTGGAAGAACCGCCGCGCGTACAGCACCGCCGCGATGAGCACGCCGACCCGTAGGTCGTCGTCCAGCGCCCGGAGGCCGCCGAGCAGGAGGACGGCCGCGACCGTCACGTTGCCGATCAGCGTCAGGCCGGTGTCGAACACGCCGTTGAGCCGGATGGCCTCGGCGTTCGTGCGGCGGTACTCCTCGGCCAGCCCGTCGTAGACCTCGGCGACCTGGCGCTCGCGGCGGAACGCCTGCACCGCGCGGACGCCCGTCATCGTCTCGACGAACCGCACGATGACGCGCGCCGCCGCGGTCCGGCTGAGCCGGTACTGCTCCTGCGAGCGGACCTGGAACCAGCGCGTGACGACGACGCCCGGCACCACCGCGATCAGGAGCACGAGGCCGCTGCGCCAGTCGAGCAGCACGAGGCTCACCGCGGTGAAGGCCATCGCGAGCACGCCCTGCGCGAGGGTCGTGACGCCGCCGTCGAGCAGCTCGCGCAGCGCGTCGACGTCGGAGGTCTGCCGGGAGATGATCCGGCCCGACGTGTACCGCTCGTGGAACTCGAGGCTGAGCCGCTGCGTGTGGCGGAACACGCGGCTGCGCACGTCGAGCAGGATCGCCTGGCTGACGCGCGCCGACAGGCGCACGGTCCACGCGGTGAGCAGGCCGCCGGCGAGCGCGGTGAGGAGGTACGCGCCCGCGGCCAGCACGACCGGCCCGCTGTCGCCGCCCTGCAGCGCCGGGAGCGCGTGGTCGACGCCGTACGCGACGAACGCCGGCCCCGCGACGGCCGCGACCTGCGAGAGCACGACCAGCGCGACGGTCAGCCAGGTCGCGCCGGCGACGGGCGAGAGCAGCGAGCCGAGCAGGTGCATCGAGCGCCGACGGATCGCGCGCGACTGGGCGCGGTCTGCCGGGCGGTCGCGGAACTCGGGCTGGAGCGCGCTCATCGGGCCGCCCCCGGGGTGGCGTCGGCGCGATCGGCGCGCGCGTCGGGTTCGTCGGGACTGCGCCCTGGTTCCTCGTCGCCGCCGTGGCGTCCCTCGGCCGGACCGTCGTCGTCGCGTTCCGCGACGCCGTCCCCGGGCGCGTGCGCGGCGAGCGCGGTGAGCACGAACCGGTAGTGCGGGTGGTTCGCCAGCAGGTCCTCGTGGGTGCCGACGCCCGTGATCCGCCCGTCCTCGAGCACCGCGACGCGGTCGGCGAGCGCCACGGTCGACGGCCGGTGAGCCACGACGAGCGACGTCGTGCCGCGCAGCACCTCGCGCAGCCGGCCCGTCACGACGGCCTCGGTCGTCACGTCGAGCGCCGAGAGCGGGTCGTCGAGCACCAGCACGCGCGGTCGCGTCGCGATGGCCCGCGCGAGCGCGACCCGCTGGCGCTGACCGCCCGACAGGCTGAGCCCCTCCTCGCCGATCACCGTGTCGAGGCCCTGCGGCAGGCGGCGCACGAAGCCCGCGCTCGCGACCTCGAGCGCCTCGGCGACGCGCGCGTCGGCCTCGGCCGCCGTCAGGTCGTCCGTGCCGAGCAGGACGTTCTCGCGCACCGACGCGGAGAACAGGATCGGGTCCTCGAACGCGACGGCGACCGCGCGGCGCAGGCCGTGCCGGGTCAGGTCGCGCACGTCGACGCCGTCGATCGTCACGGCGCCGCCCGTCACGTCGTACAGCCGCGGGACGAGCTGGAGCAGCGTCGTCTTGCCGCTGCCCGTCAGCCCGACGAGCGCCGTGGTGGTGCCAGGCTCGAGCACGAGGTCGACGCCCGCCAGGATCTCGCTCGAGCCCCGCGTCGACGGGTGCGCGAACCGGACGCCGCGCAGCTCGACGCGCGACCCGCCGGCGGGCACGACCGGCAGCTCGGTGGGCTCCGCGGGGTCGGTGACGACCGAGACGGTGTCCATGACCTGCAGGAACCGGTCGGTCGACGCCTTCGCGTCGAGCGTCATCGCGAGCAGCTGACCGAGCCGCTCGACGGGGTTGTTGACCACCGCCGCGGTGGCGAAGAACGCGACGAGCGCGCCGACGGACAGGTGCCCGTGCGCGGTCAGCGTCACGCCCACCGCGAGCGCGACCGCGAGGATCGCCTCGGGGATCGCCCCGAGTGCGAACGAGACGCGGGACAAGGTCCGAGCCTTGTCGATCTCGGTCTCGCGGAGCTCGTCGGCCTGCCGGACGAAGTCGTCGAGCGCGTCGTCGCCGCGGCCGAACGCCTTGAGCACGCGGATGCCGTGCACGGACTCCTCGACGGCCGTCGCGAGGTCGCCGGTCTGCTCGCGGGCGCGGCGCGCGGCGACCTTGTAGTCCTGCCGGAACCGGAAGCTCAGCCAGACCATGGGCACGGCGCCGGCGACGTAGACGAGCGCGAGCACCCAGCTCGTCACGAACATGAGCACGACGCCGACGACCGCCGTCGTGGCGCTGACCACGAGCATCACGAGGCCGAACACCATCCAGCGGCGGATCGTGCCGAGGTCCGACATCGCGCGGGACAGGAGCTGGCCGCCGGCCCACCGGTCGTGGAACTCGACGGGCAGGTCGAGCAGGTGGCGGAACAGCGTCACGCGCATGTCTCGCTCGACGGTCGTGCCGGGGGTCGCGATGAGCGCGCGGCGGCACCAGACGAAGAACGCCTCGAGGACGCCCAGCCCGAGGACGAGCAGCGCACCGGTGACGACCGCACCCGACGAGCCGTCGGTGAGGATCGGACCGTTGACGATCCAGCGCAGGACCTGCGGGACGGCCAGCGCGAGCAGGCTCGCGCCGAGCGCGGTGACGCCGCCGAGGACGATCCGCGGCACCGCGGGCCGGGCCCACTCGACGAGGCGGAGCATCGTCCGGGTCGCGGACTCGTCACGCGCGGGCGCGCCCCGGCCGGCGTCGCGGGCGGTCGTGCTGCGGGCGCCGGTGGCCGGCGAGCCGGTGGTCGGCGCGGTGGCGGTCCGGGCTGGGGTGGTCCGGGCCGTGGTCGTCCGGCCGGGTGGGACTGCCCGCCCTCCGTTCGTCACGGGACCTGCATCGGGGGCGGCGGGAAGACGGGGCGGGACGGGTGTTGCTGACGGCACCCGTCCACCCTACGAAGCCCGTCCGACATGTGCTCCGGGATTCCGAATAGTGACCTCGGGTAAAGACCATGGGTAACGACCGGCCCTCGGGCGCCCCGCGGCCGGTGCCCGTCAGACGCCCGTGCGCGCCGTCTTCGTGTTGCTCGCCTGCGCGCGCGGGCGCACCACGAGCAGGTCCACGTTGACGTGCGCCGGCCGGGTCAGCGTCCAGGCGATCGCGTCCGCGACGTCGTCGGCCACGAGCGGCTGGTAGCCCTCGTAGGTCGCGGCGGCGCGCGCGGCGTCGCCGCCGAACCGGACGAGCGAGAACTCCTCGGTCGCGACCGCGCCGGGGGCGACCTCGATCACGCGGATCGGCTCGCCGACGATCTCCCAGCGCAGCGTCGTCGCGAGCATCCGCTCGGCGTGCTTCGCGCCCGTGTACCCCGCACCGCCCTCGTACGCGCCGTGCGCCGCGGTCGACGTCAGGACGACGACGTCCCCGCCGCCCGCGGCGCGCAGCAGCGGCAGCACGGCCTTCGTCACCTGGAGCGTGCCGAGCACGTTGACCTCGAACATCGTGCGCCACTGCGCGACGTCGGCGTGCTCGACCGGGTCGAGGCCGAGCGCCCCGCCCGCGTTGTTGACCACCGCGTGCAGGCCGCCGGTCGCGGCGAGGTGCTCGGCGAGCCGCGCCACCGCGGCGGCGTCCGTGACGTCGAGCTCGTACGGCTCGGCGCCGGTCTGCGCCGCGAGCTCCTCGAGCCGGTCGAGGCGACGCGCCGCCGCCACGACCCCGAGGCCCTCGGCGCGCAGGCGCCGCACCGTCGCGGCGCCGATGCCGGACGACGCGCCCGTGACGAGCACGCGGCGCGGTGCGGCGTCGGGAACGCCGGCGGGTGTCGAGGCAGTCGCGGTCACGGTGACCTCCAGGTGCGGGGACGAATCTCGCCGTCCATCCTCGCGCCTGGGCGGCGAGATTCGTCCCGCGCGGCGACATCGGTCCTGTGCGGCGAGCGATCGAGCGGTCCCGACGCACGATCTCGCCGCATCCGCGGACGACCGCCCGCGGCCCGCGGTCCCGACGCGCCGACGGACCCGCCGCCGCGGGCTTACGCTGACGGGCGGAACCCGGCCGGACGTGGCCGGGGACGCCGGCCGGACGTGGCCGGCCCTCCCGCGGCGCGACGTGCACCGCCTCCCCTCCTCGCGCCGCGGCCCCGCGGCGCGTACCCGGACCCGGAGACGAACCCGCCCATGCCGTCGCACCGCACCCGCGCCCGCGCGCTCGCCGCGCTCGCGCTCGCCGCCGCCCTGCCGCTCACGGCGTGCTCGTCCTCGTCGGACGCGTCGGACGGTCCGGACACGTCGGGCGCGCCGACGACTACCGGCTCGTTCGCGCCCGTGACGCTCGACAACTGCGGCACGACGGTCACCGTGACGAGCCCGCCGCAGCGGGTGGTGACGATCAAGTCGACGACGACCGAGGCGATGCTCGCGCTCGGCCTCGGCGACCGCCTCGTCGGCACGGCGTTCGCGGACGGCCCGGTGCCCGCCGACGAGCAGGCTGCCTACGCCAAGGTCCCCGTGCTGTCGGACACCGTGCCCGGCCAGGAGGCGGTGCTCGCGACGAACCCGGACTTCGTCTACGCGGGCTGGGAGTCGAACCTCACGCCGCAGGGTGCGGGCGACCGGGCGGCGCTCGCGAAGCTCGGCGTCGGCACGTACGTGTCGCCGGCGGCGTGCAAGGAGAAGGCGTACCAGCCCGACCCGCTGACGTTCGACGACGTCGACGCGGAGCTCCGCGAGATCGGCCGGATCTTCGGCGTCGAGGACCGCGCGGAGGCGCTCATCGCGAAGGAGCACGAGACGCTCGCCGCGGCGCGCAAGCCCGCGAGCACGCAGACCGCGCTGTGGTGGAGCTCGGGCAACGACACCCCGTACGTGGGCGCGGGCATCGGCGCACCCCAGATGATCATGGCCGCCGCGGGGCTGACGAACGTGTTCGCGAGCGTGCACGACACGTGGACGAGCGCCGGCTGGGAGGACGTCGTCGCCGCCGACCCGGACGTGATCGTGCTGGTCGACGCGTCGTGGAACACCGCCGACGCCAAGAAGAAGGCGCTCGCCGCGAACCCCGCGACCCGGGCGCTGCGGGCCGTGCAGCAGCAGCGCTACGTCGTCGTGCCGTTCGCGGCGACCGAGGCCGGCGTGCGCAACGCGGAGGCGGTCGCGTCGATCGACGAGCAGCTCGCGAGGCTGGGGTCGTGACGACCGGTGTCCGCACCCCCGCGCGCGCGCCGGCGGTCCGGCCCGCTCCCGCGGCGGGTGCGCGACGCCGCGTGCCGCTCGCCGTGCTGGTCGGCGGCGGGGTCCTGGCGGTGGTCGTCACGGTGCTCGTGTGCGTGACGGTCGGGCCGGCGCACCTCGGCGTCGGCGAGGTCGCGCGGTCGATCGCGCACCATCTCGGGCTCGACGTCGCGCCCGTGCCGCGGCTGCACGACGCCATCGTCTGGGAGCTGCGCCTGCCGCGGGTGCTCACCGCCGCCGCGGTCGGCGCGGGCCTCGCCCTGTCGGGCGCGGTGATGCAGAGCCTGACGCGCAACCCGCTCGCCGACCCGTACCTGCTGGGACTCTCGTCGGGGGCGTCGCTCGGCGCCGTCGCCGTCCTGCTGCTCGGCGTGACGCTGCTGCTGCCGGTGGCGGCGTTCGCGGGTGCGCTGCTCGCGCTGACGGCGACGCTGACGCTCGCGCGCACGGGCGGCACGCTGACCCCGTCGCGCGCCGTGCTCGCCGGGCTCGCGGTCTCGCAGCTCTGCGCGGCGGGGACGTCGTTCGTCGTGTTCTGGACCGCGAAGGGCGACTCGTACCAGGAGATCCTGTCGTGGATCCTCGGCTCGGTCGCGGGCGCGACGTGGCAGTCCGTCGCGATCGCGGGCGTCGCGCTCGTGGCGGTCGGGACGGTGCTGCTGACGAGTGCGGTGCGGCTCGACGCGTTCGCGTTCGGGGACACCGCGGCCGCCGCGCTCGGCATCGACGTCGACCGCACGCGGTGGACGCTCATGACGCTCGTCGCGCTGCTGACGGGCGCGATGGTCGCCGTCAGCGGGGCGATCGGGTTCGTCGGGCTGGTGCTCCCGCACGCGGTCTCGGCCCTCACCGGCCCGCTGCACCGGCGGCTGCTGCCGGTCGTCGCCCTGGCCGGCGCGGTGTTCCTCACGTGGGCGGACACGCTTGCGCGGACGCTCTTCGCGCCGCGCGAGCTGCCCGTCGGGATCGTGACGGCGCTCGTCGGCGTGCCCGTGTTCGTGGTGCTGCTGCGGCGTCGAGGAGGTTCGGCGTGGACGTGACGATCGCCGCCGTCGGCGCACGGCTGGGCGGCCGCTGGGTGGTCGACGGGGTCGACGCGACACCGCCGGCCGACGTCCTGACCGGGCTGCTCGGGCCGAACGGCGCGGGAAAGACGACGCTGCTGCGGCTCGTCGCCGGCCTGCTGCCGCCCGGCGCAGGCGCCGTGCTGGTGGACGGCGCACCCGTGCACGAGCTGCCCCGGCGCGAGCGGGCGCGGCGCGTCGCGCTGCTCGAGCAGGAGTCCTCGAGCTCCGTGCCGCTGACGGTGCGCGAGGTCGTCGCGCTCGGGCGCACGCCCTACCGCAGCCTGTGGGGCACCGACCCGGACGAGGCCGCGGTCGACCGGGCGCTGGCCGCAGCGTCCGCGCTCGCGCTGGCGGAGCGCGCGTGGGCGTCGCTCTCGGGCGGTGAGCGCCAGCGCGTCCACATCGCGCGCGCGCTCGCGCAGGAGCCCGAGCTGCTGCTGCTCGACGAGCCGACCAACCACCTCGACGTCGCCGCGCAGCTCGCGCTCCTGGGCTTCGTCCGCTCGCTCGGGACGACGACGGTCGCCGCGCTGCACGACCTCAACCTCGCGGCCGCGTACTGCGAGCACGTGCTGGTGCTGTCGGCCGGACGGCTCGTCGCGGCGGGCCACCCCGGCGACGTGCTGCGTCCCGCACTCGTGCGCGACGTGTGGGGCGTCGACTGCGACGTGCTCGAGCACCCGCGGACCGGACGCCCGGTGATCGCGTTCCACGACGTCGCCGCACCCGCGGACGTGCGCGCGTGAGGGTCACGGTCCTGTCCGGAGGCGTCGGCGGCGCCCGGTTCACGCGGGGGCTGCTGGCGCTGCTGCGCGATCGGCTGCCGGACGGCTCCGGCGGGACGAGCGCAACCGTGACCGTCGTCGCGAACACGGGCGACGACCTGTGGCTGCACGGCGTGCGCGTCTGCCCCGACCTCGACACGCTCATGTACACGCTCGGCGGCGCGGTGCACGAGGAGCAGGGCTGGGGGCGGCGCGACGAGAGCCGCCGCGTGTCCGACGACCTGCGCGCGTACGGGCTCGGCTGGGAGTGGTTCACGCTCGGCGACCTGGACCTCGCGACGCACCTCGCCCGGACCGAGCTGCTGCGGCGCGGGCTGCCGCTCTCGGCCGTGACGGCGCGGCTCGCCGCCCGCTGGGGTGTCGGCGCGCGGCTGCTGCCCGCGACGGACGACGAGGTCGAGACGCACGTCCTGGTCGACGCGCAGGACGGCACGGGGTCGATGCACTTCGAGGAGTGGTGGGTGCGGCACCGGGCCGCCCTCCCGGCGCGCGGGTTCGTCCAGGTGGGTCTCGCGGGTGCGACGGCCGCGCCGGGCGTCGTCGAGGCGCTCCGGGAGGCCGACGTCGTCGTGCTGCCCCCGTCGAACCCCGTCGTGTCGATCGGCACGATCCTCGCGATACCCGGCATCGGCGAGGCGCTGCGCGCGACCACCGCGCCGGTCGTCGGGGTGAGCCCGGTGGTCGGCGGGGCACCCGTGCGCGGCATGGCCGACGCCTGCCTCGCGGCGATCGGCGTCGACACGGACTCAGCGGCGGTGGCGCGCCACTACGGGCGGCGCGCCGCGGGGGGCCTCCTCGACGCGTGGCTCGTGGACGCGGTCGACGAGCGAGCCGCCGCCTCGCTGCGGGCGGAGCACTGGACGGTGTGCGCGGCCCCGACGCTCATGACGGACGTCGCGACGACGGCGCGGATCGCCGCCGACGCGCTCGCGCTGGTCGACCGGCTGCCCTGAGGACCCGCCTGCGGGCCGGTGCGCTACCCGCGTCGACCGAGGGCCGCACGCCCCGCGAGCCACGCGGCGGTCCGCCGGCCGGTCCCGGCGCGCTCGGCGGCCCGCAGGTCGTCGGGCACGTCGACGTCCCGCCGGAGCGTCGAGGCGGCCGGGACGGCGAGCGCGGTGTGGCCCGCGGCGGCGTGCGCCCGCGCGGAGCCGGGGCCGAACCGCGGGTCGAACGCGGCGCCCGGCAGCGCGGTGAGCAGCGTCGTGCCCGTGCCGGCCGCGTCGGCGACGAACGCGGTCGGGCGGGCCGCCGCCGCGCCGAGCGCGGCCGCGAGGTCGTCGGGCCGGAGCGCCGGCAGGTCGCCGAGCAGGACCGCCACGGCCGCCTCGGGCTCGAGCCGGCGGGCCTCGTCGTGCCCGGCGTGCAGGGCGGCGCCGAGCGGGTCGTCGCTCGCGGGCGGCTCCCCGACCAGCGAGACCGGCGCGGGGGCCGGCGAGCTCGGACCGTCCGCCCGGGTCAGCGTGCGGCGCAGCGGCGCGTCGGCGGTGACGACGACGACCCGCCGCACGCCCGCGGTCGACCGAGCCGCGTCGATCGTGTCCAGCGCCATGGCCCGCACGAGCCCGGCGCGCTCGTCGTCGTCCAGGACCCCGGCGAGCCGCGACTTGCCGCGCGCGGCCGGCTTGACGGGCACGACCACGACCCACGCGAACGACGTCACGGGGACCATTCTCGGGTGTCGTCGGCACCTGCCCGCGACGCGGACGTCACGGCAGGATGGGCGCATGACGCTCTGGATGACCGGTGACACGGACGCGGACCACCTGCTCGACACGGACCCGTTCGCGCTGCTCGTGGGCATGCTGCTCGACCAGCAGTACCCGATGGAGGCGGCGTTCTCGGGGCCGGCCACGATCCTGGCGCGGTTCGGCACGCTGGACCCGGCCCGGATCGCGGACGCGGACCCGGAGGCGTTCGCGGCGCTCTGCGCGACGCCGCCCGCGATCCACCGCTACCCCGGGTCGATGGCGACGCGCATCCAGGCGGTCGCCCGCGTCGTGGCCGACGAGTACGACGACGACGTCACGCGGCTGTGGACCGCCGGCTCGCCCGACGCGAGGACCGTGCTCGCGCGGCTCAAGGCGCTGCCGGGGTTCGGCGACCAGAAGGCGCGGATCTTCCTCGCGCTGCTCGGCAAGCAGCGCGGCGTGACGCCGGACGGGTGGCGCGAGGCGGCGGGCGCCTACGGCGAGGACGGCTCGCGGCGCTCGATCGCGGACGTCACCGACGCCGCCTCGCTCGCCGAGGTGCGCGCCACGAAGCAGGCGGCGAAGGCGGCCGCGAAGGCGGCCAAGGGCTGACCGGCGCGGTCGCCCGGGTCAGCCCTGCTGTTGGCCCGCGACCTGCGCCGACTGCCCCGTCGCGCCGGGCTCGCCCGCGGGGATCGGCTCGGCGATCACCGCCGTGCCGTAGGCGCACACCTCGGAGAACCGCTCGATCGAGTCGGTGTCGAACCGCATCGCGACGATCGCGTTCGCCCCGCGCTGCTGCGCCTCGGCGACCATGCGGTGCATGACCTCCTGGCGACTCTCGTACATGACCTTTGTGTACTCGGGGATCTCGCCCCCGCCGATCGACCGGAACCCGGCCGTGAAGCTCGTCCCGATGTTGAGCGAGCGGACGGTCAGGCCCATCACCTCGCCGAGCACGGCCTGGATGCGGTAGCCCGGGATCTCGTTCGACGTCACCACGATCACGGGTGTGATCGTGGCACGGCCCGGACCGCGCGCGGCGCAGGCGCGTCGAGCGGGACGCTCGCGGCGTCAGCCCTTGGCGGCGACGACCGCGCGGGCCGCCGCGTCGACCTTCGCCGCGAACGCGGCGTCCCCCTGCGCCTTGCTCACCACCGCCTGCACCGCCTCGTGCGTCACGGACGGGTCCTTCGACACGAGCACGATGTCGACCCCCGCGTCGATGGCGAGCACCGCGCGCTGCCCCGGCGTCCACGCCGCCACCTGCTTCGCGCCCGAGAGGTCGTCGGTGATGACGAGGCCGCGGAAGCCGAGGTCGCCGCGCAGCATGTCCGTGACGACGACGGGCGAGAACGCCGCGGGCCGCGACGCGTCGATCTTCGAGTAGATCGCCGTGGACACCATGACGAGCTCGGCCCCCGCGTCGATCCCCGAGCGGAACACGCCGACCGAGGCGTCGTCCCGTGTCGTGACGTCGTCGGTGACGCCCGCCGTCGTGTCGGTGTTCTCGGTGACGCGCCCGAGGCCCGGGAAGTGCTTGATCGCGACCTCGACGCCGGCCGACCGCAGCCCGGCCGAGAACGCGTTCGCGCTGCGCGTCACGCTGTCCGGCGTGTAGCCGTAGCTGCGCTGCAGCTGGCCGACCGGCGGGTTCTTCGCCGCGTCCGCCGCGCTCGGCACGAGGTCCATCACGGGCGCCAGGTCGAGGTCGACGCCCGCGGCGGCGAGCTGCGCGCCCCACCTCGCCGCGTTCGAGCGCAGCGTGCCCGCCGACCACCCCGCCTGCGTCATTGCGTCGGGCATCCGCGAGAAGCCGCTGCCCTGCAGCGCCTGGACCTGCCCGCCCTCCTGGTCGGTCGCGACGAGCATGCGCGTGCCGTGGGTGGTCGCGGGCGAGACGAGGTGCGTCATCGAGTCGACGAGGTTGCGCACCGG
>Ga0164242_10002161_pt1 | contig 22880 bp, 19 predicted proteins | sample OricomgcompostMG_FD_108783 | JGI IMG/M metagenome (GOLD analysis project Ga0164242, IMG submission 108783) | Miracle-Growth compost microbial communities from Emeryville, California, USA - Original compost - Miracle growth compost (MG) ... | reverse complement strand
GTCGATGACGACCGAGCTCGAGTTCACCGAGGGCATGCAGTTCGACAAGGGCTACATCAGCCCGTACTTCGTCACCGACCCCGAGGCCGGCGAGACGGTTCTGGACGACCCGTACATCCTGATCACCACGCAGAAGATCAGCTCGCTCGCCGACCTGCTCCCGCTGCTGGAGAAGGTCGTCGAGGCCGGCAAGCCGCTCGTGCTCATCGCCGAGGACGTCGAGGGCGAGGCGCTGTCGACGCTGGTCGTCAACGCGATCCGCAAGACGTTCACCGCGGTCGCGGTCAAGGCGCCGTTCTTCGGCGACCGCCGCAAGGCGTTCCTGCAGGACCTCGCGATCGTCACCGGCGCGCAGGTCGTGGCTCCCGAGGTCGGCCTCAAGCTCGACCAGGTCGGCCTGGACGTCCTGGGCAAGGCCGGCCGCGTGGTCGTCACCAAGGACACCACGACGGTCACCCACGGCGCGGCGGCGCAGAGCGAGATCGACGCCCGGGTGGCGCAGATCCGTTCCGAGATCGCCGAGACCGACTCCGACTGGGACCGCGAGAAGCTGCAGGAGCGGCTGGCCAAGCTCGCCGGCGGCGTCGGCGTCATCAAGGTCGGCGCGGCCACCGAGGTCGAGCTCAAGGAGCGCAAGCACCGCATCGAGGACGCGATCGCCGCGACCCGCGCCGCGGTCGAGGAGGGCATCGTCGCCGGCGGCGGCGCGGCGCTCGTCCACGCGTCCACCGCGCTCGACGGCGACCTCGGCCTGACCGGCGACGAGGCCACCGGCGTGGCGGTCGTGCGCACCGGGCTGGTCGAGCCGCTGCGCTGGATCGCCGACAACGCCGGCGAGGAGGGCTACGTCGTCACCGGCAAGGTGCGTGACCTGCCCGCCAACCACGGCCTCAACGCGGCCACCGGCGAGTACGTCGACCTGCTCGACGCGGGCGTCGTCGACCCGGTCAAGGTCACCAAGGCGGCGCTGGCCAACGCGGCCTCGGTCGCGGCGCTGATCCTGACCACGCAGAGCGCGGTCGTCGACAAGCCGGCCGAGCCCGACCACGACCACGAGGGCGGCCACTCGCACGGCCACGGCCACTCGCACGGCCCGGGCGGGCACGTCCACTAGCCCGAGCCGGCGCGGTCCGGAGAACCCTCCCGACCGGTATCAATCCGGACACGAAGAACGGCCCCGCGGTCTACACTTCCGCGGGGCCGTTCTCGTCCGTGCCACCCGGCTGGTCGGACATCCAGCCGGTTCGGGCTCCGGCCGACCCCCTGCAGTGGGCCGGAGTCCGGTGTTTCGAGTGGTGCTGGTTCCAGGTGCCGGTGTTCGCCGGCAGCCGCTCAGGCCGGCTTGCGGGTGAGCAGCGCCTCGCGCTCCTCGACCGACATGCCGCCCCAGACGCCGTAGGGCTCGCGGGCGGTCAGCGCCCAGCGCAGGCAGTTCTCGACGACCGGGCAGCGGGCGCAGACGGCCTTGGCCTGCATCTCGCGGCGGGCGCGCGACGGGCCCCGCTCGTTCTCCGGGTGGTAGAAGTTGGACGTGTCCAGGCCGCGGCATGCCGCTCCGACCTGCCAGTCCCAGTCGCCCTGACGTGGCGCTGGAAGCCTCCGCACCTCGGCCATGTGCTGTTCCTCCGACGTGTGGATCGCCGTCCCGAATGGCGATCGTCAGAGGGATCAAAGATCGACGCTGCGATTGGTTACGCGTCGGTAGGAAAAAAATGGGACGCGCTGTTCCGGGTGGTTCCCGGGTGGAGTCAGCGGCGCTGGGTGAGCGCGTGCACCGCGTCGGTGTAGCCGCGGGCGTAGTCCCAGCTGACGTAGGCGTCGTGATCGGGGGAGTAGGCCGGCTCGTGGACGTGGGTGCGTCCCTCGCCCAGCAGTGAGCGCAGGTTCGCGGCCATCAGGTCCCAGCCGAAGTAGTGCTGCTCGCCGCAGTCCGCGCATTCGACGGTGATGCCGTCGATGCCGATCGGCGCGAGCGTCGCGCGGAACTCGGCGAGTTCGGCCAGGTCGGCCTCGACGTCGGCACGCTCGTCGTCGCTGAGCGGCTGTGCCGGCTCGACGTCATCGAGCAGCGACGCCGGATCGTCCGGGTCACCGAGGAACGGGTCGAGCGGCCCGTCGTCGAGGTTCACCTGTCCGTCCCGCTGCTGGTCACGCCTCCACGGTAGAGCGGACCGGCCGTCTCGTGCCAATCGGATCCTCAGCTGCGCGGCGCCCTTCACACGGTCGACACGGCGACCGCGGCCCGTCCGGGACGTCCTAGACTGGGGTTCCGACGTCCGAAGGAGATCGTGAATCGTGTCCGACCTCGACGGCGGAGCCCCTCCGAACGATCCCGCTCTCGGCCTGCCGGCCAAGTTCGCCGCCATGGGGCTCACCTACGACGACGTCCTGCTGTTGCCGGGGGATTCCGGCGACATCGTCCCGGCCGAGATCGACACCCGCACGCAGCTGACCCGCGAGCTCTCGATCGCGGTGCCCCTGCTGTCGGCCGCGATGGACACCGTCACCGAGTCGCGCATGGCGATCGCGATGGCCCGCCAGGGCGGGCTCGGCGTGCTGCACCGCAACCTGTCGATCGAGGACCAGGCCTACCAGGTCGACCTGGTGAAGCGGACCCAGACCGGGATGATCCCGAACCCGGTGACGATCGGCCCGGACGCGACGCTGCAGCAGCTCGACGACGTGTGCGGTGAGTACCGCATCTCGGGCCTGCCCGTCGTCGACCACGACCAGCGCTTGATCGGCATCATCACCAACCGCGACCTGCGCTTCGTCCCGGTCGCCGAGTGGGCCACGACCAAGGTCGACGAGGTCATGACCCCGATGCCACTGGTCACCGCGCCGGTCGGCATCTCGCGCGACGACGCGACCGCCCTGCTGCGCAAGCACAAGCGTGAGCGACTGCCGCTGCTCGACGACGACGGGCGACTCGCCGGATTGATCACGGTGAAGGACTTCGTGAAGTCCGAGCAGTTCCCGCTCGCCTCGAAGGACGCGCACGGGCGGCTGATGGTCGGCGCCGCGATCGGCTACTTCGGCGATGCCTGGGAGCGGGCCACGACGCTCATCGACGCCGGTGTGGACGTCCTGGTCGCCGACACCGCGCACGGCCACGTGCAGTTGCTGATCGACATGGTGCGCCGGCTCAAGTCCGACCCCGCCACCAAGCACGTCCAGGTCATCGGCGGCAACGTCGCGACCCGGGCCGGCGCGCGGGCGTTCGTCGACGCCGGCGCGGACGCGGTGAAGGTCGGCGTGGGTCCCGGATCGATCTGCACCACCCGCGTCGTCACCGGCGTCGGCGCCCCGCAGATCACCGCCGTGTACGAGGCGGCGCAGGTGTGCGGCCCCGCCGGTGTCCCGGTCATCGCCGACGGCGGGCTGCAGTACTCCGGTGACATCGCGAAGGCGATCGTCGCCGGGGCGTCCACCGTCATGGTCGGCTCGCTGCTCGCCGGCTGCGACGAGTCGCCTGGCGACCTGATCTTCGTCAACGGCAAGCAGTTCAAGTCCTACCGCGGCATGGGCTCGCTCGGCGCGATGAGCTCGCGCGGCAAGAAGTCCTACTCCAAGGACCGCTACTTCCAGGCCGAGGTCGCGAGCGACGACCAGATCGTCCCCGAGGGCATCGAGGGCCGGGTCGCCTACCGCGGCCCGCTGTCGGCGGTGACGCACCAGTTGATGGGCGGGCTGCGGCAGTCGATGTTCTACGTCGGCGCCCGCACGATCCCGGAGCTCGCCGAGAAGGGCCAGTTCATCCGGATCACCCAGGCCAGCCTGAAGGAGTCGCACCCGCACGACATCCAGATGACAGTCGAGGCGCCGAACTACTTCGGCTGAGCGGCGCCGGTCAGTCGCTGTCACTGTCCCGGCGCGCGCCCGCCGATAGCGGCTCTGCCAGGTGCAAAGAGGGGACGGACGGGGCGGTACGGCAGACTTGGCACCATGCCGGAGACCGTGGAGATCGGGCTGGGACGTTCTGCGCGTCGCGGCTGGTCGCTCGACGACATCGCGCTCGTGCCCACCCGACGCACCCGTGGTTCGGGCGTCGTCTCGACCACGTGGCAGATCGACGCGCACACCTTCGACCTGCCGCTCGTCGCCGGGCCGAGCGATGCGGTCGTCTCGCCCGCGACTGCCGTCGAGATCGAACGGCTCGGCGGGCTCGCGGTGCTGGACGGCGAGGGGTTGTGGGCGCGCTACGACGACCCGTCCGCCGAGTTCGCGAAGCTGGACGGCACGACCGCACAGCTGCAGCGGATCTACTCCCGTCGGGTCGACCCCGACCTGCTGCGCCGCCGCGTCGCCGAGCTGCGCGCGTCCGGTGTGCGGGTCGCCGTCCGCCTCTCGCCGCAGCACACGGACGACCTCGCGCCGCACGTGCTCGCCGAGGGCGTCGACCTGCTCGTCATCCAGGGCACGGTCATCTCCGCGGAGCACGTCGCGAAGGACGGCCCGGGGCTGAACCTGAAGACGTTCATCGCCGACCTGGACGTCCCGGTCATCGTCGGCGGCGTGACGAACTACCAGACCGCGCTGCACCTCATGCGCACCGGCGCCGCGGGGATCATCGTCGGCTACGGCGCGCACCTCGGCTCGACCACGCACAGCGTGCTGGGCATCGACGTCCCGATGGCGACCGCGCTGGTCGACGCCGCTGCCGCGCGCCGGGACTACCTCGACGAGACGGGCGGGCGGTACGTCCACCTGATCGCGTACGGCGACACGAGCACGGGCGGCACGATCGCCAAGGCGCTCGCGTGCGGCGCGGACGCCGTGATGCTCGGCGAGGCGCTCGCGATGTCGGCCGAAGCACCCGGCGCGGGCCGGTACTGGGACGCCACCGCGGCCCATCCGCGCGTCCCGCGCTCGGCCGTGGTCCAGGTCGAGGGTAACCGTCCGTCGCTCAAGCAACTGCTGCTCGGGCCGACGAGCAACCCCAGCGGCGAGTGCAACCTGTTCGGTTCGGTGCGCCGCGTGATGGGCAAGTGCGGCTACACGTCTGTCAAGGAGTTCCAGAAGGTCGAGCTGATCGTCACCGGTGGTCGCTGAGCCGCGCCGCGCGAGTAGGTTCGACGGGTGGGTACATCGCGACCGCTGAAGCTCGGTTACAAGGCGTCCAACGAGCAGTTCGCCCCGCAGGAACTGCTTCGCTACGGGATCCTCGCCGAGGAGTGCGGCTTCGACTCCGTCTTCGTCAGCGACCATCTGCAGCCCTGGCGCCACGACGGCGGCCACGCGCCGTTCGCGTCGGCCTGGCTCGGTGCACTCGGCGCCAGCACCGAGCGGATCGTGATGGGGACCTCCGTCCTCACCCCGACGTTCCGCTACCACCCGGCGATCGTGGCCCAGACGTTCGCGACGCTCGGCTGCCTGTTCCCGGGACGGGTCGTGCTCGGCATGGGCAGCGGCGAGTCGATGAACGAGGTGCCGCTGGGCATCGAGTGGCCGGACAACAAGGAGCGGTTCGCGCGCTTCCGCGAGGCCGTCAAGCTGATCCGCCTGCTGTGGAACGACGAGCGCGTCGACTTCGACGGCGAGTACTACCAGACGGTCAAGGCGACGATCTACGACCGGCCCGAGCAGCAGGTGCCGATCTACCTCGCGTCGTCCGGCCCGGCCGCGACGCGCTTCGCCGGCCGCGAGGGCGACGGCTGGATCACGACGTCCGGAAAGGGAGCCGAGCTGTACACCGACACCCTGATGCCGGCTATCGCCGAGGGTGCCGAGAAGGCCGGACGTTCCATCGACGACATCGACATGATGATCGAGGTCAAGGTGTCCTTCGACCACGATCGCGACGCCGCCCTGCAGGCCACCCGGTTCTGGGGTGCGCTCGGCCTCAGCGCCGAGCAGAAGTCCGGCGTCGAGGACCCGGTCGAGATGCAGCGCCTGGCCGACGAGCTCAGCGTCGAGCAGACCGCCCGCCGGTTCATCGTGTCGACCGACCCGGCGGAACACGTCGAGCAGATCAAGGCTTATCTCGACATGGGCTTCAACCACCTCGTGTTCCACGCCCCGGGTCCCGACCAGGAGAAGTTCCTGCGCCTGTACGGCGAGGAGATCCTGCCCCGACTACGCGAGATCGGCTGAGGCGCGCATGACGGCGTCCGTCCCGTCACCGGTTCCCAACCCGGCCGCGATGCGGCGCGCCCTGCGCCGTGCCCGCGACGGCGTCACGCTCGACGCCACCGAGGCCGAGATCCTGCTCGCCGCCCGTGGCGACGACCTCGCCGACCTCGCGACCTCGGCGGCGCGCGTCCGCGACCAGGGCCTTGCGGACGCGGGACGTCCCGGCGTCATCACCTACTCGCGCAAGGTGTTCATCCCGCTGACCCGGCTGTGCCGCGACCGCTGCCATTACTGCACGTTCGCCACCACGCCGAACCGCGTCGAGGCCCCGTTCCTGTCGCCCGACCAGGTGCTGGCGATCGCCGAGCGGGGTGCGGCGCTGGGCTGCAAGGAGGCGCTGTTCACCCTCGGTGACCGCCCCGAGGAGCGCTGGGGCGCGGCTCGCGAGTGGCTGGACGCGCACGGCTACGACTCGACCCTCGCGTACGTGCGCGCCATGGCGATCATGGTGCTGGAGAAGACCGGTCTGCTGCCGCACCTGAACCCCGGCGTGATGTCGTGGGCCGAGCTGCAGCGCCTCAAGCCGGTCGCCCCGTCGATGGGCATGATGCTCGAGACGACCTCGCGGCGGTTGTTCGAGGATCCGCACGGCGCGCACTTCGGCTCGCCGGACAAGGACCCGGACGTCCGCCTGCGTGTGCTCGAGGACGCCGGGCGCTCGAACGTCCCGTTCACCACAGGCATCCTGATCGGCATCGGCGAGACACCGGCCGAGCGCGTCGACGCGATCTTCGCGCTGCGCCGCATCGCGCGTGCGTACGACGGCATCCAGGAAGTCATCGTCCAGAACTTCCGCGCGAAGCCCGACACCGCGATGGCGCGCATGCCCGACGCCGAGATCGCCGATCTGGCCGCGACCGTCGCGGTGACCCGGCTCGTGCTGGGCCCGCGCATGCGGCTGCAGGCGCCGCCCAACCTCATCGGCGACGAGTTCCGCCTTCTGCTCGAGGCGGGTATCGACGACTGGGGCGGCGTCTCGCCGTTGACGCCCGACCACGTCAATCCCGAGCGTCCGTGGCCGCAGATCGACGAGCTGGCGGCACGCACGGCCGAGGCCGGGTTCCGGCTCGTCGAACGGCTGACGATCTACCCCGAGTACGTGCGGCGCGGCGAGCCGTGGCTCGACCCGCGGGTGCTGCCGCACGTGCGCGCGCTCGCCGACGCCGAGAGCGGGCTGGCGGACGAATCCGCTGTCCTGCAAGGGATTCCGTGGCAGGAGCCCGAGGACGCGTGGGCCACCTCGCAGGCGAGCGGACGCACCGACCTGCACACCGCGATCGACACCGAGGGACGCACGTCCGACCGGCGCGAGGACTTCGACAGCGTCTACGGCGACTGGGAGTCCGTGCGCGAGGAGGCCGTGCGTACGTCCGCGCCGGTGCGCCTGGACGCCGACGTCGCGGCCGCATTGCGCGCCGCGCAGGACGACCCGGCCGGGATCTCGGACGAGCACGCGCTCGCCCTGCTGCACGCCGACGGACCCGAGCTCGACGCGTTGTGCAGCCTGGCTGACGATCTGCGCAAGGACGTCGTCGGCGACGACGTCACCTACATCGTCAACCGGAACATCAACTTCACGAACGTCTGCTACACCGGCTGCCGGTTCTGCGCGTTCGCGCAGCGCCGTACCGACGCCGACGCGTACACGCTCAGCCTCGACCAGGTCGGGCAACGGGCCGAGGAGGCGTGGTCGCTCGGCGCGACCGAGGTGTGCATGCAGGGCGGCATCCATCCCGACCTGCCCGGCATTGCGTACTTCGACATCGTGCGCGAGGTGAAGAAGCGCGTTCCGGACATGCACGTCCACGCGTTCAGCCCGATGGAGGTCGTGAACGGCGCGACCCGCACCGGGATGTCGATCCGTGAATGGCTGACCGAGGCCAAGGCCGCCGGGCTCGGCTCGATCCCGGGCACTGCCGCCGAGATCCTCGACGACGACGTGCGGTGGCTGCTGACGAAGGGCAAGCTGCCCGCGGCGACGTGGATCGAGGTCGTGACCACCGCGCACGAGGTGGGCCTGCGGTCGAGCTCGACGATGATGTACGGCCACGTCGACAACCCGTCGCACTGGCTCGGGCACTTCCGCACGTTGGCGCGCATCCAGCAGCAGACCGGCGGCTTCACCGAGTTCGTCGCGTTGCCGTTCATCCACACGAACGCGCCGATCTACCTTGCCGGTGTCGCCCGTCCAGGGCCGACCGCGCGCGAGAACCGGGTCGTGCACGCGATGGCCCGCATCCTGCTGCACGGGCTGATCGGGAACATCCAGACGTCCTGGGTGAAGCTCGGCATCGACGGCTCGCGGCAGATGCTGACCGGCGGCGTCAACGACCTCGGCGGGACGCTCATGGAGGAGACGATCAGCCGGATGGCGGGCAGTCGGCACGGCTCGGCGAAGACCGTGGCGCAGCTCGAGGAGATCGTTGCCGCACTCCCTGGGCGGCGGGCGGTACAGCGTGACACCCTGTACGCGCCGGTGAACGCCGAGCGGCACGCAGCTGCTCGCGCGTTCACCGGAACGCTGCCCAGCCTGCTCGCCGCCTCGGGGGAGTAGGCCCTCCGCGAAAGGGTGCCGCCCGTGACGCTGGCCGAGGACGTCTTCGTCCGTCTCGACCGCGCGCTGTCCGACGCCGATGCCCGCGCCGCGCTGTTCCAGGCCGGCGACCACGGCGTGCGCCAGCCCGTCCATACCGTGTCCGTCCCGGCCGACCAGTTCGACGTCGGCACCGCGATGTCCTGGGGCGATCAGGCGATGGGCGCGTCGTACGTGTTGTTGGGCGGGTCGGAGTTCGCCGACTCGAAGCTGGCCGAGCAGGTCGTCCCGCGGGTGCGGGCGAAGCTCAGTCGTGAGCCGATCGAGGACCTGCGCGTCGACTTCGCCGACGGCTACGGCGTGCGCCCGGACGAGGAGGAGGACGCCGCTGCCGTCGCCGCCGGCCACGCGATCGCCGGGCTCGTCGGTCGGCCCGCGACTCCGCCGTTCGTGGGCGTGCGGGTGAAGCCGCTGGACCCCGCCACGCGGCACCGTGCGGTGCACACGCTCGACCTGCTGCTCGGTGCGGCGGTGCCGAACGGGCTGCCGGCGGGGTTCGTGATCACGCTGCCCCGCGTCTCGTCACCCGATCAGGTCGCGGCGTTCGCGGACGTGTGCAGCGCGCTCGAGCACGCGCACGCGCTGCCGTCCGGCCGGCTGCGCTTCGGCATCCAGATCGGTTCGACCCAGCCCGTCCTCGACCTCGACGGTACCTCCGCGGTCACCCGGATGATCCTCGCCGGGCAGGGTCGCGTCGCCGGGCTGCACTACGACACCTACTCATACAGCGCGGCTGTAGGTGTCGTGTCGCCGCTGCACGGGCTCGACCATCCGGCCGCCGATCACGCGAAGTCGGTACTGCAGCTCGCCGCGGCGGCCACCGGGGTGTGGCTGTCCGACGGCGCGTGCAACGTGCTCCCGTCCGGCGACGCCGATCAGTTGCGTGCCGTCGGGCGGCTGCATGCGCGGCTCGTGCGGCGCGCGCTCGAGCGTGGCTTCTACCAGGGCTGGGACCTGCACCCCGGCCAGCTGGTCACCCGTTACGCGGCGACCTACGGCTTCTACCGCCAGCACCTGGCAGCCGCGAGCGACCGGTTGCACGCGTACCTGGCCGGGCAGTCGTCCGGCATCGTCGAGCAGACCGCGACCGCCGCCTCGCTCGCCGGCCTGCTCGTGCGCGGCCTGCACTGCGGTGCGCTCGACGCGGACGAGATCGAGGCACGCACCGGGGCGACGATCGCCGACCTGGACGCGCTGCAGCGTCGCCGTACCGGCTGAACCGACCGCGCCGCGCGGTTGGCATGCTGTGCCGGTGCACGTCCTGATCGCACCGGACAAGTTCACCGGGTCCCTCACCGGTGCGCAGGTCGCCGCCGCGGTCGACGCCGGGCTGCGCGACGTGCTGCCCGACGTACGCACCACGCGGCTGCCGGTCGCGGACGGCGGCGACGGCACGGTCGACGCCTTCGTCGCGGCCGGGTGGCGCCGGGTGGCCCTCACCGCGTCCGGCCCGACCGGTTCACCGGTCGAGACGTCCTACGCCCGGCGCGGTGACACGGCCGTCGTCGAGCTGGCGAACGCGTGCGGACGGCTGCTGCTGCCGGGCGGCCTGCCGGATCCGCTCGGTGCCTCGACGTACGGGCTGGGCGAGGTCGTCGCCGCCGCGTTGGACGCCGGAGCGACCCGGATCGTGCTCGGGCTCGGCGGCAGCGCCTCGACCGACGGCGGCGCGGGCTTCCTGCAGGCCCTCGGCGCGTCCGTCCGGGACGAGGGCGGCGCGGACGTCCGTCGGGGCGGTGCCGCACTCGCGGACGTCGCGTCCGTCGACCTGGCCGGGCTGCACCCGGCCCTGGCCGCAGCGACGGTCGTGGTCGCCGGCGACGTCGACAACCCGCTCTGCGGCCCGCACGGTGCCGCCGCGGTGTACGGGCCGCAGAAGGGCGCGACGGCGCAGGACGTCGCGGTACTCGACGCCGCGCTCGCGCACTTCGCCGCGATCGTCGCCGGAGCGACCGGGCGGGACCTCGCCGGCGAGCCCGGTGCGGGTGCCGCCGGCGGTACCGGCTTCGGCGCGCTCGTCCTGGGCGCGCAGATCCGATCGGGCATCGAGTTGGTGCTCGAGCTGATCGGATTCCCCGCCGCACTGGCTGACGCGGATCTCGTGATCACCGGCGAGGGATCGCTCGACCGGCAGACGCTCGCGGGCAAGGCACCGGTCGGCGTCGCGGTGGCCGCGCGGCGCCAGGGTGTTCCTGTCGTCGCGCTGGCCGGGCGCTGCCTGCTCGATTCCGACGAGATCGCCCGCGCCGGCTTCGCGTCCGTCCGTCCGTTGAGCGCCGTCGAGCCGGACCCGGCGCGCAGCATCGCGAACGCGGCCGTACTGGTACGCAGGGTGGCTGCGGACCTCGCGACCGAATTGGCGGCCGGGCGGTTCGGCTAGCGAGCCGTGCGGGCCGGCAGGCGCAGCGTGAACGTCGAGCCGACGCCCTGGATGCTCTCGGCGGTGATCGAGCCGCCGTGCTGGGTGGCGATGGCGCGCGCGATGGCGAGACCCAGGCCGCTGCCGGACACCTGTGTCTCGTCCAGCTGCGGCGAGCGGTAGTACCGCTCGAAGATCCGGTCGAGGTCCTCAGGCGGGATGCCGATCCCCGTGTCGTGCACCTCGATGACCGCGTCGCCGCCGTCCATGTGTGCCGTGACGTCGATGCGCCCGTCGTCGCCGGTGAACTTGACCGCGTTGGTCAGCAGGTTGATCAGCACGCGCTCGAGACGCCCGGGATCGCCCTTGACCTGCACGCCGTGGAGCTCGGAGGCGAAGCTGATCTCCTGTCCCCGCGTGGCCGCGAGCAGCCCGATCGTCTGCATCGCGCCGTTCAGCACCGCGCCGATGTCGACGGTCGAGGCCTCGACAGCGGCACCCGGCATCGCCGGCGAACGCACCAGGTCATCGACGATCGAGGCGATCCGCGACAGGTTCCGGCTGACGATGCCCAACATGTGCTGCTGCTCGTCGTTCAGGTCCCCGGCGTCGCCCTCGATGAGCAGTTCGGCGTAGCCGGTGGCGGCGGTCAGCGGCGTGCGCACGTCGTGCGACACCGCGGAGATCAACTCGCTGCGCGCCCGGTCGGTCGCCCGCATGCGTTCGGTCGCGGCCCGCTCGGTGTCCAGCGCCTCGAGCAGCGCACGGTCGGTCTCGCGACGCGCGCTCACGTCCTCGATCTGGCTGACGAGATGGGACGGCCGCCCGTCGCTGCCGTAGATCGCCGAGAACGAGATCGACGCCCACACGGGACGTCCGGACGCGTGCCGGAGGCGCACCTCGAAGCGATGCACCGTGTCGTCCTCCGGACTCATGTCGAACAGCGTGCGCAGGCGGTGGACGTCCTGCGGCTCGACGAAGTCCTCGACCGGGCGCGACGTCAGCTCCTGCGCGGTGCGCCCGAGCATCGTCGAGAGCGCGTGGTTCACCCGGTAGAACTGCCGCGGCCCGGACGCGTCCAGCGACGTCAGCGCCATGCCGACCGGAGCGTCCTCGAACGCCGCCCGGAACCGCAGCTCGCTGGTCGCCAGCTGCGCGGTCGACCGCTTCGTGCTCTCGACGAGCCGGTTGATCAGCGGCCCGATCGCGGCCAGCACGACGATGAGCAGCACGCTGCCGCGCCACGTCGTACTCGGGTACTGCGGCGCCCCGATCGCGACGATCGGCACGGTGAGCACCAGCGCGCCGAGCGCGACCGCGAGCCACACCTCGCGCGCCTTGCCGTACAGGGCGAACCACACGACGGGCAGGAAGATCATCGGCGTGAAGCCCGACGTCGCGTTGCCGTCGGACGCGCGCAGCGCCTGGATCGCCGGAAGCAGCAGCAACGGCGCGAGGGTGTTGACCCAGTGGTCGCGCGGCAGCTGGATGCCGAGCAGACCGACCAGCACCATCATCGCGAGGAACGCCCAGGACACGCCCCACCACGTCCAGTTCGGCGTGAGCGAATGCGGGACGAGTGGCAGCAGCGCGCACAGCACCGACACTGCGGGGAACACGACGAACCGGTACGGCAGCCCCGCGACGCGAAGCTGCCGGCGTCCGCCCGGGATCAGGTTCACAGCCAGTCCCGCTTCCGGAACAAGGCATACAGCGTGGCTGCGATCAGCGCCATCAGCACGATGCTGGCCCAGAAGCCGTCCTTCTCGCCGAAGCCGGGGTACGGGACGTTCTGGCCGAAGAAGCCGGTGATCGCGGTCGGCACCGCGATGATCGCGGCCCATGCGGTGAGTTGTTTCATGATCTGGTTCAGCCGCGTGTCGGCCAGGGCCATGTTGGTCTCGAAGATCGACGACATCATGTCGCGCAGCGACTCGGTCCACTCGGCAGCACGCAGGATGTGGTCGTAGAGATCCTCGAAGTACGGCGTGAGCTCGTTGGACGGGTCGTTCGCGGTCGCGCGCCGGGCGACGGTGTTGGCGACCTCGCGCATGGGCAGCACCACGCGGCGCAGCCGTAGCAATCCCTTGCGCAGCCGGAACGACTTCAGTTGCAGCTCGCGCGGATCGGTCGGGTTCTCGTCGAAGATCGCGCCCTCGAGATCCTCGATCGCGTCGTCCAGCGTCTCGATGAACTCGAAGTACTCGTCCACGATCATGTCGAGCATCCCGTACTCGAGGGCGCGCGGGCCGTACTTGACCAGGTCGGCGTTGTCGTCCCAGCGCCGGATCAACTCGTCGATGTCGAAGCCGTCGTTCGAGCGCACGGTGACCAGCGCGTTGCGCGTGCAGAACGCCGAGACGTGCGTCAGGTGCGGCTCGTGCTGACCGGGCACGCTGCGCAGCGCGTACGTGCTGAAGAACAGGTGCGTCATGTAGCGCGTCGCCTTCGGCCGCTCGTGCGGTGACGTGGCGTCCTCGATGGCGTGCGGGTCCAGGCTGAGTTCCTCGGCGATCGACGCGAGCGCCTCGGCGTCCGGTCGGCACAGGTCGGCCCAGACCAGGCAGCCCTCCTGCTCGAGGTAGTCCGAGACCTGCTCGAACGGGAAGTCCTCGGCCTCGAGGACGCCGTTGCGCCACACCCTCGTCCGAATCGTGACTGCCGACATAGCTGCAAGTCTGCCGTGCACATCCCGTTCCCACGCGATGCGTCGTAGGTTTTCGCACATGACGTGGACCGCCGACGCCGTTCCGTCGCTGGACGGGCGCGTCGCGGTCGTCACCGGCGCGAACTCCGGGATCGGCTTCGAGACGGCGCTCGCGCTGGCCGCGCACGGCGCCCGGGTCGTCCTCGCGGTGCGGGACGCGCGGCGCGGCGAGCAGGCCGCGGCACGGATCCGGTCGCGCGTCCCGTCCGCGCGTGTCGTGACCAGGACGCTCGACGTCGCGACGATCGACTCGGTGCGCTCGTTCGCGACGGAGTGGGACGGGCCGCTGCACCTGCTCGTCAACAACGCGGGGGTGATGGCACCGCCGAAGCCGCGCCGCACGCCCGACGGCTTCGAGCTGCAGTTCGGGACGAACCACCTCGGCCACTTCGTGCTGACCGGGCTGTTGTTGCCGGCGCTGCTCGCCGCGGATTCCCCGCGCGTCGTCACTGTGGCGTCGATCGTCCACCACAACGGCACCGCCGAGGTCGTCGAGGGCAACGCGAGCGCGACCTACCATCCGCAGCGGACGTACGCGAACTCCAAGCTGGCCAATCTGCTGTTCGCGCTCGAGCTGCACCGGCAGGCGGTGGCGCGCGGGCTGCCGCTGGTGTCCACCGCCGCGCACCCGGGCGTCTCGGCGACCGGGCTGATCTCCAGCCGCGACGGCATCGGCGCCAGCTGGGCGATGCGGACGTTCGGCCCGCTCGTCGCGCGCGTCGTCACGCAGTCCGCGGTCGCGGGCGCCCGTCCCGTCCTGTTCGCCGCCACCGAGGCCGAGCCGGGCAGCTACACCGGGCCGCAGAAGTTCGGCGAGACCCGCGGCCCGATCGGCCCGGCCCGGATCTCCGACCTCGCCGCCGACGAGAAGCTCGGCCGCCGCCTGTGGCAGGCGAGTGAGGATCTGACCGGTCTGCACTACCCCTGGCCGTGATCGCACGCTGGCGGCGTCATCGCTTCTCTAGACTGCATCCATGCAGCCGGAAGTTGTGCTCGTCGTCGACTACGGGGCGCAGTACGCGCAGCTGATCGCGCGCCGCGTGCGCGAGGCGCACGTCTACTCCGAGATCGTGCCGCACACGGTGCCGGTCGCCGAGATGCTGGCCAGGAAGCCGAAGGCGATCATCCTGTCCGGCGGGCCGTCGTCCGTCTACGCCGAAGGCGCGCCGCGCACCGACCCGGCGCTGTTCGATGCGGACGTCCCGGTGTTCGGCATCTGCTACGGCTTCCAGGCGATGACGCAAGCGCTCGGCGGCGAGGTCGCGCACACCGGAAGCTCCGAGTACGGACGCACCGCGCTGGCCGTCGGCGAGGCGGGCGTGCTGCTGCGCGGTCTGCCCAAGGCACAGCAGGTCTGGATGAGCCACGGCGACTCGGTCACCGCTCCGCCACCCGGATTCGCCGTGACCGCGTCGACGTCGGGTACGCCGGTCGCCGCGTTCGAGAACGTCGACCGTCGCCTCGCCGGCGTGCAGTTCCACCCCGAGGTCCTGCACACCGAGCACGGCCAGGAGATGCTGCGGCACTTCCTGTACGAGATCGCCGGTGTGCGCCCGACCTGGACCGAGGCGAACATCATCGACGACCAGATCGCGGCGATCCGCGCGCAGGTCGGCGGCAAGCAGGTGATCTGCGGGCTCTCCGGCGGCGTCGATTCGGCGGTGGCCGCCGCGCTCGTCCAGCGCGCGATCGGTGATCAGCTCACCTGCGTGTTCGTCGACCACGGCCTGCTGCGGGCCGGCGAGGCCGAGCAGGTCGAGCGCGACTTCGTCGCGGCGACCGGCGTCCGGCTCAAGGTCGTCGATGCCACCGGACAGTTCCTGGACGCGCTCGACGGGGTCACCGATCCCGAGGAGAAGCGGAAGATCATCGGCCGCGAGTTCATCCGCTCGTTCGAGCAGGCGGCACGCGAGATCGTCGCCGAGGGGCAGTCGGTCGACTTCCTCGTGCAGGGCACGCTCTACCCGGACGTCGTCGAATCGGGCGGCGGCACGGGTGCGGCCAACATCAAGAGTCACCACAACGTCGGCGGGCTTCCGGACGACCTGCAGTTCGCGCTCGTCGAGCCGCTGCGCACGCTGTTCAAGGACGAGGTCCGCCGCGTCGGCGAGCAGCTCGGCCTGCCGGCCGACATCGTGTGGCGCCAGCCGTTCCCCGGGCCCGGTCTGGGCATCCGCATCGTCGGCGCGGTAACCGCAGCCCGGCTGGACATCTTGCGCCGCGCCGATGCGATCGCCCGGGAAGAGCTGTCGAACGCCGGGCTCGACCGCGAGATCTGGCAGTGCCCGGTCGTGCTGCTCGCGGACGTCCGCTCGGTCGGCGTGCAGGGCGACGGACGCACCTACGGCCACCCGATCGTGCTGCGTCCGGTGTCGTCCGAGGATGCGATGACCGCCGACTGGACGCGCGTGCCCTACGACGTCCTCGAGCGCATCTCGACGCGCATCACCAACGAGGTGCGCGAGGTCAACCGGGTCGTCCTGGACGTCACGTCCAAGCCCCCCGGCACCATCGAGTGGGAGTAGCGCGCCCACCTTCACCGCTTCACGACCACGGTTGCGCTTCACGACCACGGTTGCGCTTGATCAACAGACCGATTGCGCTCGATTCCGACCGGATCGGGCTGTTGATCATGCGACGGACGCGCCGGACCGCCACCTTCTGTTGATCAACAGGGCTGGGTGCACCCGAGCGGTCGGTTCAGCGCTGTTGATCAAGCGCGATCGCGGACGCGGACGGTGACGCAGCAGGCGGGCGGTTCCTGCGGCTCGAGCACGACCTCGGCCGGCCGCGCGCCGAGGCCCTCGACGAGCCCGTCCACCAGTTCGCGGTTCATGCCGCAGATCAGCTCCGCCGCCACGTCCGCCACGCTGCGGAACGGGCAGTTGCTCAGCCGGGTGTCGCCGGCTGAGTCCGTGGTCGGTTCGTAGCCGAGCTCGCCGAGCGCGGTGCGCACCGACGTGCGGCGGACGTTAGCCGAACTGCCGGCCCGCGGGCGCGCGCTCGACCGCCGGCCCGCCGCCAGGCCCTCATCGCGCGCGGCCGCCAGCGCGCCCTCGACCGCAGCGCCCGGCGAGCGCGCGATGCCCGTCGCCAGCACCCGCGCCGCGAGGTCGTAGCTGCGCCGCGGGACGCTCAGGTCGATCTCGACCGGCGCCAGCGCGTACCGCTTCGCCGGGCGTCCGGCCCCGGGCCCACCGGGACGGTCGTCCGGGCGCGCGTACTCGACCGTGAGCAGTCCGGCGGCAGCCAGCCGGTCCAGGTGGAACGCGGCCAGCCGCCGGTTGAGCCCGGTCCGGCGCGCGACGTCGTCGCGGCTTGCCGACCCCGGCTCGGCGCGGACGGACTCGTACACCCGGCGCCGCGTCGACTCCGACAGCACGGCGACAAGGTCCCAGGCGGACGCGCGCGAAGGAGTTGACACGCCTTCATTGTGGCCCTCATTCTATGAACAGCCAAGGCTAGTTTTAGAAGGCTAGTCCGAGAAGCTCTTCGAGCGGCAGGAGCATCGACGATGACCGACCTCGTCACGCGCGAAGCCCCGGCGACCGTGCGCCGTCCGATCGACGTCGACGCCGCGTCCGTCGCGGCGCGCGCGCTGATCGAGGCCCTGGGCATGGATCCGTCCGAGCCCGGTCTGCGCCGCACTCCCGAACGCATCGCGCGCGCTTACGCCGAGCTGCTGACCCCGCGGGAGTTCGCACTCACGACATTCGACAACGACGAGGACTACGACGAACTCGTCGTCGCGACCGACATCCCGTTCACGTCGGTCTGCGAGCACCACCTACTGCCGTTCACGGGAACCGCGGTCGTCGGCTACCTGCCCAAGGACCGCATCGTCGGGCTGTCGAAGCTCGCCCGCGTCGTGGATGCGTTCGCACGGCGGCCGCAGGTTCAGGAGCGGATGACCAAGCAGATCGCCGACTGGTTGGACGACCTGCTCGCTCCGCGCGGTGTCGGCGTCGTGCTCACCGCCGAGCACAGCTGCATGACCGTGCGCGGTGTGCGCGCCCGTGGGTCGTCGACCGTCACGAGCGCGCACACCGGCCTGATCCGTTCGGACGCCCGCACGCGCGAGGAGTTCTTCGCGCTCGCCCGCCAGCACTGACCGGACGGGGCCCCGCCGTCAGTTCCGGACGATGTCCACGTTCCCGGTCGCGATGTGGACGTCCACGGTGACCGGCTGGCCGGAGGACGTCCCGTCGTCGAAGCGCACCGTGCGCGACAGCCCGACGCCGCCGTGTGCGTGGTCGATGCCGTGGTGCTCGACCTCGACGTTGCCGATGTGCACGTGCGACTCGACGGTGAGCTTCATCGACCGCGGTGCCACGATGCGGATCTGGCCGGCCGCGAGGGTGACGTCGATCGTGCGCGGCCCGTCCTGCGGCTGCAGCGACCGCAGGTCCAGCGTGCCCTGACCGATCCCGAGCCGGTACGACGAGGCGGGCGAGCTGACCGGCGTCCACGTCGTGTCGCCGATGCCGTCGTGCAGGCTGGCGCGGCTGCCGCCGAACGCGATCAGGCCGATGATCGCCGGAATCAACAGCGGGGCTGTACTCCAGTGCGGGCGTCGCAGCACCAGCCCGGCGAGCAGCCCTACCAACACGATGCCGAGCACCGCCCAGAAGTAGACGGCGAACCAGATGCCGGTCGTCGCGTCGACCAGCGCCAGCACGGCGAGGGTCAGGATCAGGGTCGCTACGACGGCGATGCGGACCGGCATCGCCCGAGCCCGCCGGATCCGTCGCTGCTCGCGGGATTCGGCCATCCACGCACGGGCCTCGTCGAGCCAGGCCGGCGCGGGCGGCGCGCCCGGCGCCGGCGGGTTCGGGAACGCGGCGGTGTCGCTGTCGGCCGTCCGCTTGGTCAGATCGACCGGGACGCTCGCAGGATCGGGCGCCGACGTCGGTGCGGCGGTGGTGGACGCGCCGCGCGTTCCGGCATCCGGCGACACCCAGCCGGTGCCGCCGTGCCGGCGCGTGCGGAACGCCAGGAAGACCACCGCGATCACCACGACGCCCATCAGCGGGAAGAACGGCCGCGGCACCCACCAGCTGAATGCGATCGCCCAGAACAGCAGCCCGGCGACCACGAGCACCAGCCAGAACGGCACCCGGCGGGCGCGCAGCGCGCGCACCCACCCGTCCACCGCGGCGTGCTGCGTGCCCTCCTCGGGGATCGCACCCCACGCGAGCAGGTACGCGAGCACACCGGCGCCCCCGAAGAACGCCGACGTCGCGAACAGCACCCGGAAGATCACCGGGTCGACGTCGAAGTAGGCGCCGAGCCCGCCGGCCACACCGGCACCCACGCGGTCGGTGCGGCTGCGGCGCAGGACGCGACCGCCGGCGGAACCACTGCCGCCCGGCGTCGGGCGGGGTGCCGCGGGCGGCGGCGGGGGCGGCGGGTTGTAGCCGCTGAACGGGTCAGTCGTGGTCATGGCACCGAGACTGCCTCCCGTCGCGCGTCCGCACATCGGGATCGGGCCCTGAACGCACCCTGAATCCGACCCCGAGACACCGTATCCGGGCCGGTCCTGATGCGAGCGGACGCGCCGACAGGCGATCATCGTCAGGTGAGCGCCACCCTGTCCGTCAGTCCGCCGCGCGTGCGGCGCTGCTACCGGCGTCCGGACAAGGGCCTGCTCGGTGGCGTCGCGACGGGATTGGCGGAGCACATCGGCATCAGCACCAAGCTGGTCCGCGTCCTGTTCCTCGTGTTCTGCACGGCCGGTGGGCTGGGCGTTGCGCTCTACGGCGCGTACTGGATCGTCCTGCCGCCGGCACCCGAGGCGACCAAGTCGCGCTTCCCCGCCTGGCTCGAGTTCACGCTCGCCGCGATCGCCGGTTGCTGCGCGATCGCCGCGGCCGCCGCGAGCCTGCCGTTCGGTGGCCTGGTGCTGCCGACGACGCTCGCGCTGATCGGCGCGGCCCTCATCTGGCGCCAGGCCTCCGAACCCGAACGCGACCGGCTGCGAGCGCTGTCGCGCAGCTCGCTCGGCGTGGGCGGCAAGGACCGGTTGGGACGGGCCCGCATCGCCGCGGGCGCGGCGCTGATCGTCGGTGGCGCGGTGATCGTCCTGGCGCGCGCGGACGTCACCGCCATCCGGGACGGGCTGCTGGCCGGCGTCGTCACGTTGTTCGGCATCGTGCTGCTCACCGGGCCGTGGTGGATCCGATTGATGACGCAGCTGGGGGACGAGCGCAGCGAGCGCATCCGGTCGCAGGAGCGGGCGGACATCGCGGCACATCTGCACGACTCGGTGCTGCAGACCCTCGCCCTGATCCAGCGCAACGCGTCCTCGCCGCGCGAGGTCGCGCGGCTCGCCCGGGGACAGGAGCGCGAGCTGCGCACGCTGCTCTACGGCGACCGCACGGCTTCCGGGCAGGTCGCGGACGCGCTGCGTGACGCGGCCGGCGAGGTCGAGGACGCGTACGCCGTCACCGTCGACGTCGTGCTCGTCGGGCTCGGCGACACCGCGCTGACCGAGCGGTTGAACGCGGCTGTGGCCGCCGCGCGCGAGGCGATGGTCAACGCGGCCAAGCATTCCGGCGTCACCAGCGTCTCGCTCTACGGCGAGCTGGAGGCGACGACGGTCGTCGTGTTCGTCCGGGACCGGGGCAAGGGCTTCGACCCGGACGAGGTCGCCGGTGACCGGCACGGTGTGCGCGCGTCCATCATCGACCGGGTGGAGAGGCATGGAGGCACGGTCCGCCTGACGACCGCCGCGGGCAGCGGCACGGAGATCCAGATCCGGATGCCGGTCTCATGAGCGAACAGCGATGCGTGCGGGTCGTTCTCGTCGACGATCACGGGATGTTCCGTGCCGGCGTGAGGAGCGAACTGGGCGAGCGCGTGAACGTCGTCGGTGAGGCGGGCGATCCGGCCGAGGCCGTGCGGGTGATCCGCGAGACCACGCCGGACGTCGTGCTGCTGGACGTCCACATGCCGGACGGCGGCGGGCAGTCGGTGCTCGAGACGATCGGCTCGTCCCTACCCGACACGCGCTTCCTCGCGCTGTCGGTCTCCGACGCCGCCGAGGACGTCATCGCGGTCATCCGGGCGGGCGCGCGCGGCTACGTCACCAAGACGATCTCGGCCGACGACCTCGCCGACGCGATCAAGCGGGTCGCGGAGGGCGACGTCGTGTTCAGCCCGCGCCTGGCCGGCTTCGTGCTGGACGCGTTCCGGGACGCCCCGATCACGCCGTCCGTCGACGAGGACCTCGACCAGCTGACTCCGCGTGAGCGCGAGGTGCTGCGCCTGCTCGCACGCGGCTACGCCTACAAAGAAATCGCAGCCGAGCTGTATATCTCGATCAAGACGGTCGAGACGCACGCGTCCAACGTGCTGCGCAAGCTGCAGCTGTCGAGCCGGCACCAGCTGACCCGGTGGGCTGCCGACCGGCGGATGCTCTAAGCGCTCAGCTCCGCGAGCAGCGCGTCCGGGTCCTCGTTGCCCAGCACGACCCGGTCGTACTCGCTGTCCTGCGCGCTGATGACGACGCCCGGCCCGTCCTCGTGCACCACGACGAAGTCGTGGAACGCCTCGCGGTCGTCCTGCCCCTGCCAGGTGCCGATAGCGAGTGAACCGGGCAGCCGGGTTCCCGGCATCTTCAGCCCGCGGATCTCGCTCATGACGTCCTCGACAGGGCGCATGTCGGTGATGTTGCCGATCGGGATCTCGACCGTGCGCCCGTGCAGGGAGAGCACCCGCTCCGGGACGGTCAGGTCGATCCGGAGCACGCCGTTCTCGATGGAGACATCGGCCACGCCGACCGTTCTACCCATCTCGGGCGAGCTGCGACCGGGTCAGCGCGATCCGCGGCACACGGCGAGCACGGCCTCGGCCAGCTGCGCTCCGTCGGCGCCCAGCCCGTCCCGGTACGTGCCCAGGACCACGCGCTCGCGGCCGAGCTCGACGCGGGTGCCGCCGGCGTTCATGCGGGCGGTCTGGATGCGTCGGGAGACGCGGGCGCGCTCGGCGACCAGGCGGATGATCGCCTCGTCCAGCGCGTCGATCTGCCCGCGCAGGACGGGGATCATCTCGGCGCCGGCGGTGTCCGAGCTGTTCAGTGCGGTGGTCATGTCGTCCTCGTGTCCGGTCGGTCGGCCCGTCCCGAGGCCCGAAACGACGAAACGCCCCGGAGCTCTCGGGCCCGGGGCGTCTGAGTGGGTTGAACAGGTCAGCCAATACCGACGGGCACCGAGCGGCGGTACCCGTAGAAAAACTCGTAGCTGTGGCTGAACACGTAACGATGGTGTCATGCGGACGCCGGGCCGCGCAACCGAGGGTGGGGCGCGCGGTCAGGCAGGCGCGGTGCCGAGTTCCTTCTTCTCGGTCGCGGCCTCGTGCTCGATCTCGGTCACGTGCTCCTCGACGCGCTCGCTCGGCAGCCGGACGAACTGGGCGATGACGTAGACGATCAGGGTCAGGCCGGCGACGACGACGAAGCCCCACCCGAACCCGAAGTCGTTCGCGTTGCCGGCGTGCTTGCTCGCGTCGGGGTAGCTGCCGAAGTAGCTGATCAGGCACAGCCCGCCCAGCCACGGGATCGTCCATGAGGCGCCCGCGCGCCAGTCCATCTTCGGCGCGTCACCGCGTCCGGTCACCTGGAAGACGACGAGCAGCAGGTAGCCGATGGCGATCGCGACGAACAGGCGCCAGTCCTCGTCCCAGCCGCTCCAGTACACGATGAGGTTCGAGCAGTAGAGCGCGAGGAACGGCAGGATGTGCCCGCCCGGAACACGGAACGGACGCTCGCGGTCGGGCAGTTCGCGGCGCAGCGCGGGCAGTGCCAGCGTGCCGGCGCCGAACGACAGCACGGTCGCCGAGGTGACGAACCCGACCAGCTGCTGCCAGCTGGGGAACGGCAGGAACGCGATGCAGCCGACGACGAACGTGATGAACAGGCTGACGAGCGGCACGCCGCGCTTCGTGGTGCGCGCGATGATGCGCGGGGCGTTGCCGTTGCGGCCCATCGCGTAGGACACCCGGCCGGTGACCGTCGTGTAGATCAGGCCGGTGTCGGCGGGGGAGATGATCGCGTCGATGTAGAGCAGCGTGGCCAGCCAGCCGAGACCGAT
>Ga0164242_10002160_pt1 | contig 22884 bp, 22 predicted proteins | sample OricomgcompostMG_FD_108783 | JGI IMG/M metagenome (GOLD analysis project Ga0164242, IMG submission 108783) | Miracle-Growth compost microbial communities from Emeryville, California, USA - Original compost - Miracle growth compost (MG) ... | reverse complement strand
GTTTCTTTTTCCAGGACGGTATTTCTGCAGGAAACGCTCACGCTGCTGCGCGCGGGCTTGAACATCGTCGAGGCCATGGAAGCGCTGGAACGCAAGGAGGCGAACGACGGCTTCCGCGAGGTGCTGGGACGATTGCTGCGGGCATTGCGCGAGGGGGCGTCGTTCTCGACCGTGCTGGCGCGTGAGCCGGGATTGTTCCCCCCTGTGCTGGTGGCTGGCGTGGCGGCAAGCGAGACCACTGGCGGGCTTGCGTCCACGCTCGAGCGTTATCTTTCCTACGATGCGCGCATCAACCAGATCAAGCGCAAGGTCAGCGCCAGCGCGATCTATCCGATGCTGCTGATGGGCGTGGGTGGCGGCGTGATCGTATTCCTGATCGCCTATGTGCTGCCGCGCTTCAGTGCGATCCTGGACGGTACCGGCCACAATACCGGGGCGGCCACGCTGATGCTCATCCACGTCGGGCAGGCCATCCAGTCACATCCGCTGGTATTCGCGGCGTGCATGCTGGCCCTTGGTGGAGCGATCGCGTGGCTTGCCCTGGCCGATGCCGGTCGCCGCCTTGCCCTGACCTGGCTGACGCGAGTGCCGGTACTTTCGGACATTTTTGGAACGCTGGGGTTGTCGCGGCTCTATCGCACCCTTGCGCTGTTGCTGGACAGCGGCATCCCGCTGGTGCAGGCGCTGGAAATGACCCGAGGGATCGTCAACCCGCTGCAATCGGCCGAACTGCGTGCCGCGGCAGGGCGCCTTCGCACCGGCCAGCCGCTGACCGAGGCGCTGGGCGGCACCAGCTTGATCCCGCCGATTGCCGAAAGCCTGCTGCGCGTAGGCGAACGTGGCGGTGCGCTGGCCGAAATGGCCGACAAGCTGGCCGACTTCCTGGACATTGCCCTCGACCGCAAGGTGGACACCTTCTCGCGCCTGTTCGAACCGCTCCTGATGGCCTTCATCGGCGTCGTCATCGGCACGATCGTGCTGATGATGTACTCGCCCATTTTCGATCTGGTCGGGAGCGTGGGCCGGTGAGCGCCCTGCCACTACCCGAGGCTGCGCCGCCACCTGAAGCGGCCACGCAACTGACGCCGGCCATGGTGCGCGAGGTCCGTGCACGCGCATTGTGTACGGGCCAGTCATGGCTGCAACTGCTGCAGGAAGAGGCGGTACTCGATCCGCCGGCCTTCGTTGCGGCCCTGGCGGAGCTATCCAGTATTCCACCATTGCCTTCGGTCGAACTGTACGCGGGTGAGCCGGACTTCGCCCTGGCGCCCTACGTGGAATGTGCGCGGCGCGATTGCGTCGCGCTTCGCACGGGCCTGGGGCTGGTGCTGGTGCTGGCCGACCCGTTCGCCGACGACACCGCGCGCTGGGCGCGGCGCGTATTGCCCGAGTACTCGCCGCGGCTCGCGCATCTGGACGAGATCCGCACCTTCCTGGCTCAGGCCGAGCAGTCCGTGCGGGCCACCGAGCAAAGGGTCGAAGGCGGTACGGGCCAGGAGGCCGGCGCTGGCAATGATGAATTGCTGTCGCTTGAGCGCATCGAGGGCGATGCCAGCCCGGTCGTGCGGCTGGTCAGCTCGATCCTCTACGATGGCCTCAAGCAGGAAGCTTCGGATATCCACCTGAAATCCACCCCGGCCGGGATGAGCGTGAAATTCCGCGTCGACGGGGCCTTGGTGCCGGTGTCGGAAGTGAGCGGCGTGGACATGGCCCAGCGGATCATTTCGCGCATCAAGGTGATGTCGGATCTGGATATCGCCGAACGGCGCGTGCCGCAGGACGGGCGATTCCGGGTGCTGGTGCGTGGCGGCCAGGTCGATTTCCGCGTGTCGATCATGCCGAGCATCCACGGCGAAGACGCGGTATTGCGCTTGCTGGACCGCAGCGCGCTGACCGGCAACCGCGAGCAGGTGCTGCGGTTGACCGACCTGGCGATGGACGAGCAGGCGCTGGCGACGCTGCGCAAGCTGGTCGCGCAACCCTACGGCATGGTGCTGGTGACTGGTCCGACCGGCTCGGGAAAGACCACCACGCTGTACGCGGCGATTCACGAGATCAACAGCGGGCAGGAAAACATCATCACCATCGAGGACCCGGTCGAATACCAACTGCCCGGTGTCCTGCAGATACCGGTGAACGAAAAGAAGGGTTTGACCTTTGCGCGCGGCCTGCGTTCGATCCTGCGCCACGACCCGGACAAGATCATGGTGGGCGAAATCCGCGACGAGGAGACCGCGCAGATCGCCGTCCAGGCGGCCCTGACCGGCCACCTGGTGTTGACTACCGTACATGCCAACAATGTTTACGACGTGGTGGGACGCCTGCTGCACATGGGAGTGGATGCCTACAGCCTGGCGTCGGCGCTGGTGGGGGTGTGGGCACAGCGCCTGCTGCGCGTGAACTGCCCGGAATGCGCAAGCCCTTGCGAGCCGGATGCGGAGACGCTGGCCCTTTCGGGCCTGAATGCAGAGGACTTGCGTGGCCGCCCATTGCGCAGCGGGCGTGGCTGCGGCCATTGCCGCGGCACCGGCTACAAGGGACGGCGCGCGATATCGGAGTTCCTGGTCATGAACGATCGTCTGCGCGAACTGGTGGCCACCAAGGCTCCGGTGACCGTGCTGCGTGCCGAGGCGGCACAGCAGGGAAGCGCCAGCCTGCGCGCGGCGGCGCTGAACCTGTTCTATCGCGGCGAGACCACGCTGGCTGAAGTCAACCGGGTCACTTTCGCAGAGTAGGACATGGGTAAGAAATCGACGGTTCTGTACGTTGCGACCAACAGTTGGCTCGCCTTGCCGGGCGGCATGGAGCCGATCGTCGGCACGCATGACAACGCGTCCGTCGCCGACTGGAAGGGCGTGGGGACGATGTTGCGTGAATCCGCCGGCCAAAGCCGGGTGCGGGTATTGCTTTCGGCACGACTGTGCCGGTTCGGCGTGTTTCCGTGGATATCGTCGGTGGCGCCAGGGCGGGCCATGCGCGCCCATGTGGAAGAGGCCTTCGCCGAAAGCCACGCCATCAGCACGCAGAGCCATCACTTCGAGATCGACTGGCCGTCCTATGGGCAGCCGGTGCTGGCCGTGGCCTACCCGCGCACGCTGATCGAGGCACTCAGGGACGGCCTGGTCGAAACCGGCCATGTGCCCAGTGTCGTGGACAGCAGCATGGGGCCCGTATTGCGTCGCTATGGCGCCCGATTGGGCCCGGAACCCGCGTTGCTCGCCTATGCCGAGGACGATGGCATGACGGCTGTCACTGTCGAGGACGACCGCGTAGCCAAGGTGGAGATGCTTGCGGACAGCGGCCACGGATTGGATGAACTTGTGGTGTGGGCTGCGCGCAAACGGCTTCTCCATGACGACGGCGGCCTGCACTGGCTCGCCACAGCCGACAAGCCCAGGGAATTCCCCGGTGGGATCATGGCGCTGGAGGAAACGGGCGAGGCCATGTCGGCCGGGCATGCGTTGAGCATGACATGGCGATGATGGCTCCCAGGCTTCAATGGAGGCTCGTCCGGCGGTGGCATCGGCGCACGCTGTTCGTATCGGTGGCTTGCGCCCTCGTGATGGCAGGGCTTGCCGCATGGCAGCACCGACTGGACCGGAAGCTGGCCTTGCGCCAGTCGCTGTTCGACCGCCGCACCATGCCCCGCCACGCGACACGGCGTGCACCGGCGCCCGAGCCTCTGTCGCCCGGTGCGCTGCGTGAGCTGCAGCGGCAGCGGTTGCTACTGGTACGCGATTGGGGGGCATTGTCGGCCCGGCTGGCTCCGGTGGCATCGGAAGAAGTTCGCCTGTTGGAGATCGAGGCCGATCCTGAAACGGGTACCTTGCGGCTTGCCGGTTCGGCCGCCTCGGCCCTGCAGGCGAACGCTTATGCCGAACGGATGGCCAAGGCCGGGGGCATGCTTCGGCGCGTGCGCCTTCTTGGACTGGAACGGCGGACCGGCGGTGTCCGTTTCGAAGTGGGGGCGCAATGGAGCGATTGAACCAGGCGCGCCTCATGTGGGCGTTTCACCGTGCCTATCTGCGTTGCGGACCCGCATTGCCGGCCATCGTACTGGGGCTGGGCGCGATGCTTGCGCTTGCCGTGATGCTCGCGGCAAGCGCACTGCGCCTGCATCGCCTGGAGGGCAGGCTGGCGCATGCGCCGGCGGCCGCCAGTACGATTGTCGAGCCCCAGTCGGCTCCAGTGTCCGCTGCGCCGGTGGCCTTGCCGTTGCCGTCCGAAACCCGGCGCTTCGAAATAACCCGCAAGGTGCTGCAGACGCTGGAAGACGACGGTTTTGCGCCGCCACAGATCCGCTTCCGCTTCGAGCATGCAGGTGATGCCGGAGTGACCAGACAGATCGCCGTGTTCGCGGTGGATACGGACTGGAGCGATGTCGCCAGACTGCTGGCGGATCTGCAGGCGGTCGATCGCGCGGTCTATATCGCCAGGCTCAAGGTCGTGCGCGATACGGTTGCCGACGCAAGGGTGGCTGCCGAGATTCAGTTGGCCGTGGCATGGCGCGACGACGTGGCGACGGAGCCGAAGAAGCCATGAGCCGCTGGTTTCGCCCCGTTGCCTGGTCGATCATCCTCGTGCTTCTGGCGTTGGCGGTTTTTGGCCGTGACCCGGAAAAGGCGGGGTCCGGATCCTTGGTCGTACCTGTCCGGCACGCGCCGCAGAAGACTCGGCCTGCGCGGGTTGCCCCGCCTCGGGTCGCGACATTATCTGCGCGGCGGGGTGCGATCAGTGCCGCATTGTTTGCTGCCGAAGCATCCGCGGGAGTCGCTCCGGCACCCGTGCTTTCGGTTGCGCCGCCACCGCTTCCGCCGATAGTACCTGCCGACCTGAAGGTCCTGGGTTGGATGCAGCCGTCCGGTGGCGACCCGATGATCTTCGTTGAATATGCCGGGGAGACCTACACCTTGTCGCCACGACAGGTGGCGGGTGGCGCGTACCGTTTCGAGAAGATCGGGGCGGGCCAGGCCGAGTTCACTTTTTTGCCGACCGGGGAAGCCCGGCAATACGCGGTGAGCGATCCCGCGGTGCTCGAATGATCCAGGGGATGCCATGTTGATCGTGAAATCCGGCGTCGGACGCTTCGTCTTGCATGCCGCCTTGTGTGCGTTGGTCGTATTGTTTTCGGGGTGCGCCACCACGGCCGAGTACCGCCGGGCCGGTCGGTTGTTCGAGCAGGGCCAGTATGTGGAGGCTGTGCAGAAATACCGCGCGGCATCGCAGGCCCGTCCCTACGACGTTGCCTACCGCAAGAGCTATCTGCTCAAGCGCAACGAAGCGCTGGACATCCTGTTGGGGAAGGCCGACCGTGCACGCCTGGGGGGGGATTTCAAGGAAGCCGAGACCCTGTATCGGCGTGCCTTGCAGGTGGACCCGCAGAATGCGGTTGCTTCCGAGGGCTGTCGCCGCATTGCCGACGCACGGCGTCACCATGACGAATTGGCCGAAGTCGACGAGCTGATTGCCGCCGGCAAGCTCGATCCGGCCGAGAGGAAAGTGCAGGAGGTACTTGCGGAGGCGCCAGATGACCCGCGCGCGCAGAACAGCCTGGATCGAATCCGAGCGGCGCGAAGCAAGCAACAGAAGAAAACCGCTGACGGCCTCGACGCAAGTTTCCGCAAGCCGGTGACGCTCGAATTCCGTGACGTGCCGGTCAAGACCATATTCGACGTACTGTCCAAGGCCTCGGGCATCAACTTCATCTACGACCAGGACATTCGTCCGGATTTGAAGGTTTCGGTATTCCTGCGCAAGACGCCGCTGGAGGAGGCGATTCGCCTTATCGGCCTGTCCGCGCAACTGGAAACGCGCGTGCTCAACACCAATTCGGTGCTGGTTTATCCCAACACGCCACAGAAGATCAGCGAATACCGGCAGCTCGACGTGCGTACTTTCTACCTGGCAAACGCCGACGCGAAGAAAGTGGCCGAGATGCTCAAGACCGTGCTCAAGACCGAAACGCTGGCGGTCGACGAGAAGCTGAACATGCTGATCATGCGGGACAGTCCGGATGCCATCCGCCTGGCCGAGCGACTGGTGGCGCTGGCAGACATCGGCGAACCCGAGGTCATGCTCGACGTCGAGGTGCTGGAAGTGAAGACCTCGCAACTGCTTGACATGGGCGTGAACCTTCCCACGGAGTTTGGCTTCTCGGTGGTTCCTCCGTCGCAGACCGGCGCTACCTCGGTGCCGGTGGACACGCTGCGCCATCTCAATGGCTCCAACATCTACGCCACCGTGCCGAGCGTGAAGTTGAAACTGGATGACGAGAGCTCGGACGCCCGCATCCTGGCCACCCCCAAGATCCGGGTGAAGAGCAAGGAAAAGGCCAGCGTGCTGATCGGCGACAAGGTGCCGGTGATCACCTCCACTTCCACTTCCACGGGCTTCGTGTCCGAGACGGTGAACTACGTCGACGTCGGCCTCAAGCTGGAAGTCGAGCCCAGCGTGTACGCGGGCGACGAGGTGTCGATCAAGATCAATCTGGAAGTGAGCAGCCTGGTACGCGAGATCACTACGGCCTCGGGCACGCTGTCCTACCAGATCGGGACCCGCAATGCGCAGACCGTCCTGCGCCTGCGCGATGGCGAAACGCAGATTCTCGCGGGCCTGATCAACAAGGAAGACCGCAAATCCGCCAGCGGACTTCCTTTCATCTCACGCTTCCCGTTGCTAGATCGCCTGTTCGGGTCCAAGAAGGACGATCGGCAGAATACCGAGATCGTGCTTTCCATCACCCCGCACCTGATCCGTGGAGTCCATCGCGCGAGCATGCAGGAACTTCAGTTCGAGACCGGGTCGGCCAATCACCTGCGCGGTGCGCCAGTCGCCTCGGCATCTGCCGGAGCGGAAGAGGGCAAGCCGGCCGCGAGCGAAGCGGCACCGCCGTCGGATGCGGCAGCTGGCGCCGCCGACCAGGCCAAGGCAGATGCGCGCCCCAACGTATCCCTGGACTGGTCGGTGCCTGCCCAGGTGGCGGTTGGGGAGCAATTTACCGCGGTGCTCAACGTCACTGCGCTCAAGGCGATCAACCAGTTGCCGCTGATGCTCGGCTTCGACCCGAAGGTATTGCAGGTGGTGAGTATCGAAGAGGGGCCGTTCATGTCCCAGGGGGGCGGGCACAGCTCCTTGTCCAAGGAAGTGAACCTGTCCAACGGAAAGATCACGGCCACAGTGACACGGCAAGGGACGGCGGTGTCTGGACAAGGAGTTTTGTTGCAGGTCACGTTCAAGGCGCTGGCCCCGTCCGAGCGAGCTTCGATTCGCGTGCTTTCCGCCTCGCCGGCACCCGAGCAGGCGGGACCGGCGAGGCTTGCCGACGTGACGGTCAAGGTGCAATGAGCGCGGGCACTTCCGGCAAGGCGCAAGCGGGCTTCAGCTTTATCGAGCTGCTGGCCACGTTGGCGATCATGGCGACCTTGCTGCTGGTGGCGGTACCTTCGGCACGCCTGGTCGGCCAGCGCCATCGCGAAGCGGAGCTTCGTGCCGCGCTGGCCACGATCCGCGATGGCATCGACCACTACAAACGGGCAGTGGAGCAGGGGCGAGTCCGGACCCGGTTGGGTGACAGTGGTTATCCGCCGGACTTGACCACGCTGGTCGAGGGCGTCGAGGACATCAGTACGCCCGACCGGCGCAAGATTTATTTCCTTCGCCGCCTGCCCGCCGATCCCATGTATACGGGAGCCGTAAAAGAGCCGGCCGAAACCTGGGGGTTGCGCAGTTACGCCAGTCCGCCGGACGAGCCGGCGGAGGGCGAGGATGTATTCGATGTGTACAGCACCCATCCAGGTACCGGCCTCAACGGCGTGCCTTACCGGGAGTGGTGACGTGCGAAAGATACGTTACGGCTTCATCCTGATCGAGTTGATGGTGGTGATGACCATCATCGCGATCCTGGTGACGATCGCCTTGCCGCGGTATCGCGGTTCCGTCGACAACGCGAAGCTGGTGGCGCTCAAGAGCAACCTGCATGCGATGCGCGAGGCCATAGACCGCTACCACGACGACAAGGCGCATTCCCCGCCTCGTTGCAGGCGCTCGTCGACGAGCATTACCTGAAGGGCTTGCCGGTAGACCCCGTCACCGAAAGCGCACAGACCTGGACTCCCACCGAGGCGACCGAGGACGACGCTGGTGGAGTGTCCGATGTGCACAGCGGTGCGAAGGGACAGACCGCACAAGGGGACGTCTATGCCGAGCTTTGATGCATGAACCGGCAACTTGGCTTTACCTACCTTCTGCTCTTGTTCATGGTTGCATTGCTGGCGATTTCGTTGCTGGCGATCGGGACACTGGAACACTATGCGCACGTGCGATCCGACGAAACCGAGCTTTTGCGCATTGGCGCGCAGTTCCGACATGCCATTGCCAGTTATCACAATGCCGTTGAACCACGGACCTATCCAGTGTCACTCGACGATTTGCTGCTCGATCGTCGCAACGGTGTACTGCGGCGTCATCTGCGCAAGGTTTACGTCGACCCGATGACGCGAAGTCGCGATTGGGGTCTGGTGAGGGCAGAGGGCGGCATCGTGGGCGTGCACTCCATGTCGGACCGCCGTCCCATGAAAGTAGCGGGCTTCGATCCACCGGATGCGGCATTGGAAGGAGCCGAGCGCTATAGCGACTGGGTTTTCAGCCCGCTTAACACGACTCCCGCTCATGCAGGCTCAACCTCGCCGCAGATGAGCCAGGCGCGTTGAACGCATGCAGCGAATGCTTCTTCAGAGGGCACTACAGGTGTTGCGGACACCAGGCCCATCCAGGCGTTTGCGTTCTTGTGCCGTATGAACGTCCAGCAGCGTATGCAGGCGCTCGGCGTTCCCGACCCAATACAAGGTGACAGTACCCTTTTCCAATTGGGCCCGAATAAGGGGCAGTGGCGTGTTTGTATCGGCAAGCACGATCCGGCGCTTGGCGTGGATGGCCAGGGGGCTACGTACGCCGAATTGCAGTGATGGCGCCAGCGCTACGGCCTGACTGGCAGGTTCGCCCAAGGCTGCAGCGACCTCCCTGTCCTGCAAGCGATTCAAGACCATGGTCTTCTCGAGCTGGTGTAGCTGTGCCCATGCGGCAATACCCCCGTCGACCACGTGGACCCGTCGCAGGCCGGCATGGCGTAACCGGTCGCACAACTGCAATGCATCGGCATGAAAATGCCCACTCCCATAGGCTACGACTGGGGCGCTTCTCATACCTGGCTGCATGGCCAGTTCGGTTACGCTGGCGTGATGGGCGCCCGGGACATGAAACGTGAAGTAATGCCCACGCTCGCGAAGGTCCACGATCTCCCTGTCCTTGGTATCCAGGGCATTCGCCTTCACCAGACAATCCTCGGCGTTCGCGGCGGTCGCCGGTGCCTTGGGCGAGGGTGCCTTGGCAAGGATTGCCTTCACCATCTGCGGGCAGGATGCAGAGGGCATGGCCGCGTGTGCGGATATGGCATACAGGAAAGTAAGTACGACCGCGCACATGGCCGCAAGGGTTCGTGAATGGAGAAGGGAAACAGGTCTTTCCAGTTGCATGGTCGCTAAGCTTTCCAATCGAATGTCGGGTGCTGAAAATCCGGGGTCGCGCGAAGCCCGGCGGTTTCGCACATGAGCCAACGAGGTTGATCGGGACAGGGGCCTGTCGTGACCGCGAGGCTCGAACGTCCTTCCCCCTTGGCCGGTCCGCTGGATCACTTTGGCGTGAGGTGGAACAGGCCTCCGGAACGGGCATCTTCCAGCATCCAGAGCGAGCCGTCCGGCGCCTCTTCGATATCGCGGATGCGCTTGCCGATGTGCCAGCGCTGGGCTGCGGTGGCGCCGCCCTTGCCGTTGAACGTGACGCGGACGATGGACCCGCTGGCCAGGCCGCTGAGCAAGGCGCTGCCATTCCAGTGCGGGAAGACGTGGCCCTTGTAGAACATGAGGTTGCCCGGCGCGATCACCGGCACCCAGTAGATCACGGGCTTGGCGAGATCGGGCCGCGTATCGGGGCTGGGGATGGGCACGCCGTCGTAATTGACGCCGTAGGAGACCAGCGGCCAGCCGTAGTTTCTGCCGCGCCGGATCAGGTTCAGTTCGTCACCACCGCGCGGGCCATGCTCGAGTTCCCAGAGCCGGCCATCGGGAGCGAAAGCAAGGCCGTAGGGCGTGCAGTGGCCGGTGGTCCATGTTTCCGCCGGCGTCAGGTTGGGTCCAGGGAACGTATAAGTGCTGACCACCGGCGCGGTCTTGGCGGCCTCGGTATCGGCGGGCGGATCGATCAATGGAATGGTGCGGGCCCCGACCTTGCCGGCCCACGGATTGCCCGGCGCGGGTTTGCCGTCCAGCGTCAGCCGCAGGATCTTGCCTTCCGGCTGGTTGGGATCCTGGGCGGGCGTGAAGCGCTGGCGGTCGCCCAGCGTGAGGAAGAGGTACTTGCCGTCCGGCGAGAAGGCGCCCTGCCCACCTTCCTGGCCGCCCTTGCCCTTGGGCATCTGGCGCCACAGCACCTTGAAACCATCCAGCCGGGGCTGCTTGCCATCCAGCACGAGCCGACCCCGGCCCAGCGCCAGGCCGCCGCCATAGTCGCCCGGTTCGTCATAGGTGAGATACACATTGTGGTCAGTGGCGTAATGGGGCGAGAGGAACACGCCCAACATGCCGTTCTGGCCTTCGACATAGCTGGGCGGGACGCCCCCGAGTTCGATCTTGTCACTCTGCGGCGTGACCAGGTCGACACGGCCGACCTTCTCGGTCACCAGCATGCGGCCATCGGGCAGGAAAGCGATGCGCCAAGGCAGGTCGAGGCTCGCCACCCGCGTGATGGTGAAGGGAAGGGCGGGATCGGGTTTCTGTTCGCCCGCATTGGTCTGCGCATAGGCCGCGCTCGATAAGAGGGCCATGAGAACGGCCGCGTTTGCCAGTTTTGCCATGTGCATGCGCCCCTTCTGTTCGGGTGACCTGGAACATCCTAGTAGCAACATCCGTTCAATGGTGAATCGCAGTCCATTGTCGATGGCAAGCCGGAGATGTTCCGATCGGGAACGTCGGTCGGTAGTTTGAAGCAGTGCACCCGGAGGGATGGCCGGGATTCGTGCGGAAACGCTGCTCGGTAATGGTCGGTAGCAGGCGCTGCATTGTGCTCCAAGCGCAGTGCCGTCTCCTGTCGTTGCGAGTTGTGGCTCGGCGTGTCAGCCGGGAGAGATAAATTCTGTTGCCTCTCGGGCACGCCTCAAGGAAATCTTGCGACATATGGCGTGTCGCCGGCCCGTTTCACTACGGGCGGTATCACAACACCTCAAAGCAAACTGAGGCGGAACGCTTAAGGAAGGTCTGATTTTGCTCGTCATCCCAGCGAAAGCTGGGATCCAGCGCCTTCAAGCTGTTGAACGCAAAGACGCTGGATTCCTGCTTTCGCAGGAATGACGAGCGAAATCAAACCTTCCTTAGGCGTGGCGCCAGACGCCGCGATCGATGCCAACTAACAGGCGCTAATACCTTATAACTGGTATCAGCGCGCCACTTTCACCATGCTGGACTTCGCCACGCAACGCCCCCTCCGGGCCGCATGCGTCGGCCGGAGGTCGAAGTGATGCGCCACAACAAGCCCGTGGGCTGTGTGACCACGGCTGCCACCAATGCGGAACTCGGCGCCTGGTTGGCGGCTGATCCGGCGAGCGATCCGCGTTCCGTCGAACGACTGTTCCGTGCGGTTGCGCCATTGTTGGTCGCCTATTTCGACGGTCAGCTCCAGGGGCGGCCATGCGACACCGAAGCACTGGTGCTCGAGACACTGATCGAGCTCTACCGGCAACGTTCCGGCCAAGGCACTGAACGCCCGTTCCGGGCATGGATGATGGACATGGCCCGCATGGCCTTGCTTCGCTATCTCGAGGACGGCCGGGTGCGTGCTGCCGAATGGCCCGCCGGCACCGGTGGAAACATTGCTGGCATGGACAGGGGCACCGCCCGGCGGCTCCACGTTCTGGCCCGGCGCTGTATCCAGGTGGTGCGGCCCGCCCCGCCAGGCTCCAGTCCGAGTGCGGTTCTCCTAGGCGCATTTGCCTGACCTTCAACAACATCGCCCTGACGAGATGCCCCGGCCGGCGCGTCCCCCGGTGCCGACGGCCCGCGCCGTCGAAGCCGCAGGCCACGGAACTACCATGCTTTCTGTTCGAACGATCCTCTATAGCAGCAGGACATATACGACCGGTGGCCGGGATGGCTGCTCGCGCAGCGACGATGGCCGTTTGGACGTCCAACTATCCCCACCCGGAACCCCGGGAACGGGAACCAATCCGGAGCAGCTCTTCGCCGCTTGCTGGTCGGCGTGCTTCATCGGTGCGCTGCGCCATGCGGCTCACTCGCGACGTATCGTTTTTCCGGTCGACGCGGCGGTTGCTGCCGAGGTCGACTTGGGCCATGGCGAGCAGGGTTTTTTCCTGCAAGTGCGGCTGTTGGCCTCGCTGCCTGGACTGGATCCTGAGGCGGCGCAGTGGATGCTGGAAACGGCCCGGCGCAACTGTCCCTATTCAAAAGCCACGCGGGGGAACATCGACGTGACGGTCGCTCTGGCCTGAGTTGCGTCGCCGGCCCCGACCTGTGTCCGGCGCGTAGAATCGCCTATCATGTGAAAACTTGCGATTCCACCCAGCCGGCTCGTGCCGCCATCGATGCGAGAGACGTTTCTCCGTGCAGTCCCCCGCCGACGACCTGTCCGTGCAGTCCGCCGTCCCTGTCGCCTTTGGGCCGTTCCGCCTTGCGCCGCACGAGCGGTTGCTCACGCGCGATGGCGCACCGGTGGAAGTGGGCGGGCGGGCGCTCGACCTGCTGATCGCGCTGGTGGCCCGACCCGGGCGCGTCCTGTCCAAGCGCGAACTGTTGCGGCAGGTGTGGCCCGACTCGGTGGTCGAGGAAGGCAGGCTGCGCTTCCACATGACCGGTTTGCGCCGGATCCTCGGCGACGGGAAGGGCGGTGCGCGCTATATCGCCACGCAGGTTGGCGTGGGTTACGCCTTCGTCGCGCCGATTGAACGTCTTGCTGCGGCACCGCCGGTCAGCGAGCAGCCCCACAGCGATCGTGCATCCGTGTCCTCCGCTGCCGGTGGGCTGCCGCCGCGGCCACGGCTGATCGGGCGCGAGGCTGATGTCGCCTTGGTCGTCGGGCGACTTTCGGCACCGATACTTTTCACGATCGTCGGGACTGGCGGCGTGGGCAAGACCAGCCGCGCCATCGAGGTGGGCTACCGGTTGGCGGACGGCGCGTACGAGCAGGTGCACTTCGTCGACTTGGCCCAAGTGGAGGACGCCGCGCTGGTGCCTTCGGCGCTGGCGGGCGCGCTTGGCCTGCCGGTACAGGCGGAAGATCCGGTGTTCGTGCTGCTGGCCCATCTGCGCGCGCGGCGCCCGTTGCTGATACTGGACAACTGCGAACACGTGATCGAGGCCGTCTCCGAGGTAGTGGAACGGATCACCGAAGGCGCACCCCGGACGGGCCTGCTGGCTACCAGCCGGGAACCGCTGCGGGTGCGCGGCGAACAGCTGCACTGGCTCAGCCCGCTCGCTTTTCCCGCCGAGGCAGGCGATTTCTCCATCGAGCAATGCTCGCCTTCCCAGCGGTAAAGTTGTTCGTGGATCGCGCGCTGGCGGGTAACGCGGCGCTGGCATTGGATGACGAAGGCGTGCGCCTGGTCGCGGACATGTGCCGTCGCCTCGACGGTATGGCCTTGCCGATCGAACTGGCTGCCGGACGCGCAGCCACGCACGGGCTGCAGGCCTCCCACGTCATGCTGGGCGAGCGCTTTTCACTGGGCTGGGCCGGCCGGCGCACCGCTCAACCGCGACAGCAGACGCTGCGCGCGACGTTGAGCTGGAGCTATGGGCTGCTTACCCCGGCCGAACGGCGGGTGTTCGACCGGCTGGCTGTCTTCGTGGGGCCGTTCTCCCAGGATGCCGCTACCCAGGTGGTGGCCGATGGGCTGACCGATGCGATCGAGGTGGCCACGCTGCTGGACGAACTGGCGGCCAAGGGGCTGGTCGCCGTCGACCACGCCGAAACGGTACATGCCTACCGCCTGCTCGAGATGACTCGCGCCTATGCGAAGGAGCGTTTCGCGCTGCGCGGATCGGAGGAGATGCACGCGGTCGCGTTCCGGCATGCAGCCTACTTTGCGGAACTGCTGGCCGACCTGGGCGCCTCGCCCGACGAGGTCTTCGATAATTCGGCCCGACTGGCGAGCCAGCTCGGGAACGTGCGCAGCGCCCTGGAATGGAGCTTCGGCCCACAGGGCGACCCGGGCCTGGCGCTGCCGCTCGCGGCTGCAAGCGCTCCTCTGTTTCTGCACTTCTCGCTGCTGGTCGAGTGTCGCCACTGGTGTGAGCGGGCGATCGAGCTGCTGGAGCTGGGCTATTTCGGCACGCCGGTCGAGATGGAGCTGCAGGCTGCCCTGGGCCTCGTGTCGATGTTCACCCGCGGCAACAGTGGCACAGCCGAAGCCTCCTTGCTGCGCGCCATGGACATCGCGGTGGCGCTGGACGACCACGGCGCACAACTGCGCCTGCTCGGCCGGCTGCAGATCTTCTACGAACGCATCGGCGACTTTGCCTCATCGCTGGCCTGGGCGGAGCGCTCCATCGCCGTCGGCGATGCGATCGGCGAACCGGAGGCGATCGGGGTAGCGGCCTCGCTCGCCGGCATTTCGCACCATCTGCTGGGCGACCAGCTGCGCGCTCGTGGTGAGCTGGAAAAGGCGCTGCAGCACAGCCCGCCACCGCGCCTGAGCCACACCGTCCACTACGGCTTCGATCACCGCAACCGCACCGCCCTGGCGCTGGCCCGGACGCTGTGGCTGCAGGTCTATCCCGACCAGGCCAGGCAATGGTCTCTCCGGGTGGAAAATGAGGCCGCGGCGCTGGGTCATCCCGTCACGCACTGCATCGCGCTGGTATGGACGCTGGGCATCTACATCTGGATGGGCGACCTGGAGCAGGCCCGAGCAAGCCTGGCCACCTTTTCGCGCATTGCCGAGGCGAACATGTTCGGCCCCTACATCGCCGCCTCGCAGGGCATGCGCGGCGCCATCGCAATACGCGCCGGCGAGCCCGGCGAGGCGATCGGCTGGCTGGAGGAAAGCCTCGCGCAACTGCACGGCATGCGCTACGAGCTGCTCACCACCACTTTCGAGATCGCCCTCACCGAAGGGCTGGTCCTGGCGGGCCGGCACGCGGAAGCCGCGCGGCTGGTGGACGGTACCATCACGCACTGCCGCCGCAGCGGAGATGCCTTCGCACTGCCGGAGCTGCTGCGCCTGCGGGCAGGCATCCACGCCGTGCTCGACCCGCACCAGCCGGAGCTGGCCGAGGCCATGCTCGACGAATCGATCACGCTGAGCCAACGCCAGGGGGCGCGTGCCTGGACCCTGCGCTCGACGATGGATCGCGCCCGCGCGTTGCTGGATAGGCAGCAGGCGGCGCAGGCGAAGGCATCGCTGCTGCCCTGGATGAGCGAGCTGGCTGAGGGAGCCGACACGCGCGATCGGCGAGAGCTGATCCGGCTATGGCAGGATGTGCTGGAGCGTGGCGGCGAAGATTGAAACGGCCGCTCGAGCCGGATCAGCCACGACGCCTTTCGGCGATTTCGCGCAGGAAGGCAAGCACTTCGCCACCCCGCCCGCGGGCGACCAGTGAGCGAGGCGTCAGTCCGTCCAGCTCAACGATGGGCGTGGCGCGATACCAGGCCATCACGGCGAACGGATCGGGCTCTACCCGCGCAGCTGCCTGGAATACGGCCGTGACATCGTCGCTGTCTGGGCAAGTACCCCGACGGCGCGAGCGGTTCGGTGGCAGGCAGGGCACGATTCGCAGGGCAGGTTTCGCAGGCATGGAAGGGACTCGATGGCGTTCGCGTCACGGCGGCGGATATCGCCGCGCGCGGCGCATGGAATGGTTCAACCTTGTTCCAGCAACTGCCGGATCCGGTTCTCGGTCTGCGTGTAGTCGCCTTCGCCGAAGTGGCGATAGACCACGCGGCCGCTGCGGTCGATCAGGTATACCGCCGGCCAGTAGTGGTTGCCGAAGGCCGCCCAGGTGCGGTAGCGGTTGTCCAGCGCCACGGGGTAGGTGATCCCGAACCGCTTCACCGCATCGCGCACGTTGCCGGGCAGCCGTTCGTAGCCGTACTCGGGCGGGTGCACGCCGACCACCACCAGGCCCTGGTCGCGATAGCGCTCGTACCACTGCTTCACGTACGGCATCGTGTGGATGCAGTTGATGCACGAGTAGGTCCAGAAATCGACCAGCACCACCTTGCCCCGGAGCGCGGCCATGTCCAGCGGCCGGCTGTTGATCCACAGCTCGATGCCCGTGAAGTCGGGGCTCGACGACGCGATAGGCTCGCGCAGGTCGAACAGGCCGGCGTGCGCGGGTGGTGGTGTGGCGTAGAGGATGGCGGTGCAAAGGGCCAGGGTGGAGGCGATGCGCTTGAGCATGGGGGCGTCCCGTCGAAGTGGAGAGTGTGGAGGGCGCGCACGGCGCGCCTTGACCATGAAGCGCTCCCCGGCCGTTTCCTGCCATTGCACGATGGTGTCGCCCGGTGCGACTGCGTCCGTGGGCGCAGCGCTTCATGTGCCGCGATCCGTGCCGCTCAGGTCAAGCGCAGCTTGTGGTCGAGCGAATGGCGGCCCGGCCCGGCGACGTAGAGCAGCAGCAATCCGCCGGCGATGGCGACATTCTTGAAGAAATCGATCTCGGCGAAGAACCGCTCCGATCCGGACAGTGTCCAGTAGTGATGCCCGATGAAGGCGGTCGCGCAGGTGTAGAGCGCCATCAGGATCGCCAGCGGTCGCGTGAACAGGCCCAGCACCAGCAGCATGCCCATACCCAGTTCCACCACGATGGCGACCAGGGTGGCGAGCGTGGGCAACGGTACGCCCATGTGGGCGAACAGGCTGGCGGTCTGGCCGAAGCCAGTGACTTTCTCCAGCCCGAAGATCAGGAACAGCAGCATCAACAGGATGCGGGCGGCGAGGAGGATGGCGTCTCTTGCGGGTTCGGTTTTCTGCGACGGTTTCATGGGCGATTTCCTGATGGAGTTGAATGGGCCACGGCGACCGGCACCGGTTGGGCCTGCGGAGCAAACCGTCGGTGCCCGGGCATCGTGGCGCGAACAAGTTCGGACGTCCGCGCGTTTGCGTTACAGCAGGACGAACCGTCGGGAGCCGCGGCGATTCAAGCCACGGTGAGGTGGGCAAGACTGAGCACTTGCGTTCTATAGCGCGCCGCCGGAACGGCCTAGCCTGGGTGCTCCCTCCCGAACGGACCGACCGCCATGCCCCGCCAGATCATCCACACCACTGAAGCCCCCGCCGCCATCGGTCCCTACAGCCAGGCCGTCCGTTGCGGCAACACGGTCTATCTCTCCGGACAGATTCCGATCTGTCCGCAGACGCAGCGTGCCGTCGACGACAGCGTCGATGCACAGATCCACCAGGTGCTGCGCAACCTCAAGGCAGTGGCCGAGGCGGCCGGCGGCAACCCCTCGCAGGTGGCCAAGCTCAACGCCTACCTGACCGACCTGGCGGACACGCCGCGGCTCAACGCCATCATGGACGAGTACTTCCAGGCGCCGTATCCGGCGCGCGCCGCCGTGCAGGTGGCCGGGTTGCCGAAGGGCTTCCGCGTCGAGATCGAAGCCATCCTGGTGCTGGACTGATCCTCGCCGTCCATCGCACAACCGAACCACCAGACAAGAGGAAAAGCGACGTGGCCAGGACCGTCGCCGAACAGTTCGTGGAAACACTTGCCGCCGCCGGCATCCGGCGCATCTATGGCGTCGTGGGCGACAGCCTCAACGGGCTCACCGAGGTCGTGCAGCGTCGCGGCGACATGGAGTGGATCCATGTGCGCCACGAGGAAGCCGCCGCGTTTGCCGCCGGCGCCGAGGCGCACCTCACCGGCGAGCTGGCGGTGTGCGCCGGCAGTTGCGGGCCGGACAACCTGCACCTGGTCAACGGCCTGTACGACGCACATCGCTCGCGGGTGCCGGTGCTGGCGATCGCGGCGCAGATTCCCTCCGCCGAGATCGGCTCGGGGTATTTCCAGGAAACCCACCCGCAGACCTACTTCGGCGAGTGCAGCCATTACTGCGAGCTGGTGTCGAGCGCCGCCCAGATGCCGCGCACGCTGGAGATCGCCATCCGCGAGGCCGTCGGCAAGCGCGGCGTGTCGGTGGTGGTGCTGCCGGGCGACGTGGCCCTGCAGAAGGCCGTCGCCGCGCCCGTGCCGCACCCGGAAAACCTGCTGCCCGCCGCGCCGGTGGTGACGCCTTCGATGCCCGTGCTGGAAAAGCTGGCGGCGCTGCTCAACGACGGTCGACGGATCACCCTGCTGTGCGGCGCCGGTTGTGCCGGTGCGCATGCGGAGCTCCTGGCCCTGTGCGAAAAGCTCAAGTCGCCCGTGGTGCATGCCCTGCGCGGCAAGGGGCACGTGGGTTGGGACAATCCGTACGACGTGGGCATGACCGGCCTCATCGGCGTGGCATCGGGCTATTACGCGATGCTCGACTGCGACGTGCTGCTGATGCTGGGCACCGACTTCCCGTACCGCCAGTTCTACCCGCGCGACCGGGCGGTACGCGTGGCCCAGGTGGACATCCGTGCGGAGAACATCGGGCGGCGCGCACCGGTGGAACTGGCCGTGGTCGGCGACGTCGCCGCCACGCTGCGTGCGCTGCTGCCGATGATCGAGGTTCATGCCGACGACGGGCACCTGCAGCGCGCGCGCAGCCACTACGCGCGCACCCGGCAGGGACTGGACGAGCTGGCGGCGATCACGCCGCAGCACCGCAACATCCATCCGCAACAGATCGTACGCTGCCTCAGCGAACTGGCGCAGGACGATGCCATCTTCAGTTGCGACGTCGGCCTGCCGACCGTCTGGGCCGCACGCTACCTGGACATGAATGGCCAGCGTCGGCTGCTCGGGTCATTCGTCCACGGTTCCATGGCCAACGCGATGGCCCAGGCGATCGGCGCGCAATCGGCCTTTCCCCGGCGGCAGGTGGTTTCGCTGTCGGGCGATGGCGGGTTCTCCATGCTGATGGGCGACTTCCTGACCCTCGCGCAGCAGAAGCTGCCGGTGAAGGTGGTCGTGTTCAACAACGGTTCGCTGGGCTTCGTGGAACTGGAGCAGAAGTCCACCGGCATCCTCGGCGTAGGCACGGACCTGGCCAATCCCGACTTCGCCGCGATGGCGAGCTCGATGGGCATCCACGGCATCCGCCTGGAGCGGCCGGGCGAGATCAGGGCGGGCCTGGCCGAAGCGCTGGCGCACGACGGGCCGGTACTGGTCGACGCGGTGGTCAGCCGCACCGAACTGGCGATGCCGCCGAGCATCACCCGCGAGATGGCGAAGGGCTTTTCGCTTTACATGCTCAAGGCGGTGATGAACGGTCGCGCCGACGAGGTGGTGGACCTGGCCTTGCACAACCTCTGGCGCTGAGGGTTTCTGCCGAAGGCAGCGCTTTGAGGGCTCGCCAGGGATGGCGCATCCGCCGCGTGCCGACGTCCAGGCCAGGTCGGCACCAGCCTGGCCAGCGCCAGTGCGCGCGTCGCTCAGGCCGACAAGGGTTTGCGACAGTGTTCATCCGCGTGACGCGGTTGCCACGGGCATGCGCGATGCATGACGGCGGGCGTACTGGCGTGGTGTCATGCCGATGGCGCGGCGCAGCTGCCGCGTGAGGTGGCTCTGGTCGGCGAAACCCGTTGCCGCCGCGACCTCGCAGATCGGCAGGGTGCCCTCGCGCAGCAATCGCTGGGCCTGTTCGCGGCGGCTGCGCAGCAGGTACTGCATCGGGCTGCAACCGGTGCCGAGACGAAACAGGCGGGCGAAGTGGAAGCGGCTCATGCATGCCGCGTCGGCGATGTCCTGCAGCGTGATCTTCTCGCCCAGCCGCCCGTCGATGGCGTCGAGCGCCCGGCGCAGCGCCGGATGCGCGGCTTCAGGCGGTGATCCGGAAACGCGAGCCGGGCGGCTGGCCACCTCGCGGCTTGGCCTGGCGGTGCGTTGGTCCCTGGCACGGCCCCCGGAGCGAGGCGATGTGGTGGTGGCCGGCCTGGGCGTGGCGCCGTTCTGCATTCAGGCTGGCTCGGCGGCGGTGACCGGCTCGCCACGCGCCTCGATGTCGGCACCCGCCAGCAGGCACAGATCCTCGCGGAAGCGGGCCGCGACGATCTGCACGCCGACGGGCGTGCCATGGACGCTGCCCGTGGCGACGGACAAGCCGGGCAGGCCCACGGCGGGGAACGCGCGCAGCAGCAGTTGCGCATCCCACACACGCTGGAAGCCTTCGCGGCCCTGCACGTCCAGGTCGTCGGGGAAGGGGAGTTCGGCCGACACCGGTACCAGCAGCACCGGATGGCGCTCGAAGAAGGCCTGCCATGCACGCACGGCGGTAGCGCGTCGCACGAGCGCGCTGGCCACCACGTCCGACGCCATCGCGGCGACCTGGTCGCGCACGCCTTCGATGACGGCCATCGCTCCCGCATCGCCATCGCGTTCGACCGCCGCGACCAGCCCCGCGTAGCCGTCGCCCAGCCACAGTTGCTGCTGGATGGCGGCGGCCTCGTGGACCGATGGCGTGTCGTCGATCTCCTGGACCTGCCAGCCGGCGTCGACGAGGCGGTCGCGTGCATCGTGCAACGCCGCCTCCACTTCGGGTGCGATCGCCATGCCGCCGGGACGCAGGCACAACGCGGCTCGCCGCGGCTGTTGCGGGCCTTCCAGCGGAAGCGGCACGTGCCACGGATCGCGGGCGTCGGGCGCGGCCATCACGGCCAGGCCCAGCGCAAGATCGGCGATGGTGCGCGCCATCGGTCCGGTCGCCGACATGAGCTGCGGGCCGATGCCGCGTTCGGGCGAAGAGGCGTTGTAGGCCGGCACGCGGCCAAAGCCGGGCCGCAGCCCATGGATGCCGCAGGCGTAGGCGGGATGGCGCAGCGAGCCGCCGATGTCAGTGCCCAGCGCGATCGCGCCGATGCCGGCGGCCACCGCGGCGGCGCCGCCGCCGGAGGAACCGCCGGGGGTAAGGCGCCGGTCGCGCGGGGTGAAGGTGTGGCCGTGCAGCCGGTTGCCGGTGAACCAGCGCAGTGCAAAGGTCGGCGAGTTGCTGCGGCCTAGCATCAACGCCCCGGCGCGCAGCAGGTGATCGACCGCAGGGCTGTTGCTGCGGGCGATCCAGTGCTTCTGCAGTCGCGAGCCGTTGGTGGTGGCGTAGCCTTCCGCGTCGGTATTGATCTTCACCGTCACCGGCACGCCGGCGAGCGGACCGGGATCCTCGTCACGGGCCAGCGCGTCATCCACCCGTGCGGCCTGCCGCAACACGGCCTCGGGCCGGCACTCGACCACGGCATTGATGCGCGGGTTGACCGCTTCGAGCCGATGCAGGGCATCCTGCGCCACTTCGCGTGCGGATAGCTCGCGCGAGCGGACCAGGGCCGCGATGTCACTTGCCGAAAGGCGCCAGATGTCGTTCATGGAGCGTGTTTCCCTGTGGAAGGAGATGAGAGGTTGCAGGCCGCAGGCCGAGCTTCAGCACGCGCCGGCATGGCGACGCATGGCCTTGACGCCGCGGTGCACGGATACGCGGACGTCCGCCTCGCTGATCGCGCGCAGCGACGACGCCTCGGCCGAACTCAGGCCGACGAGATGCATGTCGCGGATGACGTTGGCCTGCTTGGCGGGCAGCAGGCGCAGCAGACGCTCCACGTCCAGTCGCGCGGTGGCGGCCGGTTCGAAGTCACGCACGGCCAGCGATTCGTCCAGGGATTGCAGGCTCGAATGCGGCTTTTGTGTGCGGCGGTAGTCGGCCAGCTTGTGCCTGGCGATGCCGAACAACCATGCGCGAAACGGGCGGTTGTGGTCGTACCGCGTCCGGTGCAGGTAAGCGGCTATCAGCGATTCCTGCACCAGGTCGTCCAGGTCGTCCAGGTCGGCCTGGCCGTGGCCGATGCGGCGGCCGAAGAACGCCGCCAGCAACGGCGATGCCGCCCGGATCCGCGCGTTCCATCCATCGTCGGCGCCGGAGGGCGCGCCACCGGCACGATCGGCGCCGGCGTCCCGGAAGGGGAGGGCTCGTGATTGCGACATGGCTGTGGTTTCCTGCTAGGTTCGACGAGGCGGCAGCCGCCTGCCGGATGCCGTCTCCTTTTCCATGAAGCCCGCGCCAGACGCCTGTCGCCATTGCACGATGGTGTCGCTGCGCACGCCGACACCATCGTGCAATGGCGGGGCGGGAGCGCTTTTGCTGTTATGCGCCGACGGCCGGCCCTTGCCGGGCATCCCCGCCTCCCCCTGCCATGGCGAGGCGCCGGCCGCCTTACCGCGACAGTCGCTTGCGTGGCGCTGCGCCCACGTTCCGTTTCCGCACAGGCATGCCTCGTGAGTCCCGACACCGAATCCGGCGCGTCCGTCTACTCCCCCTGGGTCCTCAAGCTGTACGACGCCTGGGTACTGGGCCTTTCCAACCGCTACGCCTGGGGTTGCCCGACCACCGACGTGCTGCTGCCGTTCTTCCGCAAGCACGCGGGGACACTGCATCTGGACGTGGGCGGCGGCACGGGCTTCTATACGGCCCGCGCGAAATTGCCCGAGACGGCCCGGGTCACGCTGCTGGATCTCAACCCCTCAAGCCTGCAGGCGGCGAAGCGACGGCTGGACCGCGCCACCACCACGATCGTGCGGCACGACGTGATGACGCCGCTGCCCGCACGCCGCGTGGGGTCCTTCGACGCCATCTCGCTGTTCTACCTGCTGCACTGCCTGCCGGGCAGCGGCATGGCCGACAAGGCGTGCGTGTTTGCCCACCTCAAGCGCCACCTGAAACAGGGCGGCGTGCTTTACGGCGCGACGATCCTGG
>Ga0164242_10002159_pt1 | contig 22900 bp, 24 predicted proteins | sample OricomgcompostMG_FD_108783 | JGI IMG/M metagenome (GOLD analysis project Ga0164242, IMG submission 108783) | Miracle-Growth compost microbial communities from Emeryville, California, USA - Original compost - Miracle growth compost (MG) ... | reverse complement strand
TGGCGAGAGGTTCGCTGTGCGTTCATTAGCAATATTATAGCAGAAAGCGGTTTGCTGTATAATAGGAATAGTTATTAATCCGGAGGGAAACATAGTGGCTAAAAAGGCAGAAAAAGCGGCCGTTGCTGATACCGGCGCATCAAACGACGCCAAGCTGAAAGCGCTCGGCTTGGCAATGGACCAGATCACCAAGCAGTTCGGTGACGGATCGATCATGAAACTTGGCGAGGCGCACAAGGTGGACGTAGAGTTGATCCCGTCCGGTGCGCTGAGCTTGGACCTGGCGCTTGGCGGTGGGTATCCGAAAGGTCGTATTATCGAGATTTACGGACCGGAAAGCTCCGGCAAGACGACGCTGACATTACATGCGATCGCTGAAGTACAGCGGGCTGGTGGTACGGCGGCATTTATCGATGCCGAGCATGCACTTGATCCGGCATACGCCAAGAAGTTGGGCGTCGACACCGACAACCTGCTGGTCAGCCAGCCGGATAACGGTGAGCAGGCACTTGAAATCGCCGAGACGCTGGTGCGCTCCAATGCGGTCGATTTGGTGGTTGTCGACTCCGTCGCGGCGTTGGTACCACAGGCCGAGATCGACGGCGACATGGGCGATAGTCATATGGGCCTCCAGGCTCGTCTGATGAGCCAGGCGCTGCGCAAATTGACCGGTATCATCAACAAGTCCAAGACGACAGTCATCTTCATCAACCAAATCCGCATGAAGATCGGCGTCATGTTCGGTAACCCAGAGACGACAACCGGCGGAAACGCGCTGAAATTCTACGCATCGGTGCGTATCGATATCCGCCGTATCGGCCAAATCAAGAACGGCGAAGAGATAGTGGGCAACCGCACCAAGGTCAAGATCGTCAAAAACAAGATCGCACCGCCATTCCGTATCGCCGAGTTCGATATCATGTACAACGAAGGCATTTCCAACACCGGCGATGTGCTCGACCTGGCTGTCCAGCACGGCATCGTCGGCAAGGCCGGCGCGTGGTTTGATTACGCGGACGCCAAGATCGGCCAGGGCCGCGAAGCAACGAAGGTCTATTTGAAAGAGAATCAGAAAGTCCTCGCGGAAATCGAAAAGAAAGTCCGCGCCAAGGTCGCTGAAGAAGACGCGTAATATTGCAGATGTGCAGCACGCTATGAAAGTGACTGCGCTGACTAGTCAGCAAAAAGACCCGAATCGGGTCAATGTGATGGTGGACGGCAAATTCCGGTTCAGCCTGGATATTTTTCAGATTGCCGACCTGGGTATCAAAGTCGGCAAGGAATATTCTGAAAAAGAACTCGGTGATCTGGAAACCGAAAGCCAGTTCGGCAAACTATACGGCCGGGCGCTTGAGTACTGTCTGATGCGGCCACATTCGGCACGAGAGGTTCGTGATTACTTGTACCGCAAAACACTGAGCAAAAGATACAAAAGCAAGCGGACGGGTGAACTGAAAGAACGGCCGGGCGTCAGCAAGGAAGTGACGGTTCGCGTATTCGACCGGCTGGTCGACAGAGGTTACGTAGATGATGAGAAGTTCGCACGGTTTTGGGTGGAGAATCGCAATCAGCGCAAGGGCGTTAGTAAGCGCAAGTTGCAGGCGGAGTTGGCGGCCAAGGGTGTCGATCGGGCGATCGTCGACAAATATCTGGCCGTAACGGAACGCAATGACGCGGATGAATTACAAAAAATCGTCGCAAAAAAACGTGCGAAATATCCGGACGAGCAAAAATTTGTGCAATACCTGGCCCGTCAAGGCTTCGCGTACGATGACATAAAAGAAGCGCTGTCGGACGTTTAGCGGTCGTCGGATTCGATCCGGACGGTTTCCGGTTGCGGTGACGTCTGGCGGAACGGATTGACATAGTGCCGGCTGGCACCCGCTTTCGCTTTGTCTTCGACACGGCCCGACTTGATGATGATCGCCTCGTCGTTGACCTCGACGATCTGGCCACGGTGGATTAACAGTTCATCGTCTTTGAAGCTCTTGAGCAGCGGTCGCCGGACGACAAGTTGCTGGATGGTGAAGCTATCGATATCGACCACGTAGTCGCTGACTTTGCCGATCTTCTTCTTGTGGTCATCAATAACCTGTTTGCCTTCAAGCTCGTACGCGATTTCGTAGATGTGCTTGTCGGTGATAATATCGTCGGGTTCTAAAAACTCGTCGCTGCTGTCGACGATCATACCCAGACTGCCCATTTCGCGGATGTCGGCGACACGCAGATACGACGGATCGTGGTCGAGGTGCGGTCCGGCAATGCGGTAGGCGAGTATGGTCAGATTGTGCGGATTGACGATGGCAACGTTTGTCACGGCCAATTCCTTGCCCGTTTGCAGGCCCATGATCGGTGTGCCGATAAGTTGTGCGCCGCTGAGTAACATACTATTTTTAGTATACAGGCGCACCTCTATTCGACAAAGGGGTTGGTACGGTTGCTTGGCAGCGTTATGGTAGCTCCGCTACCAGTACTGTCACTGGCCCGAAGATTTTTGATTTTGTTTTCTGTATCCGTATCGAACGTGCTGATGGTGTTGTTCGGAGTGACAGATATGTCTGTCGCTGAAAGCACTCCATAGAGCATCAGTAGTGCCAGCGCAAGTACGATGCCGAGGACCGAAATAAATATGACAGGATGGTGACGTCTGAGAAACAGACGGACTTTTGACAGGGCCATGTAAACACTCGGCGTCATCGCGTGTACACCTCGATTCCTATGGGATTAACGGTTACTTTATTGTTTGGTGCGCCCGTCAGGGAGACGCTGGTAATATTCATTTTTGTCAGACTGAGCTCGATAGAGTAGAGGAAATTCATGATTTTTTTGTAGCTGACAGGACTATCGACGGTGATCGTTGCCCCCGTGGACTTGAGCCCCACCGGAGTAATGGGTGCCGGTGAACTTGTTGATGCGCCGGCGCTTGCTTGATCGGAATTGAAGGTAAATCCAGTGATAGTAATACCGGCCGCCTCTGCATAGGAGGTGATGTCGTTGATAATCTGAGTTTGATATTGGTAATGCTTGCTGTCGGCAACGATTTTCTCGGCGCGAGTGATGGCAACTTGGTTATCGCTCATTTCGGCCTTGAGTTTTTGTAGTTGGACGATAGTATCGCTACTGACTGCTGCGGCGGTGTTGTCGGCGTTGACCTGGCTCGCATAGGTGACGAGCTGCTGACGGAAATATAGGAAGCCGGCGCACGATCCGACAACGAGCAATACCATGAGAAAGATCAGGATGAGCCTGAGTTTTGCCGCTGTCATGTGTCGGAGTTGTTTCTCGATCATTACTGCTGTCCTACTTCTTTGTTGAGTTTAGCGCTAAGAACGACCGATACGGGATAACTCGTGCCATCATCTCCTGCCGTCTTGTCACCTCCGCTTTCCGTGAGGTTTTGGAAGTATATGTTGCTGAACAGGTTGGCACAGCCGAACTGCTTTTGTAGTTGCTCATCGGCACATTCGAAATTCTCCTTCAGCGTCGTGGCGGCACCATAACTCTTTGCATGAGCGGAAAATGCTGTCTGGCTGCCGAATGTGTTGCTGGTGAGGCTGATACTATCCAGCACCACACCCTTGGGAACAAGCTCGGTGATACGGTTGATTATGTCGGTGTAGCTAATACTATTGGCAAAAATTTGTTTGGCGATCCTTAGATCATTGCGGTATGCGTCGGCTTGGTTGCGGACAGATTGGTAACTTGTCGCCTTGGCGGCGTTGTCTTTGTTGGTCGAAACGGCGTTTGATTGGGTACTGCGCAAAATAACAAAGAATGTCAGGCAAAAGAGGGCCAGCAATATAACCGCCCCTATCATGGTGAGGAGATATCTCAGTAAAATGACATTCATGCGCGCGGCGCGGATGTCATGTTTTATCTCGCTAGGCATCAGGTTGATCATTGCCACATCGCTCCTTTCGGAACGTCGGCCAGACCGGCGACGCTGATGTAGCGCGAGCGGAATTGTTTGGCTGGCTGCGGCAATTCGCCGAAATCAAGATCTTGCCACGGATTGGCCGTACGTGCCGGCATGACCAGCTCGTTCGTGAAATAGTCGCCGATACCGGGGACGTTGCTGCCGCTGCCGACAACCAGCACTTGCTCGAGACGACGATCATTGCTAAGGCGTTCGTTATAGTAGCGGATGACCTTGCGCGTCTCGGTGATGATACCGCGCAGCGACGGCCGGAGCGCGCCGGTCAGTCGGGCTTGTTTCGGTCCTGATGATAGGCCGTTGAGGACCTTTAGCTGGTGGGCATTTTCCAGTGTGACGCCAAGTTTTTTGGCAATATCCAGCGTGAAAGTATTGCCGCCGGCCGCGATACCGCCGGTGATACGGACTGAACCGTCAAGCACGGCAATGTCGGTGTTGGCCGCCCCAATATCGACGATGACGGTCGGCAGATAACCTTCCTCCGTAGTCTTAAGTACGCGGGCAACGGCGTTGATGGCGGGCTCGATCATGGTGACGGTGAGGCCGACGGATTCGCAGGCGGCGAGTACCGTGTCTATCAGCTTGCGCGGGACAGCACTCATAATAACGGTAATCATATCGTTCGTACGCTCGATGATCTCGTAGTCGACATAGAGTAGCGACATTGGTAGCGGGATGTATTGTCCGACCTCCAGTGCGACCGCGTCCTTGAGGGTCCGCTCGGCGTTGGTGGGAATAGTGAAGGTGCGTGAGAAGGTCCGGGCTGTCGGGATGCCGACGACGACCTGCTCGCTGACAAGGGTGCCTACAAGTTTGTTCTGCAGCAGGGTCTGCAGACTTTGCTGCAGATACGTACCTTCGCCATCGAGCGCTTTTTTGATCTGAAGTGGATCAAGGTCCATGACACCGTAGCCGGTGACAAACTGGCGCTTAGCATCAATAGACATGACTTTCATATCCGTACTGCCGATGTCGAGTCCGATGAGAGGTTTGTCTTTGAAAAATAATTTTGTCATGATGCCCACACGTAGTTTTCAGCTGTCATTGTATCATGCAGATACTGCTTATGGCTAGTTTTTTACCCCTTGATTTGATTGGCTAGTCCGGCAATCGGTCCCATGACACTGGCGGCGATCAAACCGACAACGCTACCCATGAGAACGATCATGACCGGTTCGATAATAGAACTGAGGCTGTTGATTGCCGTATCAACTTCCTCTTCATAAAATTCAGCGACTTTGACGAGGACGGTATCGGTCTGGCCGGTTTCCTCGCCGACGGCGAGCATCTGAGAGACAATTGCCGGGTAGAGGCCGTTTTCTTCCATGACCTGCGACAATTGCTGACCGTTTTTAACTTTGTCGACGGATTCGAGCAGCGCCTCTTCGTAGACGGCGTTACCCAGGGCATGTGCGGTCACTGTCATGGCTTCAAGGATAGAAACGCCCGCACCGGTCAGTGCCGAAAAGGTACGCGCGAAGCGGGCAACGACCACTTTGCGGATAATCGTGTTGATTGCCGGAACGCGCAACATGAGTTTGTGGAAGGTTTTTCGGCCTTGCGGGGTCCTGATATAGCGGACGAGGAAGAATACACCGAGAGCGATACCGATGATGACAAAAATACCAAAATGGACGAAGAAGTCGCTGACGGCAAGCATACCAAGTGTCAACGGCGGCAGTGATGCGCCAGGTCCGGCCAAGCTGAGGATGATTTTGCCGATCTGCGGTATGACGAAAAGCATCAGACCGAAAAATGCGAGGATCATGATGACCAGCAGCACCATCGGATAGGTCATCGCACCTTTGACCTTCTTTTTGATAGTAGCGTTTTTTTCCTGCTGCAAGGCCAGACGCTTCAGGATTTCGTCGAGAATACCGGCCGTCTCGCCGGCGCGGACCATGTTGACATAGACGTCGCTGAACGTCCGCGGATGTTTGGCGAGTGCGTCACCCAGGGTCGAGCCGCCCTCGACGTCTTTTATGACATTGACGAGGATAGCCTTGAGGGCCTGGCTTTCACTGTGCTGCTCGAGAGAACTGAGCGAACGGATCAATGGCACGCCGGCGCCGACCATAGCGCTGAGCTGGCGGGTAAAGATGACGAGATCGTCGGATTTGACCTTTGTCGAACGGAAAAGGCCGCCGAGTGACGATGACTTCTTTTTGCCCGTAGTGATACTGAGCGGTCGGAGGTTTTGTTTTTTGAGTACGTCTATGACGCTGGCCTCGTTGGCCGCTTCGACCGTGCCCTTGACGGTCTTCTTGCTGGTGTCTGACGTAGCGACGTATTCGAATTGCGGCATGGTTTATTCCTTGGTTACCCTCAATATTTCTTCGATGGTCGTTTCACCGCGGAGCGCCTTGATGAGTCCATCGACCTGCATGGTCAGCATACCTTCACTGATAGCTTGGGTCTGGAGTTGGGCACTGGTGGCGCTGGCCGTGATGAGCTTCTGGACAGCAAGACTGTTGTTAAGCACCTCATAAATACCTATACGGCCTCTGAAGCCGTCGTGTTTACCAGACTCATCCTCGTATTCGCCTGGTTTGTACAGAGCGTGGATACCGGTCGGGTCGGTACTGAGCGGTGCGTCGCCGCCGATCCCGGCTGCTGCTGCCTGCTTTTCGAGCTCGTGGATATAGCTGAAATCCTGGCCCGAACGAAGATTGAACAGATGGACGATCGCATCTTTTTCTTCATCGGTCGGGGTGTACGCGATCCGCGTCTCTTTGTCGAGACGGCGGACCAGACGTTGTCCGATGATAGCACGGACAGTGCTGGCGATGAGGAACGGCTCGATATCCATATCGAGCAGACGTGGCAGGGCAGTGGCGGCGTTGTTGGTGTGCAGGGTCGAGAAGACGAGGTGTCCGGTCAAGGCTGCCTGGACCGCCAGGTTGGCGGTCTCGCCGTCACGGATCTCACCTACCATGATGATGTTCGGGTCTTGACGGAGAAGTGCGCGCAGGCCGCCCGCGAAAGTCATGCCGGCCGCGTCATTCGTTTGTGTTTGATTGACGCCGGAAATTCGATATTCGACCGGATCCTCGATGGTGCTGATGTTGACATTCGGACTGTTAAGCTGAGTCAGAATACTGAAGAGGCTGGTCGACTTACCACTACCGGTCGGTCCGGTCACGAGAATCATGCCGTGCGGTTCGGTGATGGCTTCGGAAATCGACGCCAAGGAATAGCCCCAGTAGCCGAGTTCTTCCAGCCCGACGGCCTGGTTTGATTCGTCGAGGATACGCATAACCACCTTTTCACCGTCGGAAATCGGCAGCGTGCTGACACGCAGTGCGTACTGTTTGCCGCCGACATTGACCTTGAAGCGGCCGTCCTGCGGCACGCGCCGTTCGTCGATCTTGAGGTTGGATAAGATTTTGACGCGGCTGACTAGTGCGGCATGGACGTTGCGCGGCAGGCGGTTGACTTCTTTGAGAATACCGTCGATACGGTAACGGATCTGGACGTATTCCTCGCGCGGCTCGATGTGGATATCGCTGGCATTGGAACGGATGGCATACTCAAGCAACAGGTTGATCGTCTGGGCGATCGGGGAGTTTTCGCTGACATCCTCCGCGCTGACAGACTCTTCTTTTCTCTCGTTGTCTTCTTCGCGCTGGACATCGATAACCTCCGAGAGCTCCTTGTCGACATCGCTGCGGTAAATCTCGAGTGCGGACTGGATGTTCGTGTGCGATGCGATGTAGGTACGTACGTTATCACCGATCTGTTTCTGGATGAAGTCGACTGCTTGAACGTCGTCAGGGTCCTCCATAGCCAAGTGTTTTACGCCCTTGTCGTCGATCTTGAAAAGGATGGCGTTGTACTGGCGCGCGATACGTTCGGGGATTTTGTTGAGTACGTCGGGATTGATTTCTTTGGGGTCGAGAACGATGTAGGGGATGCCGCTGTATTCAGCGAACAATTTGGTCAGCGTCGCCTCGTCGGTCAGCTTTTTCTCGAGGACCAGCTGATACAAGGGTTTACGCAAACGAGTACTCTCTTGCTTGAGGGCTGCTATATCTTCGTTGGAGAAACGCTTACTCTGTTCAAGTAGCCTCTCCAATGTCCCATCCGATATATGCATATACCCTGCTATTGTAAAAGATGCGCCTGTAAATTGCTAGTGTTTTTTGCCAGGGCGGTAACTGGGGTATAATCAAATCAATGATAGAGGTCAAAAACGAACAGGAGATGCGGACGCTTGGTGAGCATCTCGGACAACTGCTAAAGGGCGGTGAGACGATCGAGTTGATTGGCGATGTCGGCGCGGGCAAGACGACGCTGACACGTGGCATCGCCCGGGGTATGCATGTTGGTGAAACGGTGCAGAGTCCGAGCTTTACGATCAGTCGTGTGTATGAAGCACCCGGCGGTCGGCAGCTGGTCCATTATGATTTTTACCGGCTAAGCGATGCGGGTATCATGCGCGACGAATTGCAGGAGACCGCCGGCTCGCCGGACACGTCGGTCGTGATCGAATGGGCGGACGCGGTCGAGGACATATTGCCAGCGGATCGTCTGACTGTTACGATCGCCGCGACAGGAGAAGAATCGCGCAGACTGACGCTTCATAGCGGCGGCGAAACCAGCGAACGGCTGCGAAAGGAGCTGGCATGATACTGCTCCTTGATACCTCGACGCCGCTCTGTCGTCTGACGCTTGTCGATGGTGATGACCGGACCGATTACGAGTGGCAAGCCGACCGGCAGCTGGCAAAAGAACTGCTCGGCTGGTTGAAAGATCGTCTGGCCGAGAAGGACAAGACGTTCCAGGACGTCACGGCAATCGGTGCTTACAAAGGACCGGGGAGTTTCACGGGACTCAGGATAGGGCTGACCGTTCTCAATACGCTGGCTGACGGCTTAGACGTACCGATCGTCGGCGCGACGGGCGAAGGCTGGCGGCGTGATGCGCTTGACCGTCTGCAAAAGGGTGAAAATGACCGTATTGCCCTGCCCCTTTATGGTTCTGACGCGCATATTACAACACCGCGTAAATAACCTTGCCCGGGTCAGTCCCAGGCGCTACAATGTGTATAGTTTGTAATAGACAAGCTTCGATAATTACTGAAACCATGGCGTTTGTTGGCCGACTCCAGGACTGATAACCAGATACACGAAACCGGAACCGGATAGCGGGCGCAGGAAGGATACACATGATAGAGACCATAGTCATCGCGATCGTCGGTGTTTTTTGTGGCGTGATTGGCACGGCCGGCTATACGCGCGCACGCACCGAAGCGAGCAAGAACAAGGCCGAGCAGGCACTCGCCAAAGCGCAGGAAAAGGCGAGCCAGATCGTCCTCAAGGCAAAGGACGAGGCACTCCAGCTGGAAAACGAACGCCGCAAAGAGCTCAAGAAAACCGAGAACCGCTTGGTCGAGCGCGAAACGACGCTTGATAAGAAGCTTGACGATTTGGACAAGCGCGCCGAGAAACTGCGTGCGCAGGAGAGCGAAGTCGACAGCCTGAAAGATGAGATCCGAGGCATTCGCACAAAACAGCAGGAAAAGCTGGAAAAGATCGCCAAGCTTAGTAAGGCCGACGCGGCCGACAAGCTGATGCAGATGACTGAGCGCGACATCAAGAACGACTTGAAAGGCCTTGTCGCCAAGCTGCAAAAGGACGCCATGGATGACGCCGAAGAGCGTGCCCAGACGATTATTCTGACCGCCATGGAGCGCATGAGTTCCGAGGTGACCGCTGAGCGCACTGTGACAGCGATCAAGTTGACCGACGAAGAAATGAAAGGCCGTATCATCGGCAAAGAAGGCCGCAATATCCAAGCGCTGCAACGTGCGACTGGCGTCGACATTTTGGTCGACGACACGCCGGGCATGATCGTACTCAGTAGCTTTGACCCGATCCGCCGTCAGGTGGCACGGCTGGCCATGGAAATGTTGATGAAAGACGGTCGTATCCATCCGGGTCGTATTGAAGAAGTCGTAGCGAAGGCCCAGAAACAGATCGAAAAAGAAGTCAAGCAAGCAGGTGAGGATGCCGCTCGCGAAGTCGGTGTGACTGGCATCCCGCGTGAGATGCTACAGCTGCTGGGCGAGTTGAAATTCCGTACATCCTACGGTCAGAACGTCCTGATGCACTGTACCGAAATGGCACATCTGTCCGGCATGATCGCCGAGGAAATCGGTGCCGATGTCCGCACAGTCAAGATCGCTACCCTACTCCATGATGTCGGCAAGGCTGTCACACACAAAGTCGAGGGCAAGCACCACCATATCGGTGCCGAGCTGGCTCGCAAATACGGCATGAAGGAAGAAATTGCTCACGCGATCGAAGCGCACCATGACGACGTCGAAGCCACGACGCCGGAAGCTCTGGTCGTCCGCGTGGTTGACGCCCTGTCCGCCGCTCGCCCGGGTGCCCGCAATATCAGTGCCGAGAACTTCGTCGAACGTATGAAAGACCTGGAAAACATCGCCACCAGCTTCAAGGGTATCGACAAGGCATACGCTATCAGTGCCGGCCGCGAAGTCCGCGTCATCGTCCGTCCGGAGAGCATCGATGATCTTTCCGCTATCAAGCTGTCGCGCGACATTGCTAATAAGATCGAATCGACCATGCAGTATCCGGGTACGATCAAGGTCAACGTCATCCGCGAAACCCGCGCTATCGAATTCGCGAAGTAGTCCGTCCACAGTTGCAAATATATACAAAAAGTACTATAGTATGTGCTAATGAAAGCACAGGGAGAACACATGTCGCGCGGCCAGTGGATGGCGACTGGCGGCCGCGAGCTATACCACGAATGGCTAGTCGATCTGATCGATTGGCGTGCGGAAGACGCTGATGATGACTATGTGGATATTTCCGTGTCTGGCGGTGAGGATGTGGCTCTTAGTAACCTTCGCAATTTTGCCACTCAACTCAACAAAAAGATCATCGGTACGCGGGAGCCTCATGCCGGTGAAGACATGCATATCTTGATGCGGCAGGCCGATCAAATCAAATATTATACCAGTGCCGACGACATGCTCGGTGAATCCTCCAACTGGCCGAAAGCCATCGAGAAACATGCGCGCGATGGTTTGGAGTTTGCAGGCAAGGTCTCTCTGGGACTTGCGTGTGACGCCTATCAGAGTGCGGGCGGATCGGTTAGTAATACGACCGAGTTTTATGAGAATTTGTCGACGATTATGCATGCCCCGTCGTTTCACAGGGCCCTCGAGAAGTTTGCAACAACTGGCTTTTCGGTGCTTACCAACAATGTGAGCAGGGCCATGCTTCGGGAAGATATGCCGTTTGTTGTCAGCCAGATCCTTGGTCTTAGCCTGTCACCTACTGCCAAAATCGTCCATGCTGTACGCGAAAATGACGGCTCCTTGACTTATCGCTTGGATCCTCGTGTTAGCGAGAAGCTTCTCGAGCATCTGCGTGAGCAAAACAAGACGCATGCCGTCAGAAAAGTCGGCTCATATACGATACATCAACGTCTCGCGGGTCATCGTTCGTTTACGACTGGCTGTCCGGTGCGGCGTGCGCCCGTGAGCGAGCAGGAAAAGGGCAATGGCAAGAGCGCGATCGCATTGTTTTCGGATTTCATAGGTGACGAATTGGTGCGGGTCGTCGGCGATAGGATTCGTAGCAAACGGGATATTGCTGCCCTGGCGCTCGACAACGCATCTGCAAGTTAGCCGGTATTTTGTTATCATAAGATTATGACGAAGCCCTTTTTACTCTTACAACTCAGACCCGAGGACGTGGCGTCTGACGATGAGTATCAGGCTTTTTTGCGCGCCAGCGGTCTCACGGACCGGCAGCTAGTCCGGATCCGTATGGATGAAGAGCTGCCGGACATTACACTGGGCGATTACAGCGGCGTCATCATCGGCGGCGGACCGAGCAATGTCAGCAGCACCGACGACCAGAAATATGAGTATCAAAAAGCCTTCGAGCCGAAGCTGAAGGCGTTGCTACGCGATATTATCGATCGTGACTTTCCTTGTCTGGGCGAATGCTATGGTCTGGGAATTTTAGCCGACGTACTGGGTGGCCGCGTCAGCACGGAGAAATACCGCGAAGATGTCGGTGCGGTAACCGTTGCGCTGACGGAAGCAGGCAAGACCGATCCGCTGCTGACCGGGCTTCCGGAGTCGTTCCGGGCATTTGCCGGCCACAAAGAAGCATGCCAGGAATTGCCGCCCGGCAGCACGTTACTGGCGAGCAGTAGTTCGTGTCCGATTCACACGATCCGGATCGGTCAGAAAGTGTACGGAACACAATTTCATCCCGAACTCGATAGTTACGGACTGGAAGTCCGCATCAAAACGTATAAAAATGCCGGGTATTTCCCGCCGGAAGATGCTGACAAACTGATCGCGCTTGGTCACCAGGAAGTCGTGACCGTTCCGGCGGAAATCCTACGGCGGTTCGTTACTCGTTATCAGGCGTGATCGGTGCTGATTCCGCCAGGTAGGCGAGAGCTTTTTTAGCGAGTTTCTTGCGGCCGCGCAGGACGGTATTTGTCCGTAGCGCTGCCAGCATATCGTCGCGTCGTTCGTTCGCGACGTGCGACAGAGCAAAGACGTTCGGCTTGATAGTGAAAATGATGAAACGGTTGTTGTCGGGATATTGCTCAGTTGAAGGTAGGCGGGTCAGCGTTTCACGCTCGCTGCGAAGATAAATCTGACTGCCCGGATCTGTGATCGGCTCGGACTCGAACGATGTCGGCCGTTTTGGGTCGAGCGGGAGCGACGGATCGGTGGCCAGGAATATATTGTTGCGGCCGATTTGCCGCACCGGATATTCCGGCAGGCTTTCGAGTGAGCGATCGAGCGTGTCTTTGAGCCGGGTGCGGCTGCCTGGAGCAGGTGTGTGGTAGCCGTCGATGTTGATATGGATCTCGTCCATGTCGCGGTTGACGAAGTTGGACAGGCTCCAGTTGGTGGGCGTCGCCAAAAAGCCGGCGACGAATACTTGGCGACCATCGGGTTGTTGCTCCACGACACAGATATCGTCCTGACCGAGCAAGCCGCAGATCGCGAGCGGGTGCCAGTCGTCCTCCGTGGGGTAGACGCAGAACTTGTCGTCGGTCGTCTTGTTGACAATCAGCTTGCCGTATGTCGGGTCATCCTCAAAACCGTACTGATCCGGAAAATGTGCGACCAAGTAGGCGGATTGCAGCTCCAGAAGCTGCTGCGAGGCCGCGCGGATCGCAGCCCGCTGCTTTTTCTTGCCTTCGTAGAGTACTTGCTCTTGGTGCGCGAGGAAGATTTCTTTGCGCAGTACGACTGCGGCGGCCAGCTCATCGTCAGGATCAAACCACGGGACGAAACGTTCACCTTCGCGCGGTGTCTCGTTTGGTGGTGTGACGCGACGGAAATTCGCAGCGGGTGCCAAGGGGTTGATTCTCATTTCCCGGAGATATGCGGTGTTGCTCGAGAGCACGGTTTCGGATGTATCGTTGTCGCGCGTGAACGGACAACGTGCTCCCTCGGCGGCGTCTGAAAATATAGGACGTTCCATGTAACCACCAGTGTACGGCAAGAGCGGATAACGAGGCAAGCATGAGAAGTACGTCAGAGTACTACTTTTCATCTGCGCCATAACAAGATATAATATGCCGAGTGAATTTCGGGGTGTGGCGCAGTTGATAGCGCGCTCGGTTTGGGACCGAGAGGTCGAAGGTTTGAGTCCTTTCACCCCGACCATATAAAATGACCGTCTTCGGACGGTCGTTTTTATATGCTACAGTAAAACAAGTTATGGCAAAGAAGCTCTTCGGCCTATGGCAATATGAAAAAGTCCGTTACGTTCTGATCGGTACGTTGAATACAGCAGTCGATTTCTCGATTCTTTTCAGCCTGGTGACGTTTTTTGCGGTGCCGGCACTTATCGCCAATATCGCGTCGACCAGTACCGCACTGGTGGTCAGTTACCTGCTTAACAAAAGGGCGGTTTTTGGCGATACCGATACGCATAATCCGCGGCAAGTCGTGCTGTTTGTCGTCGTGACGCTGGCAGGACTATGGATCTTGCAGGGGCTGGTTATTGAGGCAGTACGAAGTCTCGCTCATGCGTGGTTGCCTGCTCATGGCAGCGTCGGACTGTTGGCGGCCAAAGCCATAGCGACGCTTTTCAGTCTGACATGGAATTATCTATGGTATAGCCGGGTGGTCTTTCGCGGCGGCAAGGCGAAATGATAAAATAAATAAAATGTTCGGTTTTCTCAAAAAATACACATTTTTCCCAACACTCTCGCGCGAAGACTTTTTGGTACTTGGCGCCGGTCTCGGCATTTTCGTCGGTTTGGCTACCAGCACGATCGACAAGTTTTCGATATGGTTCGACGAAGCGTTCGGCTCATACCTCATCCGGTTCGATTTTTGGCATATTGCGACCTATACGGCGCATGACGTTCATCCGCCGCTGTACTACTGGGCGTTGAAAGTTTGGTCGCTGCTGTTCGGTAATACCGAGATCGGGCTGCGCTCGATGAGTATATTTTTCGGTGCGATGACCGTTGTTTTCGTCTTTCTTATCGTGCTCAGACTATGGGGGCGGCGTACGGCATACGCGGCGCTACTGCTTCTGATCATCTCGCCGGTTTTCATACGCTACAGCCAGGAGGCGCGTATGTATACCATGTTGACGGCCGAGATCGTTGCCGCGACGTACATGCTGATCTATGCGCAACACTCGAAAAAACGCTGGCCGTGGGTGGCCTATGGCGTGCTGATAGCTGCCGGTATGTGGACGCAGTATATGGCGGCACTGGCCTGGATAGCGCATTGGGCATGGCGTTTCTGGGAGGTACGAAAACCAGGTGAGTCGCTGAAAAAGACAGTGAAAAAGGTCTGCGGCAAGCAGTGGCTGCAGGCATACGGTTTGGCCGTATTGCTGTTTCTCCCGTGGCTGCCATTTTTGGCATTTCAGTTTTCCGTGGTCCAGGGTTTCGGTTTCTGGATCGGCCCGGTGACGAGCACGACAGTACCGGACTTTCTGACGGACGCGCTGGTATTTACGGATGCCGGCGGTGTACAGTCCTGGCTGGCAGCCGGCTTTTATCTGCTCTTGGTGTCGTTCGGCTATATCATGTATCGTCAGTTGCGTGAGCTGAAGGGCGACGAGCGCAGGAATTATATGTTGGTGCTTTTTATGATCGTCACGCCAATCATACTGTTGGTCGCGGCATCGATGCCGCCGTTGCGCTCGGCATTCGTCGATCGTTATCTGCTGCCATCCGTCGTGTTCATGTCGATATTATTTGCGATCGGTCTTACGTCGCGGCCTAAGGTCAACGCCAAGCTGCGCACGGTGACGGGAGTCATCCTGGTCGTTGTGCTGATCGTCGGTGTCGTCAACCAAACTGTGATCGGCAACTACAACAAAGCGAACCATACCGCGAACATGGCGCGCCAGATCGTCGAAACGGCACGGGCTTCCAATCCGAACATACCGATCGTAGCGGCAACCCCATGGACATTTTATGAAGCGGTGATCTACAACAAGCCGTCGTCGCCGATTTATTTTGTTGCCGAGACGACGAAATATGAGTTCGGCTCTCTGCGTATGCTCAAAGACGACGACACGTTCAAGATCAAAGATCTCGACGCCTTTACGGCGGCTCACCCGCAGTTTTGGTATGTCGGTACGATCGATGGCAACGACCTGACACCACTGCGCCATAGCTGGCAGCCGGTGGAGAAGCTCAAGGTCAACGATTACCTGACCGGCAAACCGATTCTCGAAGCCATGCGGATCAGCGCGGAATAACCGTCATCAGGAATTTCATCCTGATCGCCGCATAGATCAACGCGACGATACCTACCATGACGACGAAGTTTACGATCGGGAACGTCGGAGCGAAATAAATGTGCACAAAGAACATGATGACCGCGTGCAGCGTATAGACGTAGAGGGAGTTCATGCCGAACGGCAGCAGCAACCAGCCGGTGAATTTGACGACGGTTTTTTGAAAATGCTCCACCAGGAAGAACGCTCCCCAGAACCACAACATGAAGAGGAAATAGCGGTTGAGCGTCAGTGATTCTTTGCGGAAGACAGTATTGCGCAGTTCGGTCGCCTGGTTGCTGAGCGACTGCAACCAATCCGTGGGGACAAATTCGACGGCAAATACCGCGAACATATTTATCAGCATAGTAATGACCGCCAAGGCAATGACCGGCACCGCGACATACCGCGTGAGAAAACGCCGGTGTCGTGCCCACCATGCTGATATTTCCGGCCAGTGAAAGCCGAACGCCAGGCCGCTGAAGAACAGCAATTCCCACGGGATCGGTTGCAGCAGGGCCAATGTCTGCCATGGGGTTGTGGTGTAGTCGAGCGGAAAGAGCAGCCAGACCAAGAAGCTGACACCCATTACGACATACCACAGGCCGCGCCGGAGCAGCCACAATGCTAGCGGACTGATAGCGATATAGATCGCATAAAACCGCAGATAATCAGCCCAACCGTAGGTGTACTGGAAGGTGAGCGTCTGCCATATCAACTGCAACCACGAATGACCGCCCATGATACCGTATTTGACGTTTGAGTTATCAGCAAAGAAATACCATCCAATCAATGTCGCAACGATTACCAAGATGACATATGTCACATACAGCGTCCATGCACGTTGCAGTACGATTTTCGTGACGTCGCGAAATGGCGCGTTGATAAGCTTGGCTCCGCGGACGACGCCCAAGACCATACCCGATATCAGAAAGAACCCTTCGGCGGTCGATGTCAGCAGTTCACCGCGCATACCCCACCAATCCAAAAAATTCGGGAAAAAATTCAGATGATCGTTGATGATAGCGATTAAGAAAAAGCCACGCATGAGATCAAACGTGACAATCCGCGGAATCTTTCTCTTCACAGACACAGACACTGCGCCTATTATATACCCATCTCCGCTGATAATTTGCCGTATAATCATATATATGAGTAATCCTACCGTTCCTTATAAGGCCCCTGACTTCACGCTATCCGGTCAGTCGGGCGAAACCATATCACTGGCCGACTTCAAGGGCAAATGGGTCGTCCTGTATTTTTATCCGAAGGACGACACGCCAGGCTGTACGACAGAGGCCTGCAGTTTGCGCGACGCGCGCGACGAGCTGATGGATCTCGGCGCGGAAGTTGTCGGCATCAGCAAGGACGATCCGTCGAGCCACGAAAAATTCAAAGCCAAGCATTCACTGAACTTCACATTGCTCAGCGATCCGGAAGGTAAAGTTATTGATGCATACGGCGCGTGGGGTCCGAAAATGTTTGGCAAACTCGGCATATTACGCAAGACGTTCCTGATCGATCCGTCGGGCATGGTGCGCAAAGTCTACGGCCGTGTCACGCCGCTCGGACATGGCGGGCAAGTCATCGCTCAGCTCAAAAAATTACAGTCAATGTAGTTTAGCGCGGCCGCCGTACAGCGTGTTTGCGAGCGAGCATGGCAAGGTGATCGTCGACGACAGTCGGCGTGAATTCGCCATATTTGTTCGTTGCGGCTTGTTCGAGCAGCCAGTCGGCGATCGCCGGATTTTTGGGTAGTAACGAACCGTGCAGGTAGCTGCCGATCACATTACGATAGCGGGCACCTTCCGTGCCGTCCTGATTGTTGTTGCCGGCGCCCCGGACGACGGCACCGAATGGATGAACGCTACCGCCGAGGAAAGTCTGGCCGCTGTGGTTTTCGTAGCCGATAATATCGCCGAAGTCGTCACTGTGTGTCACGATGTTGCCGATCAGCCGTTCCGGTCCGGCGACCGTCGTGACGTCCAGCAAGCCGATACCGTCGATGACATGGCCGTCCTGCGTTTTGAATGAATGGCCGAACAATTGGTACAGTCCGCAGATCATGAGCATCGGCACGCCGTTTTCGGCCAGCTGCTTGAGTTGTGATCCGATTTTCAGCAGATCGGCGACGATCTTATCCTGTCCGCTATCCTGCCCGCCGCCACCGATGACGATATCGACGTCGTCTGGAAATATATCGCCGGGGTTGTACGCGATGATACGCGGTTCGTAGCCATGCCACTCGGCACGCCGCTTTAGTGCCAGCATGTTGCCGTGGTCGCCGTAGATATTCATGTCGCGCGGATACAATTGTAGGATGGTGAGTTGCTTTTTCATCGTACGTCCTCCACGTCGGTCAGTTTGCCCAGGTCGCGCCGCAGCGCCAACATGGCGGTGTAGGTACAGTAGATCCGTTTGGGTACCGCTGCGTTGTTCGCCAAGAATTGCCGTAAGGCTTTCGTGAGATCGGTATCGACATGGCCGACCGGTACGTCGTCGTATTGCAGCCGCAGCGCCATATCATACGCGCGGATACCGCCGACCTGTTTGACGCCGCCGCCCTGCAAGCTGTCGAAATCGACGTCCCACAACCAGCTCATATCGCGGCCGTCGGCGTAGTTATCGTTGATCGCGATCATCGTCGCGTAGCCATGGGGGTCGAACGAGTCGAGGCTCAGCCGGAAACCGCCGGGATTTTTGACGAGTACCAGCTCGCACGGTTGGCCGCCGACGATAAGCCGTTCGCCGCGGCCGAATGCCGGTGTGACTTCGGCCAGCCGTCCGATAAGTTTTTGCTGGTCGAGGCTATCTCCAACGACTGCACGGGCGAGTGTCAGTGCGGCGGCGGCGTTGTAGACATTGTAAACACCCTGCAGTTTGAGCGCTGTCGTGACGGTTTTGCCGCCGATCGTGAACGTCGCTTTGTCGCCGAGCTCCGACAATACGACGTCAGCTTGCGGCAATTTGACGCGCGTACCGTCGGCACCATGCAGCTCGTCGTCGCCGGGGAACATAGTGCGGAGTTTCTCGTCCAAACCAAAGAACCGGACATCTGTCTTGAGCTCCTTTGCAACCCTCAGTAGTCGTGAATCTTCGCGGTTGACGACGACCGTACCGGTCGTTGCCCGGGCGATATGCGCCAGCATGCCGGCCGTCGTGTCAATCTCGCCGAAACGGTCCAGTTGGTCACGCATGACGTTGAGTAGCAGGCTGAAGCGCGGCGGTACTTGGTCGACAAAGTGCACGGCATGAGCTTCATCGAGCTCGAGCACGGCGATGTCGGCTTTCAACCGGCCGCGCGCGTTGACTTCGCCGAGTAGCGCTGCTGCCACACCGCGGCTAAAATTGCTGCCAGTGCGGTTGGTAAAGACTTTCAGGCCTTGGCTTTCCAGCAATTCGACGACCATCTTGGTCGTGGTGGTCTTGCCGTTGGTGCCGCTGACCAGCACGACGCCATGAGGCAGCTGACCCAACGTATCACGCACGAAAGACGCGTCGATCTTTTCGACGAACAGACCGGGCAGGGCAGAACCACCGCCGCGCAGACGGGCGATGTAGCGCACGGCTTTTCCGGCAAGGACGCTGTAGGGTCTGAGACTGGACATATTACCTCTATTTTAGCAGAGGCCGTGATGATATAATACGGTTATGCTTCTCGTAACAGAGTTACTCCGGTGGTGGTATACCGACGGCTGGCGCCAGCGGGCACAGCGGGTCGCAGGCCGGCTAGGTGGGACGATTGATTATTTCTCGATGGATCTGCTGCTTAAGACGCTTTTTTCGCCGTTTCGCCAGATATCGGCCGGCAGGGTAGACGGGCCGCTTGAGGTCAAGCTGCGTGCGCTGATAGACAAGCTGTTTTCGCGTATCATCGGTGCGTTCGTGCGGCTGTTGATACTTGTCGTCGGTGTCGTTGCCATCACGCTGCATGTCATCATCGGCGGTCTGATTTTGCTGATCTGGGCAGCACTGCCACTGTTGCCGATTATCGGGCTGATTTTGAGTGTGAAGGGGCCGACGCTGTGAATTCGACGTTTTACAACTATGCGAGCCTGCGCGCTGCCAAAGCGCGTCTCGGCAACCGGCTGAACATGACGGTGCGCATGGCGCTCTTGCTGCTGGCGGCCGTCCTTGTTGCCGGCGGTGTGGTGGTGGTTGTCGGTCATGTGACGTTCGGCTGGTTCATCGCCAGTCTTGCGGCACTGCCGCTTATGGTGCATGCATGGTATCGCGGCGAGTTGGAGCATCCGCCTGTGACGACCAACGCTATCGACGGTCTGCTGGACGGCGATATTCTCGGGAGACTTGGCAAAAATCCGACACCGCGCGAGGTTGCCGTAGTAGCCGCGTCGGTCCGCGGCGGGCGGTTCTTTGCCGTGCGTTTCGGTATCACGCAGAATTTTCTCAGCGATATCACGAGTGAAAAGGCGGAGGATACGGAGACGGTTTGGAAAAATGCATTGGAAATCCGGACGCAGACCGGCAGCGAACATATTTCGGGAGCAGTGTTGGCGGTGGCCCTTTTGCAGAGCTTTCCTGATCACGACAAACTGCTGGCGCATATGCACCTCGATATGAGTGATCTGCTGGCCGGCGTGCGATGGTACGAACATCTGCGGCAGCTCATGAGTAAGTCCAAGCAGCCGCGACGTACCGGCGGTATTGCGCGCGACTTTTCGTTCGGTTACATTCCACTGCTCAAACGCTTCGGCCAGAATCTTTCTGAGCAAGGTGGCAGCGGCCTGACCGTCGAGATCGAGTCACATCGCAAGGCACTTGACCAGCTGCTTGATACTTTCGGTAGCGGTGGCCGTCAAAACGCGGCATTGGTCGGTGAAGAGGGTACGGGCAAGTCGACGATTGTCCGGGCGTTTGCCGAACGGTTGCTTGACGCCAATGCGAAGATCCCGTCCAGTCTCAAATTCCGCCAGGTATTCATGCTTGATTCGTCGGCGCTGATTGCGGCGGCGCCTGGGCGCGGTGAGCTGGAGGGTCTGATCATGCAGGTACTCGGTGAGGCCTACAGTGCCAAAAATATCATCGTCTGTCTAGACAATGCACAACTGTTTTTCGAGGAGGGCGTCGGCTCTGTCGACCTGACGAACGTATTATTGCCGATTCTGGAGGCGGGCAATCTGCGCGTCATCCTCACCATGGACGAACAGCGGTATCTGCAGATCGGCCAGCGTAATCCGGGCTTGATCAATGCACTGAACCGTATCAGTGTGGCGCCGGCCGAACGTGACGAGACGATTGCCGTCATGCAGGATCAACTGATCATTACCGAGTATCAGCGCAAAGTGACCTACATGTATCAGTCGCTAGCAGAGGCGTATCGCCTGAGTGAGCGCTATGTTCATGATCTTGCGATGCCGGGCCGGGCATTGAAACTGCTTGAAAGTGCCGCCGGCTACGGTGAAAACGGTTTCATCACGGGCAACTCCGTCCAACAAGCGATCGAGCAGACTATGAACATAAAGGTCGGTGTCGCAAGTGGTGAGGATGAGCGCGAGACATTGTTGAATCTGGAAGATAAGATACACGAACGGATGATCAACCAAGTTCGCGCTGTCCAGGTCGTCAGCGATGCATTGCGCCGGGCGCGAGCTGGTGTGCGTAATGAGAACCGACCGATCGGTACTTTCCTCTTTCTCGGCCCGACGGGCGTGGGTAAGACGGAGCTCAGCAAGGCGCTGGCAGACGTGTATTTCGGCGGTGAGGATCGTCTGATCCGCTTGGACATGAACGAATACGTCCGGACAGAGGACGTAGCGCGGCTGATTGCTGATGGCGCCGACGATCCGACCAGCCTGACGGCACAAGCTATGAAGCAGCCGTTCAGTGTCGTGCTGCTCGACGAGATCGAGAAAGCTCATCCGCAGGTGCTGACAACCTTACTGCAACTGCTCGACGAAGGCATCCTGCGTGATATCAAAAACCGCGAAGTATCATTCCGCGACGCGATCGTGATTGCCACCAGCAATGCTGGTGCTGACCGGATCCGCGAGTATATCGAGCGTGGATACAAGCTGGAAGATTTCGAACAAAAGCTTGTCGACGAGTTGATCAGCAGCAATCAGTTCAGGCCGGAGTTCCTCAACCGCTTTGACGAGATCGTCGTCTTCCGTCCACTCGAAAAGCCGGAACTGATCAAGGTAATAGATCTGATTCTTGCCGGCATCAACAAGCAGATGGCGCTGCAAAAAGTCAGCGTGCATGTCACTGATGACGCCAAAGAGTTACTGGTTGAGCGCGGTTATGATCCGCGGCTTGGCGCCCGGCCGATGCGCCGCGTCGTGCAGCGTGCAGTCGAAAACCTGGTTGCGAAGCAGATGCTCAGCGGCAGCGTGCCGCCCGGTACCGTGATAGAGGTCGGACACGATGATGTCCAGAAGATGCTTGGCGATGTGCCGACCCCTGCTACAGGTCCGGCCGCACCGGTAGCGTAACGCACCGTAATTCCAGTTGACGAGTGGGATTTTTGATTGCAAACGATGCAAGACTGCTATAATTATAAGTAGGAGTCGATCACTAATAGATATGAGCAAGATACTACTTGTTGAAGACGAAAAAATCTTACGCGACGCGTATTCGATACTGCTCGGGTCTCGCGGTGACTACAGCGTCGATACTGCTACCAATGGCAAAGAGGCCTTGGAACTTTGCAGGCATAATAAATATGACCTGATCCTACTGGACCTGATGATGCCCGTGCTTGATGGCATGGGATTTTTGAAAGAAGCGATGCTGCCGACGACATCGCCTGAAACCCGTATTGTCGTCATGAGTAACTTGTCGAGCGGCAAAGAGGTAAAAGAGGCGATACGACTGGGCGCTCATCGTCACGCCGTCAAGTCCGACCTTGGTCCTGCCGACGTCATGGCGATCGTCACGAAAGAGCTTGATCTCGTCGAATAGTCGCTAACCGGCGCGCATGCCAGTAGCTGGTATTCTGACGTAGAATGTCGTGCCCTTGTTTTCAACGCTTTCAAACCAAATCTTGCATGCGGTCGTCTCACTCATCAGCTTGATAAGGTATAGTCCCAGTCCGGTACCCTGCTCGCTGGCGTCGATGGCGTTGTCGGCGCGGTAAAAGCGATTAAATACCAGCGGTTGCGCGGCAGCAGGTATCCCGATGCCATTATCCTTGACGGTAAGTAGGTAGCCGTCTTTGTCGCGAATGAACTTGATATGCACGATA